>Ga0209488_10000164_pt1 | contig 50703 bp, 63 predicted proteins | sample Rivendell_Oct201_8_FD_188349 | JGI IMG/M metagenome (GOLD analysis project Ga0209488, IMG submission 188349) | Vadose zone soil microbial communities from the Eel River Critical Zone Observatory, Northern California, USA -... | ecosystem: Environmental > Terrestrial > Soil > Vadose zone >...
GCACACGATACCCTCCAATTCTCTGCGGTACTCGACAATCGCACTATAGGAATAGCTCAATTTCGGAAGAGCCTGGGATATACACAAACGAAGTACGGACAGTAGAGAACTTGGACATACAGCAATACATACCGACACTCAAACAATTCCGGCAGTTCAAGTTCTTGGCTATCTACCAGTCGTCGCCAACATCACTACCTTCGTCTCTGTTCTGAGAATAATTATCAGCCCCGCCATCGCCGCCCTCGTCATCGTCCTGGGGATAAAATCCAAGCTCTTGATCATCATCGTCGTCTCTTTGTCCACCGGAAGCATCATCCGAGCCTCCGTCCCCATCATCCTGGGCATAGTCGTAGTAGGGCTCTTGGATCACGTCTCCTCCTGGATTCCCGCCAGCGTCCTCCACATCCACATTTTCGAGGTAAGGCGTCTGGTCATCATCATCGTCATCGTCGTCATCATCTCTACATTCGAGGTTAGCGTCCTCGTCTTTCTGGAGATCAGACTCTTGATCATCACCACCGTCTTCTCCTGGTTCAGGGGCAGCGTCATCGTCTGTTTGGAGATAAGCCTGTGAGTCGCTGTCATCTCCACTCGGTTTATAGACAGCGTCCTCCTCGTTCTGGAGGTACGTCTGGCCGTCATCGTCATCGTCTTCACCCGTCCCCTCATCAGCATCCTCGACTTCTTGGAGATAGGACTCTTGGTCGTCATCGTCATCTCCTCCAAGGTCCACGCCAGCGTCCTCATCTTCACTCGATTCATAGACAGCGTCCTCGTCGTTCGGGAAGTAAGTCTGATCGTCTTCACCATCGTCCGCACCCAGCTCCCTACCAGCACCCTCGTCTTCTTGGAGATGGGGCGCTTGGTCGTCATCGTCACTGGCATCTCCTCCCAGTGCCACACCAGCGTCCTGGAGATGAGGCTCTCGACCGTCGTCAATGTCGCTTCCCAGTTCATCACCAGCGTCCTCGCCTTCCAGAGGATGATAGGGCTCTTGATCGTCATCATCATCCCTTGCCGACTCTCCGACAACATATTCATATATGCCGACATTGAGTTGGGAATAATGAGTTGATTCCTCGTTTGGTTCTCTATCATCCCGGAGTCGTCCATGGTCACCCTCTACGTGCCACTCGTACTCATTGTTGGGTCCAATTTCGCCTCTCCCCCTGTCTGAACAAATCCCACACATCGTAAGCAAGAATAGACTCTAAGACATGCACGACACCCACTCGGAGTCTTTTTAATGGCCTTCGCGTTGTGATTGGGGCCAGTCTGGACTTTTTGTTGCGGCCCCGAAACCCATTTATCCAGAGTACCTTGGAGCTTCGATGCAAAGGCCAATCTGCCGTCGCAGTAAGTCAATTGCTAGGTTGTACCGCGTGAGACCCTTGCGACTTACCGGCTTTGCTTCAAGGCCGTTTCTGCGGTTCCCTTAATAGCCTTGGCGATACTCTGGGTAACACCCTCCCCTACAGTGATTGCAAGTTGCTTCAAAAGATTGCCATCCTGCACACCGCAACCATTAGAAAGCCCATAGATGGCCTGATCGAACTCACCATCCGGACTGCCGCTTCCCCTCCATGATTAGATAGGAAAGCTTCTGCAATTTCCTCATTCGCATCCCTTATGCTCCAATAGAACGCCCGGTTTTGTAGCAGCCGCGACTCTATTTGTGCAAGCGTATCGACGTGTTGGCCAGGGTGATGCGTGGCTTGCTGGGAGAGCAGTCCAATCAAATCCCTCTTAAGCCGCTCAATGCGATCCGCAAAGCGATTAAGGCTATCCTTGTTGCTTTTCCAGTTCAAGAGATGTTCTGTAAGGGGGCATCACATTGACTATTAAAGATGTGTTGTGGGATTTTTCTTACTAAGGCGAGACCCGGGAGCCTTGGCTTCATAGTAAGCTCTGAACAGACTGGTAAGTGCCAATACGTTCACGAGGTCTCAAACTCACTCGCAAAATTTACCGAATTCTTCCATCAGGCCCTTGAAATTCTTCAACGACTCTCCAAGGGTGTCAGCGATTAACTTGGTAGGTCGAGACTTCCGATTCAGTGCGCCTACATGCGCCAACGCTCTCGCCTGTCGTGTCATCAACGTCAGGTAGTGCACCGGCCTGGCAATTAACTTACCAAGTCGAAATAAACGACCGATACGCGCACATCCCTCTCGCGCCGGTCAGATTCAAACTTGATTAACGCCTGCACAAGTGGAGAGAATCGGTGAGGTTGGTGGCATCTGAGTCGGAATAGGAAGCGGAGACGCGTACAGCGAGGGCGTTGCTCACTTGCTTGCACGGTGGGAACAAGGAACCAAGCGCACCGAGAAAATCGACGACTTGACGACCAGGTGCGAGCAGCGCGCCGACGACCTCACTACCTTTGGAAACAACATTGTTTCGATCTTCCTTCGAAGTCTTTGCCTTCTCAATCTTGGGACGCGCCGTTGACATTGCTTTTTCAGCTGCTTCGATGCTCACAATCACTTTTTGATGGATCGCGTCTGCAAACGATGTCAGCATCGGTATGGAGCCATCCCGAATACGCAGCAGCCTTACCTATCTGTACGGATGCTGATTTAGTAGTAGCGCTAGATATGGGGTTGGTGATACCGGATGTTTTCACGGCACTGGTCTTGGCGTTCGTGGCATCACGTTTAACGTTAGAGGCACTAGGCTCCGGATTAGCAGCACCAGGTTGAACCTTAGCTCTCGGCTTGGGCTTTGCGGCACTAGTCTTCAAGTTGGGGCTAGTAACACCGGGCTTGACTTTGGCTGTACCAGGCTCGGGTTTAGCGCTAGACTTAGGAACTGCGGCGCCCGGCTTGGCGTTCGTGGCATCAGGTTTGACGGTACGGGTAACACTGGGTTTGGGTTTGACTTTGGCTGTACCAGGCTCACGGATTGCGGCACCTGGCTTGGGGCGAATACTGGGTTTGGCGTTTGCGGGTTTGGCACTAGGCTTAGAGTCCGCGGTATTAAGCTTCCGCTTGTTACTGAGCTTGGGATCTGCGGACTCTGACTGGGACTTGGTAGACCTGAGATTAGTAGATTCAAGCTTGGGCTTGGCGCTAGCCTTGATACTAGGTGCACGAGGCTGGAAGTTTTCGGGACTTGGCCTGGTGTCGGGCCCGGGAGTACTGCTATTGGTTGTTTTATCCATGATCGAGAGTGTCTTGGGGAGGAATGATGGGCCACCGTACTCCCACAACCCGTTGTTAAATGCGATCTGAGAATACGATAGACGCTCAGAACTCGTGTGGTCCGGCGTTATGCCAGTACAGCGCACTATAGCCACGAAAGATCGTCATCACCTATTGACAGTTCAAAGTAGAACAGTATTTCCTGATAGGCAATCAATTTCGTATAACGAGACGGCCCAGACGACCAACTGCAGTCATCAAGTAATGGTGACTTGATCCTGGTATGTTGTGCAGCAGTGTGGTGGGTGTACCACTGTTACTCCCCAGATAGACGAATTGGGCTAGTAAGTTAACTAAATGAGACACAGGGCGTTGAATGGCGATAATAATAGACAGAATAAATACGTATTGTACTGATGGACGGGCACAGGGTCTTCTTTGGCATGAATCCGCGGGCTGAACCTTGACCAGCGAGGCACGTAGGCGCCTTGTGTCCCATCGCTTAGATGCGCGCTCCGCCTACATCCCGAGTCCAGCATAGTGATACATACGTATTACATTACGAATCACGACACTAGTGTGGCGCCCTCTTTTCAATCAAGACGCGAGGCATCATAGCCGTAAAGCAATCAAAGCTGGGTAAAACCGTGACAATCACTGGCAACGTCGCCATGGGAATATGCATTCCAGATAGACCGTCACTGGCAGGAATGACTAAAGACAACTACGTCCACGTCAGGGCACTTATTTGTAGTTCTACGTGGCCATCTGTTGCAGATTTGATCAATTTAATGGGCTGATCTCGCGAAATGCCGTCAGGTGATGGTCAGTTCCCCGCCACGTTGACATCAGTTGTCACTTGTTAACATCCCTGGATCAGCGCAGTGGTATCCGAGTTCGCGCAGCTGGATATGCTTTCAAAACTAGTCAAAGATTCCAATGATAGGAACTCTTGGAGCGGAATTGCAGTGATATTGGCGTTTGGAATGACCCACAGCCGAGGTTTAAATCGATGTTCAAGTTATGTTTTACGTATTTAATAGTTACGATTCCTTGGTCTCTGACTCTCCGCAAGGAGCTGAGTTGACGACGACCATTGAACCACCACCTTACGCGCGAAGAGACCACCGATATCCTTGTCACTTTGGCACATAACGGCCATCTACGTCTGTACACCACTACCATCACAACCCCAATCTATAGAAAATTCAGTTCGTGAGATACCATTGCGATGTCACGGTCGTCAGGAAGTTCCTCAGCATCACCATCGTCGCCGGCACGGTAACCATGACCGACGTCAGTCATCTTCATCTTCATCTTCATCCTCTTCCGCGGGCGCACTAGCACCGTAGTCACCATATTCCTCGTCCTGGTCATGATAACCTTGTTCTCCTTCGTCATCTTCTACCTGCCTTGCGTGAACAGGGTAGCCTTCATCGTCGTATACCTCCGGGTTCGGCTCTTGCTCTTGCTCTTGCTCTTGCTCTTGCTCTTGCTCTTGCTCTTGCTCTTGCTCCTGCTCCTGCTCCTGCTCCTGCTCCTGCTCCTGCTCTTCCTCACTTTCTACCTCTGGCTGGTCTATCTCATCTCTCGATTCATCCTCTGCCGCTTGTCCCTCGTCCTCGTCAATCTCGTGGGCTACATCTCGGGTCTGATACCCCGGAACGCCCCGGGATGTGGTGCTGACTGGATATGGCCGACCGTGACCCTGTCCATGTGGTGGCGATGCTGGTTGGTACAGACCTAGTGATGGATAAGCACGTTGAGATATCGGGTTGCGGGACCAATACTCACCTCTCTCTGCGGCGCCGGAGGTGTCCTCGTTCTCCACGACTTGATCACCCCCAGCATCATCCTCCGAAGCCCACTCATCCTCAGAGTCCCATTCACTCTCGTCTTCGAAGCCCTCCAATTCGGTGTCAAAGTCCTCTTTGCGGTATTTCTGCACATAGATGATCAATTTCCACCATCACACCTGACGAATGAGAAAATCTCACTCTGTAGTAATCCTCCAGTAGTCCGTTGGCATAGTACCGGATCTGTGTATCGACGTCCATGCGTTGCCGACGCCAAATCATCTTCAAGTCCTCGATGCGCCCTCGCATAGCCTCGATAAGCACCAAAACGCTTGACGTTGCCTCCTCAACAACCTCTGAGGACACGTCCGGCTTGCTCATAAGCCACAAGTGTCGAGCTATAAGTAAGGAAGCAAGAGGTAAGAAAGTCTGTTTGCATGTGTGAGTGACTGCATGTCAAGTGAACGAAATCACAATACCGCCTCAATCCGTTCGCTCCCCGTGACCGCCGCAAGAACTGAGTAGTCGATCTTGTGGTTGACACTCTTAAGGCGCCCCCTGATTTCCTTTTCGTTTCGATCGCGTAGCTGATCATGCAACCGGTCCATTTTCATCTCTGCGGAAGGATCGAGCGCACGCAGTTTGTAAAGGCTGTTGGCGTAAACGCTGATTCGTTCCTCAGTCTCCGAGAGGTAGTAATCAATAAGCTCAGCGTTCGGACCACCTGCGTCCTTGAGTTTTACGAGTTGAGAATAAGTCTTGACAATCCGTTCTCCATACCTGCACAAACGTAAGAGTTTCATAAAATGCACAGGATAAAACATGACAAACAGCCAATTGTCAGCATCCCAGCCATACGCCCAGCTTCCTCTACAAGTCATGAAAGCCAAACTAAACCAGATATTAGAACATACTATGCAATCCATTGAGGGACGGTCCAATTCTCGGGCTTTCTGCGCATGAATTCGTTGACTTCTTCGACGGATATATATCCACTAGCGTCTGCATCACATTCGTTTTCAAGAGAGCGTCGATAGGAATTGTTATTCTACTCTTACCGTCATCGATGGCGTCACCGATGGCTTTTCACGTTCCCGATCAATGGCAGATTACTGACGCAAGGTGATACTTACCAGGGTGAACTGGAGTAATTAACACATGAGCTCTTATCCAGATTTTTAAAGGGAAGCACGTACAGTGAACCTTGGAAATGATGTCCCTGGTCCAGGAATCCTCACGCTCTGCACGGTGATGTTCTGCCTTATACCGCTTGAATTGCAAGTTGAAAAAATAATTCATCCCATCAATGAATTGTCGACGTTTCACGCTGGCTTCTTTCGCAGCCTTGCTAAGGGTAAATCCTCTCGGATTTTTCGGAAACGTTGTGATGTCACTCACGGTATCTAGGTTATCCAGTGAGTTGCAAGTGCCAAAAAAAATCCCGAATATGAATATGCGGGTAACTCACGCTTCCAAATCTCCTTGACGTCTGGATTGTGAATGAGCTCATAAGGGCCTGACTTCAACTCATTTAGTATCGTTTCCTGCGACTCCTCGATCCGTTGCTCCAGAGCGAATTTGAACTTAAGCATGAATGAGGCTCTGCCATAAACGTAAGTCAACCGTTGGGCGATCAAGTCAAAAGTGCTCACTGGCTCTGCTTGAAAGCCTCTTCAGCGCCTTCCTTAATGACCCTTAGAATAGCTGGAGTGAGATTCTCGCCTACTATTGTGGCTAGTTGTTTCAAAAGACTTTCGTCCTAAGTCTGCTAAGAATAAAGGGATGGAGAGCTCAGATCGTGCACTCACCGTCCGGACAACGTCCTCTCCTCCATGACGAGATACAAAAATTATTGCGCTGTCCTCACTCTCGTCGCTGACTGAAGCGTAGAATTGATGGTTCTTTGCCAAATGTGCCTCTATTCGTGAAAGAGTATCAGTTTGTGCCCTCAACACCAACACGGCTTGTTGTGACAGCAGGGAGGTCAAGTCATTCTTGAGTCCCACAAGTCGTTCGGCGAAGCTTTGAAGACTGTCGCTGTTGCTCTTTGAGTGCAGCAGATGTTCTGTGAATTGTCGTCACGGATTGTGAGGGAAGGACATTATTGAGTAGGATCTCACTAAGCTTGGATTTCAGCGCCCTTGCTTCATAGTAAGACCTATGATTGAAAGAGTCAACAAGATTGTCAGTGACGCATGCCTTTGCAGACATACTCGCAAAATCGACCAAACTCCTCCATCAGGCCCGTAAAACGCTTCAACAATATCTCGAGAGGGCGAGTGAGGGTCGTCACATTTTGAAAACCGGGACCCAGCGTGCCTAGGTTCGCCAACGCTGTCGCCTGTCATTGCAGGTGACGTCAGGTTCGGAGGGTAGTGACATCGCCCAGGAAAAAACCGTGGCCTACGAAGTCCAAGAACAGGAGCGCAATCCGCACATCGTTATCACGCCTGTCTATCTCAAGCTTGACTAGGGCCTTCGATCGGTGAGATTACGAGCGGAAGAGGTAGCGCGGAGACGGCACGCACAGAGAGGGTGTTGCTAGCGAGTTTGCACGGCGGAAAGAAGGCACCGATCCCGTCGAGCAAATTGGCTACTTGCGAAGCAGGCTCGAGGAGCGCATTGACAACTTCACTGGCCTTTGAGACGACCTTATTTCGATTTTCCTTCGAGGCCCGCGCCTTCTCAACATTTGTGCGTGCCTTCGTCATCGCAGTCTCGGCATATTCGATACTCTCCGTCACATTTTGATAAACCTCGCCTAGTGATAGCGTCAGCTGAGTTCGCGGATGAGGAGGCTGAGTACAGGACTGCTTGCCTAGTAGTGCAGGGGCCATTTTCGAGTATAGACAGATGTTACAGCCGATGGGCAATCCGAATTGTTAAGTAGATGATGATCTTCGATATATATTCGGAAACGGTAGGGCGTTTGTGCCATTTTCATCGAAGGCACATCCTCATCAGAGAGTAGGCGCCATTAAATATATAAGCATAACGAGAACAATCTATTGAGAATTCACTTCAAGGTCATGTGAGCCACCTGGCGATGACTCGAATACGATGGTTCCTCAATGTTGTATCACAACATCGGATCTGTCCATTCGGGGTTCAAGTGGCGCCAATGGTTTCAACTCATCAATTGATGATGGCAAGCGATCAGAGATACTGTGACCCCGCTGAACTCGGAAGGGGACCGTAGTCTCTCTGATGTCTGTGGCTTCTTAGACGATGGCGAATTGGTGGGGGTGGATGATGGATTTGTTCGCGTGTCCACTGTTGGTCGTTTGGCGGAGTCGGAAACACCCGGCGCTTGCCCAGTGCGCGAGGGGGCCAGTGAAACGTAGAGACAAAAACCGATCTCGCATTTCGTTGTATAGGCAGTCGTTGAACGTGGTTACAATAGCGGTGGTCTCTGATGAAAAGCTACACTACGTTACAAATTCGGTCCAGGAAGGATCGATTGAGATAAAGTACCGGGTCAGCTACGAGGATTATGTGGCCTTTTCCTGAAAGCGCACAATGGCCGGGTCTCGCTCTTTGCGTCAAACTGGGAGACATTCCATGTGGGGCCGCCTTCCGTGCAGTGACTCGACACAATGACCGGCAATGTGAGTGAATCCCGATAGCATAGGATCGCGTAACGTACACAACTCCTCCCAATGAAACACAGTTTACGCTCATTAACTCATTCAGTGGTAGATCCTTGACCCAAATTCAGGATAAACTGGGGTAATAGGCACTTCTAAGAAAGGTTGTTCATATGAATTTGATGTTGCTCTTACCATCATCATCGATGGCTTTTTGCATTCCCGATCAGCGGCCGTTAATTGACACAGACTCATACTTACCATGGTGAACTGAAGCAAGTGATAGGTAAGCTCCTACCCAAATTACAAGACAAGCCACGCACAGTGAACTTTGGAAATTATGCCCTGGTCCGGGCATCGTCACGTTCCGCACCGTGGTGCTCTGCCTTGTACCGCTTAAATTGTACATGTAAGTGATAATTCACCCCGTCAATGAACTGTCGACGCTTCACACTGGGCTCTTTCGGGGCTTTGCTAGGGGTAAGCGCTCTCAGATTCCTTGGAAACGCCATATCGAACTCACTGTATCTAGGTTATCCGGTGAGTTGCAAAAAAAATTCTAGATACACGGAAGACTCTTCCAAATCCCCTTCACGTCAGGATCGTGAATGAGCTCATAAGGACCTGACTTCAGCTCATTTAAGATCGTCTCGTGCGACTCCTCGATCCGATGCTCCAGAGAGAACTGGAACTTCAGCATGAATGAGGCTCCGGCATAAAGGTAAGGCGACTGTTGGACGATCAAAAGAAAGGGTTGCACAACTCACTGGCTTTGCTTGAAAGTCGCTTTGGCGCCTTCCTTTTGCAATATTCGTACATTGTTGAAGCATGCGGCTCGCCGCAGTCATAACTCAATTACGATGGGGAGCCACACCAAAAGCCTGGGAATCATCAGATGAAGAAGTCCGTCCAGGAAGGCTTCGTCGAGATAGGTATTATGAATGTTTAGGGCGTTTGGCTCAGCTACGGTCGTTACATGGCCGGCGACAAGGAAGCGCACTTTAACGGCCCATTTGGAATCCGTGGATCAGTATGGCTCGTTTCTCTCCAAGGCCGGGGAGGGGGGAGGGGATACTCGATGGTACGTGCTTCGGATCATAAAAGGTATTCCAGGGAAGTCGGCGCAAATCCGACATTGACTGGTGATGAGCACCCACTATGAAGTCATAGAATAGGGTGACTTGCGCCTTTCGGACGAGCGATGATCGGAAAACAGGCGGTGAACATTGAACCGGTGACCGGCGAACGCGACTAAAAGGATGGATTTAACTCAAAATGCTGATTTGAACCATCGCTAAAACTCTGACGACGGCAAGTGATGATATAGCGTGAGAATGTCTGGATGTGGGTGAGGGGTGGCAGCGGACTTTGTTGCTCATTTGGCTGGGGTGGTGAGGGTCGGTTTCCTGGGCCTGTCTGTGTGCCAGTATGGTACGCAGATACAAGATACTGTCCCTGCAAGTAGACCCTAACCTTGAGCTAGGTTTAGGATCACTCATGGTTTTCTGTCTCCAAGTCGCCCGGGTTTAACTCTTTTATTTCTAACGGTTGACGGTGTCAACGATGTTTCGTTTTTCTGTTGAGAGGAATGTATTTTTTGGATATTGTGGGTTCCATTTCTGAATTTCTCATGACGCCTGAAGGGCTAATTATAGACAGTGCTCATTGTATTTCTGAACGTCGTCATTCTTGTTCTGTCAGCCAGGGCTGATCACTTTCAAGACGACCTCTGTACGATTCACCCTTTCTTGTGACCATTGACCACATCTAACCCTATTTTTCAGATGTCGCTGATATTCTCCCTCTAGTCCTGTCGGCCATCACGCTCGGGATCACCGTTCTCGCGTGCGCATTCGGTTGCAATTCACCTATTCACCTAGTAATTGCAATCTGCAGGTTCGTACTTGATGTTGCTCTGGATAACTCGCCCACCGCTCGCGCGCCGTTCAAGATTGCTTCCCTGTTGATCCTCAGCATCTTCTGGCTCGGTTATCTCAATTTAATTTCGTTATCTATATATTGGAGCTGAATTTCATCCTTTGGCAGCTTTCAACGTCTTCTCGACCACCCGTTGGGGACACACCCCGTTTGACTGTTCGGCAATTCCGGCTGGTAATGCTTGCTTCTCGTCCTGATTCTCCATCGTCTTAAACACCCCTAGGTTTTTCTGATACTAGGTGCAAAGATATTCGGGCTCTGAGGGTTTTCGTCTGGGTGAACTGGGTCGTCCGTGCGTACTCGGGTGTGTAACTGCATTCCTGCTTAAACTCATTTGCTCCGTCCATCTGTAGTTGTATTGGCGACCCTTGGAACTCTGTGCTTCTCAATGGTGCAGCATCGGAATGGAGAGAAACACATATGGACTGTTTCGCTCATTCGTTTCGAGCCTCGAGCAAGGGACGAACGTTCGATGACCATTGCATATAGAGCCACCCAAGTGGACTACCTCCGTTTCTCCCGCTGAAACCGCTAGCACGTAGGGAGATGAAGGCGCATAACCAATTTATCTCTCTTGATGAGGGAGACTTACTTAATCTGTAGCTGTAACCCGGCTTCTGTGATGCCGCTGGTATGCTCGTCGTATGGGGAGCTCCGTTGTTGTATTGCGTTCATTCTGGCATTGTCTCAACGTGCAGCATCTTAAGCGAGCGTTGTATTCTATCTCATTGCAAGCCGTGCGAGTATTCCGTTGCTGTGTTGGCGATCCGACTTTCGCTGCCCGAGTGCTGGAGGTACTACCCTTGTTCGCACGCGCTAGTATCTGCGCAAAGCGGCATCAATACTAGAACGACAATACAGCCACTTGGCGCAGCCTGCTGCGCTCGTCACACGTCAAAGTAGAGCGTAACACAACGACAACTGTTCACAGCGGTGGGGAGAAATACCGCAAAGAGAAATACACACTCTAGAGTACAGATCGAACGCATGTATATGATCACGAAGTCCTACATGGGGCTGCTGCAGCCCCGCGGTCGCACCTACCTCACCTCACTTAGCCTTATGTGGGCCAAGCCCGGCCCGAGGCAGGCGACGCACAGGGGAGTAGGTGCGGCCGCAAGCAGACAATAAAAGGATTCCAAAAAAAAAAAAAAAAACAACTCTTCAAGTTGTTTGTGTGTGTCATTTACGAAAGTTTGAGTCACCCCACTTGCCGTGGGTTGTTATCCAAGGGAACAGTGCATAAGCTTGCAGTGAACTTATCCTCCTGCGGACTCTAGTAGTTTTCGATGAGAGTAGTATGGTACTTTGAGAACTCGGACAGTGCCTGCCTGCCTGCGACCAATACGCCAAATCGACTGGTACGCCAAACTTGCGTGGGACCCTCTAGATTATAATCCAACGTCCATGCACCCAGTGAGTTGTAACCGTGATTTCTTAGTGGTGTTATAGCTTCCCTATAGTGAGTGCAAAGGAATACAAGAGGTCAAGCTTTCTCGATATGGATGGTTCACCGGATCCTCGTCTGTATATTGTTTGAGAACTAGGCATTATGTTTTATACCGCACGCGTCGACACGCAACCCAAAACTCGTTTCCACCAGGTTCACACCAGCCCACGGGACCGAGGTCACACTCGGCACACGCGAGGAGTTTCAGAGGTTTATCTAGGTCGCTGAGATATAAAAAAAATGGGTTATGGATGTGGGGTGCGTGCGAACCGGTATGCGTGGGATTAGAAAAGCCAATGTTCTCAAACGACATGGGTGATGGAGTTACAAGCCACCAATGCGTCTTGTCGGGTGGAGGAGGCAAAGAAGGAAGGTCTGGATGAATGATGCCAGCGGGCTCCATCTATGCATGCTGGGACTTTCATAGTATCCCTACAGATGCTTCGGAACGCTCACCTGAACAGCTTCGCGTTCAAGGAGAACGGCTACGCCCCGCCGAAGGATAATGCTCCCGCAGCGTTCATTTATGCATATCAAATCGTAGCGATTTGACCTCTGGTCTCCCTTCTCGGAGACGTCAAGAATGCCGTCCTGAAATGACGAAAGTAGCTGTCCTTTCCGCCGCGGGAAGGCACCCTGTCTTCCTAAACTCTCGAGGAGTCCCGGTGGGATCGACTGTGGGTTGTCCTGGAATTTACTTGGTATTTCAAAGGGCACGATCCATTCAAGCTCAATCCAGGGAACGCCAGCAAATGATATGCTACTCAAACCGCGCGATTTGAAACCCACACGCTCATAGAATGCAAGTTTTTCCTCGTGCGAGATGAGAAGGGCACGGTCGTAGGAGCCTGCGGCTGCGAGGCGTCGTTGGTACTCGGCGAGTAGGGCACTAGCGATACCACGTCTGCGTGCATCTGGAGTTACGCACACTCCGTGGATCAGCACGGTACGTGCACCAGGTACATGCATAGACATAGAATCAGCAGTGAGTGTGGCCTCGGAGGAGAGCACGCCGTCGACATAACCAAGAAGGGCCCGTTTGTCGCCAATTTGGGGTACGAAAGCACCAAGGAAGAGATCGGAGGCATTTGCCTGACGGAAGCTGAATGTGTGCCATGAATACATCGAACATAGTGATAAACGCATGGCATGATAAACGTACCGGAGCTTCTCGAGGGTAGCAGCTTCCTCAGGGGGGAAACCTTGAGAACGTAAGATTACCTAAAGGGCATTCAGGAGGAGAGAAGCGAGCTTGCCTTGAATCTCAAGCTCATGGGCTGCATCCACCTCTTCTGTTGAGACGAGGTCAAAAAAAAGGTCTGCAGGCAATGCAGCTGCCGCCGACATGGCAGACTGGGCGTAAGTGGATGATTGTGATTGTTCGCCGCCGTCGCCGGTAATCTCAGTATGATTCGCTTAAATAGGAAACATTCTCCCATGACTTGGCGGAACTGGTTGAAAACGGCGCGTCATAAACATAGCAACCTCTTACCCCTCTCCCTGATGCTGTCACTCATACTTAGACGTGCAATTTTTCGCACTGGCATTCTCCCAGCTCCGCGGTTATTACCAACGCGTGCCGTTTTGTTCAGCGCGTGCCCCTCATGGACCGTTCAGAGGAACCTTACCACGGCCACTAACGATGGAAACTCAGGGTCCACAGCAGGTTCGGAACCTGAACCCGAAGCCAAGTCAAAGCCAAAATCCACGCGCGGAAAGAAAATATCGAGCACCAAGGCCGCAGGAAAGGATGAAGTGAAGAAGCCGAAGGGTATGTATCCTCCCTTGCGACCCAGCTACCTGCGCTACGGTGTTCATGATCCATTGTCGCAGTCATCACTATCAGGCCCGAGGACAAGCCACCCAAGTCTCCCGGCACTCCTTATACCCTGTGGATGGCTGAATGGTTTTCCTCTCAGCCCAAGGTCGACGGCGTCCAGTCTGCCCAGAGCATTATGAAAAAAGGGGCTGAGGCTTGGCGCACGGTTTCCGAACATGACAAACAGGTCTGCATCATCGCCCATTCAGGAGTTTACGTATTCTGAACGTCTGCGCAGAGATATCAAGAGAAATGGAATCATTTACGGGTAGAGTACCTCAGGCGTCTTGGCGAGTGGCTCAAGCAAGTTGATCCTGCTGTCCTACGCGAGTTGAATCGTAGTCGGAAAGCCCAAGGCCTGAGTCGTATCCGCCATCCCCAACGCGACAATCGTCCCTTGCCTGCGTTCTTTCGGTATGTCATATGATTTTATCTTCCAGCGGCAACTATGTTGAGCGAGTGTTAGCTATGTCCAGGACGTACGACATGAGTACCCGCGGACTGAGGAAGACGGTCGAACTTATATCAAGACTTTGAATAGGCGGGCCGCGACTCAGTGGGGGGCTATGAGCGATGTTGAGAAGGCGGTACGGATCACCTTGCCACTGTTGACGAGAGGCTGACCATTTGGGGCGGATAGAAATACCTCGATGCAGCGCGAGCTGACCTCGCTGTCTGGCGTGAAAAGCGTGAGGCAGAACAAGGGGCTAAGTGATAGTCAGAAGGCAGAAGTTTACTTCTGGGGCTACGGAAAGGCGGACACCCACCTGGCACTCTTTTTTATATCAGAGCCGACGGTGTTGTTGTGCCCGATTCACGAAGGATCTAGTTCGTAGCGTAGCCGACCTAACGGATTGGCTCTGCTTTATGTTATTCTGATATTTTTAGCAGCTAGGCTAGAGTAGAGCTAGCCAAAAAAAACTTGTCATTCCGAAAAACTCCCTGGCGGGGAGTCGAACCCCGCTCTCGCGCGGTCAGCAGGGGTGACAGGCGCGTGTACTAATCCGATATACTACCAGGGACTTACGAAGTATCTTTGAAAAGAGAAGAGAGAATGCTGAAAATTCTATATCAGACTGCCACTTTACCAGCTTTACAATTTCAACCCTGTGTTTGGTGTCGGTCACACTTCACCATGACCTCAAACGACCTGTTCTCCTTCCTTGACAACGATAATGACACCGATAACAGCGACTCAGAGATCGCTTCCAATGTGATGCAGGTCGACAGTGTTTCGCATGCCGAACTCACACGCACTCCTCCACAATCCAGCGAGCGTTCTGTCCCACCCCCCGAGCTGAAAAGACGGATAAAATCACCGCCACTGTCAGAAGATGAACTGCCATCTAAAAGGCAACGATTGGAGATTTCATCCGCCACTGCCCCAGCAGTTGTTGTCGACGAGTTTGAGACCGAGGCGAAGCGAGAGATTGCAGCAAGCGCAGGGCTCACTGGTGCAACAGAAGTGTCAGGCTCTCGTTTAGAATTGCGACATCAGGTGAGGCTGCAAGGGTCAATTCCTTAATTGCCAGCTGATTGCTGGTTCCAGGTTCGACACCAAGTTGCTGTACCACCAGGTTATCCTTATGTCCCCATCGCCTCCCACGTTCCCCCGGCAAAACCAGCACGCGAATACAAGTTTATCCTCGATCCTTTTCAACAGGTTTCTATCCACGCTATCCAACGCAATGAGAGTGTTCTTGTGTCTGCACATACCAGTGCTGGGAAGACCGTTGTTGCAGAGTATGCAATTGCCCAAGCATTGCAGAATAAGCAGCGGGTCATCTACACAAGCCCGATCAAGGTCCGTCTGAACCGAAAAGTTTGCGCCGATATTCCAGTAGTCTGACTTCCCCTAGGCTCTCAGTAACCAAAAATATCGCGAGATGGAAGCCGAATTTGGGGACGTTGGGCTAATGACAGGCGACGTTACGCGTAATCCGTCGGCATCATGTCTAGTGATGACTACCGAGGTACTTCTAGCGTATTCTATGCTCTCGAACCTTTCTTAGATGTTTGTTCGCAGATTCTTCGCTCCATGCTCTACCGCGGCTCCGAGGTCATGAGAGAAGTTGCCTGGGTTATCTTCGATGAGATTCACTATATGCGTGACAAGGAACGCGGAGTTGTATGGGAAGAAGCTATCATCCTTCTTCCTCATACCGTGCGCTATGTCTTTCTCTCTGCCACTATACCCAACGCGATGCAATTCTGCGAGTGGATCTGTCGCTCGCACGAACAACCATGTCACGTTGTCTATACAGACTTCCGGCCTACCCCTTTGCAACATTATCTCTTCCCTGCTGGTGGTGAGGGTATATATCTGGTGCTCAACGAGAAGGGCGAGTTTCGCGAGGACAACTTCTCCAAGGCCATGGGAATGCTACAAGAGCGGGGCGGTGAGGATCCCGCTGATCCAAAGAGTGGAAAGGGCCGCAAAGGAAAAACTAGGAAGGGCGGAGACAAAAAGGGTCAGCTTTTCTTGTCAAAACGCGGAGATGGGGCTGACTTAATGAAGGACCTTCTGATATATCCAAGATCATCCGGATGATCATGCTCAAGAACTACAACCCTGTGATCGTCTTCGCATTCAGCAAGCGTGAATGTGAAGGCCTCGCACTCACACTCTCAAAGTTTGAGTTCAATAGTGCAGACGAACAGGCCATGGTTGAGAAAATATTCACGAATGCAATCGCAGGACTCGCACCGGCCGACCGGACGCTCGCCCAGATAGAAAATATACTTCCATTACTCCGCCGAGGTGTCGGCATCCACCACGGGGGCCTCCTCCCGATTCTGAAGGAAGTCATCGAGATCTTGTTCCAAGAAGGTGTAATCAAAGTTCTTTTTGCGACAGAGACGTTCTCCATCGGCCTCAACATGCCGGCAAAGACTGTTGTCTTCACTGCCGCCCGCAAGTTCGATGGGCACGAATTCCGCGACTTGTCTTCGGGTGAATACATACAGATGTCAGGTCGCGCAGGCCGACGTGGGCTGGACGACCGAGGCGTGGTGATCATGATGTGTGACGAGAAGCTCGAGCCTGCCGCTGCAAAGACGATGATCAAGGGTGAGGCCGACCGTTTAGACTCGGCATTCCACCTGGGTTACAACATGATCCTCAACTTGATGAAGATCGAAGTTATCAGCCCAGAGTACATGCTCGAACGGTGTTTTATGCAGTTTCAGAGCAGCGCCGGCGTGCCTGTTCTCGAGCAAGGTGTGGAAGTCATCCTCACTGAAGTGGAATTCTTCTCATGCATTTCTCAGAGGTCAAGCGTGAAGAAGAAGCGAAAAACTCAATTGTGGTTCCGGATGAGGAGTCGGTTGCTGAATATTATGAGTACCGGCAACAGCTAGACGAAATGTCTGCCGATTTTCGTGAGGTTATTCACCACCCGAGTTATAGTTTGCCATTTTTGCAGCCTGGTCGGCTTGTCAAGGTCAAACATAAGGATCTCGATTTTGGCTGGGGCGTTGTCATTAATTATCAGAAACGACTCCCACCGAAGGTACGTCCGTCAGTCATCTGTTTCGCGCGCGAGAAACCCAACCTTGATTTTCTCGTAGAATCAACCGTTCCCGAAGGACAACATTCCGCCTCACGAGCAGTATGTAGTGGACGTCCTTCTAAACTGCGCACAGGGTTCTAGTGTACCGAAAGATCGCTCCACAATCACCGCCACTCCAAGTGGTGTGCTGCCTTGTCCATCGGGGCAGAAAGGCGAGCCTTTGGTCATGCCCGTGCTGCTCTCAACTCTCAACGGGATAAGCCACCTACGTATATTTTTGCCCAAAGACTTGCGACCGAGTGGCCCGCGCGAAGCGATCTTGAAGAACATGCTCGAGGTTCAACGCCGGTCACCTAATGGTATCCCGTTCCTCGATCCAATCGAGAACATGGGTGTCAAGGACGAAAAGTTTAAGGTGCTCGTTAAGGTGAAATCACGCCTGTATTTCCATTTTCTCTATGGAAATAATACTGCTTCAATTAGAAAATCCAAACTATGGAACAGAAGATGTTCGCGAGTCCTTTACACAAGGATCCGCGCTTACCAGAACTTTACGACCTGTACGCGCGAAAGCGCGCTGCGCATGACCACGTGCGTTTGTTGAAGAGACGCATTCAGGCAACGCACGATGTTTTGCAGATGGAAGAACTCCAGTCTCGTAAACGAGTGCTTCGTAGACTAGGTTTCACAACTGCGGATGATATCGTGGACGTGAAGGGCCGTGTCGCATGTGAGATCAGCACGGGTGACGAGCTGCTTCTCACCGAGCTCATTTTCAACGGCGTATTCAACCCGCTGGCTCCGGAGCACTGTGCGGGGTTACTCAGCTGCTTCGTCTTCACAGAAAAGGTCTGTGCATCTCAATGTGATATTGGGGCCAAGATCAAAATATTTACTATTGTCTAGAGTGAACAACAAACAAGGCTGAAGGAGGAACTCGCGGCACCTCTACGTGTGATGCAGGAGATCGCACGGCGCATCGCTAAGGTCTACGAAGAGTCTAAACTACCAATCGTAGAAGAAGAATACGTTCAGTCGTTCAAAGTCGAGCTCATGGACGCCGTGGTGCAATGGTGCCGGGGTGCATCATTTTCTGATATCTGCAAGGCACGTGCTTTCAATTTTAAGTGTGCACCTTGCCCGTTCGTTGACCTTAGTGCACTCCCTGCAGCTCACGGACCAGTTCGAGGGCAGCCTTATCCGTGTATTCCGACGGTTGCAAGAACTTATTCGACAGATGGTTCAAGCTGCAAAGGTTATTGGCAACGTTGAATTGCAACAAAAATTTGAAAAAGCATCCGAGATGCTCGAGCGGCCAAGCTCTGTCATCTTTGCTTCGTCGTTGTATCTGTAAAGCTCTATGTTCTCGGGACATCCTCTATGGACTCCTGGCACTCTTGAGCAAAACATCTATGACGGCCGATACGCGGGATAGTCAGATTAAAGAGCAGATAGGGTAAGTGGGAAATGATAGACGGTAGGAACCATTGGCACAAGGCACTTGTGCGCTGAAGTTCCGTCTTGCTGTCATCTGGGGTGAATCTTTTAGCACCGCCCATGATCAGCCCAAACTTCGACTACATGCTCAATCAGTAGGTATGCCTACACTTGAGACGCACCGTCACCCCCTGGAACGTCTTTTGCGGTCCGTAAATGAGCGTCTGCAGATGCAGATGGTCTCAGCTCGCGAGTGTTTTCAGGCCTAGCTTGGGAAAATGACCACGGTAGACGACTTTATGGCCTCCCGTATGGACCGTGTAGTCGGTGAGGGAAATGTCAAGCGTACTGCGCAAGAGCGATCCTTTGAGAATAACATACCGACGTCACATCCCGAGCTCAGGACAGAAAATATAGTCGTTGACCTTTGGGGTGTAAAGGGAGGCGCAGAACAGGCGCGGTCGTGCTCGAAGACGTGCCCTTGTCCGTGTTGATGCAGATGTTGTTCCATTTAATACTTGGGATAGAGCTGTCGAATATGCGTTTGCGGGGCAAAGAAATGGTATCTTAACCGGATAATATTCGATGGAATGATTAGATCGTGATATAGCGCACGGACGATAGACACGCTGGTACGTTGTGCCTTGAGAGTGGCAATGTGAGGTGTAACGTCTTCGGGTTGTAGAAAGAACTTAACACATCTATGGGTTCTCAAATATTCGCCACAAGACAACTGCACGATGGTTGGTTGCAGAGAGGACCCTGAAATGTTGTAGCGGCGAGGACAAACTAGTCCAGAGTCACGTGCATCGTGGAATGACTATAGTGCTAATTTTTGGGATCTAAATTAATAATCCCTGGTAGTATATCGGATTAGTACACGCGCCTGTCATCCTAGCTGACCGCGCGAGAGCGGGGTTCGACTCCCCGCCAGGGAGTCTCATTTTTTTTCGTGTTCCATCAAAACGTATCGTATCGTATTGTTCCAGTTGTTACGGCACTGCCACTCCTGACATTATGGCTACTCTTCTGAAGGTCCAAGAAAGAAACAGGCTCAATCTGTTGTGTACTAACTTGAGCATCCACCACGCCTCCTTACAGAAATATTTGCCGGAAGAGATCGGGGACTTTCTCAGGGCGGAAATCCAGAAAAGCGTCCCATACAACGCACGGCCCATCCTGTTCGTGAATGCGGCGCTCAACGACGAATCGAGTTTCGCGGTAACATTTATCATACTCACCGTGGAAATGGGTTGAACAGGTTGGACAAAGTCATCAAAGCCCACATTCCCCTGATATGCGATCCTCGCAAGTGCAGGAACAGGAGCAATTCCCAAAAAGTCGCGTTCGTATGGGGGCCAACTGGGCGCCAGCGATGCATTCACAGGATTCTTGGCAAAGTTTGCGAATGCAGTCTGAATGCTCTGCGATAACTTGGCTTCTGCGGCACTGGCTGTCGGTCTGTTGAATGTCCCGAAGAGAATGGGCACTATGAAAAGGCAAGTTGAAGTGGTCATAGTCAATAGTCAGAATCGCTCGTGATGAAGTCAAAGTTCTAATGGTATCTGGACGACTTACATTCTGCGCCGTGCCACGCCCCCGCATTTGGAAAGAGCTGCAAATCAGCGAATACTGCACCTGGGTAAATAGGTAGATTGCCAGTGGTGTCTGGACTTTGGATGCGGAAAGAGCGGCCGCAGGCGTACCATATGTGTACCGGTACAGGCTATTAACCCCGCTTGAAACGAACGCATTGCTCCACAGTTTTGCTGGACTTCGTCTTCTCGTTTGTACTTATCTTTAGCTCAGATAAAATCAATAACCCACCAACGGAACATAATATCACGCTTCACGGCAGCGATCACTTGAGAGTCGCTTAAACCAGGGTACAACGCTCGGACGAGAGAAGGCGACAAGAGACCTGCAAATTGGCCGAATCGCTCTGTGATGAACGCCGAAAGATTGTCAGGTGTATCCAACACAAATAGCGTTCCGTCGTCTTCCACGGTCCCTAGGAGGACGGGTACTTGGGCAATTTGGCCTGTGCGGATGCGCTGAAGCGGGTCGTCGAAGGCCGTCACACTGCCAAAAAAATGAGTATCTCCTCATGGGCAGGGAATAATCCTTACTTATCGATCCCTGGAGTAAACAAGCTGCTGTTGGGCCCGTTCGTGTAGGCGCGTATAGTGGAAGCAGAGACATTACGCAGGCACTGCAGTCGCAGCAGGCCCGAAGGTATCTCACATCCTACCGCGGTCGCGAACGCATCGAAATTGGAGAAGTTAAGTTTGGGAAAAGTAGACACTTGCAGACCGGACAACATAATGCCTGCCCGGAATGGTGGGGAAACGGAAGGTTCGCGGCGGGTGATGGCAAGGGAGATGGACGCAGACCCGGCAGAATGGCCCTGCCAGTGCAGAATTCAGACTCGAGCGTGGTGGACATGCACGACTCGTGGGGTCACACGTACCATGAGCGTTACCTTACTTTTGTCTCCTCCGAACTGGGCAATGTTATCTTGCACCCACGCGAGCGCGAGTTCCTGATCAAGGAAGCCGAGGTTGTTGCTCGAGGCAGGAAGGTCTGATGCAGTCGGGAAGCCAAACACGTTCGTGCGATAATTGAACGAGACAAAGACGATGTCTTGGTTCTTCGCGAAGGATGTGCCATCGTACGTTGGAAACGAAGCTGTGCCGGCTACAAACGCTCTGCGGACAGGGTTCAAGCTGGTCTGCCTGAAATGGAGGACCACGCTCACCCACCATACAACCAGACGATGACGGGTTTCAAAGGGCCCGAGATGGGTGCAGGAGTCCAAACATTCCTACGGAAGGCCATCGGAGACTTTTCGAGACCGTTTCGTGAGATCACTTACAGAAACAGGCAGTCCTCGTTTTCAGATGATACAGATGCATTGTAGACACCCACCATGAGAGCTCGTATTACAGAAGGAATCTGTTGAATGCATGATGGTCCAAGCGAAGTCGCATTCTGGATGCTAGAGGAGACAAATGTAACAGGGGGTTCCCAGCGTAGATCTCCAACTGGCGGGCGTGCAAAGCGCTAACCAATGCCATCAACTCTGCCATGTCACTGCAATAACATAGTTCTTACTATGCCTTTGAAGGAAGCCACTAGCCCAGTGGGTTAATAAATGTGCAAGGATGGATAAGAGCCAGAGGCAGCACATACCTCCATCAGCTTGGCTTCCTACCAGCCTGCCGGAGGTAGTATTGGTTACGATGCTCCCAGACAACACCTGGACAAAAACGACGAAAAGAACAACTATGCACCACATCGATCCTCTGGGACGGAGGATACAGGATATGTGTCTCGTTTTATACGCTCCTGACAGACGTGTGCCGACCGAATACCGTGACGCCAAAGCAGAACGGGCAATGTTGGTACATGGCAATAATACCGCAGTATGACAGTTGAATCCTACTCTGATCACCGCCCAGGGGGACTGGTTCGGTCAGCGAAGAGCCAAATGTGTACCTAATTGCTGCACGTGTAACAGAGGAAGAGCGCATAACAATTCGAGAAGAGAACCATGAGACAGTTCTAGCCATGGGAGTGACAAGCATGGAACAAATCGTCAGTCATGTTCAACCGAATATCCCATCGTGATTTGTCCACGAGGTCCAGTCAATGTCAGTTGATAGATATTCGCTTATGTAATGGTTGATATAACGATAACCAAAAATGGGATTTACGTAGGACGGAAATCCAGGAATGGGACCCATTGCAGACACCGTCCATCCTATTTGCCACTCAGTACTCAGCCCTGAACGGACACGCTTCACACCAGTGCTCACCATAGAATGAGGTTCAAAAGGCTCAACAAAATTATTCAAGTCTACATTTCCATGGTACGCGATTTTCGCAAGTGTGGAAGTTGTGCTGTCCCCGGACAGGACGAGTTCATACGAAGGCCAATTGGGAACTGGAGATTCACCCCCGGGGTCTTTGACAAATTTTGCGAATGCAGTCTGCAGACTATGGGACAACGCCACTTCTGCGGAGCTGGCGGTCGATCTATCGAATGTTCCAAAGATAATAGTCACTGCAAGATGGTAAAGTGGTCGTGAGCGTTTTGGGGTGTGCTAAGGTCATGTACAGGACGTTGTGGACTTACGCTCTGAACCGTGCCAGGCCCCGAGATCAGGAAAGGGCTGCAACTTGAAATCTGGACCTAGATAAATATCGCGGATGGGTTGGTTGGTTCGATGTGCCAGTGGGAGATGGTTTCCCGGGCATACCGTACAGGTAACGGTATACACTCTTGGTCCCACTAGTGACAAACGCGTCACTCCATAGTTTCGTGGGGCATAAGTTTATTATTTCTTCCTTTTCCGCTCAGAGCAAATGAAGAGCGCACCAAAGGAACCAAACATCACAAATCACAGCAGCAAGCAACTGAGTGCTGTCCAACCCAGGGTATAACGTCTCCACGTCGGGGGGATGGAAGGAATTCCATAGCGGTCCAAACTGGTATGCGAGGAATGCTGAAACGTTGGGGAAGACCAGCCCAAACACTGAGCCATCGTCTTCTGTGCTTCCAAGTAGGATTGGGACGAGCGGAGCCAGCTGAGTACGGATATGTTGTAGTGGGTCACTGAGAACAGTTATACTATCGAACCCATGACAAAACGTATCTTTTCTGAAAAAACAAAACAAAAAGTCACGTACTTGTCAACTCCTGGAACGAACACCCCACTGTTTGGTCCGTTTATATAGTGTGTATGGTAGAAGCACTGACACCGCGTAGGCATTGCAGCCGCTGCGGGCCTGGAGGCATTTTACATTCCACCGCACTCGCAAACGCGTCGAAATTCGAAAAGTCGAGTTCGGGGAGCGTGGAAAGCCGTACGCCAGAAAGCATAATAGCAGCACGAAATGGAGGGACGGCAGTGGAATTCCGGCGGGCGATAGCAAGTGAGACGGATTCGGCTCCGGCAGAGTGACCCTGCCAGCGCAGAAATAGCTCTCATTTGTTGCCTTGCATCTCGGATGAGATCATACGCACCATGAGTGTCACCTCACTTTTGTCCCCCCCAAACTTCGCGATGTTATCTTGCACCCATGCAAGCGCGAGTTCCTGATCAAGAAAGCCGAGGTGGTTACGCGAAGCAGGAATTTCCGATGCCGTCGGAAAGCCAAACACGTTCGTCCGATAGTTGAAGGAGACGAGCACAACGTCTTGGTCCTTCGCGAAGGATGTTCCATCGTACATGGGAAGCGACGCTGTACCAAATGTATAGCCTCTAGGTGACAACGGTTAGTTATCATACCTGAGAAGAAACCGCTCTCACCCGCCATGAAACCAGACAATAACGGGCTTCAACGAGCTCGATATAGGAGCCGGCGTCCAAACATTCCTATGGCATCTCAATAGTTGATCCTCTATGAGGACTGGTCCGCTCACAGAAAGAGGCAATCCTCATCTTCGGGCGGTGCATGCGTATGATATCGTTCAGTGATTGTGTGCCCTTGGAAAGGAAATTGTTGAATGCATGACGGTAGTAAGGAAGTGGCATCGTGAGTGTCAGGAGAGGTAAATGCCATTGGCGGTGCCCAGCGTAGTTCACGAACTGGAGGATGCGCAAAACGCTAATTGAAAAAAGCCATTTCCGTTACCCTCCAGGAACATCATTGAGTGTACCTTACGATGCCTTTGAAGGATGCCACTAGTTGATCACGTTATCTGAGTCAGAGAGAGTCATGCATACCTCCTTCGGCCTGAGTTCCCAATAATCGGCCAGAAGTTGTATTGACAATGATGGTTTCTGATAACACCTGGACTGCAAGAACAAAGGGTACAATGGTGAACTTCGAGTTCACGTTCATCATCGTGACACGCCAAATGCCAGTGAGGTCAGTAGCCACTGGCCTCAGGCTGAGGGTGCCAGCACGCGTTGGGCGGACCTTTTTATGAAAAGAGTAACGCAATCCGATGATTATCCGCTTATGCACCAATCGGATTACTAGACCAACTGCTTCAAAGGCGGGCGACAGTCCCCTTCGAACTATTTTGGGTTCGGCCTGTGTTACATGAATTGACTCCAATCCGCGGGCGTCTTCCTAAGTGAACAACAGTCTTCTGAAGACGTAAGTGTATCACGAACTCATACCTTCGTCAGGGGCCTAATTCGGACAGGCAACGGCAACTCCGTCATACCCAGGGTTTTCTCGACTGATTTGAACCAACCCATTTTATTATACCGAACGAGAGGGCAACAATAGCAACATGAGAGCAAGGGCAGCAGTAGCAGCAATCCAATGGTGACGGCTCCTTTCCCGTGGTGGTGGGCGGCTATCCTTGTGGTATACAACTCCTTCCCTTGCAACCACTTCCTCGAGGCGAGGATGGGTAGATCAGGGCTCGACACTACTTACGTCATTTTGCAAGATGAGCACCACTGATGCCCCATTAATCCTTTGGGTTGATCTAATTATTCATAGGGATAGGCTGATTTTGGGTGTGCGTGATTACCCCCAACACTGACCTATCTGCATCGGAAGGTGATATTCTAGATATTAACCTCGGCACTTCAGTCGACGATGGAGAGCTTGGATATCCCACTAACACCCAAAACCTACATCCTCATTCTGATGAGCGAGCAAAAGCCAAGTGTGAGTACAGTTGTGAGATTGGAGCCTTGCCTGGGACCCACTCCGGACTAAGTTACGCCCTGACAAGCGTAGATTCCACGTGCAGTAATTGTAACAAGGGCAGTCATCATGGGATCATATACACTACACTTCTTAACATCTCTTGGATGAACACGCGCATACTTCCATCATCTATGAATAGAATTTCCTATTTCCGTTGGGTCCGAATAGATCATACCGGATTTCTGGAAGCATCTATGCTAGGGGCATCAGAAATATAAAATATAAATGACAGAGAAACACACCCGATTCTCAAGGAGCCGCAAACGCTCGTCGAGAGTATTGTCCAAAGTTATGCGACGCGATCCACTGACGACTGTGACACCGCCAGCGCTACGCATCCGACGATTAACATACACGAATTTACGAACTGGGAACGGGGCAACTTACAGCTCGTCACTCAGCGATGCGTCGAGCTCGAGCTCTACTTCACGCCCGCTGATGTCATGGTAAGTCTTCTTCGCGCAGTCAAGAGCGCGACCAGCGATGGCCTCGTCCTTGGTACACGTATACACCGTGGCCGACGGCTCGAGGAGCTGGAGGAGGCCCTGTACGATCACGCCTTCGAGGAATTGGACATAGCGCCCCTCATCGTCGGCGAGCCGTGCGATTTGAGCACGAGCGGAGGCGAAGAGGTCCTGCAAGTGCTCCTCTCGACGGTGTAGGAGGCGCAGTCGGGACTTGTTCGTCAACGTCGACTGGTGGCTATCGGTGGGACGAGTTTCTTTGCTCAGATGTCGGGAGTGGGGCGATGAGGTGGTAGACGCACATCTTTTGCGCCGTTTCTGCGCCCTTGCGTTTCTTTTCGAACTGCGCGTCAATGGCCTGCTGTTCCTGCTTCACGAGCTTTGCCTGCCGAAAAGGATGTAAGTTATCGCCGATAAGAAGACGGGGTCAATTAAGGGACTTTGTCAATTGCAAATTCTTCATCTGCCTTAACTTTGACCTCGCGAGCTTTCTCCAAGGCTTCTTGCTTGATGAACGCGACCTACACGGAGAAGCAAGAAGAGAAGACGATGTCATCGCATGAACCAATAGACATGCCGAAAAATCTACCATTTTATTCATCTCACTCAACACTTCTTCATCATTAAGTGGTCTAGATGCCATCTCGAAAGAAGGTCAAAGATAACGAGGAGGTAGAGATCGGGGCCAAAGGCAAGAGAACAAAGGGCCTAAAGGAGCTCACGGCCCGGTTCCCGGTGTGCTCTCCCAAGTGATCCAGCAGCCAGCAGGAAGCCACTGGCAGCGGGAGACATGATACCCATTCACTCATGCAGATGGGCGAGCACACTCAATTCTCACCTACTAAGCGCTCTTATTCATACGGTATATAAGAATGGGGACTTGAAACTCTATTAGTAAGTACTATTGCGATTAACAAAACTTATTGTCGATTCTCTGGTGAGCGTGCCAGTTGCCGCTTGCTTCGATTCCTCGGTCGCACCTTGGAGTACCATTCCCATGCAAGTCGTACAACCTCTCCATCAGCATCGTACGGTGTCGGGATTTCCGAATACCCGGGTCGCGCAGTGGGGTGTCGCACGTAAACGACCGAGCAAGCAGCAAATGAAACCTCGAGGTACGCAGGAACAAAGATGAATGGCGTCGCATAAGCTGGAAGATTAAACTGAGTAACGCCCTCGCCTTCGCCCAAGCTGGAACCCCGAGCTGGGGAAGATTGCTCGAGTGCGGGTTCATTGGCGGGAACTGACGGTTCATCTTTGAGAGCTTCCGCAGCTAGTTCCTCTGAGGCAACGTCTACGCTTGAGTTCTTCGGGCGGAGGAAGGAGATGGCCTTTGGGTCGACAGATACCATGTCCCCTGGTGCGAGGCGGGTGTTTGCGTTTTGGTGCTACTGTTGTGTCAGTTTAGTTGAGAGGTACAGAACACGATGATAGCGTACCTTCTTCCCGTTGAGTAACACCTGACCGTGCACAACCATCTTCCTTGCGTCGTAGACGCTGTGGGCCAGGCATGCGCGAAAGATGATCACGTCGATGCGACGCTCCACCTCCGAAAACATCAAACTGCCCACTGGTGGCAGTTCCTCCTGTTCTTCCCCATCAACCTCCTTTCGCCGGGCCCTTGAGCCTTTTTCTATTGCTTTTGGTAATTTTGCCCATTTGCTGAGTTGCGTCACATAGTCCTCTGTTTGTCCCCGCCGCGGACGCACGTCTGGGAGAGTGCTAGGTAGGTACCAACGCTTGAACGTTTTTTCGTTGATAAAGTCGCCATGGTAAGCACGGATGAGACGCTTCGCAATCCAACGCTGCTGAAACAACGTCTTTGATGTGCGGGTAAAGTCTGTTTCTTTTGCGAGCTCTCCGAGGGAGCGTCGCCAGAGGTTGTAGAGGTTCTCCCTCGTCCAGCTCTACGCGCCGGGGCTGATAAGTGACGTCATACTAGCTGCGAATAAGACGATGTTACCATGCGAGGGAGCGCCCTCTTGAAACCATAAACGTTGAGGTCGCGCATCCCGCGATGAGGGTTGAGGTTGAGAGTGAGAAAGACACGCGCGTCAAAGTCGCTTCAATATCGACGACACCCTCTCAATGGATCCGTTCACTCCTCGTCCACGTACTGTCGGACGCAAGAATAACTTATCCTTATCAACTAAAGAGTACGCTAAAGTATGTAATACGTGCACCCGATGAACCTCCTCCGTTCATTCTCTGTCAGGTGACCGGAACTATCGCATCTGCTCGGAGAAACAGACATCGGCTGGAAGACGAAGAGAAAACCAACGGACGTGTCTCCCCATCTGCCGAATTACGATGGCGAGGTGCGCAGGCCTGGCCGCTTCCTACTTTTTTGACTTGATCGATTTTTGTCCAGAATCATCCTTCATTTCGGAGGAATCGTTCGTTCGTGCACCCCTCAATTCGCGCATCGTTTCTGGAACAACCGCTACAAAATCAAAAGGAAAGGCTAAGGAAGAGTCTCTTGACTTGTTTCCCTTGGAAGTGCAGGAAGCAATGATTCTTGAGGATCTGCTCTACGTACTCATGGTATGTAACTGGCCGTCTCTCGGTGTTTCGCTCTCTCCGGACTCGTGAATAGGGTATTGAAGGAACATATGTAACACACCACGAAGATTACTCGCCAGAAGACGATGATGCGCTACAGGGCGTTCGATTTACAACCTCGAAACGCTTAGGTGCGCCTCACCTGAGATCTACATCTTCTTGTCGCGCAACCTCTGAACCTCCTAGATTCATCACTACGCGATCTAGTCGAGAGGGTTCTTCCACTTGCGACGTACTACACCGCAATCTCATCATTTATTGAACTTCGGAGCCATCTTGACTTCGGGCAAGTCAACCATGCGCTGTGTGCGGCCTTGCGTGATATGCTCAAGGTTTGTCTACACCCTTTTCTGTAGCCCTTATTAAACTCACTTGATAACCCGAGGGTAGGATTACCAGACTCTTCTCTCCCAACTCGAACACGCCTTCAACACGTCCCCGCAGTTTACCCTTCAGAAACTCTGGTTCTATGTCCACCCCACCCTCCACACCCTCTCCCTCATCTACCAGCTTATCACTGAGCTTGCCGCGACAGAAAACCCCGGAGGAGACAGCTCGTTATCGTCTGGAGAAGACGCTGAAGACGCCGCAAGAAACGAGGCACTTGGCCTCGGGGGTGCGAAACTCAAAGCCGTTCTGTCTGAAATTGAAGCAGGGGCAGACGGAATCACCGTAAAAGGCGGGGAGGTTCTTTCTATTCTTCACACAAGGATGCAGCATACCGCCGGTGACCCTGCAGCACGCGCTCTATATGGTAAACTTTTGCGGGTAGCCGGCAAACCATACGTGGAAATGCTGCAACAATGGACACGTACAGGCACCCTCACGGATCCTTACGAGGAGTTCTGTGTCAAAGAGAGTCGATTCATCAATCGTGGCACACTTGAGATGGATTACACGGATGAATACTGGGAACGACGATACACAGTATGTTGTCCAAGTATCGCCTTTGAATCACGACTTAAAGATGCCATCAGCTGCGTGACGGCTCGACACTCGGCTCAACGAATAAACGGCTTCAAGCGGGCGTGCCTCCGCCGAGAGCAGGGAGTGGGCGCTTGCCTGGGGGAGCCTGCATCCCCCCGTTGTTAGAAGGCTGGAAGCATAAAGTCTTACTTGCCGGCAAGTATCTGAACGTGATTCGTGAATGCGGAATAGAGGTGCAGAGAGTTACCAACCTTGCCGACGATGACCTGGCTATGGATGACGAACGGTCTGTGCTCTGTCCTTCCATTAGCTGTACCCCCCACGCTCACTCTGAGCTTAAAAGCTTCTACAAGTTCATCGAGGATGACTATTCTCACGCAAATCGGACCCTTCTTCAACTCCTCCTGCGCGACCAAGGGCTCATCCCCCGCCTCAACTGTCTCAAGCGTTGCTTCTTCCTCTCCCATTCCTCCTACCTCACACATTTCCTCGACCTTGCCCATACAGAGCTGCGCAAGACCGCCAAAGCCGCGTCCCTCGTAAAGCTTCAGAGCCTGCTTGACCTGGCGCTTGGCGCGGATGCACACGGTGACGACGTGCCCTTTCGTGAGGATGTGCGGGTAACGATGGCCACGACTGGGCTATACGAGTGGCTGCTCCGCATCGTCAACGTCAGCGGTGTCATCGGCGACGACGGCGACTTTGCTGGGGACGGCGGTCACGATGAACACCATAAGAGAGGGAAGGAAAAGGACGAGAAAAAGCCAATGCTAGGTTTGTCCCAGTCTCTCGAGACATCGTCACGCCTCAAACTGGTTTCACCGCTCCCACAGCCATCGATGCTCTCCAGCTCGACTTCAACGTCAAGTTCCCGCTCTCTCTCGTCATCTCGCGCAAGACCGTGCTGCGTTACCAGCTCCTATTCCGCTTCCTTCTTCACCTCAAACACGTCGAGCAAGCGCTTTCCGCGATGTGGCTCGAGCAACAGGGCCCGGTGTGGCGGCGCACGGACGTGCCGCCCGAGTTTGCAGCCTGGCGCCTCCGTTTATTCGTGTTGCGCGCGCGGATGCTCGCATGGGTCCAGCAGATCCTCGCTTTTGTCACCCAGGAGGTGCTCGAGCCCAACTGGCGCACTCTCGAAGCGAAGTTGTCAAAAGTGACCACGGTCGACCAACTGTTGCGCGATCACGTCGACTTTCTGGACACATGCATGAAGGAGTGCATGCTGACCAGCTCGAAGCTGTTGAATGTACGCCCATGATCCCAGTTATAACGGTATAGAGGTTATTGATACCCTCCCGACTCGAACCGTGCAAAAACAGGCATTCTCCAAGCTCATCGTGACATGCTCGACGTTCGCTCTGTATACGACCTCCTTTACAAAGGACGCGAATAAGGCACTCGTTTCTGCGGAGACTTCGGAGGGCGACGGTGGAGCGAAGAAGCGGTCGGACTTTCTCATTAGATTTGAAACGAATTTCAATCATTGGCTCAGAGTACGCCTTTTTGCCTCAGATGCTTTTTGGGCGTGCGCTAACATCACTGTCGCCTAGATCCACGTCAACTGCGTGCAGTTTTACGCATCCAGCGAGAACGTGTCTCTACTCCCTCTCGTTGTTCGCCTAAATAGCATCAAGCCGATATCATAACAACACCAACGCTGTGCGACCAGGAACTCAACCTTTGCTCTTCCCCAAAGTTCCATTCACCTCACCTTACCTCGACACCTTACTTCCTCCTTGCATCTTTACGCTGTCGTAAAGCTTGTAGCATGCTCATGTCACATCTAACACTTTTGTTACCAATGCCAAATTACCCAATGATGGGTCGATACCTCGAATATAAATAAGGGTGTCGTAAGGCGCAGAATCGTTACTTCCCGTCAATTTGCAACCACATGCTCCAGCGTCGTCTCTCTTCTTCGCCGCCTTCGAATCTCCACGGTATCTCCCTCACCTCACCAAACCCCTCTTCCACTGAAGGGACCTCATAGGAGTCTGCAAATGAGGTGAGCGCCATATAAGGTAGCGCTGTGCGAGGAGGCTACAGCTCCGATAAGCAAAATACGAATGGCTTGGAGAGGCCCAACGCACTTCTCGGTCTGCGACTGATGCCGGTATGACGTACGCGCGATAAAGGTTGTTGTGCCAAGCTAGCTCGAAGGAACCCTGGAAAAGAAAACACCTGTAGCTCATTAGAATACGACGCGGCGCAGCTAGCCCAAGGATGGTACCGTGCTGGTACTTGGAGCCGCTTTGCGATGTCAAGATAGTACTTGCGCGTCCGCACATCCCTATTCGTGTTGTCTACATACATGCGCCGCAAGTAAACAAACAGACGAGCACGATGATGCAAAATACGGAAGCGGACCAATGACACAGCTCTTCCCAGCTGCCAACGCTTTCTCCGCGGCCTTGACACATTTAGGACGCGATCCGAGAGTGTCTTGGTTCACGTGAACGTATCCCGCTGGGGCGAAGTGCTTGCGGTAAAATGTCGACTTCCCTAGGCACGGGAAGCCAACGAAGAGCACAATTTCCGTTCGAGGACCAGGCGGTAGGACGGCAGCATCCGATTCGGAGGAGCGATGAGGGTCTACAGCCTCGACATGAAGGGAAGGCAGCGGAAGAGTTATCAGCTCTCACCCTCCTGAAACGACGAAACGTTATATCCTGGAAGTGTATATGGTGCCGGAGGAATCTTGAGGAAATATTCCTGCGATTACTCAGGAGGGGGCCCTTGATCCGCGCATGAGTTGGATGCGGGGACGTACTTCTGGGGTGTAGAACTTTACTCTAACATTGAGCGCGAGTTTTCTATCGGTCGAGGCAAAATCGTCAGCGCGTCCTGCTGCATCCCCAACGTAATAGGAAGCGCTTTTGTCTTTGGAAAAGATAAGGGGAAAGTCAGAAACATCAGAAGGACACGAGCTACCTATCGTAATTCCTTCCTTGGCAAAGATTCGTTCGAGTTCGAACCACATCCCGGGCATAGGCTTCCTGTACCCGTCTTTTGTAGTAGCTGCAAAGATTCGGAACGGAAGTTCGGGAACCTGAAAGGCATCAGCATACAGAAGCCGAAGGATGACGGCGGACACGCACGGCAGCAGCGATCAGCGGAATCTTTTTCTTCCATTCCGCGAGCTCCACGGGTTTGAGGTTCTGGTTTGAGATCAACACGATGGAAAGCCTGGGGAGTCAATAGATTGTATTCAGTACCCTGAGGACACGAGAGCGCGACACAATTACAGTGGGGAATTGGACAGAACCAGGCGAAAGGTGTCAAAAGAAAAAGGACGAGAGCGTACCCGGAATCGTGTGCCTCCTTCATCTTCTGTGGTACGACGGCTCTCCACCATTCCCACTCCAGTCCGTTCGCCTGCTTCCTCATCACGCGTTTGCTGCCGCCACCCTTCGAGCCTGGGCGCCCCAGTTGGATAAAAGAGGATTTGATAACGGTGCCATCGAGATCGAAGGCAGCGACGCGCGATGACGCGTCCGGGGCAAGATGTACGCCGTGCAGACAACTTCGTGTCGGTCCGAGCGATGGGGTGAGCCACTTGAAGGGCCGTTCTTCATCTATCACTCCGCGCTTTTCGAAGAGTGGAAAGACTGAGGTGAGGAGAGGTTAGCGAGTCAGTGAAGGAAAGCTCTCCATGTGGACTACAAAGAGTGACTGGTGCCGTTCACGCACGTTTGGGTACCTTGGCTTCTGATTGAGGTGCGTCTTGAGGGGATCCTGGACTGCCACCTGTGTGGTCCCGCTTCCGCTTCACGGAAGAGGAAGATGATGCGCCGCCGTGCTCACTGTTAGAAACGGACATGTTTGCTGTGCAATAGCGCCGAATTGAGTACGACTTTACGACCCGGGCAGGAATGAAAAGCATCCGAGTGGCTCAGCCGCTCGCCCACAGCTTGATTTGAGATTGATTGATAATTGTACTAACAGTCGTTGTGGCACAACAACCGGCACAAAGGGACAGAGGAAATGTGCATATGCTACAATAGCACCCCCGAACGAACTACAGGTAGAGTACAAACGTACTTGATCAAACTCGGTTCGACTACACCGAGTCTGATCCGGTCTTCTTCGAGGTCAAACAACACAAATAAAAGCAAAAGGGAGAGGGGCACCAATACAGGCGGTGGATCTTTGGATGTAGAGAAGTGCAAATCGCGCGATGAGGGCGAAAGAAAGAAAGTCAAGGGCGACCCCATCTGACAAACAATATCCTGCATACAGTCACCGGAGTTGTGGTTGACTTGCAACTCGGGTCGTCTCAATGCCGGTTGAGCGACGAGTGTTTAGATGTGTCTAGAGAGCAGTACCATAGCTTGCGCTGACACTCTCACTGAGGTGCTCGTCCGCCGGGTTATAGGTAAACCCGCGGAATTGGTCCTGCACCGTCTCCGAGAGCTGCGAGTCCTGCACGACCGAATCCTGTGCAGTCTCCGACGTGAACTCTTGGTCAAAGTTCGCCACGTCGAGAGCCGACTCGACTGACGGTTTGAATGCCGGTTGGATCTTCTTGTGCATCAGCCTGCAAGAGATAGGATTAATCGTGGTTATATGTATGACTTCGCCAGCCGTCACCTGTTCCAGTCAATGTGGCGCGAAAAGAAGGCATGTCGCTTGATCTCTTCCCCTCCATTGGCACCGAGCCGTCGTGACGGATCTCGCTGCAGCAACGCAGAAATCACGCTCCGCGCCTCCTCCGACATGTCCGCGGGGAATTGTAGCGGATCAGACAGGATGCGCTGATACATCACGTTCACATTCTCATCATAGAATGGTGGAAGGCCGGTCTAACAAAGGATTAGCAAGCGAACGTAAAAGTACCAAGTGGGACCAACCATCATCTCATAGATCAACACACCCAGCGTCCACCAATCGACGGTCTTTGTATAGCCTTGCGATTCCAGCAATTCGGGGGCTATATACTCGGGCGTCCCGCAAAAAGCTGTATCACAAGTGTCAGATGGGAAAACCTCAGACTCCCACTGACGTACTATTCGTCCGGTCAGTTTCTGACATGTTCAACTTGCAGAGGCCAAAATCGCAGAGAGCAATATGACCAGTGTAATCTAGGAGGATATTCTCTGGCTTCAGATCACGATAGACAACGTTAAACATGTGCAAGTGCTCCAAAGCGCAGAGCAGTTCGGCGGCGTAGAATCGGCTTCGATTTTCATCGAATCGCCCTTCACGCTGTAGATGGTAAAACAGCTCCCCTCCGTTTACTGGGAAGATGGTCAAACGAGATTTTGACTCCCTGGCGTAACCCACCGAATGACATTACAAGGTACAACTTGTCCGGGTTTTGGAACGAGAATTTGAGCGGGACGATGAAAGGGTTGTTGACCAGCGCCAACACGGTTCTCTCGGCAAGGATATGGGTGATCTCACCAGGTCGACTGGCTATGTTAGCTTTGCGGATCGTCTTGAGTGCATAGATACGTTGGGTATCCTTCTTGCGAACTTGCATGACCTTTCCAAAGGAACCCTTCCCGATCACTTTGAGCAAGTCGAACGCGTCGATCGTTAGGGTTTCATGCCGAGCAGGCTTGTAGGCGATGGTAAGATGGAACGACCCTGAACCCGATGTCGCAGTATACCATTGATCCGAGATATGCTGGAATTAGGTCATCACAGTGCTCTAATGGGAGAGTGAGTGACCCACATGGGCATCCAAGATAGGTGTCAGGTCTAAACGCCCCACGAGAAGGTCGTTCCCCATGTTGTCCTGTCCGGGCATGTACTGAGTGGTGCGAAGATACGCGGAAAGTGAGAGGTTCGATGTTCGCGAGACATCGCTACCGGTGTGAGTTGGTGGTGCGCGTGAGCGAGTTGTGAAACCTCGAGTGAGTGACGATAAACGACTCACAAGTCGGCGCGATAGTTCCAAACGGGATTGAAGAGATCTCCGCCAAGGGCATCAATCAAGATCTCGTTCTTGTCGAACTCCAGTACGACGTAAGGAAGCCACCAGTAACGCCGGCGTTGCATGCTCTCGCGATTCGAGGAAGAAGTACGTGGTGGAGGGCCGGTATCAAGGGCCTTTTGGATGACGTCCGGGATGCGAACGGTTGGGGGAAGCACGAGGCCACGCCCTGGTAAAGGTAAAGTGGGTGAATCAAGAGCTCGCTTGCTCGGAGAGTGTGATGATAGGGCGTGGAAAGACAGCTGAAATGATTACCTGAGAAGATGCGGATTGTGAGGGTACCGGAGCGGAAGCTGGGTTGGTTGGCGATTTGTGTCGGCATTGGCGTTGTTGAGCGAGAAGGTATCGGGACAGGAGTGAGGGAGCGAGAGGGTGGTCCGAGATCCCTGTGGTTGTTCTCCTTATTTTCTATTGATGTTGATAGCGGTGCCAAAGCAGAAGGGGTAAACGAGGGGGAAGGAGCGTCAGATGTTGTCAATGCGGGTGAAGGGGGTAGTAGGATATGTGATCAAATACACGCACTCTTTGATGTGCCGAGTTTCCACGACATTTTGACGTTTGACGGGTGATGATCTCGCCAGGGGCACTCGCTATCGACGAACGACGGTAGTGTTAAGAAAGATTCATCGATGCCCAGGATCACTAAAAGTTAGGGTGACATTATCTCCCCTCCGAGGGACCGCCCGACGCCGATGCCGGTCAGTATAACGCCCTTGACCGCCGTCTCCGTCTCCGGGAGATTACGGATCCTCTCAGCATCGCCGGGGGTCTGGGAACCGGGGTCTTGCCTTAGGTCATTCTAAAGTGTCTGCATGACCGAGCCATCTTTCATGGTCAATAAAACGCCAAATGGAACGTCCTTCTCACGTCACGATACATGTCAAGTTACAGATTAGCATTCATGATCTAGTGAATCATCACTACCGTCTCTGACAAATTAACAAACGACCCCACTGCTCTTTGATCACTCCGTGTGCTTATGTGGCCTCTTGGGTCATCCTCTGCTTGTTCTGGTCCCTATCCCGGTCCCTGTCACCACCGCCCTGTGCACCTCGATGAGACTGCTGTTGTCGCCTCCGACGTGGCTGTGGTGGGGGTGACGGAGGGCGGGTGCGCGGGTCGAACCACAGAAGGGAATTAAGATTCCCTCCCATGCGGAGTCGCATCACCGCACGCTGGCAGTCTTCCCGGAAATGCACGACGACGTGGGGTCTGATAGGCCCGGCGATGTTCTGTGGTCAGGAACCTCAGATCAGTTGGACATGTATCTGGGGCGTGGCGATCCCCTTTTATGAAAGAGGCTCTACCTTTGCTCGAACAAACGGGTCAGCGACGCAGAGCATCTCTGACTGCCATCGAGGTGGCTGTGCGTTGTCGTCTACTTTAGGCGTAAACCCAAGGTCGTCTTCATCTTCTGACAAGTCACCCTTGGCTTCGGAGCCTGTAGCGTTGAACTCCTCGTCCGCGTCTCTGTCTTCATCCTTAACTGCACCCGCCACAGGTGTTCCGTCAATACGATTTCCCGCGGCCTCAGAAACCTCGCTTTCCTTGGCTTCCTGACCCTCCAACACCTCAACGTCGGTCACCAACAAGGCCTCTTTCTTGCCCTGCTTTCTCCTTGATCCTGCCTTTCCGGCTCCGCCTCTCTCTCGAGGTAGATTCGAAGGAGGCTTGAAACCGCTAAAGGGACCGTCTCGTAGACTCTCTGATTGTTCCAGATTGCATGGAACCTCTCGAGGAACAACCCCGCCCCAGCGTATGCTTAGTAACGTTTTGCGGTAATCATGTTCGTGGCCCCAATACCTTGTGGTCCGTCAGACGGCGTTCGATAGACAAAAGCAGGCTTTGCCGTACTGAAACCAGTCCTGCAAGGCTTGTTCAACCTCGACCGTCCTAGGAGGCTTCCATTGTGGAAACCTCTTCCATCGTCCATCACAGCGTATCTTTTCTTGCCCTTTCGTACGTAACCAGAAGATCTTGCCCTCCGGAAGGTCGTCACCTTCTTGCAAATTCGGTAGCAAACCCCTCGTCTAACAGAAGTTAGGAACTCGGATTCAAGCGAGGCAACTACACGGCACCTGCAGGAGTCCGATTGTCATTATCGCGAGTGCGTAGCTACTGAACGTTACTGGCGTCCCGAGTGCGCCGGATGGATTGTTGTAGCCAAGAGGGCGCGCCCACCGCTTTATAGCAAGAAGTAGAGGCCGAAGTACTGGTAAAATATCGCAATAGTGTCGGATAAGAGAAGTGTTGATGCAGCCTAGCTGATCGTTTACGTTCAGATCGCATTGAATTCCCGTGTTAGGATCTTGAAACTTCACTTGAAACGGCGGTGATCAGTCAAAAAATACTACGAGACAGCTATGGGGTGATACCTATAGGCACAGCTGCCGCGGGAATTGTTTGGAGAACCTTGAAGCCAGACCGTTGGAGTACTTTGCTCACCTCGCTAAGTCCACGGTAAGGCGAAGTCAATCGTACTCGCTATAGACAGCGCACCGAATCTTGTATATCCCTATTGCATGTCAGTACTGAAAGCACTGGGGATGAACAGAGAATATGGCAAACGAGGTAATAAACCCAGATCAACATTAGGAGTGAATCCTGCAACTCTGTCGGGGTCCTGCAACACTTTTACTCTCTTAGAGATGAGGCATAAAAGGAGTGCCTACGATGATGACCAGGTCGAGATCGCTAGTTAGTCCATCGACGCCATATTGCGTACTCCCAAATGCTTCAATGCGATACGCAGGGCCAAAATGTCCCGCAATGGAACTCGCTATTTTCCCTACTGTTCGTTGACGCTTCTCACGCACCTCATGCTGGGGACCTGGGACGGTTGTCTGAACAGGGTCGACATGGTTAGACGTACAATCCTTCCGATTTGGTTTGGCGACACGGAACGTACCTGATACAATTTCATCAGCTCCTCCTGCAAGCGTAGATTCGAAAAATAGCGCCGGCGCTCCATGCGAATTCCAATTAGTGAATTGAAACCCCTGGGGAGAAGGGGAGAAGGGGAGCGACTGCGACTGCACTGCTCGGCGAGTATTCCTGGTTGGTAGTAGGGACCGAATATAGTATGCAGTGGGTGACCTGTCGACAAAAGTGATCCACATGTTTCTCCCAGCACGGAGAGGTAGTGCAGCGTGCTTCGATGTACATTAAACGCATGGTTCTGGACACACCGTCAGCCTTTAGAAGAGAATCTAGGACTAAGTAACACACGTGGGTTGGAACAAATGGATCAGGGATGATGAGCTGGTGGCGAGACCACGGTAACCTTGTTTCATCGAAAGTTCTTATCTCTCCAGCATATGCGCCATTAATGATATTGGGGTAGTTGATGCGAAAGATAGGCCACTCTTCGTCATCTCCTGTTCGTATTTTATGGAACTTCTTAGCCACGATCCACCTTTGGCAGGACTTGTCAGTCAACCATAAAGATTTCCCGCTGAAATTCTCCCCACCTCAAAAATCGTAGCAAGAGTGGTGAGAAGTCGCTGGCAGGGTAAACGTGTGGGAATAAACGATAAGAAATATCAAGCATAACAGATTTGCTTGATCCCTCCCCAGTGTCAAATTGCATCCATGCGGTGGCTGTGTCGAACACCCTCGCTTTCGCATGTTCGGCCGAGACCGAAGTCTCACTTCCTGCGTCCCTCAGCTTCGATACCTCCTCCTCCTGTGCTCAGGTCAGAAGCGGGAATTCGGGACAATGGAAAGTATGCTGGACCTGGAAAAACCTGATTAGGAGAAGGCATAGTGTCATTGGGCTGATCTCTTTTATGTCCCAGGAACGAATCCAGATATAGAGCAGGCTAACCAGCAGACGTAAATGTAGGTTGATTCGACCGTATAAGTGCAATAGTTTGAGCGTGTGCCGTATTGTGGGACCAGGAAGAGATAATCTGAATTGTTGCGGAGTCGTTGCATCGAGAGAGGGTGGATAGACGATTTCTGGCTTGGGGGATCGCTTGTACCGTGGCCATCGAAACGCGCCGTCTTCTGAGCGAGGTGGAGGGTCACTGCGCTTCCAATTCACCAGTACATGGTCCCGCCGCTGGATGTCAGTAGACTGAATAACGCCGTCAAAACCATGATCTTGTAAGAGTGCCGCTATACGGCTGTTGTACGTGAGCTACAGTGTATGACGAATACAACGGAGATCAAGACACCTGGGGTGATAAACGTCGGGTAAGTTCCGGGTGTCCGTACCAGGGGAAAGTCCAGCGGGTTGATTGTTGTCCTAGTGAGGTGGCACGGTGCCGTAACGCGTCCGGCATGCGATGCGTATGCGAGGGCGCGGGTGCACCGTTAACAGACCGCAGACCCGAGGCGAAATGAATCACTGTACGCACAATGATCATTAGGTCCATAGGAGCAATTTCTAGGTCCTCAGCGTAGTTCAACATGCTGATGTCTACGATGTCGAATTGGTCTCCCATAGATCGAATGATTTTACGAAGTCGTTCAAGGAGAGTGCAGCGTGTTTGCTTTTTCTCGTTGGAAGGCGCGAGTGCCTGTGGAACATAAGTGAGAGGAATTGCTCGTGTGTAGGACAAGGTTAATTCACAAGAACTAGAGAATGGGCGTCGTAATACACTTGGGGATGATATTCATATTTCGACATCCTTGGAAAGCAGACTTCAGTGCCAGTCACAACCTCGGAGGGATATAAGCAGGTTGTCACTACGATACGGCAACAATCCAGGTCAGTTACCTGAGCAATGTGCTTCACAACAAGAGACAAGCAGATGTGTGGGATCAGGCCGCAGTCACCAGGTTTAGTTTGTCGCTTACGTGTGCGTTACACTACACTGACTATCGACAGAACGGCTTCTCGCGACAAGTTATCCTCACTTTTTACCTTTCCTCTTCTTCCGTGAAGCCCCAACATTGTCACTGTCACCCAGTTCACGAGCACGCTTTGGCTGTTGTCCATCTAACTGCCTTGAGGCTTCTCCCGATTCTGCCGTAAGGGACAGAGGTGCCATCGCAGCTGACTTTGCATCCATCACCATATTACTGGCCCATGATAGCCCAATGAGTGTGCCTGTAACCAACTTCGGTTCCGAAAACACGGCACGATAGGTTTTACGGGTTTCTGGAAATCAACCAAATTATTAACGAGCGAACCAAGAAGAGCCAACAAAAGGAAACACGCACGCGCCCGGAGAACGAGGGATTTGGCGGTGGTGGTAGCGGCATCATGGGTCAAATTTTGGGCAAGACCAAGGAATCCCAATCTTACGCTCCCGTTTACTAGCGATACAGGGTCAACGAGAACGATACGCACAAGGTTCCAATATCTTTGGGAGCACGTAGATCGGTAACGTTCATCCCGCCACTTGTCACGATGAGACCCTTTCCATTCGTCACGCGGACGACTTCGCGTGCGGCCGCCCACCAGTTGCGTTTTGTGCTGGGGTCGAGTGCACCGGCATATGCGATCTCAAAGACGGCGCCGTTGTGCGATGCGGTGCGCACCATACTGTGCTTCATACGAAATGGGAGACGAGGAACGTCAAAGGGCACCGAGATCACATGTGCAGAAAGCGGGGAGGGCTGGGTGTATGTTAAGCATGCGAGAGAGAAGCTACCCTCGGTGGTCGGAGCAAGTGCGATAATATCGTAAACACTAAACAGGTTGTATTGCGCGTTTGTCTGCAGAGTTTTTTTTAGCGACGCAGCGTGGGTTTTTGGGAGAGCGCGAGCGCACGAGCCCGAAACCTTTCTCGCTATCCTCGTCGAGAACGATTGTTAGTCGCTTTAGATATATGATTCCTTCTCGCTTCTTCACCTTTCGGAGCAACGGGTCGAGCGTGTTAATGAAGGTTTTTGGTTCAACCTTTGTTTTTATGCGCTGGTTGAAAGCAAGCACAGAGTAACCCACTGGCCAGGAGATTAGGATATCACTGGATACGATGGGTGGAAAAGGTGTACAGTGCACGAGAAGGTCTATACGCGCCTCAATAGCAGCGAGTTGACCTGGAGTAAATTGCACCGAATGGGAGTGTTGAGCATGCTTTCCTTTTCCCTTGTTCGACTTGGTTCCTGAAACTTCCGGGGGAAACGGAATTGGGACATTCAGGTCGAAGTACATGGGCAGCTAAGAAGGCGGTGGTGGGTGGACTGTGGGTGGTGGTGTGACCCAACTCACGTGAGCGCAGTGAAAGACGGACGCTGTGCAGCAATTACAACCAACAACCGATACTACAACAAGAATGTCGCTGGCCAAGCTCACCGCTTTATCGACACAGACATTGTCGCTTTTATTGGAGCGTCAGAGATTACAGTCATTATCACCCGCTGTCCCAACAGGAGACACCAACAATCCCCTACACCTTCCGCAGATCTCCCGCAATCTCGCACAGCTGCGGTCGGGAATATTGGAGCTCGAGTCGACTGGAGATCATACCGAAGCCATTGCGCTTTTGCGAAATCAGCATATGCGTATGCGCGAAATGGTAGGGTCCGATGCTGTCGTTGAGCCCCTTCCTGAACCAAACGTCTCGCAAGACGACGGTCCCCCGAGCCCGGAAAAGTTCCAAAATACATGGCCCGATGTCAGCAAGCAAGTTTTAACACCTTATAGGGATGATCCGGAGGCTGGGACGGACCCTGTCATTTTGCTGAGGGAGCAGCAACGCCTAATGGACGGTGCGCCACTTACTGTTTCTGCGCAGGGGGCATGTTTCTTCAACAAAGGCGTGGACTACAGATCAAGATACACATCTGGATTCGCTTTCACGGTCGATTACGCGTCAGCGTGACCTGTCGATGCAGATCAACGACGAGCTCGAAATACACACAGGCTTGTTGGAGGAGTTGGACCATGATCTCGATGATACCGGAAATCGTCTGGGAAGAGCCCGTCAACGACTTGGACGTGTTGCCAATGGCGCAAAGGAGCACGGTAAGCGGGAACCCGTTGAGAATCTGAGACAGCAGCTGATGGCACCACGCAGGGTCAGCATTAACCATCGGGCTGCTGATCCTCGTGCTGTTAGTCTTGATTATCGTTTTTAAGACGTGACTTTTATTTTCTTAATGTTTCCCTTTCGTTACAAATCGTACGGTCCATACTTACGCACTTGTACCATTTACTGCATACCATACATTAATTGACGTTGATGGCTTACGTAGGGAGGATTACACGGTATGGGAAAGCTGCTTACGGTGAACGCGCTCTTTAACAACATGAACGTCGTGATGGGTCGTCACCTGCTTGGACTTACCAGCCCACCCTTTTCAAATTCAGTGCATTAGCTAGTTCTCTCCATACTCATTTCCGACGCCGGAAACCCAAAGTTGACCTAGCTATTCCTTCAAGGCAGCCATGTCAAATAAAACTGCTCAACTGGGCGGTACTGCCTCAAACGTTGTTGTTGGAAAGGTTGGCGTGGGTGTACCTCCATTGATCATCCCCCGTCTCGTTGTTGACCTTCATTTCTAGCATGGTTTGATGATGATGACGTGCGCACCTCTCTCTTCACCGCATTTTGTCTCATGACGCCCCTTCTACCAGTTGGCGTAATCCAGCAGCCTCAGACGAAGAAGCGTTCGCGTCATTGAAGGCAGGTATGGATGACCTCCCTCCAGGTTCCAAAATTTTCCTCAACAGTGGTGCGTACACGAGGTGTCCTATTCCATTCGTTCGCCTGTATGTCTTATTCACAATGAAACAGGCGAATTTTATGGGATCAACCCACCGAGCGCCAACCTCGAGCTTCTTGCGCGCTTCTTTGAGCGATACCCCGCCTACGCAGACAAGGCGTTCCTCTCCGTGAAGGTAAGCCTTTAGTTTTTGAGTGCGCCCGTGTGTCTTGATGCAGACAAACGGGCGCAGTGTAGCTCGCTATCCAACCCATATGACTTGTGCGTCTCCCGATATCAACTGCAACGACGTCAATGGTTGTTGAGGATTTGAGTCGCAGGGAGGCCGCTCTCGAACGCAGGGTCAACTTTATCCTCGCCAAGCTCCGTGGAACCAAGAAACTTGACCTTTTCGAGCCTGCACGTATTATCCATGGCGTCCCCATCGAGCAGAGCACCCGCATCATGGGAAAGTTTATCGCCCAGGGCAAATTTGACCATATTGGTCTTTCTGAAGCCCGCGCAGATCATGTCCGTCAGGCGCACAGAGTGAGGACACCAGTTCCCCACACGACGAATATGTCATTTGACGGTGCTTCTTAGGGACATCCCATTTCTGCGGTCGAAATCGAAGTTAGTCCCTGGAGCTACAACCAGGAGACGAAAGATGGTTGGTGGACATTTCATCCAACCGTTGACTGTTGACCTCTTCCATGCCTCGCAGTCATATCTACATGTGAAGAGCTCGGGATCGCTGTCATCGCGTACTCGTACGTTCTCTGATACCGTCTCCTCTTTCCCCGTACCTATTCTGTTCTAGGCCTCTGGGTCATGGTTTTTTAGCTGGAAAATGGAAGTCCTACAACGACCTTGAACGTGCGTGGTTTCGCTGTGTCGCCTGACAGTATACAGACACCACGCCAGCGGACAATATGCTACGCCAGTTCAGTAGGTTTCAAAGAGATGTGAGTCGCAGCGTCCGTTATGCCCATGTGGTCTTACGCATGGATCGTCTTCTAGAACTTTAATCATAACCTTGCACTCGCTTCGGCACTCAATGCGATCGCCGCCAAGAAAGGTATTACTGCAGCACAACTGTGCATCGCGTGGGTCGCGTCACTAGGACCCAAGGTCATTCCCATCCCAGGCAGCTCGTGAGTCCCCCTCATCCACTGTATCAATATACTTCTGATGCATTGTTCTGCGTGAAAATAGAAATGTCAAGCGTACTCTCGAAAATTGTGCGGCAGGTAACATAGAGCTAACAGCCGAGGATCTCACTGAGATCAGGAATGCTATGACTGTCAATACTGTCCGTGGTACCAGGTATTGAGGGAGAGTGATCTATGATCTTGTATTATAAGGGGAATACATCAACATCCAAAACGAATGACGAGAAAGCTAAGACATTGTGAAAAGACGGCGAATTGCTAGCTCATAATCTGAGACAAACTTCCTCATGATCCACTAACCCTCCGGCGGAGGACGTATTGTACCAGTTGCTGTGATTGCACAACGGCCTTAAACATCCGCCTCCACGATATGGGATCGCCCTGCACGATTCACACCGCCAATATAAGATGTTAGCATTATAACGTAGGTAGAGGCGATGAATCACCTCATCGCGTTGCATGAGGCAGAAGCTGCGAACGCTGCCATCGGCCGTATCGAAAGACTCAATGACCACCCAACCCTTGGACGGCATACGACGGTGGTCCAATCCGCCGATACGACAACGCAACTCGCCGTTTGACCCATCTACTGCTCGTGCAACACGAACACCCTGCACTCTGAGCGCACTTTCGATGGCGACCAACAGTTCCCGTGGCGGTATAGACGCCCAGAAACGGGTCAGGTGGGGTGTGTAACGAGTGCCACCCTGAGTCTGCGACTGCGGCGTTGTGAGAGTTGTGGAACATATTTCAAGGTAAGAAAGACGCACAAACAACATGAGCGATTGAGTGAATTGGGAGCCCCGTGTCGCCGAGAGCATGAGTTGATCATCGTCCCGAAATATAGGCGATTCTCTGTGGGACTTTGAATTGAGAAAGGCGCATGCGAAGAGTGTAGGCTAATAACGTACGACTGCAAGTCGATCTCCACCAGGTCGAGGTCGCCAGTGTTGCGTAGTGACTCAGTGAGTCTCTCCGCCAGGGCGACAGGGCCTTGGGAAGCCAGCTGACTCTGTCTGTGAACGTCAGATAAACGTCGAGATGGGGCACATGGCAGAACATACGTGAGTACCCAGGGGTGTTGGAATGCATCCGCAAGTGTCATGCGATCCTGCGGATTGACCGTGAGTAAGCCTGTGATCAAAGCTAGTAGCAGATGAGCTGGGTGGGGAGGGGTATCGCGACGTGACGAACAGAACAAAGATGCGGGTATTCGGTCCCATGGCGCATCATCGATGAACGAGCCTGAAACATAGCGACCAAATTCGTAGCTGCGTCTTGTTGGCTCATCCCAAGGAGTATCTTCAAGCCTGGGTAAGATATTACCCCCACTTGGTAATAAAAACATTTCACCCACTTCCAACAACCATGGTAAACAGGATGACACCAATTCCCCAAGCATCGATTGGCTCTGCAGCATATGGATTGTCTGTGTTCAGCTATACTCTTGGATCAGGGTCTATAAAAATAACGAGAATGTGCAGAAACACACTTCTGGTGCCACGTATGGCAAACTGCCGCATCTTTCGGAGAGCATTCGTGTCCGGCCCGATTCTTTAAGCTTGTACACCGAGCAAAGGCCGAAGTCCGATATCTTCAGCGTCCCTGCGGCATCGAGGAGAAGGTTTTCAGGTTTGAGATCCCGGTGACAGACCCCCTCTGCATGGATGTAAGTCTAAGAGGCATTCCCACAGAGAAGTCAGCAGTCATCTTGGTCGCGCGCTGAGGCGGGGCGTTTACCAAGCCAGAGAGTAATTGGAGAAAATAGAAATGCGCTACTTCTTCGCCTACACCGACGTCAGGTGCTTCGGTCAGTCAGTATCGTGTTCGCACAGATTGGACGCAGGGCGCACCGATCTTGTCGAAAAGGTCGCCGCCAGCTGCAAACTCAAGAAGCATATATATCGCCGGGACGTAGGGCGACTCCGTGCCTGGCTCCACTATGACAGCATTGAGGAACTCGAGAACGCTCGAGTGCTTGAGGGCGGCATGAACGCGCATCTCTTTGTCTATTGCCTTGCGCTCAGCTTGAGTGGTCCTTGGTGTCAAAGTCACCACCTTACAAGCGGCGACGCGATGGTCCTGGGTATTGACGGCTTGAAATACCCTAGGAGTAGAACATCATCGCCCAATTCTCCACTTCTTTGCCTCTGAAAACGAACGCACGTGGAGAAGCCGCCACCACCAACTTGTTGGATCAGCCGATAGCCTTTGACCAAAAGGCACCATGAGTTAACTTAGTGAGAGCTCATGCGAAGTCGGAAGAATGCCCACACCATTAACTTTCGGATAGCGAAGGTTTGACTGCATTGAGAACCGGATTGCCAAGGCAAGTCCTACAGTGGGCCCAAGTCTGCACCGTGATGGGGACCTTTTGACACGACGAATCACGCTGATGAGGGGAGACCACACAGACGCGACGCGAGTACTTCGTTAGTGGGGCTCAGATAGTGAGATGTTTGATGGGAATTGAAGTCCCTGGTAGTATATCGGATTAGTACACGCGCCTGTCATTTCGCCGACCGCGCGAGAGCGGGGTTCGACTCCCCGCCAGGGAGGTTAACCTTGACTTTTTGGAGTCATTGATCTAGTATAGTGGATGATAACTACGTTAACTTGGCTACAACAGAGATCTAGAAGCCCTCAAGATAGGTAGTGTACATAAGAGCCAAGTCGTAATAAACTTTTTTTACATGATGAATTTGAGCTTCGCGTCCTAAGAAGGGCGATGAGTGTCTGCATGGAAAACCAGTGTGTGACTCACAAGTGCTTGTGAGGCTGAGAGTTGCGGCTTTTGACTGTACTTCTTCCTGAGGACCTCGCTATACCAGCCATCGGCCATGGTATGAGCACAATAGAGTATAAGACATCGACACGTACCGTACGCCACGCAGTAGATCAATGTAGGTTATTTGGGGGTTACGCTCTGAGCACTTGGTCAGTCAGTTGAATGGCCCGTGATTAGGGATACGCACTCAGAACTTTGAGAAGAGCCTACAGTGATCGGCAGTCGGTGGTACTGAACGCGACGGTCAAATGGCCACTCACATAGCTCATAGCACCTACGGCAACTCCTCCCTGGACAACATCCGCGCTCGTTTGCGAATCCTTACAGCCGCTAAAGCAGACCTAGAAATTCTGGTTGAAAAGACCTTCTCGTAGTCCCAGTAAACCCGGTTTGGGACGTACCACATCAGCTGGCGTGGCCCTTGCCTGTCGGAATGCAGGAGCGACGGGGCTCGACTTCAGTTTGCCATTAGAATGGAACTGTAAATCCGGTCAACACAACACGCGTCATTCGGCGCATCGTCGCACATTGTACCTCAAAATTAAGATCTGCTCATCGTCAGCCACGGGCCTGTAACAAGGGGAATAAAAACGCACCTAGGATGGACCCAGAATGGCAGGACTAGATGCTGAGTGAGTGCGCCTCCTCTCGTGCTAACAGCGTCGCCGCTTACATCAAACACGGCCTAGAAGGACTGGTCAATGTTCGTAGAGCGCGCAAAGTAGAAACGACATACAGTCAGTCGGCAACCCGCGGGAAGCGGTTTTATCTATGAATGGGAACGTCAAGGATCGAATGATTAAAACGAGGTTGATACATGCCAAGGTTTCATGTAATAGCTCGGTGATAGTAGTGTCAGTTACTAGCCAACAGCACAGGTATGGGAGGTAGTCACATCATCTGTAATGATTCCTGTTGTCCTGTAGTCGAGCGGGAAGATGACTGTCGCCCTTTCTCAGCGCCGAGGGTGAGATCGAGAGCTGAACTGCGTCACCTTCGTCCCATCCATCCGGCTCATCGCCATCCATGTCACGCGTCCTTCCACCATGGCCCGAGTCTGCAACAGGAGTCAAGGAGCTGAGAGCATATCAGCACCCGGGCCGACTCACAGTGAATGAACAAAGCGTCGTCGGGATGGGCGTCCTCGACGAGCCATCGCATAGCATTCAAAATATTCTTTCGCGTGGGTTGGGAGCGCGGGTTTGAGTTATCATCGGTAAGAACGATGATGTTAGAATGGGGATAGTGATATTGTTCTGTTTTCTCGACAATGTCAACTATACAAAGCTTCAGAGAGGGACCACAAACCCATAAGGAATTGATATATCCGCCGTGCGTCATCCACGCACCCTTGTAGTGGATGCTGTTGGCCGGTATAATTTATTCCCACCTGTGGCCTTGCTTAGAGTCGGTTCAAGATGCCTAGGAAGAGGTGCGTACACAAAGGGCCTTTCGTCTTCCCGAACACCGTGAATGCCGGAAAAGCGGGTGGCAACGAGGGTCACGACGCGTCGGCTCCAGCGCATCCATTTCTTGTGATACAAGCGGCTTGCGCATCTGCGAGCGCGTATACTGTGATGCATAAACTGCGCGCGCCTGCACAGATGACTCGAGCGGGGTGCCAGTACGGGAAGGATATTGGGGCGAAGGAAAGCCATGTACCACTCCAGTCGGCGCGGTAGATGGTGATGGCATAGGTACCGAAATGGTTGCGGCAGTAAGTGTGGGTCCGTAGGTGGGCTGCGGTGGCTGGTATCCGGTAGCAGGATAAGAAAATGCTGGCACGGACACATAAGGTCCCACTGGCTCCGAATTCTCTGAAGAGCTGGTGTCAGAATTAGGCGCACATGAAGTAAGTGAAAGATACACACGCTGGATGAGTAAAGGAGGGGCCGGGGTCACGCTACGACTCCCATGTCTACTGTGTGAATGGCTATGAGAATGGGAGCGCGAGTGACTGCTCCTATGCGAGTGGCGATGATGGTGGCGATGATCGCTCGAGTGAGAATGTGCACGTGGCCGGTAATGATGGCCTTGTTCCCTGAAGAGGAGAACGTCGGCTTACCGGGAAGAACTAAGATATCGTCAGATATCAACTCACATTGGTGCAGGACCAGGGAGCGGCAGGTGAGCCGGAGACCTATTGGCCATGACTTATTTATGCGAAAGAAAACAGACAGAGAAACGTACAGAGCTGGACTTGGCACCAGCGAACTGGAACGAGAACGGCGGTGGCTGTGATGGTGGTGAGTGCCCTGGTAGCTGTTAGAGTGCAAAGGCGATGTCCGTGAGCAAAAAGAAATAGAATGTCAGCACTAGTGAGCTCGTCCCCCGTACGAAACAAGAAACAAACGCACTAGGGGATGGGGCTCGGCGAAAGATGACCGGGCATCCTGTAAAATACACACACACTTACGTTCTAATAAAGCCCTATTCATGACAGATATACGTACGATGCTGGAGAATAATTCAAAGGCGATGTATTCGATGGGGCATTTGGCACCGGTTGCCCATAAGGCTGCCTTTATAAACACATTATGAACAGACGGCTGGAATGCAGCTAGCAGTCATGACTCACGGAAATCTGGTGTGGGTGGATCAGGAGGTAAGGAGACGTCGGGTGGATACTTCCTATACTCACGGGATAGACATTGAGTGGAATTGCACAGCGCGTCCTTGACAAATAGAGAGTGTGAAGGTGACACCGAAGAGGGAAACGTTATGTGGGTCAACCCAACCAGTCTTGGACGAGAACGGTGCAAATATATATAGAGGTTATTATGTTCGGCGCCTGTTCAATAGTCGGCGCGCTCATTGTAATCATGGTGTAATAAAGTGATACATCGATACATTTTAGCAGGGGCATTGCCTTCCGGGTTTTTACTAGTACTGCAGTACTGCCAAGTCCCGGCGTTGATCCGAAAAGGCCCCTCGTACACCGCATGCTGGTGGATCAGGAATCACATATCGGATCTTGAAATGCATCCGGATCGGATCTTGATTGAAGAATGAATGCCCTGGAGACCCCAACACTACCCCATCCTTCACCCTCTGATTCAGTCTCCGATAAGGGTGAACGAGACTACTACCAACAGTCCGTTGCGGAGTGCTCTGTTCGCTGGGGGGCTCCTTGATCCTCTACCACCACCTACAGAACTTCAAAGAAATCGATCTTTACAACATTGTACACCAAAGGAATCTTTCTCAAGATAGACAATGTCCACCTAGCATCGGTCTTTATTTTGGCTGATGACCACAATTAATGCTTAAGTTGTACATGGATGGGTCTCTGTTCACAAGAGACTAAGATACCAGCTGGCAGTACTAGTTGTGATGAGATGCCCTAGTTGTTACAAGTACTTGCCCAAAGGGCAGCAGACAGAGAGTGGTGGAGACTATGGGCGAAACTAAGGAGTCCATTCGAGACCCTAAGTACCTACGGGCTTCGTAATCATACACCGAGCTTCGTACTCAGGCTGTATGGCTTTATTTAAACTTAAACAATAATAGTAAGACCGAGGCACCGCGTTTGAACCAAAGGTCGTATGAGCACGTAGGGAACGAAAACACGTGCTAGTGATACCCACAAAAAAATAAACAGCCGCTACGCGGCTCGCCAGGACACGATAAGTAGATGTATCAGAAGATGCTGCCGATATCTTTACACGCTCCCTAGGAAAGTGTTAATTGATGTTCACAAAATTTGGACATTGACTGCCTTTCGTGCAAGTGAACTGTGTTCTCCTTCGTTCCCTTTCTCCTTACTTTCATCTGCACTTTCTTGATCAATTGGCATTCGTATTGAGTGTAGTACTTATAGTACAGTACAAACTACGATACAATCTTAGTCTCTTTCACAAAGGACTAAGGTTACTAGGTTAGTATGC
>Ga0209488_10000165_pt1 | contig 50603 bp, 53 predicted proteins | sample Rivendell_Oct201_8_FD_188349 | JGI IMG/M metagenome (GOLD analysis project Ga0209488, IMG submission 188349) | Vadose zone soil microbial communities from the Eel River Critical Zone Observatory, Northern California, USA -... | ecosystem: Environmental > Terrestrial > Soil > Vadose zone >...
TGGATGAAGGTGGTCTCCGTCAGCGTGTCACCACCGGTGGGTCCGTTGTCGGCTCCAACCACCGTAACCAGGAGCCAGGCTATGGCATTCGGCGCGACGAAACCGGGGTCGGAGGAGGAATTGCCTGGTTTCACTTGGCCCCAGACGGTGCTCGTGTCCCGGGAGTGCTGCCACGTGGCGCGAATCATGCCGGCGGCCACCACCGCTGGATTCGTGTTATTCTCAAACGGGTTGGGGCTGAAGAAGTGGGTGGTGATTTGCTTATCATCGTCGCTGAACAAAGTGGCCTGCGGCGTGAAGAGCGTGAAGGCGACGCCAGTGCCTGAGGGCAGGCAGACGTAGTTCTGGGTGCCAACGCCGTGACCCACGAGGAACGCCTCGTTCCCCGCTGGCACCTTGATGTTGGCGGGCACGGGTGGCGGTGTGACATCGTCGGCGTAGGCCGGCTGCGGCAGCGCGACCGCGAACGCCACCGCGAGAGCAGTGGCGCACGCGGTGAGCAGGATGCGACTTGTGGTCTGATTCTCCGGTGCATTACAGTTCTTCATACTATTCTCCTTTAGCGGTTTGTGCGCGGGTGGTGGGGCTGGCGCGTGCAGAGCCTTCGGCGATCACTCGCAGCGGCCAATCCGCTGTGAACTGATTGCCGATCACCTGACTCGACGCCCCTTGGGTTCGTTATTTCGATTTGCCTCCACTCCCAATGATGCGATCAACCGGCCGTCTATTCCCGCGCTCCCAGCGGTCCAGCCGCACCCGGCTCCTGGAACAGGGCGTCCGGGCACCCAGCAGCTCCAGCGCGCGCAGGCGGGCCGTACTTCGCGCCCGGAAAGGCCGCGCTGCTCTCGGTCGGCGAGCAGATCGATACCCGCAGCGCCGCGGGACGGCTGGTGCTGCCGAGGAGGACGCGGCGCGCGCCGTGGCCCGCCAGTTGCGCACACAGGGTCTCTCGTTGCGCCGGGTGGCCGAGGAGCTACAGCGGCAAGGTATCCGCAGCCGCACCGGACGGGAGTTCGCACCGGTACAGGTGGCGAGGATGGTCAGTCGTCCGGCTTGAGCTTGTAATCCCGGATGCTGATGCGGAGCCCGGGCAGGCAGATGAGCTTGTAGCCTTCCTTGCGCGCTTCCTCGGTCTCCGCCTCACGCTCTTCCGGGCTGGACTCCAGCAGGCGCTGCAGGTGGCGCTTTGCGAGATCGCACAGCTCTGGAGGAGGCTTCCGGGCCATCGTCAGGGGGCCTCGACCGTCACGCTCGCCTCGAGCACGTCGAGGAACGTTTCCTTCTCGAGGCGAGTCTGCAGCACGTACGCGAGCATCCCCACCTCCGGAGCGCGTGCCGTCGAACCCTTTGACCTCGGCGGCATGTCCTTGCTCGCGATCCCCCAACTCGCCTACGACATCCCCGGCGAGCGGGCCGACATGAACGGCGGTGACAGCGACACCGACCTGCTGCTGCTGCGCCGCGGCCCCGAGGGCTACCAGCCGTTCCAGACCCTGCCCGTGCCCGGCGGCGAGGACGCCGAGTTCTTCCGGATCGGCGAACGGGCGTTGTCGGTCCTGCCGGCGTGCTCGTCTATTACGAGAAGTTCGACAACACGCAGCTCGGCAGCGCCAACGTCGCCATCGCCAAGGCGCGATCGGCCGCGCTCTACAAGCGCCGACGAAGGCCTTCCAGGACGCGCTGGCCAAAGGCGCCGAGAACCTGCGCATCCTGCAGCTCGAAGGGCCGTGGCCGTCGAGGGCGCCGCGCCCCTTCTCGTCGAGGGCAAGCTGGTCGGCGCCATCGGCGTCTCGGGAGATACCAGCGACCACGACAGCCAGTGCGCCTCGGCCGCAGCAGCCTCGCTGAAGTAGGCGAGCACCACCGCTCGACGCGGAGCGAGGCGCTCGGGCGACGTCATCTGTATGCCTCCTTGCGGTCGCGAACGCGCGCGATCTCGACCACGTGGCGAGCGTCGTCTACGCGATAGAGGATGCGGAACCGGCCTAGCGCGATCCCGAGCAGCCCTCTGAGCGGGCCGCGCTTGGCCCCGACGTTTCGCGGCCGCGGATCGTCGGTGAGCCGGCGAGCGATCGCGAGCACTTTCTGCAAGTGGTCCGGCGGCACCGCCAGGGCGTCCTTGCGCGCTGCGGACAGCCACCGAGTACCTGCCTGGCCACGCCGTCGTCGCCGGCACCATCGCTAGCCTCACGCCGCCTCGCGAACGGCTTTGTCGGCCACGTCGGGTCCAGCCAGCTCGCCGGTGCGAAGCCACCCCATCTGCGCGACGAGCAGCGCAGCCTCCGAAGCGCCCAATGCCGCGACGCGATTCCAGAGGGCGTGAGCGCCCGAGAGCGACTGCGGCCGCTGCAGCTCCGCAGCGATCTGCACCAGTTCGGCGGCATCCAGCATCATCGCCTCCGGCGAAATTGGGAGCGGGCGACTGCAGCCTCCGTGCCGAAGCGCTCTCGCGCGTTTCGGCTCCTCCTTCCGCAATTGCGCAAGCGGCGCGGGGCCTCATGGACAAATGGGCTGAAACAAAGCCGCGCGACGACAATCTGTCGTCACAATTCTTCATCAACATTCGTCAGCACCCTGGAGACCCATCGCACGCTCCGGCCGCCGTAGTGATGCCCGCGGCCGCCGGCGCCGTGGCGCCCGTGCTCACCGCCATCGGCAGCCTGCTCGGCGCGGTGGGAGGGCTGGTGACGCTGCTGCTGCTGGCCATCTTCATGCTGCTCTTCGGTCGCGACCTGGTCGCCGCAATGCTCGCCGAGGCCTCGGCGCCCAACCGGAAGCGATACGACCCGACCCGCCTCGTAAGCGCCACCGCGACGTCGTCGAGAGCCCGCTCCATTGCGCGAATGGAGCTTCTGGGACCACGTGGACGCGCCGCACCTCCATGGCTTCGTGCGCTCGAGATCTTCCCGAGCCCTATTGGAAGGCGTGGAGCGACGGGATCATTCACGCGATCCACGTGCGCGTGCTTACGCATATTCAGCGGTTGAGCGAGGCTGACGCGCGCGGCGCTTGGTGATGGCCGCGATCACGCGGTATCCTCCGACCCATGAGCATCGAAGGACGTGTGAAGGAGTTCGTCGCACGGGTGTCGCGCGGCGAGTTCCTCGAGGTCATGCCCGAGTTTTACGCTGAGGACGCGACGGCGCAGGAGAACAACGAGCCACCGCGCGTCGGGCTCGCGGCGATGATGGCGAACGAACGCGGTGCGCTCGCGCGGACGAAATTTACCGCGATCGAGGCGCGCTCGGTGCTCGTCGACGGGGATCGCGCAGCGATCAACTGGTACTTCGAGATGACGGTCGGCGAGGGCCGTCGGGTGACCCTCGACGAGATCGCTTATCAGGTTTGGCGCGAAGACAAGATCGTGAGCGAGCGCTATTTCTACGATCCGGCGCAGCGAAAGCCGCGCTGAAGGCAAACGGCTGCCCGATCGCGCTCTGACACAGGGCTTCGTAGAAGGGGACCATCCCGGCGCTGGAGTGTTAGCGCTCGGCGCGCCGGGTCGCGACGGTCGCGATCGTGCGCAATGCGATGCCGATATCGAGGGGCCCTCGACAATGCGCCCCTCGCGTCGATTGATTCGCCACTTGACCCCCGAACCCGAGGAGCGCAAGTTGCGGCGCCGTGAGCGATGACAACCGATCAGCTCGCGAGGCCACGGTCCGCGAGCAACTCCACCGGCCACGCCGAGGCTGTGCTGGTGGAGTTCGATCCGACGCAGGTGACCTACGCGAAGCTGCTCCTCTTCTTTTGGGAGATACACGACCCGACCAGCGGAAACGCGCAGGGCCCCGACCACGGTACTCAGTACCGGTCGGCCATTTTCACGTTCGGGCCCGAGCAGGAGAGGGAAGCGCTCGCGTCGCGCGACGAGGCACAGAAGGTCTGCGCGATCCGATCACGACGGAGATCGCGCCGGCAGGACAGTTCTGAGCTACCACCAGCAGTGGGACGAGCGGCACGGCGCCCTGTCCTGTCCGCTGCCGCACCGCGCGCGGCGCATCCAGGATCGCTGCGTCAAGCGCGGCTAGTCTTGCGGCGATGCCAGTGATTGCGCAAGTGCGGATCGCGCGTCCGACCGACCAGCTCGAGCAGGTCGTTCACTTCTACCGGGACGGGCTCGGCCTCCCGATGCTCGGTGGCTTCGAGGGCCACGCGGGCTATGACGGCGTCATGATCGGGTTGCCCGGTCCGGATCGGCACCTCGAGCTCACGCACCACGCCAAGCCGATCCCCCGCTCGACCCCGGGGCCCGAAGACCTCCTCGTCCTCTACTACCCCGACGTCGCCGAGCGCGATGCCGTCGTGGCGCGGCTCGCCTCGCTCGGCTTCGTGCCAGTCGCGCCGGAGAACCCCTATTGGATCGACAAGGCCGTCACCGTGCCCGATCCCGATGGTTTCCGAGTCGTCCTCTTCGCGGGTCACTTCGAACCCGGACCGGTGCCTTCGCGCTTTGCCCGTTGAACGGGACTGTCGATCATCGGCCGTGGTAGCCATCTTGCTGCTCCGGCCTTGTACGCACCGCTCCCAGCGGGGAACTGCCGGATCGCGAGCTGCCCGAGCGAATCGTACTGGAGCACCACCTTCGCCTGTAGCAGCGGCTGCATGGCGGTGGCGCTCCCGGCAGGAGTCAATCACGAAGCGTCCGTCGGCAAACGGGCCAGTCAGACTGGGCAGCCGCCAGCGTGGCTGGACAAGACGGTCAGGACGTGCCCGTCAGGGTCGCTCACCTCGAAGTAGCGGTGGCCACCACGTGCGTCGTCGCGCAGATCGTTTGGCGCGAGCCCTGCCGTCGCCAGTCGCGCCCGGAACGCTTCAACATCGTCGACCATGAAGTCGAACGAGCGCACCGGGCCTTTGCGTGGCTTGCCGCGAGCAGGGAAGAGCAGGAGGTGCGTGCCCCCGCGCAGCTCGAAGATGGCGAGGCCCGGGCTCTCCATCACTGGCCGCAGCCCCAGCGCCTGATAGAACGCAGCGGCGCGCGTGACGTCGGAGACCCGCAGCGAAACATGGCCGATGGCGACGACAGGCCGCGGGTCCAGGGGGCGAGTTTACCAAGCGTGCGAGTGGGCACGAACTCCCCAACCCTGCACCAACCCTGCAGATCCCTGCACTTGGCCGCAATCGGCTGTGCCTGGGTTGACTACACCCCCGTCGCGCGTGGTAGCCGGGTCGCTCGCGCCGCCAGCACCGGTGCAGGCGCGCCAATCCACACTTCCGAGGTGGCCGATGATCCGCTCGCTCCTGGCAGGCCTGATCGCGTCCCTTCCGCTCGCCGTGCTCGCCGCCGACGGGCCTACTCCTGTCGACAAGCCGGGGCCGCGCAAGTCGGCCTTCTACGATTTCTGGAACCTGAGCGCCGAGTTCACCAGCGGCATCGGCAACATCCCCGCCGCGAGTTGCACGACTCGTGTGGCGGACCAGCCGTCGGTGTACGCGGGCAACCTGCTCCTCGACTGCAACGGCGAGTTCCCGCACAACGAGACCACCATCGCCGTCGATCCTGGCAACTCGAACCACGCCATCGGCGGGTTCCACTCCTACCTGCTCAGCTTCAACGGCTCGACCGTGGTCGCGCGCATCGTCGGCTCCAGCTCGGTGACCTTCGATGGCGGCCAGACCTGGCGCCACGTGCTGCCGCCCATCAACCCGTACCAGTTCACCGGCGATCCCGCGCTGGCCTTCGATGCGCGCGGGCGCGTGTACTTCGGGAACATCGCCGACCACGAGGGACCAGGCGGGAACTTCACCGGCCCCAGCGTCGTCGTGGCTACCTCCCTCGACGGCGGGCTCTCCTGGAGCAAACCCGTCACGGTGGCGAAGGGCACGACTGCGATCACCGCCGGCAGTCCGTTCGGGCCCAACATCTTCAACGACAAGGAGTTCATCGCGACGGACACGTCCGCGTCGAGCCCGTTCCGCAACCGGGTCTACGTGACGTGGAGCAAGTTCACCGAGTTCCTCAATCCGAACACGACGCTCTTCCGCATCCCCATCATGGTCTCGTTCTCCGACGACGGGCAGACGTGGAGCCAGCCGCGCGAGATCAGCGGCTTCAGCCCCTTCTGCAACGCGGCGCTCTTCGGCCAGCCCAACGAGTGCGACCTGAACCAGGACTCGTATCCGGTGGTCGCTCCAGGCGGGAAGGTGTACGTCAGCTTCGAGAACTTCAACACCGTCGGGCTCAACCAGGCGCTGGTCGTCTCCTCGCGGGACGGGGGCGCGACCTGGAGCAGCCCCTCGCAGGCGGACTTCCTCTTCGACCTGAACTTCCCGCAGAACGTCGACGGCCGCGACACCCTGACGGGTTGCCAGCTGCGCTACGGCGTCAAGGCCAACACCGCGACGGACCCGAGCGATCCCACGGGCAACACCGTCTACGTGGCCTGGGCCGACAACCGCAACGGCACGGCCAAGGGGACCAACACGGACGTGTTCCTGGGCCGCTCAACGGACGGCGGCGCCAGCTGGAAGGTGGTCGCGGTGGACACGGCAAAGAATGACCAGTTCTACCCGTGGGTCGCCGTCGCCGCGGACGGACGCGTCGATGTCGGTTACATGGACCGCTCGTATTCGGCGGGCCAGTCCGTCTGCCAATACGGCTTCTCGCTCACGCGCCTCACCTTCGGCTCTCGCGGCAACCTGCTCAACAAGAGCAAGACGAGAGTCGATACGGGGCTCTCCGACCTGAACCACTCCCTGTGGTTCGCGGCCAGCGCCGGCGATCGGAACTCCCGCTTCATCGGCGACTACAACGGCATCGCCATCGGTTCGGACGGAGCGACCTGGAGCCTGTGGACGGATCAGCGCGCCTTGGTGCCGGGCTCGTCGACGTTGCACGGGCAGCACGCGGTGGGCGCTCTCACGCCTCGCTGAGCCTTGGCGCTAGAGTCATCGGCGCTCCTCACCGCCTGGGATGACACGGTTGGGATACCTCCAAGCGGGTGCTGTGCTGGAGCCTTGGTCCCGTTGGGCTACGCCACCGGCGGGCCTATGGTTCGCGCTTGTCCCTGTCCGAGTCCGGGGGTCGCGCCCCGAGCCCGAAATATTTGACGCCTTCTTCCGCGCGCCTCGTCCCCCATCGGATCGACTCGTCGTGGATTTCCTCCCGATATCGTCGTTCCGCCTCCGCGCGGGCCTGAGCGGCGCGTTCGTCGATTCGTCCGAGCAGGCGAAGCAGCCCGTCAAGGATCGTGAACGGGTGCGGAGGACACCCCGGTACGTAGAGATCGACTGGCAGCACTGCGTCCGCGCCGTTGTGGACCTCGGCATGATCGACGTACGGCCCGCCCGAGATGGCGCAGGCCCCGACGGCGATCACGATCTTGGGCGGGGGCACCGCGTCGTACGTCTTCCTCAACGCGAGGCGCATGTTCTCCGTGACGGGGCCCGTGATGAGGAGCCCGTCGGCGTGCCGCGGCGAGGCCACGTACTGGATCCCGAAGCGGCCCAGGTCGAACACTGGCGTGCCGAGCACGTTCACGTCGGCCTCGCAGCCGTTGCAGCCTCCGGCGCTGACCACGCGCAGCTTCAGCGATCGGCCGAACAGCCGACGGAGCTCCACATCGAGAGCCGTCATGCGCGGGTAATCCTGCCCGCGCAGTACCAGGTCCTGCCTGGTCCGCGCCGAGAGGCTGTGGTCGGTGGTGAAAGCGATGGCGCCCTCGGGGCAGGCCTGCACGCATTCGGGGCAGAAGAGGCAGCGGCCGAGATCGAGGTGCAGGCCTCCCTCGGCCGAGAGGGCTCCGGTGGGGCAAGCCTCGATGCAGGCACGGCAGCCGTCCGCGCAACGCGAAGGCTCGAGCACTGGCAGACCGCGGAACCGGTCGGGGAGCGCCGGCGGTTCGGCAGGGAACGCCGACGTCCGATGCCCCTGCTGTACCCGTGCGAGCAGGATCTTCAGCATGCGCGCCTCACAGGTCGTGACCGCAATAAGAGAGGTTGAAGCTCTTGTTGCAGAGCGGGAAGTCCGAGATCTGCTGATCGCGCAGCGCCATCGCCAGGCCGGTCCAGTTGTGGAACGACGGATCGACGACCTTGTACGTGTCGAAGCGGCCCTGCCCGTCGGTCATGGCCACGTGGCAGATCTCGCCGCGCCAGCCCTCCACGAGCGAGACGCAGAAGAGGTCAGGCCGCGGCGGCCCGCAGTCCGCGCGCGCGGGGCCCTTGGGCAGCTCGCGAAGCTGCTGGCGGAGGAAGGCCGTCGAGCGCTGGATTTCCAGCCAGCGCACGTAAGCGCGCGCGTACACATCACCCGAACCCGCGGTCGAGATGGGGATGTGCACGAACCGGTACATGCCCGACGGATGCGTCTTGCGCACGTCGCGCTCCAGACCGGAGGCGCGCGCGGCCAGCCCGACCATGCCCAGCTCGCGCGCGACATCGGCCGTCACCCGGCCGGTCTCCTCGAAGCGCGCGCCAACCGAGGGCGTGGACCAGAGCAGCTCGACGGCGTTCTCCACGTCGCGGTATGCGGACTCGAGGCGCTCGGCGGCCTGCGCGGCGCGCTCCGGCTCGAGGTCGAAGCCCGCCCCGCCGGGTCGCACTACGCCGCGACCGAAGCGGCTGCCGCAGAGGAGCGCAGTAAGGTTGAGGAAGTCGCCTCGCAGCCGGCCGCAGTAGGCAGCGGTGGGGAGGAAGCCGACGTCGCCGGCGATCGCGCCGAGATCGCCGACGTGGTTCGCCAGCCGCTCGAGCTCGAGCGCGACCGCGCGTAGCGCCTGGCCGCGCGCCGTCGCGCGCGCGCCCGCCAGCGCCTCCAGGGACTGGCAGTACGCGGTCGCGTGCCCGATGGTGGTGTCGCCCGCCAGCGTCTCGGCGTAGTGGATGCTCCGCTTGTCCGGCCCGCCGACCAGCGCCCTCTCCACGCCGCGGTGCTGGTAGCCGAGCGAGATCTCGAGGTGGAAGACCTCTTCCCCGTGGCACTGGAAGCGGAAGTGCCCGGGCTCGATCACGCCGGCGTGCACGGGCCCGACCGCTACCTCGTGCACCTCCTCTCCCTCCACGCGGTAGAAGTCAGTCACGCCACACTGCGGGTGCTCGCCCGGCGGCCGGTTCCATGCATCGCGCCCGCGCAGGGGCGCGTGGAAGCGGACCGGCTTGAACCAGGGGTGGCCTTCGGGCTTGACGCCCCACTGCTCGGCGATCTCGCGCTCGAAGAGGTGCACCTGGGAACAGTCAGGCGTCATCGACGGGAACGAGTCGCCGAGGACTTCGGCGCGTGCGGCCTCGAGAATTCCTGCTGCGTCGTCGGCGAGGACCAGGACCAGCTCGATCGCCTCGCCGGCCGGCACGCCGAACAACGCGGCGACGCGCTGGCCGCCTGCCGGGGCCTCGACGACCCGCGCTCGGAGCTCGTCGAGAGGGAGCGATGGTATCGCCTCGCGTGGGACGGCTACTCCGTTGAAGAGGCTGACCGTTTTCATCGCTTCAAGTCCACGAAGGCAGCGGCGTTGTGCACGAGCCGGCTTACGGGCGCTGGAAGGTAAACGCCGAGGAGCAGCACGATCGCCATCAGGATCACGATGGGGGCGACGGTCCCCACGCGGTCCCGGAACCCGTCCGGCTCCCGCTCCGGCGGTTCGCCCTGCACGACCGCCAGCACGGCCCCGCCCATGCCGATGAAGACGATGGCAAGCATGACGAGGAACAGGGCGCCCACGAGAGCATGGCCGGAGGTCATGGCTGCACGCAGGATGGTGAACTCGCTGAGAAACGGCGCGAACGGCGGCGAGCCCGTGACGGCGAAGAAGCCGGCGAGGAACAGCGCGCCTGAGAAGGGCAGCCGTCGGAGCGCGCCGCGCACGTCCTCGATCGACTTGCTGCCGTAGGCGCGATGGATGTTGCCCGCCGAGAGGAAGAGTACGCCCTTGGTGACTGCGTTGTTGACGAGGTGGAGCAGGGCCCCGAACACACCCAGTCCGCCGATGCCGACCCCGAGCACCAGAATGCCCATGTGCTCGACGCTGGAGTACGCGAGCATCCGCTTGTAGTCGCGTTGACGGGCCATGAAGACGCCGGCCACGGCCATCGAGAAGAGGCCGATTCCGATCATGAGCTGGCGCGCGAACGCCGCCTCGCCGCCCGCGGCGACGATCTGGAAGAAGCGCAGGAGCGCGAGGAAGGCGCAGCTGGTGAGCGCTCCGGCGAGTAGCGTCCCGACGATGCCCGGCGCTTCGCCGTAGGCGTCCGGTTTCCAGGTGTGCATCGGGGCGAGGCCCATCTTCGTGCCGTACCCGACGAAGAGCAGCACGAACGCAGCGTGCAGCCAGGGCCGCGACAGGCGGGGGGCCTCTCGCACCAGGTCACCGAAGAAGAGTGAGCTGCCCAGGCCTGCTCGCAACGCGGCGTAGGCGAGGAAGAAGGTTCCGAGTAGCGCCAGCGCGATACCCACCGAGCCGATCAGCAGGTATTTCCAGGTCGCCTCGATGGACCGGGCGTTGTGGTTGAAGTGAAGGAGCGGCGCAGACGCCAGCGTCGTCGCCTCGATCGCCACCCACATGAGCCCGAGGTGCTGCGATTCGACGATGAGCGAAGTCATGGCGAGGAAGACGAGAAGGCAGGGGACGAAGACGCGGTTCGACCGCTCGGTGCGAAGCGCGAGGTAACCGGGAGCGTAGAGCGAGCAAGCGAAGAACAGCACGCTGACGACCGCCAGGACGAGCCGTCCCAGATCGTCGAGCTTGAGCCACGCGCCGATGGCCGCGACGTCGGGGCGTCCCAGCGCCACGAACGTCAGCGCGAGGTGGGCCGCGCCGCAAACCGGCAAGAGCCAGGGCCGCCACCGCTGCCAGGGCATGGCGGCCGCGCAGGCGGCGAAGGCGAGCGGGACCAGGACGAGAGCGAGCGCCATGTCACTCCTTGAGCGAGCTGAGCCGCGTGGTGTCGATGGAGGAGAACTCGCGGCTGATGTGCTCGATGATGATGCCCATCACGAAGATGGCGACGACCAGATCGAGCAGGACGGCCATCTCGACGAAGACGGGCATGGCCTGGACCAAGGTCAGGCCCATGACGAAGACCCCGTTCTCCAGCGCGAGGTATCCCACCACCTGCGTGATGGCCTTGCGCCGCGTGGCGAGCAGGAGGAAGCCGGTGAACGCGGTTGCCAGCGAGGAGGGGACGAGCAGCGATCCGACATGCTCCGGCGCCAGCGGCAGCGTACGCGCGAACACCAGCGACAGCCCCGTGCCCACTCCGCCGAGCAGGAGCGAGGGGACGAAGCCGACCACCGGCTCGACCTCTCGATGGATGGCGGCGTCGCGCATGGCGCGGGAGAGCATCGAGGGGATGACGATGCTCTTGAGCGCAACGGTTGCCAGGGCAATGAGGACCGACTGAAGCGTAATCTCGCCGTGCACGGAGAGTACCAGCGCCGCAAGGATCACCCCTTGGGCGGCTGAGCCGGTGATGAGCGCGCGCAGGCGGCTCGTGCCGAGCAGGAAGAAGTTCACCAGCAAGAGGACGACGAGGAGGCGATCGACGGCGGCGTGCATGGTCACCTCGCGAGCAGGACGATTCCGAATCCGGAGAGCAGGCAGGCGGCGACGAGCAGGCTCGGCACGTGCACGAGTCGCAGCCGCGCCATCACCGATTCCACGATGCCGATGCTGACCGCCACCGCGAGGAGGCCCATCAAAAGCGCCCCCCACGCGATCCATGGATCTGCGCCGAGATAGGGAAGGGCGATCCGCACCACCAGCGCCGAGAGCACGAACAGCTTGAGCGACGCGCCGTAGAGCACCGCGCCGAGCGCCGGACCGCCGTGGTCGAGCACCATCACCTCGTGGATCATGGTCAGCTCGAGGTGAGTATTCGGGTCGTCGAAGGGGATGCGGCTGTTCTCGACGAGCAGAACGACGAACAGCGCCGCCACGACCAGGACCAGCGAAGCGCCGGTGCGAGGCGGCCAGTGCCCCTCGGGCCCGCCGGCCAGCATGGCCACCAGCGACAGCGATCGCGAGATCCGTCCGAGCACGAGCAGGCCGAAGAAGAGCGCCGGTTCGGCCAGGCTGGAGAAGGTCGCCTCGCGCGCCCCGCCCATGCCTTCGAAGGCGGATCCGGTGTCGAGCGCAGCGGCCACCGTGAAGAAGCGCCCGAGAGCGAAGAGGTAGGCAAAAAGGATCGCGTCGCCCTCGAACGACAGCGGTGCGTGCCTCGCAACGGGCACCAGCAGGGCGGCGATCGCTGCGGTTGCCACCGCCGCCACCGGCCCCGCCTTGAAGACCCAGGAGGTGGAGGTGCTGAAGACCGATCCTTTCCGCCACAGCTTGACGAGGTCGTAGTACGGCTGCAGCAACGGCGGCCCGACCCGGCCAGCGAAGGCCGCCTTGGTCTTGTTGATCACCCCGAGGAGCAGCGGCGGAAGCAGCAGGAAGACCGCCACGTGCGCGACGTCGAGGAGCAGGATCCGCGGGATCATGTCCACACCAGGAGCAGGACCAGCGTCAGGAGGATGTAGCCAAGGTACGCCTGGACGTTGCCCCGCTGGATGAAGTGGAGCGCCTCGAACGCGCGGCCGGCGGCGTTCAGGGACGGAAGCACCAGCCGGTCCAGCGTCGCGTCGGGCACCTCGCCGTGGTACGCGGCGGGGGGAGGGAACGGCCCGACCAACCGCGGCGCGCGCTCTCGCGGGAGCAGCGCGAAGCCAAAGAGGTCGACCAGCATCTGCGCAAACGACGACGAGGTGTATTGCATGCGCGCCCCCGGGGCAGCGTAGCCGCAGTCCCAGGTTGGCGCGGCGTTCGAGCGGCGGATGCGCGAGGCGAGCGCGGCCGCGGCCAGGGTGAATGCAGCGAGCAAGAGCGCGCCGGCGAGGGCGATCCGGCCCAATGGCACCGCGGCGGCAAGCCCCGTGCTCACGCCCCACACGGCCGCGGCGGAGTCGAGCGCGGGCGCGACCAGGGAGGGGGCGAGCCCGATGCACGCGCAGCAAGCCGCCAGCGCAATCATGGGCCCCAGCATCGTCCGCGGTGACTCATGCGCGCGGAGCGCATCCTCCGAGCGCGGCTCGCCCAGGAAGACCGCGCCAAACGCCTTCACGAAGCAGGCGAGCGCAAGCGCCCCGACCAGCGCCAACGCTGGCGCGGCGAACGCGGTGGCGATCCACCACCTGCCGTCGCGCGCGGCCGCCGCGTGGAAGAGCCCCAGGAAGACGAACAGCTCGCTGACGAAGCCGTTGAGGGGTGGCAGCCCGCAGATGGCGACGGCGCCGACCAGGAACAGCAGCGCCGTTGCCGGCATGCGCCGCAAAAGGCCCCCCAGTCGGTCCAACTCGCGCGTGCCGGTGGCGTGAATCACCGACCCTGAGCCGAAGAAGAGCAGCGCTTTGAAGAGCCCGTGGTTCCACACATGCAAGAGCGCGCCTGCGAGTCCGAGGAGTACCAGCTCGGGGTGGCCGACCGCCCTTCCGACGAGCGCAAGCCCCAGGCCCATGCAGATGATCCCGATGTTCTCGACGCTGTGATACGCGAGCAGCCGCTTGATGTCGTGCTGGCCGATGGCGAAAGCGACGCCGAGCACGGCCGACACCGCGCCCAGCGCCAGCAGCACGCCGCCCCACCACAAAGGCGGCTGCGCGAATCCCGCCGCCGTCCGGGCCAGTCCGTAGATGCCCATCTTGATGAGAACTCCTGACATCAGCGCAGAGACGTGCGTTGGCGCGGAGGCGTGGGCGCCGGGGAGCCACACGTGCAGCGGCATCAGGCCCGCCTTGAGCCCGAAGCCGGCGAGCGCGAGCAGGAAGATGGCCGTGCCCACGGGCCCGCCGGCGTTCACGCCCCGCCCGTCGAAGTCGAACCGACCTGTCGCACCGAAGAGCAAGGCGAACATGGCGAAAAGGCACAGCGTCCCGATCCGCGTAGCGGAGAGGTACAGATACCCTACCTCGCGAATGGCGGGCTTCTCGTCCTCGGTAGTGATGGTGAGGAAGGCGCAAAGCGCCATCACCTCCCAGCCCGCCAGGAAGAGAACCGAGTTGCGAGCGACGACCAAGAGGCCCATGCCGGCCGTGAGCAGCCCGTAGAAGAGTCGGAGCTTGCGGCCGTTCTGGCGGTGCTCGGCCTGCGGCCAATAACCGAGCGCGTAGACGGCGCCGAGCGTGGAGATGAAGAAAACCTGCGCGAGAAACATCGCCGAGAGGCCGTCGACGCGTACCTCGAGCGCACCTCCCGGCACGGCCCAGGGCAGGGAGATGCCGCGCGGGGAGGGCGCCGCGAACGCCACCCCGGCGGCGGTCACGCCCGCGACACCGGCAGCCGCTACCAGCGCGAACGAAAGTCGCTCGCCGGCTCGGCCGTCACGCGGCAGGAAGAGGCCCGGCACGCCGCTCAGCGCGGCCAGCGCGCACGCGATGAGGGCGAGCGCCTCGCTCGAAAGCCCAACTGGCCCGGCCAGCGTGTCGAGAGGGCCACTCATCTTCCGGCCGACCCGCGCAGCGATACCCAAGTCAGCGCTGCCACTGCCGCGGCGAGGATGTAGAAGAGATAAGCGTGCAGCACACCCTGCTGCAGCCAACGCAGCCCCGAGAAGCGGTCCGCCCAGCGGGTGAAGAACGGTTCGAACCAACTGCGGGTGAGCGGGTCGGTGTCCTCGGCCCGGAACGAGGCGGGAGGGGGGAAGAGACCGCGCGGGCGATGCTCGGTCGCTCGGGGCGTGAGCCCTCGCGGCAGGAGCTCGTCCGTCGCGATCTGCGCGAACGAACGTGCGGTGTACTGCATCCGCGCGGTGGGCGCCGCGTAGCCGCAATCCCATGTGGGCGGCGCCCCGGCGGTCCGGCGGACGCGCGCGGCCAGCGCTGCGCCGAAAGCTGCGAGGGCCAGCGCGATCGCCGCAGACGTGCCGGCCAGCGTCGCGAGTGATGGCGCGAGCGCTTCGACGCCCGCGGCCACCTGCTCGCCAAAGAGTTGCCCGGCGAATCCGCGCACGGGGCCCAGCGCGATCGCGGGCCGCAGCGAAAGAGCGGTGCAGGCGGCTCCGAGCACCAGCATCGGGACGAGGATCCCCACGGGCGATTCGTGGGCGTGTGCCGCGGCCTCGGTGCGCGCGTTCCCGAGCAGCGCGATCCCGACCAGCCGCACGAAGCAAAGCGCGGCCAGCGCCCCGACGAACGCGAGTGCGCCTACGGCCAGCAGCGCGGCGACGCCTGGCGCTCCACTGCGCGCCAGTGCGCCGGCGAACAGCCCGCGCAAGAGCAGCCACTCGCCCACGAACCCGTTCAGCGGCGGCAGCCCGGCGATCGCGACTGCGCCCAGAACCAGCACCACAGAAGTCCACGGCATCCGCCGCGCGAGCCCACCCAGCGCCTCGAGGTCTCGGGTGCCGGCGCCGTGCAGAACGCTGCCGGCACAGAGGAACAGCAGGCCCTTCATCAGCACGTGGCTCCAGAGGTGGAAGCCCGCCGCCAGCACGCCGAAAGCGGCGACGGCCGGCGCGCCCAGCGCCGCGCCCCACCAGGCGATGCCCAGCCCGATGAGGATGAGCCCCATGTTCTCGATGCTCGAGTACGCCAGCACCCGCTTGAGGTCGCGTTGCGCGAGCGCCTGCGAGATGCCGAAAGCGGCCCCCGCGAATCCGATCAGGATGAGCGCCGGGCCCCAGAAGGGGGCGGGCGGCAGAAAGGTGAACGCGCGGAGCAGACCGTAAAGGCCAATCTTGATCATCGCCCCCGACATCAGCGCCGAGACGTGCGAGGGGGCAGCGGCGTGCGCTTCGGGCAGCCAGACGTGCAGGGGCACCACGCCCGCCTTCACGCCGAACCCGAGCACTGCCAGTGCGAAGAGCCCGGCCGAGAGTCCGGCTCCGGGCGCCGGCATGTGGCCGAGCGCAGCGAAGTCGGTGCCGCCTACCTGTCGCGCGAAGAGCAGCACCAGCGCGATCAGGCAGGCGACGCCCAGGTGCCCGGCGACGAGGTAGATCCAGCCCGCGCGGCGGACTCCGGCCTCTTCGTGCTCGAAGGTGACGAGAAGGAACGACGTCAGGGTCATCGCCTCCCAGGCGACGAGCAGGAGGATCGTGTCGCGGGCCAGCACGACCAGCGCCATGCTGGCCACGAGCAAATTGAAGAAGAGCATGGGCGGTCCCAACGGGCGCCGCTTCCCGCCCAGGAGGTAGGCGCGGCCGTACACCGCGGCGACGGCGGCGAGCGCGAAGAGGGGCACGAGGAAGAATGCGCTCAGCTGATCGATCCCGATGACCAGGTCGCCGTACGGAGGAGTCCAAGACCACCGGGCTACGAGCTCGCCGCCCGACAAAGCTGCGACCGAAGGTCCCAGCCCCAGCGCGCTTCCCGCCACCGCTCCGGCGGTCCCCACCCCCGTCGCCCACCGCGGCCAGCGCGACAGGAGTGCGGCGAAGAGGCCGGTGGCGACCAGCAGCGCCAGCGAGTCGAGGAGGAGCGCCACGCTCAGCGCCTCTCCTTCGTCGCGGCCTCGACGCGCCGCGCGTGCGCGAGGATCTCGTCGGCCGGGGCGCGACGCAAGACGGCGTTCTTGAAATCGCGATCGTGCAGCGCCGCCGCGAGCCGCGCCAGGAGCTGCAGGTGCGCGTTCACCGTCGGCGTCGCGAGCAGGAAGACGACGTGGACCGGCTTCCCATCGCGAGCGCCGAAGTCGATCGGCTGCGACAGCGTACAGAGCGCGATCACCGGCTGCACGCCGTTTTGGACGATGGGCGCGCGCACGTGAGGGATGGCGATGCCGTCGCCGACGGCGGTGGACCCGGCGGCCTCGCGCGCGAGCATGATCTCGACCAGCGTCTCACGGTCCGCGCCCGGTCCCAGCGGCAGGAGCGAAACGGCCGCCCGGATCGCCGACGCGCGATCGGCCGCTTCGATGCCGTCGTGCACGCCGCCCAGGGCGAGCGCGTCCGCGAGGCTCGGCACATGCTCGGCGCTTTCGGCGTGCAGCTCGTGCGAGGCGCGCAGGCGGCGCGCCGTCGCCCATTCGAGCAACTCGGCCTGGTTGAAGCGGATCCGCCCCTGCTCGCGGGAGAAGGGGATCTCACCCTCGTCGATCCAGGCGTGGATCTGCCGCTCGGGGACATCGAGGAAGCTGGCCGCCTGCTTGACCGTGAGTTGCATCTCCACCTTCCGCCAAGTCAGGTCTGACGCGGGCCAAGCACCGCGATCACCGACCGCGCCAGCGCGTCGGGCAAGAGCGGCTGGCGCAAGACGCCCACCCCGCGCTTCTGCCACTCCGCCGGCTCCTCGGCCTTGTGGCGCACCGCAGCCATGCGCACGGGCCAGAGCAGGAAGCAGGCCAAGCCGCCGACAGCGGAAGCGGCGGTCAGGCAAGGCGCCGGGTCGGCAATTCCGGCAGCGTTCTGCCGTTTCGGCACCGCGCCTGTGCGGCTGGGCAGGCGACCGGGGTTTGATCCGCAAAGCATGCGCTCCAGTAATCCGGCACGGTTCTTGAAGTCCAATATCCCGCCGGCTGGTAGACCCGGCCGGCAGGAGGCAGCCATGAGGCGCATCCTGGTCGGCGTGGATGGCTCGAAGGAGTCGCGCAATGCCGCCGCTTACGCGGCAGGGCTGGCCCAGGCAACGGGCGCGAAGCTGACTCTGGCTTGCGCCGTGTTCGCCCACGACCTGTTGACCGACCCGGAACTGGTCGCGCGGACAGCGCACTGGGAGCAGGAGGATCAGGAGCGCGGCGACGCCCTGGTCAAAGAGATCGCTGCCGCGGTGGCGCGGCCAGGCGTGGACGTCGAGACGCTGGTGGCCGGTGGACCTGCGGCCGCGACGCTGTCCCGGGTGGCCAAGGGGGGCGACGTGGACCTCGTCGTGGTCGGCCATCGCGCCCGCGGCGCCCTCGCGCGCCTGCTCGTGGGCAGCGTCGCCGATCGGTTGGTGCAGATCTGCCCCAAGCCCGTATTGGTCGTGCACTGAGGGCGCGATGTCCGCGACCGAAGCGCTGTTGCGCATCCGACGATACGACGTCGGCTGGTCGGACCGCGCGGCGCTGAGCGACGGCACCCGCCTCCTGCTCCGGCCGCTCGGACCGGGAGACGCGGACCGCACCGCGGCTGCCTTTGCGCGCCTCTCGAAACGCACGCGCGCGCTGCGTTTCCTCGGCGCCAAGGCCGAGATGTCGCCCGCCGAACTGCGCTACCTGAGCGACGTGGACGGTGAGATGCACTTTGCGATCGTCGCCTGCCTCGAGGACGTGCCCGACGAGATCATCGGTATCGTGCGCTTCATGCGGTTCGAGCAAGACTCCGCGCGGGCGGAAGTCGCGGCCACGGTCGCGGACGATTTCCAAGGCCGGGGCCTCGGACGCCTGTTGCTCACTCGCCTCGCAGAGGCGGCGCGCGAACGAGGGGTCCGCACCTTTCACTGCGAGTTGGCCGAGGGGAACGTGCCCGCGCTTAGCCTGGTGCGAGAGGCGGCGCCCGGCGTGTGGCCCGCGCGCAATGGAGGTGGCGTCCTGGTCGTGGATGTCCCGGTGCCCGCTGAGTCGCGCCCCTTGAAGAATTACAAGTCGTGCCACTGGGACCGCGTCACTCCTCGCCGGTCACCTCGTTGAGCAATACCTTTGCACGGACAATCGCGAGATCGATCTCGGCAAGGTGCGGCTGGCGAAGAAGGATCAACCGCTCGAGCTCGGTCAACGCCACGTTCAGCTGCGAAAGCATCGAGATGTCCCCGGTGCCCAGGGCGGCTCCCTTCAATCTCTCGATGAGGCCCTCCAGTCGGCCGCGTTCCTGCTCCACGCGATCGCCGTCGTTCCCATGCTGCTTGTCGTCAGGCACGGCGATATTCGATAGCACGTGGCGCGCCAACCATGCCTCTGCGGGCAGGCTGCAATCTATCTCAGGGCTGGCCGGTCCAGCCTTCGGGCTGCGTTCGCGACAACGAACTCTCGCGCCAGCGGCATCCGGCACTTATGGCATGCCGACTTGGCACGCCTTTGCGTCCGTCGCTCTACAGTTAGCCCCTTCGGCAAAATGCTCCACGAGACCTCGTTGTTTCATTTTGAGTTGCCACGGAAGAATTGAGCAAAAAACCATCCCCAGGTGCAGACGATGGCAACGCAAACGAGTGCCACCACAACCGAGACCCAGTCGATCTGAGCTACCAGATCGGCGATGGGATCGGCGGCCGACGGAACCGCGAACAAGCCCGGCGAGCCGACGCGGTGCCTGTTCAGGTGCGGGAGCGTGGCGTCGGCGCATTCCCTGGGTGCGGAGACAGCGGCGTTGCGGGAAGTGGTGCGAGCGGGCTCGACTCCGGACCTTCCTCCGTTTCTTTCGTAGTCACTGGCACCGGCGTGTTCGTGGTCTGCGGCACCGGTTTTTGCCCCGGATCCTCCATCCGCTTCTTCGCCATGACGGTCCTCCTGCGAGGCTTCTCCGGATGGCCGTTCAGCATCTCTCATGCCAAGGCCAGGACTGTTCAGGAGCGAGCGATGTCGTCGGAATCATCCGGTCTGCGCAGCACTCAAGGATCGCGGCCTCCCGCTAACGTGCGTCGTTACTTTCGCAAAATCCGCAACTCCGAGGCTCGCCCATGGGCGTTAGCCTCATCCCCGGGCGTAGATGTCAGCCAGTTCGCTTGAGGCGAAGGACGACCTCCACTGATCGCGTCAGGGCGCCGGGGAGCAGCGGGCAGCGCAAGATCCCGATTCCGAGCCGCGCCCACGAATCGGGATCTCCAGAGTGCCGATTGCGGATGGCCAGTAGGGGAATACCACGCCGCGTCCCCTCGACTACCGAGACGAGCTGCTCCACGGTAGCTGCCGCTGCTTCCGGGCAAACGATGGCGAGCGAGATGGGAAATTGGCGCAGGGTGGACTCGGCATTCTCGATTGTCGCCGTCCGGATTAACTGGAATCCCTCTCCCTGAAGGTCGGCGAGCAGACCGTCCGACTCCGATGCGCCGTTCGCAAAGACGAGTAGAACCTTTTTTGGGGCGGGTCCAGCCTTCTCGCCGGATTGGCCCGACGCTGACCGCCTCGTCATCGGAACCTCACTTTCCCTCCGCCAACATCGTCGTCAGTCGCAGGGCACCTGCCGCGGGCCGAAAAGCATTTTCTGCGCCAACAAGGGCTGCGCAGAGCACGATCTTGACACTACGCGCTAAGCAAGATCGGCATCGCCTCTTCGAGTGGAGATGCCGTATTCGCGCAGCTTCGAATAGAGAGTGCGCAGGCCCATGCCAAGTGCCTGAGCGGTTGCGGCGCGGCTCTGGTAGCGCCGCAAATTGCCCAGGATGATCTGCCGCTCCGCGTCGGCAAGCGGCAGCCCGAGAGGTATCGTCACGCAGGAATTGGCGACGGTGGCCGATGCGTGCACCGGATCGGGTCCCCGCCTGGCGCTTCGCGCGGCAAGTTCCGCGAAGCCGTCGGGGCCGATGGTGTCTCCCGTCGCCAGCACGGCCGCGCTCTCGATGGCGTTCTTGATCTCGCGAACGTTGCCTGGCCAGTCGTACTCCATCAGGATCTTGAGCGCCTGCGGCGCGATCCCCTGGATCTTGCCTCCGCTGCGGCGGTTGAAGTCCGCGATGAAGGCGTCGATGAGCGAGGGAATGTCCTCCTTGCGATCGCGCAGCGGCGGCACCACGATGGTGACGACCTTCAGCCGGTAGTACAGGTCCTCGCGGAACTTTCCAGTCCGGATCGCGTCCTCCAGATTGCGGTGGGTGGCGGCGATCACACTCAGGTCGACTTTGACCTTAGCGGTGCCGCCGACCCGCCGGAACTCGTTACGCTCGAGGACGCGCAGAAGCTTGGCCTGCGTCGACGGGTCCATCTCTCCGATTTCGTCGAGCAACAGGGTGCCTCCATCCGCGAGCTCGAAGAGTCCCTTCTTCCGATCGGTGGCGCCTGTAAACGCACCCCTCTCATGGCCGAACAGCTCGTTCTCGAGGATTTCGTGGCCCAAGGTCGCGCAGTTGACTGGAACGAAGAGGTTTGAGCGACGCGGACCACGGGCGTGCAGCGCGCGAGCGATCAGTTCCTTCCCGGTGCCGCTCTCGCCGAGAAGCAGCACGTTTGTCTTGTAGCGAGAAATCTTGTCGATGGTTCCGAGCATCTGCCGCATGGAGGGCGAGGTACCGACCAGACCCATGAAATCGACGACCGATCCCGGTCCCGGCGGCGGCTGGGGCGCTTTGCGATCGACCACGCGGCGAACCCGCACCAAGAGCTGCTGCTCCTCGATCGGCGGCACCAGATAGTCGGCGGCGCCGAGCTGCATCGCGTCCACCGCCTCCTGCACGGTGCCGCACGTCCCCAGGACGATGACAGGCACCTCGGGATGCCGGTGCGCGGCGCGTGCGATCACGCTTGTCAGCGCGACGGCACCGAGCTTCTGCGAAACGAAGATCGCGGCAAGCCGCTCGCCTTCCAGTGCCGCGAGCGCTTCGGCCTCGGAACTCGCTCTCCGGACGGAGAACCGGACGCTGCCCAGCGCCGAAGTCAAGGTCGCCGCGCCGGCCCTGTCCAAGGCCGCTACGAGACAGGTCCGTTCCAGCCCCCAACTCTGGGTGTTCGGCATGCTGTGGCCCTCGGCTCACCACCCTTAATGCAGATTCGGCAGTCGGGACAAGCCATTCTTGCCGAGAGCAGTTGCTGAGCGCGCTCTAGCCTGGCGGGCTCGGTTCGCTCGGACGCGACGATACCCAGACAGCGGGCACGCTCTTGAACAACTGGGGCGTGGCCCTCAACACCCTGGGACAGCCCCTCGCGGCCGAGCGCGTCTTTCGAGAGGCGATCCGCATCAGCAGCGCGGACCAGAACGAGCAGGCCGTCTCGCCGATGCTCCTGAACAACCTCAGTCGGACGCTCCATCATCTCCACCGCCTCCCCGAGGCGGCGGACTATGCGGAGCGCGCGTACACGAACACGCGGCGACTGGGCGACGAGATCGTCGTCCACCAATCCTTGAGCGGACGCGCTACGATCTACCGCCTGCGGGGCGACCTCGATCGTGCGGCCGAGATGCTCGCCGAGCTCGAGCCGAGGATCAAACGCATGTTCGCACCCGGTCACATGTTCTTTGCCACGTTCGCCTCGCACCAGTCTCTTCTCCTGCAGGCGCGCGGCGATTTGCACGGCGCGCTGCCGGCCGCGGATCGTGCGGTCGCCCTGGCGGAAGCTACCCCACAGGGCCTCGACTACCTGCCGTCGTACCTGCTGCGCCGATCCGACATCGAGCTGCAGATCCGCCGTCTGGAAGACGCCCGATCCGACGCGGGGCGAGCTCTCCGCATGGAGCAGGAGGCCGGGGAGCCCGGCGCTTTTTCCTGTGCGCTTGGCCGTGCCTACCTGGCGCTGGGCCGGGCCCTCCACGCTCAGGGCACGGTCGATGAGGCCCGAGTCGCATTTGCCTCCGCGCTCGAGCACCTGCAGCCCACGTTGGGTGCGGATCATCCCGAGACCCGCGATGCCCGGCGCCTGGTGGCCCAGGCACGGACCGATTGATCCTACGGCGCCGCGCGCAAGCGTCTGGCGCGTGTACGGCGGAGCTTCACGCCGTTGACGACGAGGGTGACTCCGAGCCAGGCCGCCGCGATGGCGAAGGGTACGACCAGGATCCAGGGGAAGAGGACCGCGATGATGGCGCCGGCGATCAGGCAGAGGCCGCCGGCGATGAGGAGGCTCGCCTCGGCCGGTCGCAGGACTCGATAGCCGCCCAGGGCCGCGGAAACGCTGTTTCCGACGCGGATGGCCCCGGCAGTCGCGACGGCGGAGCCTTCGCGCGCTCGACCGCGTCGTGCGAGGCGCGGCCGACCGCCGATCGCCGGCCGCCGGCGCTGGCCGAGCACGACCTCGGTGGAATTCTCGAGGTCGGCCTCGTAGGCGCGTTCCATCTCGCCTGCGAAGCCCGCGTCCTCGACCGCTACGTCGAGCTCCCAGTTCCCCATCCAACTCGCAATGTTGAGGTTCGTCGATCCCACGCGCGCCCACCGACCGTCCGCGACGGCGGTCTTGGCGTGGAGCATGGGGCCGTTCCATTCGAAGACGCGGATCCCGGCTTCGAGAAGAGGGCGATAGCCGGCGGTGCCGAGCTTTTTCACCAGGCCGAGATCGCTGTCGCCCGGCACCAGCAGCCGGACGTCGACGCCGTCCATCGCGGCGGCACGGAGCGCCTGAACGTAGGAGGGCAGCCCGATGAAATAGGCGTCCGTGAGCCACAGCGTGCGGCGCGAGAGGGCCGCGACGAGTGTATCGAGCCGGAAGATGCCGGTGGTCGCGGGCTCGGTCGCGATGACGCGTAGCGAGACGCCGCCCGCAGCGGCGATCTCCTCCCGTCGCGGAAGTGGTTCCGTTTCGGGCGGTCCAGCCTCGGCCCACGTTCGTGCGAAGGCGTGCGCGAGATCGGCGACCGCGGGCCCTTCGATCTGGATCCCGGTGTCGCGCCAGGGGGGTATTCCGCGGGCCGGATCGCCCGCCCACCGAGCCGCGATGCAGAGGCCGGTCACGAATCCGATGCGCGCGTCTACGACGACGCTCTTGCGGTGGTTGCGACGAAGCCATCCGAGCGGCGCCGCGAAGCGGAACGGATTGAACCAACGTATTTCGATGCCGGCCTGTCGCAGGCGCGCCCAGAAATGATGAGAAGCCTCGCCGCGCGCGCCCAGCCAGTCCTGAAGGACCCGCACGCGGACGCCGCGCCTTGCAGCCTCGCCCATCGCGTCGGCGAATCGGTTTCCGACAGGGTCCTCAGCGAAAATGTAGCTCTCGAGCGTAATGCTGTGATTGGCGCTTTCGATTGCATCGAGCCAGGCCGGGTAGTTTTCCGTCGCGTCGCGGAGCAGCCGCACGCGATTGCCGGCGACCAGCGGAGCACCGGCGGCCCGCGAGAGCGCGTGCTCCGCCACCGGCCGCAAGGTGGCGAGCGCCGCATCGGATGGGTCGATTCGAATCGCCAGGGCCACGCTCCTCGCGCCGGTCTTCCGAGGGTGTTAGCTTCCCTGCATGAACAAGAAGCAGACGGGCTTCAACCTCGCTTACGTGCTCATCGCCGTGGCGGGCGTGCTGATCTTGCAGGACTTCTGGATCCGGCAGCAAGCCGTGGCAACCATTCCCTACAGCGAATTCCAGAAGCTCGTCCGCGAGGACAAGATCGCGAATGTCGTCGTCGGACAAGATCGGCTCTCCGGCGAGTTCAAGGAAGCCATCGGCGGGAAGAAGCGGTTCCTCGCGGTCCGCGTGGACGCCGACATCGCGAAGGAGCTCGACCAGCACAGCGTCGAGTACCGCGGGCAGGCCGAATCGAACCTCTTGACGCAGCTCCTCTCCTGGGTGGTGCCCATCGCCCTCTTCTCGGGCATCTGGATCCTCCTCGGCCGCCGCATGGCGAAGCAGCTCGGCGGGCCGGGCGGCGGGCTCCTTGCCATCGGCAAGTCCAAGGCGAAAGTGTACGTCGAGACCGACACCAAGGTGACGTTCGCCGACGTGGCGGGTGTGGACGAGGCGAAAGCCGAGCTGCAGGAAGTCGTCTCCTTCCTGAAGGACCCGAAGCAATACGGGCGCCTCGGCGCGCGCATGCCCAAGGGCGTCCTCCTCGTCGGCCCTCCCGGCACAGGCAAGACGCTCCTCGCCAAGGCGGTCGCGGGCGAGGCGGGCGTGCCGTTCTTCTCCATCTCCGGCTCGGAGTTCGTGGAGATGTTCGTCGGCGTGGGCGCCGCGCGCGTGCGGGACCTGTTCGAGCAAGCCCGCGCCAAGGCGCCCTGCATCATCTTCATCGACGAGCTGGACGCGCTCGGCCGCGCCCGCGGCGCCTTGACCGGGCTGGGCGGCCATGACGAGAAGGAGCAGACGCTGAACCAGCTCCTGGTCGAGTTGGACGGGTTCGATCCAGCCTCCGGGATCGTCCTGCTGGCGGCCACGAACCGTCCGGAGATTCTCGATCCCGCCCTCTTGCGAGCCGGCCGTTTCGACCGGCAGGTGCTGGTAGACCGGCCCGAGCGCGTCGGGCGCGAGCAGATTTTGAAAGTCCACACCCGCAAGGTGATCCTGGCCACGGACGTGAAGCTGGAAGAGGTCGCCGCGCTCACGCCGGGCTTCACCGGCGCGGACCTCGCGAATCTCGTCAACGAGGCGGCGCTGGTCGCGACCCGCCGCGGCGCGGGCCAGATCGGAATGACCGACTTCAACATGGCGATCGAACGGATCGTCGCCGGCCTGGAGAAGAAGAACCGGCTCCTCAACCCGCGCGAGCGCGAGATCGTGGCGCACCACGAGATGGGCCACGCTTTCGTCGCGGCCGCGCTCCCCGGCACCGACGCGGTCCACAAGATCTCGATCATTCCGCGCGGCGTCGCCGCGCTCGGATACACCATCCAGCGCCCGACCGAGGACCGCTATCTGATGACGCGCGAGGAGCTCGACGACAAGATGGCTGTCCTGCTCGGCGGGCGCGCCGCGGAGCATCTCGTCTTCGGTCACCTCTCCACCGGCGCTTCCGACGATCTTTCCAAGGCGACCGAGATCGCCCGGAGCATGGTGACCCGCTATGGCATGGGCGCGACGCTGGGGCCGGTGACGTACGAAACCGAGCCTGCCCCGTTCCTCGGTCAGGCCTACGGCTCGCAGCGACTCTACGGAGAGGAGACGGCGCGGGAGATCGACGTCGCGGTGCGCGGCGTCGTCGAGGCTCAATTCCAGCGCGCGCGGGCGATCCTGGCGGCGAATCGCTCGCTCCTCGGTGACGCCGCGGCCACGCTGCTCGCGAACGAAACGCTCGCGGGGCCGCAGCTGGAAGACATCCTGGGACGCGTCGGGAAGGAAGCGGGACCACGCGTCGCCGCCGCGGCCACCGCCACTGCGTAGGCCCGCGAGGCCGTCGAGCAGTGGGCGACTTCATTTCACTGGGAAAATGCCTGTCCACGCGGCCTCCTGCGCGATGGCGCGAACCCGATGTGTCTTAGACGTCGACGGGACGGCGAGCGCCACCCGCTTATTCCCGCCGGAATAGCGCGCGCCAGGTGGAGGTCCGGACGCGCGAGGCGCACCACAGCGCCGAAGGAGATCTCCGTGAAGAAGGGAATGCTGATCGGATTGATGGCGCTGGCAGCCGGCTGCGCCGGCATGAGTCAGGGCGCACGGGCCAGCAGCCCCGTTTCGGAGAAATGGCAGGGCTTCGTGCTGAGGGACGGCCTGCAAGTTCCCATCGCTGTGGAGCTCGCGGCGTTTGGCGCAGATTGGATCGGCCAGTTCCGCGTCGGAAGCAGCACATTGCCTCTCGAGCACGTGCGCGTGACCGGCCTCGCCGTTCACTTCGAGCTGCCGGGAGAAGTCGCCTTCGATGGCACCGTGGCCGGCAACTGGATGGCGGGTTCCGTGTCCGGCACCGCGGCGCGCGGGTCGTTCGCGCTCACGCGCGACGTGGAGGAGCCGTTCGACCCGATCGGTAACTTCGGTCCGTGATCAGGAGCGGGCTTCGCGTTCCCTGGCGAACGCAAGCATCGCGACGGCGCGACGCAGGCGTCCGGCGAGCGACCTGGCGATTGCGCGATAGAGGGCGTATCCGGCCTCTGGGTGGCCGGCCAGCGCGTCGGCCAATTTGCCGGATCGGATCACCAGCAGGTCGACGCGCTCGAGGGCGGTGACCGTCCCGCTGATGGGCTCGCCATCGATGAACGGAGCCTCGCCGATGGTCTCTCCCGGTCCGAACAGCACCGGAGGTGCATTTCCGCCCTCGGGAAGGGCACGCACCGTCCCGTTCCGGATGACGTAGAGCGCATTCGTCACGGACACGATGGTCTCGCCGGCGGGAATCGTGATCTCCTCTGCTGCGCGGGCTACGACCTCCAGCGCGGGATCTGGGATGTCCTTGAAGATCGTCACCTTCTTCAACGCTCGAATCGTGTCCATGGATGCTCCTCCCGTTCTTGGGAACAGGGCGGTCACGGCCGCGGCGGGAAGCCGTGGAACATCTTTTCGGCCACGCCGACGTCCGTCTGGAGATGGACCTCGAGGTCGCCCGCGGTCTCGACGGGCTTGAACCCCTTCTTTCGCAACTCCGCGTCTATCGCAGCGACGATCTGCGCAGACACTCGGTGCCGAGAAACACGACTGTTCGGAGCCGCGTTGGCCTGGTTCGGACCGCCGGCGCTGCCGCTCGGCGCCCGCGCCCCGGCGCGAGGCGGCGGCAGCGGCGGCGGTCCGAGTGCTCTAACGCGATTGGCGATCGTCGCGATCGCCATCGGCGTCGTTGCCGCCGCTGGAGGAACCGTCACAATTCCCCTCTCCGTCGCAGGAGATGACTTTGCCGCTCAAGGGCACGATGACCTTCGAGTGGCGCACTTGAGCGATGAACCGCTGGACCCGCGTGCCGGCGACCACGACTCCGCCGGAGGTGGACACCTGATTGGCATGCTCGGGAATGACCGTGCGCGGCTTGATCAGATGATCGACGGCAAACGCCGCCTCGTCAGGCCCCATCGTAAACAGTCCATCCATGTGGACGATGGCGAGGTTTGGTCTGTAAAACCGGCTTTGGGTAGCCCAATCTCCGAGCAGTCCCGAATCGCCGGTCCAGAGGACAGTGAGGCCATTGGTAAACCGGATGATGTAGCCAGACTCCGAGCCCTGGTAGCCAGTCAGGCCCGGCGCGACACCTGGCGGATCGACGACGCCGGTCGGCCCGTCGGTTGCGCCAGCGGCATGGTAGGCGGGAATCGTCGTGATCTTCACGCCCTTCGCCTGGCCTGAGTTGACGACGGTCACCGTCCCTCCGCGAATGGTTGCCACGCAGGGAGAGGTCCGGGGAACGGTCGTGATGTTGTCCGCGCCCGAGACCGTGATGGGGCAGCTCACCGGCGCCGGTCCGGGGACGTCCTTGAGCTTTTGAGTGAAGAACGTCGGTTGCTCTCCGCCCACGAGGACGGCCGAATTGTGAACGCTTGCGATCTCGGGAGCATTGCCGTCGAGCGGGAACTTGAACGGTGAAGTGGTCGTCCCGGCGCAGTTGGAGAAGAAGACGTCTCCGATGTGATCGCTGTGCGGATGGTCGATGAGGAGGACGTGCACGCCGCCCGCAGGGTCTGCAGGGTTGGGCAGCCTGGGGTCGCGCGACCCGTTCACCGTGCGTCCCGGGGCGGTCAGGATCCGTACTCCGGTAGGATCTTCAAAAAGCAAGGCGCGATCCCCGACACAAAATTCACCTCGAACGGAGCCTAGCGGGGTGATGGTCACGTTCTGCGCGTGCGCCAGCGAGCCCCATGCCCCGAGGACGAGCGTGCACCACCACGACGGAGATTCCCACTTTGCCTTCATCGCTCTACCCTTTTTCCACGCGGCTAGAACGTGACCTGCGCCTGGAACAGGATCTGATGCTGCCGCGGAGTTGCAGGCAGTCCGGGGGTGTTGGGCAGGACCCCGTTGGCGATCAGGCTCTCGTATTCCGCCTGGATCTTCGCGCGGTGCCACCGGATGTAGTAGTTGAGTCCGCCCGCGACCTTGAGGAAGCTGTTCTTCCTGGTATCGCTGTTGAACCAGTAGAAGTTCGCTTGCGGCTGGATCGGTCCGAAGCGGTAGCCGGCCTCGCTATGGAGGCCCCATCCGGTCTTCGCCTGGCCTGGCCCCCAGTCGAATCGATACCCGTCGATGATGAACAGGGCCTCCATGTCGCCTGGCACCGCCATGTCGACGAATGCGTCGGCGGCAAGCGCGCTGTAGTCGTAGACGGTGGTGGCGTTCTGTGGCGAGCCCGAATGCGGCTGGAACTGACCGCCGACCCCGACCGACAAATGGGAAGAGCCGTCGGCGAAGATCTGGGGATACGTATAGCCATCGTCGTAGCCGATCAAGTTCAGGCGGGCCATGCCCGCGAGCAACGGCACGCCGTCCGGATTCTGGGACGGCGTGGCGGGCGCGGGGTTCGACGAGGAAACGGCGACTGCGCGGGCCCCCTCGTAGGCGCCCCCGCGGATCAGGATGCGCTTGTCCAACAAGAGCGCGCGCAGCTGCACGCCCGTTTGACGCTGCGCTCGCGCGTCCGGGTACATGAGGATGTCCGAAACGCCCTCGAGGGAATTGTTCCGCCACGACGAATCGATCGCGGGACGCGAGAGAGGCGTCTTCAGGAAACCGCCCTCGATGTAGACGTCCGCCACCGGCACGAAACCGACCACGACGTCCTGGAGCAGGCTCGGGTTGCTGTAGTTCCCGCGCGCCCCGAACCTGCCCGTCTCCAGCTTCACGTAGTACCAGAAGATCTTGTACGCCGTGCCGCGCGCCGACACGCTTGCCCGGCGCAGGAAGAAGTCGGTGTTCACGTGTCCGCTGGGCGCAGGGCCCGAAGTCGCCGTCGGCGGTGGGCCGTCGTAGATGTTTTCGTTCCGGAATTGCAGGTTTCCGTCGACGTTGAGCGTGAAGTCCTCGGTCCCCGTCCGGACCTCGATGGCGAGTGCGCCGGATGAAACGAGGAGGACTGCCAGCGACGAGAGATGGATCCACGACGTCTTGTGCCTCATGTGCTCATCCTTTCGCGTATCACTCAGCGAACCGCATTCCCGCAGCCGCGGCGACCCGCGCCGACCTGGGCGACGACGAGGAGACAAGGGAGGCGAGGGCGAGCAGACGCGCCCTGGTCCGCTCCGAGGCCCCGAGTCATCGCCGGCCATGGCCGATGGCGTGCAGAGACGAAGAATCGGCCGCCATTCGCGCCCCTCCGCGCTGCAGCGCCGTTGCAGCACGTCACGTGCCGTGCGGCCGCCCTACCACAGCGACGATCGTCCGTGTCAACCGGGGGGCAAGTCGCTCAGGGTAATTCGCTGGTTTTCGGTCGGTCCCGCGTTCCACGGAGTGGAACACGCCTGCCGGAGGGGCACCAGATGACTTGCAAACGACTACTCGTGAACATTGCGATCCACGCGTCGGCGATCTTCCTGGTCCTGGCGGCGTGCGCACATTCCACGACGCAGAGCCAAGAACGGCTGCCGCCGCGGACCCAAGACCGGCCGCTGCAGGACCGGATCAAGTCCGGGGAGCGCTCCGAGCGGGAGTCGTGGCAGAAGCGGGACGAAGTCGTCCGGGCGCTCGCGCTCAAGGACGGAGACGTCGTCGCGGACATCGGTGCGGGGACCGGCTATTTCACGCGTCGCTTCGCCAGAGCGGTCGCCGCTGACGGCAAGGTCTACGCCGTCGACGTGGCGGCGGACGTCCTCGGGTACCTCGAGCAGCAGGCGGGCCATGAGGGGCTGGGCAACGTCGCAACGATCGTTTCGCGGGAAGACGACCCGATGCTGCCCGCGAACGCCGTCGACCTGGCGTTCTTTTGCGACACGACCCATCACATCGCCAACCGGACGGATTTCTATCGCAGGATGCTTCCCGGCTTGAAGGAGCACGGCCGGCTGGCGATCATCGATTATCCGCCCGGCGCCGAGCACGCGCCGCACCCGCCCGAGCAGCTCGTGCCTCGCTCCCAGGCGATCGGCGAGGCGGAGGAGGCAGGGTTCAAGCTCGTCGACGAGTTCAATTTCCTTCCCCGCCAGTACTTCCTGCTTTTCGAAAAACGATGACGTCTCCCTCTGCTCGTCCCTGCCGAGCGGTCGTACGACCCTGGTCCGATCTCGCGCAGAGGGTCTCCCTGTTCCACTCCGCGGAACACCTGTGCGAGACGAGCGTGCGGATCCTGGCGAGGGAATCACAGTCACCGAGCCGCCCCCATTGACACGAAGATTCGATGCCTGTGTAACTGGTCGCGCCTGCCTCACCAGGCGGGATTGTTGCTGCACCAGGGTGGCGCCAGAAGAGCATGGCACTGCAGGCGACACGCTCCGGCGAGGAGCTCGAAGAGTACCTGGCGCTGGTGCGGGCAGCGGGCCTCGATGCGCCGTGGTCACGCCCTGGTCCGCTCATCGAATCGAAGAAGACGCGCGTCCAGCCGTGCTTCTGGCGTTGGGTCGAGATCGAGCCGCTTCTCCGGCGCAGCGCGGACTTCGTCGCGCCGGGGCAAGGCACCGAGAGGCGGATCCTTCGCCTGGCCAATCCGGGCGTTCCGGAGCGGACGAGCACGCACACGCTCTCGGTGGCGGTCCAATATCTCCTTCCCGGCGAAGTCGCGCCGGCGCACCGTCACTCGCCCAACGCTTTCCGCTTCGTGCTGAGCGGGCAGGGCGCGTACACGACCGTCGACGGAGACAAGTGTTTGATGAGACCAGGCGACCTGGTTCTCACGCCCACCCCGATGTTGCACGACCATGGCAACGAGGGAAACGAGCCGGTGATCTGGTTCGATGGACTCGATTCTCCGGTCGTGCGCTACCTCGAGGTGCTGTCGATGCAGCGCCATTCCGAAGAGCGTCAAGAGATCGGGCGCGTCGTCGGCGCGTCCGAGCGCCGTTTCGGCGCCGCGGGACTCCGGCCGGCCACGGCGGTCGCGGCCGCGCGTCCGCGGCGGCTCATCCACTATCGATGGCAGGCCGCGTACGCTGCGCTGGGGCAACTCGCCGAGGTGGAGTCCGATCCGTTCGACGACGTGATCCTGGAGTACGTGGACCCCTCCACCGGCCGGTCCATCTTCCCGACCATGGCCTGCTACCTCCAGATGATCCGTCCGGGAGTCCATACCCGGGCCCACCGCCAGACGAGCAGCGCCGTGTACCACGCGGTTCGCGGCGCGGGTTGCACCGTCATCGACGGCATCCGGCACGGATGGGAAGAAGGAGACTTCTTCGCCATTCCACCCCTGGCGCGCCACGAACACGTCAACGAAGGGAGAGAGCCGGCGATCCTCTTCTCGCTGCAGGACGTTCCGCTGCTCGCCGCGGTGGGCCTCTATCGCGAGGAGGAATAGGGGTGCGCGCTCCGGACAGAACGCGCGGCGAGAGGGGAGGCGCGATCCAAGCGTCGATGCTTGGCGCACTGACGATGGCGGTCGCCACCCTGACCGTCACGGCCGCCGCCGCGGCGCCCGCCACGTCCGAGACGGTGATCTTCGCCAGCCCGTCGCCCGGGACTGCGGTCGGGCTCCTGGTCCAGGTGATCAAGGAGAAGCGGTTCGACGAGCACAACGGGCTCGTCCTGGACGTCAAGTACTTCGACCCCGCTGCCACCGAGCAGGCCGTCATCCTCCGGCGCGCCGACGCCGGCATCTTCCCGGTGGTCTCGGCGGCCCGGGTGAACCTGGTCGGAGAGAAGATCCGACTGTTCGCGCCCGCCTTGATCAATCACAACTCGATCGTGCTCCAGAAGGGATCGACGGCCACCCGCCTGTCCGACCTGAAAGGGAAGCGGCTGGGAACGCTCGACCGGATCTCGATGACCTACACCAGCCTGGCGGTGATCGCGAAGATGCAGGGACTCGACCTCGACCAGGACTTCAAGCTCACCCTCTCACCTCCGCCGGTACTGATGGCCCTGTTCAGCCGCGGCGAGTTGGACGCGCTGGCGATCTTCGAGCCGCTGGTGACCCGGCTGGTCAGCGAAGGATACGGGGAGATGATGCGTCTGGACCGGTTCTGGCGGGAGCAGACCGGGCAATTCATGGTCGCCCTGGCCATCGGGGCGCACGAGGACTGGCTCAACTCCCACCCCGGAGCGGCGCGCAAGCTGTTCCGGACGGTGATCGAGGCCATGGCCGCGATCCAGGCGAGCCCCAAGGCGATCCTGCAGGAGCACCGCCAGTCGCTGCTGATCGAAACGGACGAACAACTCCGGCGCCTCACGGAGAGGATGCCGCGGCTCTACACGGCGAGGTGGGATCGTGCCCTCATCGACGACATGGACTCTCTCCTGAAGAAGAACGTGGAGCTCGGCCTGCTCAAGGCGATGCCAAAAGATGAAATCTTCGTCATCCTCAACTGAGGGTGCGCAGGGCTCGATGTGGCAGCGCTGGCCGCCGCTCGTCTACCTCGCCTCCGTCTCAGCCATGCTCCTCGCCTGGCACGCGATCGCCTCGTTCTTCCCGCCGTCCCTCTTGCCGGGGCCGATCCCGGTCTTCGAAAGGGTCGCGGAGATCTTCGTCTCCGGCCGGTTCGCCGTGCACATGGGGCCGACCCTCCTGCGAGTCGGGGCGGGGTTCGTCCTCGCGTTCCTCGTCAGCATCGCGCTCGGGATCGTGATGGGCGTCAACCCCGCCGCCGAGCGCTTCTTCGAACCGGAGGTCGTGGTGGGCCTCACGGTCCCCAGCCTCGCCTGGTCGGTCATCGCCCTGATGTGGTTCGGCATCTCGGAGCTTGCCCCGATCTTCACGATCTTCATCGTCCTCCAGCCGCTGATCACCGTGAACGTCGTGCAGGGCACCAAGGCGCTGGACCTCGAGGTGATCGAAATGGCCAAGGCGTTCCGGGCCGACCGCGCAATGATGATCCGCGACGTGGTGATCCCGCAGCTCGTTCCCTATCTCCTGGCCGCCACCCGCTTCGGGCTCTCCCTGGCGTGGAAGGTGGCGGTGATCGCGGAGCTGCTGGGTCTCTCGAATGGAATCGGCTACATGATCCATTACTCGTTCGGGATCTTCTCAATGGTCGACGTGTTCGCCTGGACCATCGCGTTCACGCTCGTCATGCTGGCGATCGAATACGGAGTGCTGAAACCCCTGGAGGCGCGGGTCACCGGCTGGCGCCGGGCGGTGGCGTTCTGACCATGCAGATCTCGCTGCGCGGAATCCACAAGGAATTCCCCCGCCAGTCGGGCGGGCGGCTCCCGGTGCTTCGCGACGTGACCCTCACCGTGGGTGCGCAGGAGTTCTGCTGCGTGGTGGGGGCATCGGGATGCGGAAAATCGACGATCCTCAACATCGTTGCCGGACTCACCGTTCCCGATGCGGGCCAGGTGCTCGTCGACGACATGCGACTCGACTCGAGCCGCCTGCGAATCGGTTACGTCTTCCAGAAGCCTCGCCTGCTGAATTGGAAGAGCGTGCGCGACAACGTGGCGTTCGCGCTGCGGGCCGCGGGCGCTTCCGGCGCGGAGGCGCGGGCGAGGGCGCTGCACTACCTGGCGATGGTGGGTCTGGACCAGTTCGCGGACGAATTTCCGCTGGCGCTGTCAGGCGGGATGCAGCAGAGGGTCGCCATCGCGCGGGCTCTCGCCATCGAGCCGGACGTGCTTCTCATGGACGAGCCATTCAGCCACCTCGACGAGATGACCGCGCGCACGCTCCGGGCGGAGCTGCTCCGCATCTGGGAACAGGCGAGAAAGCCGGTCATGTTCGTCACCCACAACGCGCTCGAGGCGGTGTACCTGGCCGACAAGGTGCTGATCCTCAGCGGCCGGCCCGCCACCATCCTCAAGAGCGTCCCGGTGGAGCTCCCGCGGCATCGTGAGATGGAGGATCCGCGGCTGGTGGATCTCCAGCGAGAGATTCTGCACACCCTCGGGATCACGCCAGTCAACGCCGTCCGACATTGATCGTCGGCGCGCGGCAGGAGGCAACGTGCGCATCGTGGTAGGGCTGGCCGGCTCCTCGGGCCCGATCTACGGCATCCGCGCGCTCGAGGTGCTGAAGCAGATGGGCATCGAGACGCACCTGGTGGTGAGCGATGGGGCGAAACTCACCATCCCGCTGGAAACCAAGGGTCGATGGACCGCCGAGAAGGTGCAGGCGCTGGCTTCGGTCGTCTACGACAACCGCGATCTGGCCGCTTCGATCAGCAGCGGATCGTTTCCGACGGACGGCATGATCGTCGCGCCGTGCTCGATGAAGACCCTTGCGGCGATCGCCCATTCCTTCAGCCAGGATCTCCTGGCCCGCGCCGCCGACGTGACGTTGAAAGAGCGCCGCAAGCTGGTGCTCGTCCCCAGGGAGACGCCCCTGCATCTCGGCCATCTCCGCAACATGGTCTGCGCGACCGAAGTGGGCGCGGTGATCCTCCCGCCGGTGCCAGCCTTCTACCACGAGCCGACCACCGTGGATGACCTGATCAATCAGACCATCGGCAAGATCCTCGACCAGTTCCAAATCGAGCACGCGCTCTTCCGCCGCTGGCGGTCACCGCCGGGTCCCTAGCTCAGGGGCCCGGCTCGTCTGCGACGCCGTTCACCAGGACGCCGATCCCGGCGACTTCCACCTCGACGACGTCGCCCGGAACCAGGAACCGGGGCGGATCGAATCTCGCCCCGGCGCCGGTCGGCGTGCCGGTGGCGATCACGTCCCCCGGCTTGAGCGTGGTGAAGGTCGAGATGTAGGAGATGAGATCGGCGATCGGGAAGAGCATGTTGGCCGTGGTGTCGTCCTGCCGGGTTTCGCCGTTCACGCGAGTGGTGACCCGGATGCGGTCGAGTCCCTCGAACTCGTCGGCCGTCGCAATCCAGGGGCCGATCGAGCCGGATTTGTCGAAGTTCTTGCCCGGAGTGACGTTGAACTTCCCGTGGCGCAGCCAATCGCGGACGGTCCCTTCGTTCATGCAGGTGAGTCCCGCGACGTGCGCAGGCGCCTGCGAAGGGGGAATGCGGCGTCCGCGCTTCCCGATGACGGCGGCGATCTCGCCCTCGTAGTCGAGCTGCACAGATTCCGGCGGCCTCAGCAGCTTCGCCCGATGCCCGACCAGCGAGTCGGGGGCACGCATGAAGATGCTCGGGCGCTTCGGGGCCTCGCCTCCGTCGCGGTACTCCTGGTTGCGGTCGCGGTAGTTGATCCCCACGCAGACGATCTTCTCCGGCGCCGGAACCGGCGGAAGGAAGACGATCTCCTCCAGACGGTAGTCCGCTGGACTGCTCGCCGCGATCTCCGCGGCGATCGGCAAGGCGCCCTGCTCGAGGAGCGCGCGCAAGCTGGTGAGCTCGGGCCCCAGCCTGCGGCGCAGATCCACGACCCCGGCCCCCGCCAGCACGCCGTAGCTCTGCGCGCCGCCGGATGCGAACGAGAGCAGCTTCACGCTTTGGTCTCCCCCGCGCCGTCCTGCCGGCGGCGGGCGTAATCGTGCAGATTGTTCTTCTTCCAGCTCAGCGCTGGATCGATTTCCTGGATCTCCAGGGAGATCCCCAGCGGCGAGCGCTCGGACAGCCCTTCGAGGTGCTTGCAGACCGCGGCGAAGACTTCCTCACCGACGCGGCGCCGGGTCGCGAGGTCGCGGCCATGGGCGATGCGCAGGACCAGGTGAACGAACGCGTTGTCCGGGTGCCCGTCGGCGATGCGGTAGCAGGATCGCTCGGCGGCACGGGTCCGCGTACCGCCGATGGGAAAGACGCCGGTGCGCAGCGCCGCCCGGTGGACGCACTCGATCAGCTCCTCCGGTTCGATTCGCCCGCGGAGGTTGGCGGAATACTCGACGACGATGTGCGGCATGTGCTCACCCTTGGTTCGCGCCTCGCAACGCGCGCTCGATTTCCCGGGCCGCGATCTGGGTCACCCGGACGACCGCGGTCAGCCGCCCGTCCGCGAAACGGGACGAGAGGGTGGCCACGCTCACCGCGGCCACGGGTTGCCCTCGCGGGTCCTTGATCGTGACGCCGACTCCCGAGACTTCCTTGACGACGTGGCCCTCGGCGAAGGCGTACTCCCTCGCTCGCGTCTGCTTGACCTCGCGCCGGATGCGCGTCGCGCGCATCGCCGTGAACCGGGCGAGGTCCTGGGCGCTGGCCTTGAGTATCTGATCGACGTCGGCGTCCGGCAGCGCAGCGAGAAGAGCGAGGCTCCCTGACCCGACGCCCAGCGGGCGCCGGCTCCCCACCTCCATCGTGAACACCTTGACGGGGTAGCTCCCGCTCACGCGGTCCGCGCAGACGGCTTCGGTGCCGCTCCGGACGATGAGAAAGGCCGTGTCGCCCGTGGCCTCGGCGAGCTTTTCCAGCACCGGGCGGGCGACGCGGGTGAGCAGGAACTTCTGGGCCGCCGACCAACCGAGGAAGGTGAGCTCCGGACCGAGGTGGAACTTCTTCGTGTCGCGCGATTCCTCGACCAGCCCCTGATCGCGCAGCGCCGCCAGGATCCGCGAAGTGGTGGCCTTGCTCAGCTGTACCGCGCGGGCGACTTCGGAGAGGCGAAGCTCGGTCCTCCCCGCGGCGGCGAGCGCCCTGAGGATCCCGATGCTGCGTTCCAGGCTCTGCATGTCCTTCAGCCAACCTCATCTCCCGGTTGCCGCGGTCGCGCGATCGCCTGCAAGTTGAGAGCGCGCGCCGGAACCTTCCCTTGCAGATAGGCGTCGATGGCCTCGACGGCCTGTCGGAAGAAGAGATGATACGCTTCCCACGTGACGAACCCCATGTGGGGCGACAGCACCACGTTCTCGCACGAACGAAACGGATGCGCTGCTGGAAGCGGCTCGACCTGGTAGACGTCCAAGGCCGCCCCGGCGATCCGGTTCTCCCGCAGCGCGGCGAGCAGGGCCTGCTCGTCCACCAATGCGCCCCTCGAGGTATTGACGAAGTACGCGCCGCGCTTCATCAGCGAGAGCTGCTTCGCTCCGATGATGCCGCGGGTGCGCTCGGAGAGGCGCAAGTGCACGCTCACGACGTCGCTCTCCCGGAACAGCTCGTCCAGCGCTACACGGCGGGCGCCGGCCGCCGCAGCTCGGCCATCGTCGAGGGTCGGTCCCCAGGCGAGCAAACGCATGCCGAGCAATTTCCCGAGCGCCGCCACCTGGCTCCCAATCCTGCCCAGGCCCACGATGCCGAGCGTCTTGCCGTAGAGCTCGACGGCGAGGCCGGTCTGCCATCCGCCCTGCCGCATTGCCCGATCTTCTTGAGGAATGCGCCGCACCAGCGCGAGAAGCAGGGCGATGGTGTGCTCGATTGCGGAAGCGCCGGAGCCCTCGGTTTCGGTCACCAGGATCCCGCGGGCGCTCGCGGCGTCCACGTCGACGTGGCCTGAATTGCGCCCGGTCAAGGCGAGGAGCTCGAGGGATGGAAGCCTCTGGAGGAGAGAAGCCGGGAAACGGGTGCGCTCCCGGATGGGGACCACGATCTCGTATGGTTGCAGCCGCCGGGCCAACGCTTCCTCGTCAGCCGGCGTGTCGCGGTACGCGTCGACGGTGGCTCGACCGACGAGCTGCGCCCAATACGGCAGTGAAAGGACGACCTCCTGGTAGTCGTCGAGGACCGCGACCCGCTTCATGATCGATCTGCGGCGACCGTGGCGGCGTCGGGCACGGGCCCCTCGAGCTTCAGGCGGAGCGCCCCACGATCGATCTTGTCGCCGCGCAAGGGCAACTCCCCGACCAATTCCACGCATTCGGGAATCTTGAAGGTCGCGATGCGCTGGGCGCGGAGATATGCGGTCACCTCGTCCAAGGTGACGACCTGGCCGTTCTTGGGCACGACGAAGGCACAGGCGCGCTCGCCGAGCAGGGGGTCGGGAAACCCGACCACGGCCGCCTTGTCGATCTTGGGATGCCCGCTGAGCAGCGCCTCGATCTCTCCGGGCTCGATGCTCATCCCGCCCCGGCGGATGCGATCCCTCTTCCGGCCGACGATGATCAGGTTGCCGGCGGCGTCGAAACGGGCCAGGTCTCCGGTGCGGAACCAGCCGTCGGCGCTCCACGCCTCGCGGGTAGCAGCCTCGTCGCGAAAATATCCCATCGCGCAGCAGGGGCCACGTCCCCAGATCTCACCTATCTCACCGGGGGCGACCTGGTTGCCCGCGTCGTCCACCAGGCGAAGCTCCGTGTTTCCGCGCGGCTTGCCGACGGTATTGCGGCGGACGTCCGGCGGGTCGGTGGGAGAAGGGACCGTCCACCCTCCGAAATCCATGCCCCCGTACCCGGTGAGCACGATGCCCCTGGTGCGGTGCTCGACGCGCGCCGCAGCCGCGGGCGGAAAAGCCGCACCCGTCGTGTACCAGATCCTGAGCCGCTCGACGCCCGTGTTCGACCAGTTGGGATGGTCCAGCAAAGTCATCACCTGCGGAGGGACGCCGCACACGATGGTCGGACGGACACGCGCCAACGTCTCGATTACGAGGCCCGGCTCGAACTCGTCGATCAGGCACGTCGCGGCGCCGACGATCGGAGCGGCGAACAGCGGGATGATGCTCGGACCGATTCCCTGGCTGAGCACGAGGACGACTTCGTCCTCGCCCAGGTCGAGCAGCTCGGCTTGCGCCCGGCCGCGGAAGAGCCACGTCGACACGCGGAATTGGGCGAACTTGGGGATTCCCGTGCTGCCGGAGGTGGGCAGGATCACCAGCGCGTCCTCGGGTGGATGATCGGGAAGCGCCGGAGCCGAAGGCCCGCGGCCGATCCGATCGACCTCGTCCAGGGACATTCCGGGGGCGGCCAGCGCGCCGCCGACGACGAGCAGGAGCGGCCGCTTGCGGAGGCCCGGGACCAGCCTCAGCGCCGCCGCTACGTAGTCCCGGTCGCGAAACCGATCCGGGACGGCCAGGATGGCGGGCTCGGAACGCTCCAGGATCTTCTGCAGCTCCCATTCGCGCAGCCTGGCGGCGATCGGGAGCCAGACGAGGCCGGCGCGTTCGCACGCAATGCGAAGCACGTAGGACTCCACCCAGTTCGGCAACCAGCAGGCGACCACCGCTCCTGGCTCGATGCCCAGCGCCAACAATCCACGCGCGACCGCCCGGCTCAGATCGGCTGCCTCGCGCCAGTTCAGCGACCGCCGGCGATCGGCGAGCGCGGTCCGTTGGGTCCGCTTGCACGCGTGGCGGTCCCAACACTCCGCGAACGAGGTCGGTGGGCTATCCATTGGCCGCGACGCGGAGGGCCTCGAAGGCGTCACGGTAGCCGACACCGGGCAGCTCGGACGGCAGCTCTCGGACGATGCGCATCGCATAGGGTGTCGAGAGCTTGACGCCCACTGGAGTCCTCACCCACAGGACGTCGCCGTCCGGCAACGCCTCCCGCCGCCGATCGATCACGACCACGGCGTGCCGCAGTGAATACTTGCGAAGCCCAGGCGCGAGATCGACGAGGATCAGGGGAATCTCGACCCCCTCCTTCAGCTGGTCCCGGCTGCGGACGAACGTCTCCCAGGCGCGCTTCGTCTCGTGCATCGAGTCTCCATCGGGCGGCATGGCGAGCTCCGAATCCGTTCTCCGCGCGGCGCTACTCGCGGCTGTAGTTGAGGCAGGCGTCCGAATCGTCCACGATCTTCTCCATGTCCTGCACCGGGACGCGCTTCGCGATCGGGTGGATCTCGTCGTCGGTCAGCCCGAAAGCGTGAACGGCGTTTTCGTTGACGAGCACCGTCGCTCCCGCCCTGGCCAGCAGCAGGATGTACTCGAACTGATTGCGCGGCGCAGCTGATTGCGGAACTCCCAACCGCTTCGCCGCGACGCGCCGCTGCGCGCTGGTGAATGGTGCATCCTCCAGGGGCGTCTTGTGGGCGTTCATGCGCAGCGCGCCGACGCTTTGCGCGTCGAACAGGATCTGCACCTCGTCGCCTGCTTTCAGCGCCGCCGCGGCCTCGTCCAGGATGTCGTTCAGCTTCGCGTCGTTCGGCGCCACGGCGCTGATCAGGTGGACCGATTTTCGCGCCTGCCGGGTGCGTGCGGGTGCCTGTGCGGACACCGTCCGGGCTTCGAGCAGCGATCGGGCCAGCGCGCGCGCCGCCTGGCTGGTCCAGTCGCCGTCGCCGCCACCGGCAAGTCCCACCATCCGTCCCTTCCGATCGACGATCACGGTGCTGGGGCAACCGCGGACGCCGAACGCCTTCCTCATCCGATCCTCGTCCTCGACGGCTATGGGGAACGAGCTTCCCACCTTCTCCCGGAACGCATCGAGGGCGGCGAGATCGTCGTCGAGATCGACGGCGAGCAAGACCAGCCCCTGGTCAGCGAATTCACGTTGCAGCGCTGCGAGAGCGGGAACCTCCCGCTGGCAGGGCAGTCAACCGGGCAGGAAGAACTCGAGCAGGACGGCCTTCCCCCGGAAGGCCGACAAGGGAAGGGGACGTCCGTCGGTCTCGTGCAGCACGAGATCGCCGACCGGAACGGGCGGGGCGATCCGCCGCACCCTCATCGCGGAGAACGGGTCCAGGCTTGCGTCAGCCGCAAAGGCCGTCGCCGGAATCGTCGAGAGGGCGCATGCACAGCCCCACAGGGCGGCGAACGAGCGAAGTCGTCGGAGGTTCATCCACCACCCCTGCTCACCGGATCTGCCCGGAACACGCGCATCATCTGGCCGTCACCGGGTCCGGCCACCCTCCTGGTCGTCGAAGCCGTACGCCTTCCAATTGCGGAGCACCCGCTGGCGTACCGCTTCCGGGAAGATGCAATTGAACGTCGCCCTCACCGGCACGTCCCATTCGCGCGACCAGTCGGGGGGCCAGGTGCAATCGAAACCCACCGTCGCTCCCCGTTTCGCCAGGCGCTCCTCCTGGCTGTAGCAGGGCGTGAGAGTGTTCGAGCGGCCCTCGTACTCCACGACGTGGATGCCCCTCGCTGGATGGCACTGGGTTGCGAACGCATGCATGACGGCTTCCATGTCGAACGGGTCGACGTCCGTCTCGACGACGAAGATCTTCGAGAGAAGGGCGCGGCGCGAGGTGAGGATCTCGACGATCTTGCGGCAGATCTCCGGACCGCCCCGCCGGACGGACACCACCGCGGCGTGAACTGCCGTTTCCGCCGGCACGTAGACGTCCGCGGCTTCGACGCCGTGCTTCGCGAGACGCCGCTTGATGCTCAGCGCGCCGGTCATCGAGGTGATGGTCGTGCTGTCGTCCTTGAAGCCGGTCGCGTCGACCGTGAGGATCGGCCGCCGGCGGTGCGTGATCGCGTTGATGCGGCAGAGGATCCCGTTCCCCATCTCGCCGGTCCGGTAGCCCGGATACTCTCCGTAAGGACCTTCGAGCGAGACGCGATCGGGCAGGACTTCGGCCTCCAGGACGATCTCCGCGGTGGCGGGCACGAGCAGGTCGCTCGTCTCGCAGCGGACGAGCTCCACCGGAGCACCGCGCATGCCCCCCGCCAGCGCGGCCTCGTCCGTTCCCAGGGCCACGGTGGCAGAGGCCGCCAGGTGGCTGAAGGGGTCCGCTCCGATGACGATCGCAATCGGCATCGGCTTGCCTTGGGGGAGGAAGCGCTCCTGGAAGATCTTGCCGAGATGGCTGGTCGGGCGGGGAAACCCGGTCAGCGTCCTGCGGCCGTGCAGCATGAAGCGGTAGATCCCCCAATTGGTCCAATTGGTTTCCGGGTCACGCGAGACCACCAGATCCCAGGTGCCGATGTAGCGGCCCCCGTCGCCCTCGTGGAGCATGGGTGCCGGCAGGCGGAACACGTCGACGTCGTCGCCTCGGACGACCACCTCCTTGCAGGGGCCCGTGTCGACCTCTACCGGCGGGATCAGCGCCTGTTCGCGCCGCTCGTACTCGCGGTAGATCTCCTTGACGCTCGCCTCCGGCTCGAGGCCGAAGAGGATGGCGACCCGGCGCCAGGTGGCGAGCGGATTGGCGAACACGCTGTGCTCTTCCGGATAATCGGCGATCCGCTTGAACCAGACCGCCGGTGCGTCCCGCTCGCAGGCGAGCCGGCTGATCGCTCCGAGCTCCAGGTCCCAGCTGACCTTCTCGCCGACGACCACCAGGTCGCCCGAGGTGCGCAGGGCCTCCATGAACTCCCGGTTGTCGTGCCAGATCATCCGCAGGACTGTTACAGACCGCGCAAGAAGCCTGTCAACACGGCGCGGCAGACCGTTTCACCAAATGGAACTTTCCCCGAAGGATCAGGAGCGGAGCGTGTCCAGCGCGGCCTCCCAGGCAGCCAGCACCTCCGCGGCGGGCCTGCCAGGATCGAACTCGATGCCGCGGGTCAGGCGGGCGCCCGGCTCCAGATCTTCGCGCGCCTGGTCCACCAGCACTTGCTCCACGGTGGCCTCGAACCGGGCCAGGGCGGGGTTGGACGGCGCCTCCTGCTCCACCGCGAGCGTCTTGACGTAATAGGCCATGCCCGCCTCGATCAGGCACAGGGTGAGGCGGCCGGAGCGACGGAGATTGTTGGACGTGCCGCTGGTCCGGTACGTCGTCAGGCGCAGCCTGCGCGCGTCGACGGCGACCACCTCGCCGTAGGAGAGGAGGGCCGGGTGCGCCCGGCCGTGCGCATCGACCGTCGCGATCAGGATGGCCTTGCCCATCCTGGAGGACAGATCGTGCCCGTCGAGCATCGAGAGCAGCGCTCCGGGCAATTCGTTTCCCAAGTCCCGCGACATCGATACGCCCTCGCGGCCAGGTCCACGCGTAGCGAAGCGCGGCCGGTGGACGGGAAAGCTTCTATCCAGACGGCTTCGGACCGGTAGGAAAATCGCGCGGGAACACCATGATGGAGTGGCTGTTGGTATCACCGGCGCCGTATTCGCCGTTCTTGGGATCGACGTAGACCGAGCGCGGGCTCGTGAGCTGGCTCCTTGGACCCCGGATGAGCTTCTTGGGCGCCACATTGCCGCTGTCCGTGCGGTTCCAGACGGCGAGGAACCCGGGCGTGCCGTACTGGAACTCCTGGACGAGACCGCGGTCGGCGATCACCAGCTCGTCGCGCTGGGGATCGAGCTGGATCTGGCGCGGCCGCAGCATGCCCGTGTCCGGACCGCTGATCACGCGCAACGGCGCCACGTCGCCGTCGTCCGTCCTGCGGAACACGCGCAACGCCGGCGGAACGGGCGGGTTCGCTTTGGCTTTGCCTTCGTCGGATACGACGATCTCGTCGTGCACCGGGTCCACGACGATCCCTTGCGGATTCGTGATGCCCGTCTTGGGCCCGATGATCTCGCGCAGAGGCGCGACGTTGCCGTTCGCGAGGCGGTCGAACACCAGGACGCTCAGCCGGGTGTCGTTGGAGACGACGAGCTCGTTGTGCTTGTCGTCCACCGCGACGCCTTGCGGCGAGTACAGGTGCGTCAGCGAACCTTGGATGATCCGGCGCGGCGGCGTATTGCCGCTCTGCGTGCGGCCGAACACCAGGATGGCGCCCGCCACGTTGCTCGGGATGACGATCTCGTCGTTCGGGATGTCGACATAGATTCCGTGAAGGCTGCGGCTGATGCCCGTCTTCTGTCCTTCCAGGACGCGAAGCGGTGCCACCTGCCCGTTTGCTTGCCTGGCAAACACGGCCAGGCGGGGATGGCTCACTCAATTGGGAACGCCGATTTCGTCTCGTTCCGGATCGACGTAGATCGCCCCCGGGTTTCCCATTCCGACGGCAACGCGGCTCTTGGTGGGAGAGATCACGCGGATCGGCTTCACGTTACCGCCCGCGCCGCGCGGATAGACCGTGATCGTGTGGTTGCTCCAGTTCGCGACCAGCACCTCGTCGTGTTTCGCGTCGACGAACACTCCGGTCGGATTGCTGAGCCCCGTGTCGCTCCCTTGGATGACGCGGATCGGCGCCGCGTTTCCGTTCGCCTTCTGATCGAAGAACAACAGCGCATCGGTCGGGCTGCCGTCGGCCACCACGATCTCGTGGCGCCCTTCATCCACGAAGATGGGCTTGGCCATGTCGAGCTTCGTCTTCTCGCCCTGGATGGTGCGAAGCGGCGCCACGTTGCCGCGCGCCGTCCGCGCATACACGGTGATCGACGGCGGCGCGGTCGACCCGACGGGAAGGCCGGTTGCCTTGTCCTCGACGACCTTGTGGCCGAGGTTCGCGACGTAGATCTCGTTCGCCTTGGCGTCGACGTAGATCCCCTGCGGCTCGGCGAGCCCGGTGGCCGGGCCCTGGATGGTCCGCTTTGCCGTCGCCTTCGGATTCGTGTCGGTGTTCATGGTGCGGGCGAAGACGCTGATCTGGTTGCGCTTTTGATGTGTCGCGAAGAGCTCGTCGTTCGCCGTGTCGAGCGCGATACCCCACGATCGGTTGAACCTGAGCTGCGACTTCTTTCCGTCGATCCTCCGGATCGGCGCCACGTTTCCGACCCCGGTGCGGGAGTAGACGGTGATCAGATCGGCGATGTCGTTCCCGACCGACCAGATCTCGTTGTGGACCGGATCGACGATCACTTGCCCAGGGTAGGTGATGAACGTCGCCTCGCCCTTGATTTCGCGCAGGGGCGCGACCAGGCCGTTGGCCGACCGGCTGTACACTTGGAGCGTTTCCTGGGCGTCGTTCCCTGTCAGGATCTCGTCGTTCACCAGGTCCACCCAGAGGGTGTCGAAGTTCGGATCCTGGTCCTTGATGACCCGCAGCGGCGCGACGTCGGTCGCTGCTGCCGGAGACAGCTCCGCGGTGGCAATCACCGACGCAGCGAGCGCAAGGACGCCCACTCTCGAAAGCGCCATCGTTTGCCTCGATCGTCTCATGAAGCAAGACCTCCTGCCCGCGGCCGGGGCCCAGCCGCACCGGTTGGCCGTCCGTTCTCGGGCGAAAATTCGAAGGGCGGGCCGAGGTGGAAGTCAAGCTCTAGAGAGAGCGCGGCGCCGCGATTGTCTCACTGGCTGGAACTCGTCGGGTCGGGCCCGCGGTCGGCGGTCCCCGCGGGCAAGAGACCCGCCCGGCGCAGCACGCCGTCGAGCCGCTCGGCCAGCTCCGCGGTCGCGGGCACCATCGGCAGCCGATGCTCCTCGTTGGGCAGCAGCCCCATCCTCTTCATCATGTATTTGATCGGGATCGGGTTGGTGTCGAAGAAGACCGCCTGGTTCAGCTCGAACAGATCCTCGTGCAGCCTCCGGGCGGTCGCCGCATCGCCGCGCGCCGCGGCGCGGTAGAGGTCCGCCACCCGGCGCGGCGCGACGTTGCCCACCGCGTTCATCAAGCCGCTCGCGCCGATCGCGAGCATCGGGAGGCTCAGCTCCTCGAGTCCGGCGAAAATGCGGAACGAGGCGCCGAGCCTCTGCAGCACTGCCGTGACGAAGCCGGGATCGTTCGCCGCGTGCTTCACGCCGACGAGGTTCGGCAGCCGGTCCGCGATCCTCTCGATGGTCTCGGGCTTCATCTCGACCGCCGCGCGGCCGGGAATGTGATAGATGAGCACCGGCAGCCGCGTCCGCCGCCCGATTTCCACGTAGTAGTCCACCATCCCGCGCGGCGGCGGTTTGAGGAAGTAGGGCGTCAGCACCAGCGCCGCCTGCGCGCCCGCTTCCTCGGCTGCCGCAGTCAATTCCAGCGTCTCCGCCAGCGACTGTGAGCCGGTCGCTGCCACCACCGCGACGCGTCCTGCAGCGGCCTTCACCGCCGTGTCCACCAGACGCATGCGCTCGCGCAGCGTCAGCGTGGTGGGCTCGCCGGTGGTTCCGTTGACCACGACGCCGTCCGATCCCCCGCGGATCTGCATCTCGACGAGGTGCGCGTAGACGTCGTAGTCGACTTCGCCGTCGCGCAGCGGCGTCACTAGCGGAGGGTAGGAACCCCGCAGAGCATCAGGGGCAAGCTCCATCATCTGGCCGCCGCTCGTTCATCCGGTAAGTGGTTCATCGCTCGCGCGTCTTAACGAAGCCCCGTGTGGTCCGTCAACGGCTGCCACGGGCAGAGTCATTCGCGGCGGATTGACCCGGACGCTGCACAGACCCCCGCCAAGCCGATTCATTCCCGCGGGAATGACCTTCCACTCCGCGAGTCCCGATGGGCAGCGGCACCGATCCCGGGGCCAAGGCAAAGGAGACGGAATGAATCTCAGGCTGATGATGGCGGTCCTCTGCGCGGGAGCATGCGCGTGCGCGGCAGCGTCCAGGGAGAGCCGCCAGGCTCCCATCGAGCTGCTCGACGCGAAGGGCGTCAGCGCTCAGGCGGTGACGATCGAGTCCAGCGGCGCGCTCACCTTCGTCAACGGAGACGCGAAACCGCACCAGATCTACTCACCCGACTGCCCCGAGCTTGCCTCGACGGCGCTGCGCCCGGGGCAGGTGTTCACGGTGACCGTCCCGGCGGGGCCCAGGGTCTGCCACTTCCAGGACCTGCTCGCGCCGCTGGCGGTCTCGTACTCCGGCACGGTCCAGGTGCAGAAGGCGCCTCACATCCTGGCGGACGACTTCACCGGCACCGAGTAACCCGCGAACGGGAGGGCGGTCTCCTCAGAACGTGACCTTCAGGATCCGTCCCCCGGTGCCGACCAGCCAGCCGGTGCGCTCGTTGGCGAACGCGACGGCCCAGAATCCGGTGACACCGGCCAGGCTGTTCCAGCTGTCTCCCTCGTCGGCCGTCCACGCGGTTCCACCGGGGCCGGTGACCACCACGTTCTTGGGAGCACCGCCCCGCTGCTCGTTGTCCTCGCCTTCGTCCTCGGCGTCGTCCTTGCCCAGCGCGTAGGCGAGGCCGAAGATCGCGCCCGGGACCGGCGCCTTGGTGGTCAGATGCCACGTCTTGCCGCCGTCCCTCGAGCGGGCGAAGTTGTCGACCGTCAGCGCGCTGGCGAAATCGCCGCCGCCGACGACGCCCCGCTGCGCGTCGCGGAAAGCGACGGTGAACAGGCCGGCTGTGCCCGTGCCTCCGGCGATGGGCGCCTGGTAGGCCGCCCACCGATCGCCGCCGTCATGGGTGACGAAGACGCGGGAGTTGGTGGTGACGATCCAGGCCCGCGTCTGTTTCCGGGTGGCGACGCAGGTGCCGCTGGCGGCGAACGCGCCCTCGTTCGCCTGCGCCGGCGGCAGTTGGATGGCCTTCCAGGTCCGGCCGTCGGTGGTGCGGATGGCGGGGAACTGGCCCGTCGCGTTGATGCCGTCCGCCATGGTGACGCCGCGCTCCGGCGTCCAGAACGCGAAGCAATCGTAGAAGAAAGCGGGATCGTCCGGCGCCTGGAACTGCAGCTTCCACGTCTGGCCGCCGTCCTCGGTCTTGTAGATGCGCGAGTCGGTTCCGCTCCCGGACGACAAGAGATATGCCACCTTCGCGCTCACGCCTTGCACGTCGCGGAACTGGAGGTTCGCCGCGCCGGGCACGACGTTCGCCTTCCAGTGCTCGCCGCCATCGGTGGTGACGACGTACGTTCCTCCCAGGCCGCTCGCCCAGACGACGTGCTCGTCGACGGGACTGACCGCCTGCAGGCGGTTGGTGGTGCCGCTCGTCTGCGGAGTGGTCTTCGGTCCTTGAACGCTGCGCAGCTCGGCGGTGGCCGCGCGCGCGGGCGGAGGTGCTACCGCCTCACCCGAGCAACCCAGTGCGGCCACGGCCAGGAGGCAGATTCGATGTAGAACGGGTGTCGATTGGAAGGAGTCGTCCATGGCTGTCACCCCCGGCCGCGGCACTCTAGGGGCACATGGTGCCGACGGTCCAGGGCGCGCCGAAGCCCAGGTCGGGTGCCCGGTCCGCCGCCGCCGTGTAGAAGACGAGTTGGAACGAGCCGTGGGATTCCGCGAACGGCAGCGTCAGCGACGCTCCCGTGGGCGGATTGCCCACGTCCACGAGCGGCACGTCGATCACGAAGGTCCCGTTCGGTCCCGTGGTGGCCGTCCCGGTGATCGTCTGGTCGACCGGGTTGAAGTTGCTGGTGAACGTGCCGTCGTCATAGGTGAACGCGCCGACGCCCAGCGCGCCGGTGCTCTGGGCCCGGGCGTAGTACGTCGTGTTGTTGTAGTTCCAGAACACGGCCCACAGCGCGCCACCCAGGTTCACCGGCGGCGGCGGCGCGCTGAGGTTCTTGATCGTCATCGTCACCCGCAGCGTGCTCGGGTTCGGCGAAGAGAACGACGCATTGACGAAGTCGAGGTTGTCCATGTTCGCCCCGTCGCCCGCTGGGTAGTCGTTGGGCGCGTCGTTGATCGCGTCGACGATCTGCGGACCCGGACAGGTCGTGCCGGTGATGGTGGGCGTGATCGTCGGCGGCGGGTTCGGCGTGGTCAGCCTCGTCGGCGCGGTCTTTCCGTCGATGTCGAGCATCAAATTCGTCACGTCGGGGGTCCCCCAGCCGGTGGTGTAGTCCCAGCCGACGTGCGAGCAGTACTGGCCGTTGCAGTTCGTCACCGTGTCGGTGCTGAGGCCGCCGATGTCGAAGAAGTTCGCCGCGCTGTGCTGCGCCGCCGCATACAGGGCGAAGTTGGCGAACCCGTTCCCCTTCTTCTGTCCCGCGGCCTGGATGCGCGTCCACATTCCCAGCCAGAGCGGCGAGGAGAGGCTGGTGCCGCCGCCCGATTGGTCCTTCTTGCCTCCGACGGTGATCTGGTAGCCGTTGCTGACGATGTCGCCCGATTGCGCCGAGACGTCGGGAATCCCGCGGCAGAGCGGCAGCGGCGAGGGATACGGGTTGCCGTGCGGATCGGTGGCGCAGCGGGCGAGGAGGATCGGCGGGTTGGTGTTCTGGTAGCTGCCGGCAGCCAGGAACAGGCTGCTCCCGCCACCCGTGTAGTTCCAGGCGTACTCCAGCGCGCGCGACGCGGGCGTGGTCGCCGTGGCGTCGTTGAAGTACAGCACGGTGCCGCCCACGCCCACCGCGTTCGTGCTCACGGCCGGGTAGCCCATCCACGGAGTCGGGATGAGCGTGACGCCGTTCAGCACGATGGCTAACGCGGGGCATCCGGCGCCGGTGTCGCCGGTGGAAGCGAACATGGTGCGGCCTTCGATGACCGCGCGCCGCAGCGCCGCCTCCCACAGGTCCTGCTTCGGGTTTCCGGTGAAGACGACGCCGCCGGTTCCGCCGGCCTGGTCGGCGCCGGGCGCCTCTTCGCAGCCCGAGAACGATGCGCTTCCCTGCAGCGGGCCGCGCTTGTCGGCCCCCCAGGCGTGGATCGCGGCGACCAGGTCGGTGTCGGTGCCGGCCTTTCCGAAGTAGAGGTTCAGCGCCACGGCGTTCGGCGCCATGCCGGTCGACGCTTGCGTGTCCAGGTCCCACTCCACTTCGCCGCCGGAGTCGGTGATCGACGTCTCGGCGCCGTAGTAGTTGATGGTCACCGGGATCGCCGGCAGGCCGCGCTCGGCCTCGAACAGGCGAAGGTCCGACAGCGTGTTGTTGGTGGTGCCCCAGCCGAAGATGGCCATCTGCTGGCCTTCACCCTTGTTGTTCGGAGGCTGGTGGTAGATGGACCACAGGTCCGACGGCGCGGTGAGGCCCGTGTCCATGTTCGGATTGACGGTGGACGGCCTGGCGGCGAGGTTCTGCTTCGAAGCCAGCTGCGGGCCCTCGAGGTTGTTCAGGCCGGCGATGCCGATGACGCCCAGGCTCGCCGGCACCGTGGGCGGATTGGTGTTCGCGTAGAAGTTGCCCGAGTCGATGTGGAAGTCCGCGATCGAGACGCGCAGCAGCGCCTGCACTTGCGCGACGGTGCCCGAGGCGAGCAGGTACTGGCTGACTCCGGGAATGGTCTGCACGGCGAGGCCGCCCGCCTGGAGCCAGGCCACCGCGGCATTGAACCGCGACGCGGGCACGCCGAACTGCTGCTCGTACTGATCCGGGTCGAGGAACTGCTGGTAGAGGGGGCTCGCCGGGTTGTACTCGCCCGCCAGGTACGCGGCCTCGCCGGACGGATTCCCACCCTGGAGTCCGACGCCGATGCCGATCACCCGCGCGGGGTTGGTCGCCCCCAGCGGAGTCAGCACGGTGATGCTGTGCAGGACGTTGTTGCCCAGCACCACGGTGGTATCGGCGATTGCGATGGGCAGCGCGATGAGGCAGGCCAACGCCGCCAGCGCGGCGGCGAACAGTGCTCGACGCATGCGAACCTCCCGACCAGAAAGGGGAGGCTTCTAGGCGGCGGCTCTACCGCGGTGATCTGACCTTGGTCCCGAATGTCCAGTGCGAAGCATCGCGTACCTTGGTTTTCCACTCCGAGTAGCAGTGGCGCCATCTCGCCGCGGACAGTCGTTGCGCCGGCGGGCCGGGGCGCCCGCCGGCGCAACGACGCCCTATTTGCGCGATTCGACGATCGCCCGCAGCTCCGCTTCCTTCCGCCGGATCTCTCCGG
>Ga0209488_10000166_pt1 | contig 50560 bp, 52 predicted proteins | sample Rivendell_Oct201_8_FD_188349 | JGI IMG/M metagenome (GOLD analysis project Ga0209488, IMG submission 188349) | Vadose zone soil microbial communities from the Eel River Critical Zone Observatory, Northern California, USA -... | ecosystem: Environmental > Terrestrial > Soil > Vadose zone >...
AATGCGATCCCATTCCGGGTCATTGGTAACGCAGCGCCGCAGGCCGAGCGAAGCCATTGCTGCGTCGTAGAATCGGGTGGCCCGCTCGAGGTCGTTTGTACCCAAGTAGACGTAAGTAAACATGTTCGCACTCCTGCCCGCATGCCAGCCCAGCGTGGGTTCGTATCAGCGAGGCGCATTCACAATATATAGTCGAGTTGGGCGTCGCTATTTCGATGTTGCCACTTTCAGGCGCTCAAGCGTACTCGTCGATCAGAGACTTGGGAGGACGCGGGGTTGCGGGATCGGCGCTGTTTCCCGCCTGCGGCGCGGGCTTGTCGGGCGGTTGCTTGTCGCCGCGCGGCGGACCCCCTGAACCGTCCCGGGAGGGTCGCCTGTCGGCGATGGGGAGCGCCGGGTAAAGGCCGGAGTTGCTCAAGCGGTCAACGTCGCTCATTGCTGAACCCTCCCTCACTCTGTCTTGGGTTGCTCATCAGGCGCCGGCTTCACCGGCTCTCTGACCAACACGGTTGCTTCCAGCGCCGCGGGCGGCACGCGGTACAGCAGGCGATTCTCGGCGCTGCTGCCATCGGCTATCTGGACTCCGGGCGTGGCGGTCCCCGGCGTTTGATCGGTGGCTCGCGCGGTCAGCGGCGCGCCGGGAGCCACCTCCTCCAGCACCAGGACGACGACGCGCCGATTGGCGTTGCGGCCGTCGCTCGTGTCGTTCGGCTGACGCGGATGAAATTCTCCGAAGCCGACGATTTCGAGCCGCAGCGGGTCGATGCCCTGTCTCGTGAATTGATGCACCACACTGGCGGCCCGCGCCGCCGAGAGCTCCCAATTGGACGGGAACGAGGCCGTGCGGATCGGTCTATTGTCGGTATGTCCTTCGACGCGGATTGGATTGGGAAAAGGCTTCAAGACCTCCGCCAGCTTGTCCAGCACGGGTTCGGCGGTCGGCGCGAACTCGCCGGCGCCGCTCGGAAATAGAATGTCGGTGTTGATCTCGATTTCCAGCCACATGTTCTCGCGGCGCACCGTCACCAGCTTGGCATCGATCAGTGCCTGCATGGCGTCTTGAACCTGGCGCTGCATGCGAATCAAGGCACCGGGGAGATCGGCGGATCGCATGCCCTCGGACTTGGTCGGATCCCTCGGCTGGAGATTGCCGTCCCGCGTGGATTTGTCGTCCTTGAGTTTGATGAACACCGTGGGCGTGATGCCCGTCAGCGGTTTGTCGCCGCCCTTGCCGGGCTCCTTTTCGCCAAGGTTGACCGGCCGAATGCTCTTCGGCGCGCCGTGGAAGGCCGCGATCATCGAATCGGACAGAACGCGAAATTTCCCCTCGTTCACCGACGATATGGCGTACATCACCGTGAACAAGGCGAACAGCAGCGTCACGAGGTCGCCGTAGGGAATAGCCCAGGCTTCCGCGTTCACATGCTCTTCGTGCTTCTTCTTGCGGGCCATGACGTCCTATCAGTGGTGGAAGTACCCTTGCAGCTTCGATTCGATATTGCGCGGATTCTCCCCCTGGGCGATGGCGATGATGCCCTCGATCACCATGGTCCGAACCTGCGATTGGCCGTGAATCACGGCCTTCAATTTGTTGCCCATGGGCAGGAACAACAGATTGGCGAACGAGATTCCGTAGATGGTTGCAATGAAGGCTGCGGCGATGCCGTGGCCGAGCTTCGACGGGTCATTGAGGTTCTGCATGACCGCCATCAAGCCCATGACCGCGCCGATGATGCCGAGCGTCGGCGAGTAGACGCCCATGGCTTCGAAGACTTTGGCGGCTTGGGTGTCGAAATGCTCCATGGCATCCAGTTCGATTTCCATGCTGGAGCGGATGGCATCCGGCTCGCCGCCGTCGACCAAGGATTGCAGGCCCTTTTTCAAGAACCCGTCCTTTTCGGCTTCCACCGCGGACTCGAGGCCCAGCAGCCCTTGCTTGCGCGCAATATTGCTCCACTCGACTATCTTTTCGATCATCGCAGCCGGGTTGTTGACGGGCGGTTTGAATACCCAGGAGACGATCTTCCAGGCACGTATGAAAGTCGCCAGCGGCGTCTGCACCAGGGCGGCGGCGAATGTTCCCACCACCACGATGACGAACGCCGCGCTCCCGACCAGGGCGCCCGCGCTGCTGCCTTTCAAGATCGCTCCACCGATGATGGCGATCAAGCCCAGCACGACACCGATGATGCTCAGGATATCCATGGACTAGTTCGGCTGCAGCCACTCCGCGAGGCGTGCGCGCAAACGCACCAGTGCCTGCCCGTGAATCTGGCAGACGCGCGATTCGGATACTTCGAGCACCTCGCCGATCTCGCGCAAATTCATGTCCTCGTCGTAGTACAAGGAGAGCACCAGCTTTTCACGCTCGGGCAACACATCGATCGCCGAGGCAAGCGCCCCGCGAAATCCGGCGTCTTCGATGTGATCGAATGGGCCCGGCCGCTCGTCGCGGGCGTGATCCGCCGGACTCGATTCATCCTCGCTCGACCCCATTTGATCGAAACTGAACAGCCGGCAGCTGGCCGCGTCCTGCACCAGCTTGTGATATTCCTCGATGGACACCCCGAGGCCCTGGGCAATGTCGGTGGGGCTCGCATCCTGTCCTTTGGCGTTTTCGATCTTGCGCACCACATCGGCCATTTCGCGCATGTTTCGATGCACCGAGCGGGGAGTCCAGTCGGATTTGCGCACTTCGTCGAGCATGGCGCCGCGGATCCGAATGCCCGCATAGGTCTCGAAATTGGCGCCCTTGGAGGCGGAATAGTGCTTCGCCGCGTCGAGCAAACCGATCATTCCGGACTGAATGAGGTCGTCGACTTCCACGTTCGGCGGCATCCGGCTGACCAAATGGTAGGCAATACGTTTGACCAAATCGGCATGTTTCAACACCAATTCTTGTTGCGGCACCTGATCGACGGGAACGTGATCGTCCGTCATCGGCTTCGGGCCGCGCTTCTGTGTATTCGAGTACTGTGTGCTTGCTCTCATTGCAATACCGTCGAGGGACCGATCCGAGTCCCTACCATGCGTTCGACAAAGAACTCAAGGTGACCTCGTGCCCCTTCGGGCACAGACCACTTATCGGCCTTCGAGGCCAGATTCTTGAGGGCAATGGAGGAAATAGACGCCGGGTAGGCATCGACCACGGCGGTTTGGCGTTGCACCGCACGCCTGAGATAGTCGTCAAACGGTACGGAACCCGCGAACTCCAGCGTCACATTGAGAAATCGATCACAGACTCGCTCAATTTTCTGGAAGAGACCGGGTCCCTCGCCCGATCGACGCGTCTGATTCGCCAGGATCTGGAAGCGCTGCACGCCATGCTCGCGGCTCAGCACCTTGATCAACGCATAGGCATCGGTGATGGAAGCGGGCTCGTCGCAGACCACCACGACGACATGATGGGCCGCCTGCGTGAACGTCGTGACGCTGTCGCTCAATCCCGCCGCGGTGTCCACCACCAGGACTTCGACCCGGTGATAGAGATCGCTGAACGCGCGGATGATTCCGGCGTGCTCCGCCTCCGACAGATTCGCCATCCGCTTCATGCCGGATGCGGCCGGCACGATTTGCAGGCCATGCGGTCCGGTGACGATGGCGTCCTCCAGAGAGCATTCGCCCTTGATCACGTGGCCCATGTGGAACCTCGTATGAAGTCCTAGAATCACGTCGACGTTGGCCAGCCCCAAGTCGGCATCGAGCAACATGACCTCTCGGCCTTGCGCGGCGATCGATACCGCGAGGTTGGCGGACACCGTGGTCTTGCCGACCCCTCCCTTGCCGCCGGTGACGGCAATCACCTTGACCGGCCGCGTGGAGTTGAGCTCGGCCAGTGCTTCGGCGTGTTCAGGGGATAGTCGATGATCACGCATGGGCGCTTGCTCGGCCGAAGTTGCGGACAAAATAGGCCTCGTCGCGCGGCGGCGCGTCGGCTTTCAATTTCAGGGCGGTGCGCACCAGCCAGACTCGCTTCTGATGGGCGGCGTGCAGGTCTTCCGGCACCCGCTGCCCGTCGCATACGTAGGCGATCTTCAGCTTGTGACGCAGCGTCGTTGAAATCACCGCGCCCAAGCTCGCCGCCTCGTCCACCTTGGTAATGACGCAGGCCTCGGGAGCGGCCCGCGCGAACGCCTGCACGATCTCGTCGAGCGCATGGCCTTCTCCCTGCGCGGGGAGCGCCAACAATACTCGTGCGCGGGCCGCACCCAGTTGCAGCGCCGCGAGCTGCTCGGTGAGCCGAACGTCCCGCGGACCCATGCCGGCGGTGTCGATCAGAATCAGCTTCTTCGATTTGAGCCGTTCGAGCAGCCGGGCCAATTCCATGCCGCTGTTCGCGGAGTGAATCGGCGCGCCGAGCACCCGCGCGTAGGTCGTCAGCTGATCACGGGCGCCGATTCGATAGCCGTCGGTGCTGACCAACGCCAAATCCCCGCTCCCGTGCTGCATGCACCAGCGCGCGGCAAGCTTGGCAATGGTCGTGGTCTTGCCGGCGCCCGTCGGACCGACCACCGCCATGATCCCGCCGCTGACACCGCCGCCGACATCGTTGACCACGGGCAGGTGCTTGACGAGCAGCGCCAGCGGAATGAGCGATTGATCGTCCAAACTACTGCGCTGCGGAGTGTGAGCCGCCAGCGCCATGGCCACATCGGGTGCAATATCCATGGCCGTCAGCTCTTCGAGGACTCGTGCTTTCAGGGGTTCGCGCATGCGCTTGTCGTTCCACGTCATGCCGGCGAGCCCGGTCTCGAGCATCTGACGCAGATCTTGCAGTTCGCGCTGCATGGCACCTAGGCCCGGATTGGGTCGAGGCGGCTGGGGCGCTGCAAATAGTTCGGGCGCTATGGCCGGCAATGACGACAACGTCAGCTTTCGAAATGACGCGGGAATCAGTTTCGGTGATGGTTTCGGCACAGGCGGCCGCGCAGCACCTGCCGGCGCCGGCGTCGGCGCCCGTGATGGAGCAGCGATGAGTTCCGGAGATGCAGAGGGCGCCGGTGCTGACGCCTCTGGGCTCGCCGCCAGGGTACGCTGCCGATTCGCCTCGACGAACAAGGCCTCGTCATAGTCCACGGCGGCAATGACCTCGATGCCGTCCGCGCCGCGTCGGCTGGAGAGAATGACGGCATCCGGTCCCTGCTCGGCGCGCACCAGCGCCAAAGCTGCTCGCATGCTCGCCGCCGAGTAACGCTTTATCTTCATGTCAACCTCCACGAATCAAACAATATCAACGTCCAACCGCAGCAATCACTCGGATGCGGCGGTTTTCCGGTATCTCGTTGTAGGCCAGCACCGCGAGCGACGGAGTCGAGTGGCGCATCAACTTCGCGATCCACGGCCTGATTTTCGGTGCAACCAGCAGTACCGCGGGTTCGCCCGCCGCTTCTTGGCGGCGCGTGCTGTCGGCAAGCGCTGTCTGAACTCTGTCGGCAAGTCCGGGTTCGAACCCGGGCGATCCGTCGCCGCCGCCGGCCATCGAGTCCTGAAGCACTTGCTCGAGCGCCGGATCCAGGGTGATGACCGGCAACTCCTGGCGCAGCCCGCCGATGTTCTGCACGATGCTGCGGCCGAGAGCAATGCGCACGGCGGCGACCAGCGCCAGCGGATCCTGGGTTCTCGGGGCGAGCTCCGCCAGCGTCTCGCAGATGGTGCGCAGATTGCGGATCGGTACCCGCTCCAGCAGCAGGTACTGCAGCACCTTGACGACGACGCTCATCGGCAGCAGCTTCGGCACCAAATCCTCGATCAATTTCGGCGCGCTCTTCCCCAAGCGGTTCAGCAATTGCTGTGCTTCCTCGTGGCCGAGGAGTTCGTGAGCATGGGACTGCAACAGGTGGCTCAAGTGAGTCGCGATGACGCTGCTGGCGTCCACCACGGTGTAGCCCTGGGCTTGCGCCTGCTCGCGCCGTGATTTCTCGATCCAGATCGCCTCCAACCCGAAGGCGGGATCCTTGGTCGGGGAGCCCGGCAGGGTTCCCGAAACCTGTCCCGGATTGATGGCAAGTTCGCGGTCGGGGAATACCTCGGACTCGCCCACCGGCGCGCCGAGGATGGTGATGCGGTAGGAGCTGGGTCCGAGTTCCAGATTGTCGCGAATGTGCACGGGTTGCACCAGGAAGCCGAGTTCCTCGGACAGCTTCTTGCGCACGCCCTTGATGCGTCCCATCAATTCGCCGCCCTGATTGCGATCCACGAGCGGGATCAGGCGATAGCCCACCTCGAGGCCGATCAGATCGACGGGCTCGACATCGTCCCAGGACAATTCGCGCTGTTCCGAGGGGACCGCCGCCGCAGCGGCAGGGGCCGCCGCGGCCACCGCATCGGACGCCTTGCGCTTGCCGAGGAGATAAGCACCGACCGCGCAGGCCGCCGCCATCCCCAGGAACACGAGATTGGGCATGCCCGGAATGATGCCGAGCAGGGTGAGTATGCCGCTGGTGACCCCCAGCGCCTTGGGCTGCCCCAGCACCTGGGTCATGATCTGCTGGCTCATGTCATGCGGCCGCGAGACGCGCGTGACCAGGATGGCGACCGCCACGGACAGCAGCAACGCCGGAATCTGCGCCACCAGTCCGTCGCCGATCGTGAGCAGCGCGTAGGTGCGGCCTGCATCGGCCAGCGACATGCCGTGCTGGGCAGCGCCGATGATGGTGCCGCCGAACAAGTTGATGAACACGATGAGGATGCCGGCGATGGCATCGCCGCGGACGAACTTACTGGCACCGTCCATGGCTCCGTAGAAGTCGGCTTCCTCGCGAACTTCCTGCCGCCGGACGATGGCCTCGGCCTGCGTGATGATGCCGGCGTTCAGATCGGCGTCGATCGCCATCTGCCGGCCGGGCATGGCGTCCAGGGTGAAGCGCGCGCTGACTTCGGAGATGCGGCCCGCGCCCTTGGTGATCACCACGAAGTTGATGATCACGAGCACCGTGAACACGACCATGCCCACGGCGTAATTGCCGCCGACCACGAATTGGCCGAACGCGGCAATGACGCGCCCCGCGGCATGCGACCCGGTATGGCCGTTGATCAGCACGATGCGCGTCGAGGCGACGTTGAGGCCGAGGCGGAGCAACGTGGCGCCGAGCAGCACGGTCGGAAAGGTGGCGAACTCGAGCGCCCGCCGCACGTAGATCACGGCCAGCAAGATCATGATCGACAGCGTGATGTTGAACGTGAAGAAGATATCCAACAGGAACGCCGGCAGCGGCAGCACCATCATGGCAAGGACTACCATGACCAGCAGCGGCACTCCCAAGCCGTTGCGGGCGAATTCGCCGAAGGTCGCTGCAGCGGCGCGCGCGTTCATGCGTCGTCGAACTCGCTGCTAACCTGCGGGTTCGGGCGCGCCACCCGGGCGGCAATGGTCGGGTTCAACGTGCGCACCCTGAAGATATAGGAAAGAACCTGGGCCACCGCCGCGTACAGGCCGGCGGGGATTTCCTTGTTCAAATCGGTCGACCGGTACAACGCGCGCGCCAATTTCGGCGACTCGAACACCGGCACGCGATGTTCCTCGGCAATCCGGCGGATATTCTGCGCGACGAGATCGACGCCCTTGGCCAGCACGCGCGGAGCGCGCATTTGCTTCGGGTCGTACTTGAGCGCCACCGCAAAGTGGGTGGGATTGACGATCACCACGTCGGCGGTCGGCACCTTGTGCATCATGCGGCGGCGCGCCAGCGTTTGCTGCATTTGCCGGATGCGCTGCTTCGTTTCCGGGCGGCCGTCCGATTCCTTGGCTTCGTCGCGTACTTCCTGGCGCGTCATGCGGAGCGACTGCTTGAACTGAAACAGCTGCAGCGGAACATCCACGATCGCCACCAGCGCAAGCGACGCGCACAGCCAGACGAACGACCAGCTCAGGAGCCCGGCGCCGCGGCCGATCGCCGCGCGAGGTTCCATGTGCGCGAGCGCCAGTACGTCGCGGAAAGTCCACGACACGATGGCCGCGCAAACGCCCCCGACCACAGCGCATTTCATCAGCGCCTTGCCGAGTTCGGAGGCCCCGCGCAGGCCGAATAGCCGCTTGATTCCGGCGAGGGGGCTCAGGCGCGTAAAATCCGGCGCCATGGCCTGCGGGCTGAAATTCCAGCCGCCCAACAATACCGAGGCCAGCAACACCAGGCCGATCAAGGCGCCGAACACCGGCAGCAGCACGGTGAGCGCGCTCATGCTTGCCTCGCCCAAGGCGCGCATCATGCCGTCGGTGTCGCGCAGATTCTGCGGATCGATGACGAGCGCGTGGCGCACCATCTGCGACAGATGGGTGGCCAGCGAGCCGCCGACCGCCACCAGCATCGCGCTGCCGCCGATCATGGTGGCGAAATTGGTGAGTTCGCGCGAGCGCGGCACTTGACCGCGCTCGCGCGCATCCTGCAGCCGCTTTTGTGAAGGCTCTTCGGTGCGTTCACCGCCCTGCTCGGCTTCGGCGGCCATCAACGAACTCCCGCGGCGGGCGTGCCGACGAGTTCGCCGACCGCCGTCAGGGCGCTGTTGATGAGGCTGGAAATGCCCGCCATGATGCCGTCGAGGCCGACGATGAGGACGAAGAATCCGCAGAGCAGGGTGATGGTGAATCCGATGCCGAACAGATTGAGCTGCGGCGCCGCGCGGGTGACCACCCCGAGCGCGAGGTTGACGATCACCAGGGCGATCACGGCCGGCAGCGCGATCAGGAGTCCGGACTCGAAAACCCGCGCCCCCCACAGGGCGATCGACACCAGGAAATTCTTGTCGATGTGCGCGCCGCCGATCGGCAGCGTCCGGAAACTCTGGGCCAGGGTGCCGAGCAGCACCAGATGCCCGTTGATCGCGAGGTAGGTGAGAATGCCGGCGATCATGAACAACTGACCGAGCACGGTGGTGTTCGCGCCGCGCTGCGGATCGACCAAGGTCGCAAAGCCCAAGCCCATGGTGAGGGAGATGGTCTGGCCGGCGAATATCAGCGCTTCGAAGGTCAGCTGCACCACCATGCCGATGGCGACGCCGATCAGTACTTCCTGCGCGGCCGCGAGCAGACCGGCGCCGGAGAAGATCGACAGAGCGGCCGGAATCTGCACCAGGGGCGCCATCAAGAACCCGAGCGCCAGCGACATGACGATCTTGACCCTGCCCGGTATGACGGTTTCGCTGGCAATCGGAGCGGCCAGGACGAATCCGCCGACCCGCAGCATGGGCCACCACATCCTTCCTACCCACTGGGACACGTCGGCGGCATTGAGAGTCAGGGGTTGCACGGGCGTTCTAGCCGATCACGGTCGGAATGCTGGTGTAAAGATCATGCGTGAAATCGGTGAGCACACGCAGGATCCAAGGGCCGGCCACGAACAAGGTGAGTACCAGCAGCAACAGTTTCGGAATGAAGCTCAACGTGGACTCGTTGATTTGGGTCGCCGCCTGCAGCATGCCGATGACCAAGCCCGCGATGAGGGCAATCAGCAGCAGCGGCGCCGCGATCATCGTGGTCACCACCAGCATGCGGTGCGCCAGATCCATGACGGTCTCGGGCGTCACTGGTGGAAACTCGAGGCCAGAGTGCCCATCAGCAGCGTCCACCCGTCCACCACCACGAACAACATGATCTTGAACGGCAGCGACACCAGGACGGGAGAAAGCATCATCATGCCCATCGACATCAGCACGCTGGCGACGACCAGATCGATGACCAGGAAGGGAATGAACACCATGAAGCCGATCTGAAACGCGGTCTTCAATTCGCTGGTCATGAAGGTCGGGATCAAGACGCTGAGCGGCACGTCTTCCGCGCTTGCAAATTGTGTTTTTCCCGAGAGCTTGGTGAACAATTGCAGGTCGTTCTCGCGAGTCTGCGCCAGCATGAATTTTTTCAGCGGCTGCACCGTGCGGTCCAAAGCCGCTTCGCCGGCCAATTGACCGTCCAGGTACGGCTTGATGCCGTTCGCATACGACTGCTCGATGGTCGTGCTCATGACGAAAAAAGTCATGAACAGCGCCAGGCCCGTCAGAATTTGGTTCGAGGGCGTCGTCGCCATGCCGAGCGCCTGGCGCAGAATCGACAGCACGATGATGATGCGGGTGAACGCCGTCATCGCCAGCAGAATGCTTGGCAGCAGCGTCAGCACCGTCATCAGGATCAGTACCTGAAACGTGAGCGAGTAGGTCTGCGCGCCGTCGGCAGCCGTCTTGATGGCGATGGCCGGCAGCGCGCTCTGGGCCATTGCCGCGCCGCAGGGCAGCAGCGCCAGGATCGGCAGAAGCCCCAAGATCATCGCCGCCATCGGCGCGATCCGCGATCGGCGGCACAATATCCGGCTCACGCGAAACCACCACTCCCGCTCATGGGGAGCCGCCCGGCCGCTTCATCATGTCCCGCAGGCGCTCGGCGAATGCCGGCGCCTGGGCGCCGCCATCCTTGAGCACGATGGGCACGGCCAGCGGCGTCAGCGGCACCAGCCCCGAGGCGCTGATCCCCACCAATACCTGCGATTCGCCGACGCGAATCAGCGCGATGCGGTCTCTCGGCCCGATGCTGAGCTCATCGACGACGGCAATCTGCCCCGAGCCCCGGGGACCCGCCAATTTGAGCCGCTTCAACGCCCAGCTGATGACCAAAATCAGCGCCACGATGGCGATGAGGCTCAAGGTGAGCTGTGTCAGGCTGCCCACGGACAAAGGCGAGGCGGGTTGCGCCATCCCCGTCATCGAGCCTGCTCCATCCTTTCGGTGGCGCTCACCACATCCGTCAACCGGATGCCGAATTTCTCATTGACCACCACCACTTCGCCGCGCGCGATGCGCACGCCGTTCACGAGCACGTCCAGAGGTTCGCCGGCAAGGCGGTCGAGCTCGACCACCGCGCCGGGCGCGAGCTGCAACAGCTCGCGCACCGGCATGCGGGCGCGCCCCACCTCGAGCGCCAGCGTGACCGAGACGTCGAGGATCAGATTCAGATTCATTTCCTGGCCGCCGGCGCCGGCTGCGGGGGGGCCTAATTCACCAAATTGCGCGCGCGCGATGGCGGCATTCTTCGGATCGGGCGTGCTCATGTGGGGGCTCCTGGAAGTATTTTGAGTGCATTGCGTCCCTGCGAGACGCCGAACCGGCCGCGATACAGCGGCACGTTGCCCGCGAACAGCGTGACCTGCTGCGGCGGTTCGATGGGAATGATGTCGCCCGGCGACAGCCGCACCAGCTCTCGCAAGCTGATTTGCGCCTGCGCGAGAACCGCGCGGGTATCGAGTTCGGCATCCTGCAGCGCCGCGGTGAGCGCGGGCGCCCATGCTTCTTGGCTAAGCAGCGTCGTTTGGCCGCCGTCCGCGGCGAGCGCCTCGCGCACCGGCGCAAGCAGGACTTCAGGCAGCAGCCAATCGATGTGGCCGCTGCGCGCGCCGAATTCCACCGTGAATTTGACGACCAGAAGCGCTTCGAGCGGAGCGCCCAGCTGCACCAGTCGCGGATTGGTTTCCTGCTTCACGAGCTCCAACTCCAGCGGCGTCACCGGCGCCCAGGCGGCGGTCAAGTCCGCGGCGAAACTGCGCAGCATCAGCGCGAGGAAGCGCTGCGCGGCCGGGGCGATGGCGGCTTGCGGGTCGACGGTGGCTCGGCCCGATCCGCCGAAGAAACCGTCCAGCAAGGTCAGCAGAAGGTCGGGTTCGACGCTGACGAAGGCAAAGCCGGGCAGCGGTTTGAGCCGCACCACGGCGAGACTGGCCGGCACCGGCAGCGCGGCCTGCAAATCCGCGCTCTTCGCCGACTCCAATGAAGTGAACTGCATGGCGGCATCGCGGCCCAGCAATGTGGACAGCGATGCACCGGCGCGCTCGGCAAAGCTCTTGCTGACGACTTCCAGCAGCGGCAACTGCATGCGATTGATGCGCTGCGCCGCGAAATCATAGGGCCGGACCGCATCCGCGCCATTCTTTTCGAGCAGCGCCGACACCTCTTCGTCCGAAATGGCGGCGCGGGCTTGGGCCTCGGGCATTACTGCACCACGAAACTGGTGAACAGCAGATCGTCCACATCCGGACCGCCTTCCTTCTTCTGCACGGCGCGGATCTCGGTGAGCGCTTCCTGGCGGAGCTTCTCCTTGCCTTCGCGCGACATCATCGATTGATAGTTGCGGTTGCTCATGAGCAACAAGAGATTGTTGCGGATCAGCGGGATGTTCTTCTGCACGCTGTCGACGGCCTTTTGATCGTGGGCCATGACTTCCATGGTGATTTGCAGAAAGCGCACCACGGAACCCTCTTCGAAATTGACCACCAAGGGCGGGTCGATGGCGTAATAGACCGCCGCCTTGCCCGCTCCGCCCTCCTCGCCGTGAGCGGCGGCGGCCACCGGGACGATGGCCTTGATCTTGCCGTCCTTGTCCAGTTGCAGATCGGGAAGCGGGTGCAGCTTCGCGTTGATGGAGCCGCCGACTATGACGGCGACGAGGGTCAGCACGAAGATGCCGGCCCCATTCATAAGAGAGCCCATGAAACCGCCGGACTGTTTGGGCGGAGGGGGAGGAGCATCGTCGGCTGCATCGGCCATGGCGTTTTCCTAGCGCGGTCACATGCCGCAGCCAGGAATCGAGCAAGTTCTATGCCAGAAAAAAGCCCAGCTCTATTTATTCAATGAGTTCAGCAGCTTACGTGCTAGCTCGCGCGCCAGGGCGTTCGCCGCCCCAGCCACCCGTCGATTAATTGACGCTTCGGGCCCCGCGTTTCTCGAGTCGCTCGAGCTCGAGTAGCGCAAGCGCCGTCCCGTCGCCGAACGCTTCCCGAGCCATGCGCTCGGGAGCCTTACGGCTTCGGCGCCTTCCATGCCTTGGCGAACGAACTCTTGCCGTCGGTGTAAGTGGTCCAGACGTTCTGGGTGGCGGGATCGACGGCGACGTTCTTGGCGGTCGCCGCCGTGGTCACGTCGCCGAGCAGCAGAACCTGGCCGCCGGCGGTGCGAACCACGGACATTTTGTCCGCACCGGCACAGTAAACGAGACCGCTCGACGCACCGAATGCGATCTGATCCACTTTCTGCACGATGTCGACGGTATCGGTGACCGAGCCCGTCTTGGTGTCGATCACGACCAGCTTGCCGTTGCCGCCGGCCGAAAAGATGCGGTGATTGTCCGCATCGAGCGCCAAACCATGAGGTTGCGCGGCGGCCGCCGTGGGCCACCGGGCGATGACCTTATTGGCGGCGGGATCGATCACCGCCACGACGTCCTTGCTCTTGATGTTCAAGTAAATCCGATCCGTCGATTCATCGTAGACCATGAACTCCGGAACTCCGGGTATGGCGACCGTGGCAACCACCTTGGCCGTCTTCGGATCGATGACCCACACATCCGCGCCCTCGTCGTGCGTGACATACACCATGTGATTTTTCGGCTCATAGATGATGGCGTCGGTCGGCCCCGCCATCTTGATCGACTTGACCTCCTTGAGGGTCGCTGCATCGACCACCGCAACCCGCTCCTCTTCTTGAACGCTGACGTAGTAGAAGGTCGATTCAGGATCCATGGCCGTGTCCACGGCTGCGCCGACCTTGAGGCGGCTGATCAAAGCGGGCTTGCGCAGGTCGATGAAATCCGACGTTCCGTCCTTCTCATGCGCCGCGAGCAATCGCTGCCGCTTCGAGTCGATCCGCAGAAAATCGAATTTGCCGCTCGACTGGGGTATCTCGACCGACGCCGCGGGCTCCAATGCCAGCGGTGGTGCTGCCACCGAGACGGTGGAGACCGAACAAAGGGCGAACGCAGCGATCATCGAGCGGTATGAATTTTTCATGTGGATTTCACTTGGGTGCAATTGTTGAGAAATGCGTCGAAACTAGAATAGCAACTCAACATTAAACAAATCTTAACGGCGGCGGCGTGAAGCGGCGGCGGCTAAACCTCGGCGGCGGCGGCTAAACCTCGGCGGCGTCGTGCAATAGCGGCGACGGAGCCGACTCCGCGGCGTCTTGCGGCGTTTGGGCCGGTATCTGGAAAACCATGCTCAAGCCCGAGCCATCGGGCGGCGCTTCGGCCCAAATGGTGCCGCCGTGAAGAGAAATGATGCTGCGGCAGATCGCAAGACCCAATCCGCTGCCCTCGTCCGCAGCGGCGTTGGCAGGCGGCAAGCGGAAAAAGCGCTCGAAGATCCGTTCCCGATATTCGGATGGAACCCCCGGTCCCTGATCCGCGAGCTGCACGCGCCAAAAGCCCTCGCGGATGGACGAAGTCAATGTGACACGGCTGCCCTGCGGAGAGGCGTTCAGCGCATTGGTGAGCAGGTTGAGGAGGACGCGGCGCAGCCAGTGCGGCTCGGCCAGCACGCTTCCGAGACCTTCGTGGCTGCACACGAATTGCAGGCCGCGATGCTCCGCGAGAACGCGTGCGTCCTGGCTGAAACTCATCAGAATCGCCTTCGGATCCTGCGTCGTCAGATTCAATCTGATCTCGAACGACTCCGCACGCGACAAGAACAGGAGTTCCTCGATGATGTTGCTCAATCGAGAGACTTCCTCCAACTGCACGTGGACGGATTCTTCGTTGTCGGCATCGAGATTGCCGTGGACGAGAAGCTTTTCCGCCTGAAGCCGAATCAAGGAGATGGGCGTCTTCAATTCATGGGAGGCTTCTGCCGTAAACCGGCGAATCTGCCGGAACGATATTTCCAGCCGGTCGAACATGAGATTCAACAGCAGCGCGAGCTCGGAAATCTCATCGCGGATGCTGGCAACCGGAATGCGTTCGCTGAGATTGTCGGAACTGATGCGGCTGGCGGTCTCGCGGATCAATCGCACGGGCCGCAACGCAAGCCGGCTCAGCCCGAAGCCGATCGCAACACTGACTGCCAGCATGACGGCAAGCAGCCAGAGGCAGGTCTGAGTGTAGTAGCGCATGGCCTCGTGGACGTTGTCGAGCGGTGTCGCGATGGTGACGTCGAATGGACCGAGAATGAATTCGCCGACGCGCAGTTCGCCGACGCCGGGCAGAACCGCATTGAACGTGCGTTGACCCGGAACGTCGGGAATCTCCAGACCCCGCAGATTCGTCGAATAGAAAATCGGCCGGACCGGGCCGTGCGGATCATCGACGGTAATGAAAAAGAGAACCGAAGCATAGTCCGTCGTCTCGCGGATACGGGCATCGATGACGCGATCGTTCAACGACGCATAGTCGGACCCCAAATGAGCGCTGATCTGCGCGAACTCTGCGCGATTCATGAGATCGAGGCCATGCACCAGGTTGATCTTGAGAAGGTAGTACCCTGCGACGAACAGGCACACCAAAGTCGCGGTAGCGGCGGCGGCGTACCATAGCGCGAGCCGTGCGCCGATGGATCTCACAGGAGTTGGTAGCCTATGCCGCGAAACGTCTTGAACAACGGCCTGTCCGGAACCGTGTCCAGTTTGGACCGCAGCCGGCTCATGTACACATCCAGGAGATTCGTCTCGTTATCATGTTCGGACGACCAGCACTTCTCGCAGATCAGCTTGCGGGTGAGAATTCGGCCGACGTTCTGCATGAAAATCTCCAGTAGAGCGAACTCGCGGCTGGTCAAATCGACCGGTTCACCGGCCAGGTGCACCGTATGTCCTATGAGATCGAGCTTGATGCCGCGGTGTTCGAGGACCGCCTCCTTGACGGTCGATTGACGGCGCAGCAGGGAGCGCAGGCGCGCCAACAGTTCTTCCAGGCTGAACGGCTTCGAAAGATAATCATCCGCTCCCAGATCGAGTCCTTTGATCCGGTCCTGAACGGCATCGCGGGCACTCAAGATCAGCACCGGCTCATTGAAGCCCGATTTGCGCCATTGGCTCAGCAAGTCGATTCCGTCGCCATCGGGCAACCCGAGGTCGAGAATGATCGCGTCATGGCTCGATTCGCAGAGGGCGTCGAGCGCCTCGCGGCACGACCGGACCCAAGTCACGACGTAGGAATGCTCCCGCAGGGCTCGTTCGATAAACGCGCCGATGCGGCGTTGATCTTCGACAATGAGTATTTTCACGGCCGTATGCCCAATTCGAGACTTCCCGTTTCTTCCTGCCCGTTTCCCGATTCTTTCCTACCAGATGGTGACGCGCCGCCCCGGGGGGAGATACATCTTGTCGCCTTCCTTGACGCCGAATGCGGCGTAGAAACCCTCCTGATTGACCACGGGTGCGGTACCACGCACCGCGGGCGGCGAGTGCGGGTCGGCCTTGATGTGCTGAATTGCGTCGGCCTCGCGCACCTTGCCGCGCCACACCTGCGCCCAGCCCAGATACAACCGCTCATCGCCGGTGAGACCCTCGATCACGGGCGCCGCCCTGCCCGCCAACGACAGGTGATAGGCTTTGTAGGTGATCGCCAGCCCCGAGTTGTCGGCGATGTTCTCTCCCAGCGTCAATTCACCGTTGATGTGGAATCCGGGCACCGGTTCATAGGCCTCGTACTGTGCGACCAAGGCGCGCGTCTTGGACTTGAACTTCTCGTGGTCCTCCGGGGTGAACCAGTCGCGCAGGTTGCCGTCGGCATCGTACTGACTGCCGTTGTCGTCGAAGCCATGGCTGATTTCATGGCCGATGACGCCGCCGATTCCGCCGTAGTTGACCGCGTCGTCGGCCCGAGCGTCGAAGAACGGCGGCTGCAGGATCGCGGCCGGGAACACGATCTCGTTCATCGGCGGATTGTAGTAGGCATTGACCGTCTGCGGCGTCATCTGCCATTCATTTCTATCGACCGGCTTGCCCAATTTATCGAGGTTGCGCCGATACTCGAACTCGTTGGCGCGCATCACGTTGCCCCACAGATCGTCGCGTGAAATTTGCAGGGCGGCATAGTCGCGCCATGTGTTGGGGTATCCGATCTTCATCACCAGCTTGGAGAGTTTTTCCTGGGCTCCCTTCTTGGTGCCGGGGCTCATCCAGTCCAGCGTATCGATGTCGCGGCGGTAGGCATCGAGCAGATTTCGAACCAGCGCTTCCATGCGCGCCTTGTTCTCCGGCGGGAAGTATTTCGCGACGTAGAGCTTGCCCAGCGCCTCGCCCATGGCCTCGTCGAGGAGCGCAATGCCGCGCTTCCATCGCGCGCGGTTTTGAGGGATACCGCTCAGCACGGTGCCTCTGAACGCGAAGCGCTCGTCGACGAAGGATTTCGACAGATACGGCGCCGCCGCGGCCAGCACATGCCATTTGAAATAAGCCTTCCACACCGGGAGCGGTGTCGCCGCCATCAGCTTGTCGAGGCCGCTGAAATAGCTTGGCTGGCTGACGATGACCGAGTCGACTTTGCCGTCGATGTCGGTGCCGCGCACGTAGCGCCGCCAGTCGTAGCCGGGCATCAGCTTCGGTAAATCGGCGATCGCGGTCTTGTTATAGGTCTTGACGGGATCGCGGTTGTCGACCCGCGTCCATTGCAATCGAGCCAGCTCCGTTTCTAGATTGAGGATGGCGGCGGCATGAGTCTCTGCCTCCGCATCGCCCACCATCCCCAGCATCTTGGCCACATGCGTGAGGTACTTGGCGCGCGCGTCTTTGAGCTTGGCGTCGTCTTTGAGGTAGTAGTCCCGGTCCGGCAGACCCAATCCGCTTTGATGAAAGATCACCGCGTACTGCAGGGAATTTCTGGCGTCCTGATTGATGTACAAGTTGAAGGGCGCGCCCGCCCCGATACGATTCAGATGCGCGATGAGCGCCGGGATGCCGCCTTTGTCGGCGATCGCGTCGATAGCGGCAAATTCAGTCCGCAGCGGCTTCATTCCCAGCGCTTCGAGCCGGGCCTCGTCCATGAAGCTTTGATACAAATCGGCGATTTTCCGGACCTCGGCGTCGGCATTGCCGGCCTGCGTCGCCTGGGCTTGTCCGTGAACGAGACCGTCGACGATCCCGCGCAGCTGCTCCTGAGTCGCGTCATCCACGTAGGTGAACGACCCATAGGAAGCCTTGTCGGGCGGCAGCTGAAAGCTGTCCAGCCATTTGCCGTTCAAGTACCGATATAGATCGTCCTGGGGACGAACCGAGTGATCCACATAGTTGAGATCGACCCCGGACCGCAGCGTCATGGCTGGGGCGGATGCGCAGCCGATCAGGGCGAGTACGCCCACGCCGCAGGTGACATATCGTGACATGAACCCTCCGAATAAAAACTCTATGACGATCAGGGACCTTCCGGGACCCTTTAGAACTTCAGCGATACGCGCAGGCCCGGCCCCGCGTCATCCAGCACCAGGTGCGCGCCGTGTAATTTGGTGACCGCCGCCACCAACGACAGCCCGAGCCCCGAACCCGGAAATCTGCGCGCCTCGTCCAACCGCACGCGGCGGCCCAGAACGATCTCGCGCTTGTCGGCCGGGATGCCCGGCCCATTGTCTTCGACTATCACTTCCGGTTCGCTGCCCGAGCCGCGCAACTGCACCCGGATGTGGCCGCCGTCGGGGGTGAACTTGATGGCATTGTCCAGCAAATTCGCCAGCGCCTGCGCCAACAGCTGCCGGCTGCCCAGCACCTCCGCCCCCGAAGCGACCGAACTCTCCAATATGATGCCGCGCTCGTCGCTCACCGGCGCGTACAGTTCGACCACGCTCGCGACCAATTCCGACAGATTGACCGGTTCCCGCGCCACCGTGCCGGTTTCGGCGAGTGCAATGCGCAGCAGCGCGTCCAAGGTGCTCCGCATTCGATCGACTTCGGTGGTGACTCGTTCGAGGACCCGCCGCTCCGCCGAACCCACGGTGAGCTGCATCATCGCTGCCTCGGCGGTGGACTGCAGGCGATTGAGCGGCGTGCGGAGGTCATGCGCGGCGCTGTCGAGCACGGTGCGCATGCCCAGCGTGAGCTGCTCGATCTTGTCGAGCATGGTGTTGATTTCTCGGGCCAATGTGTTCAATTCGTCGTCCGCATCGCGAACCGGCAGCCGCTGCGAGAGATCGCCGCGCATGATCTGGGTCGCCACCGCCGAAATCGCACCCGCCTGCGCCAGAATGCGCCGGCCCATCCAAAAGCCGCCGCCCAACCCCAGCAGCAAGGTCATCACCACCGCGGCGATCAGACCGCGCATCATGAGGCTCTTGACGTCCTGCCGCTCCTGCACATCATGTCCCACCAGCATTCGATAACCGCCGGGCAGCGGAAAGCGCTGCGCGCGCATTTCGTGCTCGCGGGTTTCATCGCCGAACGGCACCGATACCTTGAACAGGAACCATTTACCCTTGCCGGCTTCGAGCTTCGGCCAAGCCGGGACATTGCCCGCGACGGGGCGCAGCTGCGGGTCCACCATCAAGTACACCGCGCCGCGCACATCCTGATCCTGCGAGCGCTGTTCGATCAACTCGATGAAATCGCTGCGCGACAGCACCAGCACCTGCTCGCGCAATCCCTGCACTTCCGCCTCGATGAGATTGTCGGTGCTGCCGTCGACCACGCGCGAGACGGCGAAATCGACCGCGCCCAAGAGCGCGGCCGCGCCGCAGGCAAACGCGATCGAATAGACGATGGCGATACGGAACGGAGAGGTATCGAGTACGCGGAGAAACCGTTGATCGGGTCCCACGGGTGGGCCGCTATTCGTCTTCGCGCAAGCTGTACCCTGCGCCGCGCACCGTGTGCAGCAGGGGTTTGTCGAAGTCTTTGTCGATCGCCTGCCGCAAACGGCTGATGTGCACGTCGATCACGTTGGTCTGCGGGTCGAAATGATAGTCCCACACGCCCTCGAGCAGCATGGTGCGCGTCACCACCTGTCCGCTGTGGCGCATCATGAACTCCAGCAACTGGAATTCGCGCGCCGTGAGCTCGATTTTCTTGCCGTTGCGCATGACCCGGCGCGTCATCCGGTCGAGCTCCAGATCCGCCAGTTTCAATCTGGTATTCGCTTCCGCGCTGCCGTTCTCGCCGCGTCTTGCGAGCGCGTCGATGCGCGCCAGCAGCTCCGACATGTGATACGGCTTGGTCAGGTAATCGTCGCCGCCGGCGCGGAGGCCCGTGATGCGATCGTCCACGTCGCCGAGCGCGCTCAAAATCAGGACCGGCATCTTGCGCCCCGTCGCGCGCAGCGACTGCACCAAGGCGAGTCCATCGAGCTTCGGCAGCATGCGATCGACGATCGCCAGATCGACGGCAATCGACGAGGCGAGGTGCAGCCCCTCGAGACCGTTTCCCGCCACGTCGACCGTGTGTCCTACCTCGCGCAGCGCTTTGGCCAGGTAATCGCGTGCAACTTCGTCATCTTCAACAATCAAGATGTGCATGGCTTGCTATCTTACAGCCGTTGGACCCGTGTTTGTCGGCACGATAGACTAAAGCCAAGATCGCACGGGTTGTCCAACAAGCTCATCAAAAGGCCGCTTTCATTATGCCCGACCGGATCTCTCAAACCAACACATGACCAACCATTGATGCCCGCGGCGCCGAAGAGTTCCCGCGGCACACTGTGCGCGGCGCTGCTGGCGATGTGCTGGGCCATGCCGGTTCTGTCCAAGGAGGAGCCCTTGCTGGAGTATGGGCTTGGAGTCGGCGCAGTGGCATTCGAAGACTATCGCGGCTCCAACAGCGCCCACGTCTATCCCCTGCCCATTCCGTATCTGGTGTACCACGGCAAGTTTCTAAAATCGGATCGCGAGGGCGTTCGCGGAACTCTGTTCAATCAAGACCGGGTCGAGCTCAATTTGAGCGTCAATGCGACCACGCCGGTACGCAATGATCGGGAACGCAACGGCATGCCGGACCTCAGATCCACGCTGGAGCTCGGGCCCTCGCTGGAATTGCATTTGTTGCGCAGCGACGATGCGCGGATCAAATTCGATCTGCGAATGCCGCTGCGCGCCGCATTCACAGTCGAGGCCTCGCCCAGAATGATCGGCTGGACGTTCACGCCGCGCTTCAATTTGGATGTCGCGGACCCTTTCGGGTTCACGGGTTGGCACCTAGGATTGCTCACCGGGCCCTTGTTCGCCGACCGCCGCTACCACGATTATTTCTATACGGTCGCACCCCAGTATGCGACGGCCGCGCGGCCCGTCTACCAGGCGGTCGGCGGCTACGCCGGCACGCAGGCGATCGCCGCCGCGTCCAGACGCTTTCCGCATTTCTGGGTGGGCGCGTACGTGCGTTATGACACCCTGTCCGGGGCCGCATTCGTCGACAGCCCGCTGGTCCAGAGCAGAAGTTATTGGTCGACGGGATTCGGTATTTCCTGGATGATCCACCGGTCTTCGACCATGGTCGAAGTACCCGATTGAGTACCCGCACCGATGCTGCGTCCTCTGAAAATCGCCTATGAATATTTCGCGCTCTACACATCGCTGACGCTGCTGGGGCTCATCTGCCTGACCTGGTCGGTGTTCGCGCTGCCGCTGTATTTCATTCTGCCGCGGCGCATCGGCACCGCGGTCGGGCGGCGCGGCATCATGTCAGGATTTCGCCTCTATGCCTGGTCTCTGTCCGTCACCCGCACCTACCACTTGGATTTGCGCGCCATCGACACCTTGAGGGACGGGCCGCCGGTGATCTTGGCCCCCAATCATCCCTGCTTGATCGATGCGCTGCTGATCCTGACGCGCCACCCCAACATCGTCTGCGTCATGAAATCGGCGCTCATGAGAAATGTGTTTCTCGGATCCGGTTCGCGTCTCGCGCGCTACGTGCCCAACGACTCGTCGCGCCAAATGGTCAAGGACTCCGTGTCGCATCTCCGCGACGGCGGCGTCCTCTTGTTGTTTCCCGAAGGCACCCGGAGCACCCGGGCGCCGATCAATTCGTTGGTGGGCAGCGTGGGACTGATCGCGAAGCACGCCAATGTCCCGGTGCAAACCCTGGTGATCGAGACCGATTCGCCCTTCTTGAGCAAGGGTTGGCCGCTGTTCCGGCGGCCTGACTTGCCCATCACCTACCGGGTAAGGTTGGGGAGGCGCTTTGACCCTCCGGCGGACGTCCCTGCGTTCACGGCCGAACTCGACCGGTACTACCGTCAGGCGCTCGAAGGGGCGCTGCAGTCGCGCTGGCTACAGTGCAAGTAGGAATGGACGCGCGCCATGCCGCCCGCACCCCGGTGCGGTCCAGTTCTCACTTGGTGCTCATTCCGAGCTACAACCCGGGGCCCAAGGTGTATGCGACCGTGCGCGCCGCTCTCGATCAATGGGCTCCCGTCTGGGTGGTGGTCGACGGCAGCACCGATCAAACCGCGCAAGGCTTGTCGGCCATGGCCGAAGCGGAACCCGGCTTGGCTGTGTTCGTGCTTCCGGAGAACCGCGGCAAGGGTGCCGCCGTGCTGTACGGATTGCGCGAGGCGCAGGCTTCCGGGTTCACCCACGCCTTGACCATGGATTCCGACGGTCAGCACCCCGCCGAACGGATTCGAGGCTTCATGCAGGCGTCGCTGGCAGAGCCCGGTGCCATGGTGCTGGGCGTCCCGGTATTCGACGCCAGTGCGCCCGGTTTGCGGGTCAAGGGCCGCCGAATCTCGAATTGGTGGGCCAACCTCGAGACCCTGTGGGCCGGCATCCACGACTCCCTGTATGGCTTTCGCGTGTACCCCATTGACCCTCTGGTCGCGGTCATGAGCCGGCAACCCTGGATGCGGCGCTTCGACTTCGACGTCGAGGCAGCGGTGCGCCTGTGCTGGCGCGGCGTCCGGCCAGTCAACCTGCCCGCGCCGGTGCGCTACTTTCGTCCCGAGGAAGGAGGAGTGTCACACTTCAACTACGGGCGCGACAACGCCTTGCTGACCTGGATGCATTTTCGGCTATTTTGGGGCTTCGTCGCACGACTGCCGCTGTTGTCGCTGCGGCGCATACGCGCACGGGTGGCCAGGCGACGGTAATGCGACGCCGGTGGGTTGCCGCTCCGGCCGGCACCTATATAATGCCCGCAACTTTATAAGTTCAATTGAAAGCCTAGCCTATGTCCGACAAAGCGTCGCTCATGCAACAGCCGGCGCCCCTGGCCGATGTCGGTCTACAGCGGGAAATTGCCGGCCTGTTCGTGCAAGCCTTGAACCTCGAGGTGCTGCCGCAGGACATCGATCCTGAGGCCCCCCTGTATGGTGAGGGCTTGGGGCTCGACTCCATCGATATCTTGGAGGTGGCGTTGATCGTCTCCAAGCAGTACGGCATTCAATTGCGCGCCGACGCTTCGGAAAATCAGCAGACCTTCCGTTCCTTGAGGCACCTAGCAGAGTACATTGCGGCACATAGGACCAAGTAGCGATGCGTTGGCGGCGTAGGCTGCAGCTGGCTGCGGTCGTCGTATTCCTCGTCGCTTACGCAGGACTGTCCCACTACAGCAACTCCGCGGCAAAGACCCGCGATTTGGGAGTGGGTCTCGCCTTGGGCCCGGTGCTCACCGTCGGCCTCCTTCTACTCTGGCGCTGGACCCACGCATGGGTGGCCCTGCTGGGGGCGGCAGCCGCGGCCGTGCTCCTGCGTCACTACTGGCCGGTCTTGGAAAAGAACTTCCCCGTGGTCTATCTCCTGCAGGAGGGCGGCTTCTACAGTCTCATGGCGGCCAGTTTCGGTGTGTCCCTGCTGGGGAATCGCGTGGCGCTGTGCACCCAGCTTGCGGACAAGGTGCATGGGCCGCTGACACCGCAAGAGCTGCGCTACACGCGCCGCGTCACGGCCGCGTGGGCCTTGTTTTTCCTCTTGATCACCGGCGCGACGTTCGGGCTGTTCCTCTTCACGCCGCTGCGCATTTGGTCGCTGTTCGCGAATTTCTGCGTGCTGCCGCTGATCGGACTCATGTTCGTGGCCGAGTATGCCGTCCGGCGGCGTGTGCTCCCGCAGGTGCCGCGCCGAGGCATACTCGCCGCGGTGCGGGTTTATTTCGCGAACTCACCCTAAGCTACCGTCACCCTAAGCTACCGTAAGATGGATACGATCGCGTTACTGTCCCACAGCACACCCTCGGCGGTGATTGCGTACCGATCACAAGTCCCGGTCACCGCTCAACGCTTCTTATCCGACGCCAAGCACCTGGCGCAGCGCTTGCCCGCCGGCGAGCACGTGCTCAACGTGTGCGCCGATCGATACCGCTTCACGGTGGGTCTCGCGGCTTGTCTCATCACCGGGCGCGTCAGTCTGTTGCCATCCACGCACACGCCCGAGGTGATCGGGCAACTCGCGAGCTTCGCGCCGGACGCTTTCTGCCTGACCGACGACCCGCTCTGCGATATCGGCCTCCCGAGAGTCCATTATCCCGAGGACTTGCCCACCAGCGAGAAGGCTTGGGCCGTGCCGGAGATTCCAGTGACTCAGCTCGCGGCCATCGTCTTTACCTCGGGATCGACCGGCACACCCCTGCCCTACAAGAAAACTTGGGGCCGCCTTGCGCGCTGCGTGCGCGACGGCGCCGCCCGTTTGGGGCTGTCCGACGGCAGGCGCCATGTCCTGATCGGCACGGTGCCTGCGCAGCATATGTACGGCTTCGAATCTACCGTGCTGCTGGCGCTCATGAGCGGCAACTCCTTCTGCGCCGAGCGGCCCTTTTATCCCGCCGATATCGCAACCGCCCTGGCGGCGGTGCCCCGGCCGCGCGTGCTGGTGACGACTCCCGTCCACTTACGCGCCCTACTTGCATCGGAGATCGATTTGCCGCCGCTGGATCTCGTCGTCTCCGCGACGGCTCCCTTGGATCAGGATCTGGCGCGCAGAGTGGAAGGGAAATTTCACGCGGCACTGCTCGAGATTTATGGCTCCACGGAAACCGGGCAGATCGCCCTCCGCCGCACCGCCGAGTCGGCCGGCTGGCGGCTGTGGCCGGGAGTTCGGCTGAGAATTTCGAACGATCAGGTGTTCGCGCACGGCGGTCACGTCGAACAATTGACGGCCATGCAGGATGTCATCGAGATGACCGGCGACGACGAATTTCTTCTGCACGGCCGCACGGCGGACTTGGTCAATATCGCCGGCAAGCGCAGTTCATTCGGCTATTTGAACGCGCAGCTGAATGCCATCCCCGGCGTGGCCGACGGCGTGTTCTTCCTGCGCGACGGCGCCACCGGCTCCACCGGAGTGGCGCGCTTGGGCGCGGTCGTGGTCGCTCCCACATTGAGCGCGGCCGCGCTCATCGAGCATCTGCGCCAGCGGATCGATCCCGTGTTCCTGCCGCGCCCGCTGATCATCGTCGAGCGCTTGCCGCGCAACGCCACCGGCAAGCTGCCGCAGCAGGAACTGCAGCAGCTGGCAAGCCGTCACCTGCAGACGAATGAAGCGCCGTGAAAGCTGCGGCGGCCATGCAGAACTCCATCGAGATCCCGAGAGACCACCCGGCGTTCGCCGGTCACTTTCCCAAGTTTCCCGTCCTGCCGGGCGCCGCTCTGCTGGATGCGGTGCTGCAAGTCTTACAACGCGAGCGGGCCGTCGATCTCACTCAGTGGCGTATCGCATCCGTCAAATTCATCGACGTCGTACGCCCCGGTGACGCACTGTGCTTGGAGCATCTCGCCGCGGGCAAGAGCGGGCTGATTCGCTTTACGGTGCGCGTCGCGGACCGGACGGTGGCCAGCGGCAGCCTGGCGAGCGCGACGCCGGAGGGCGCGCCACAGCCGGATGCCGCCCCGTCGAGCGGCGGCGCATGACCCCCAAGGCCGCGAACGTCGCGGACCCACAACCCAAGGCGGATTGGATCAGGCATCGCGAGCGGGGCAGCATGGCACTGCTCCGGATCATGGCGTTCGTTTCCCTGCATCTGGGCAGAACCTTGAGCCGGATTCCCCTGTATGGAATCGCGATCTATTTCTTTTTGTTCGCACCGGGCGCGCGGCGCCATTCTCGACGCTACCTGCGCCTCGCGCTCGGCCGGCGCCCGGGCGCGCGCGACCGCTTTCGTCAAATATTGAGCTTTGCCACCACCATCCACGATCGCGTCTATCTGATCAACGAGCAATTCGGGATATTCAACATCACACTCGAAGGCGAGACCCAGATACTCGCGCTAGTAGACAAGGGCCGCGGTGCCTTGCTCATGGGCGCCCACATGGGCAGCTTCGAGGTGATGCACAGCCTTGGCCGGCGGCGGCACGGACTCAAGGTGGCCATGGCCATGTACGAGGAGAACGCGCGCAAGATCAACGCCATCCTCGCGGCCATCAATCCGCACCTCGAGTCCGACATCGTCTCCTTGGGCAGGATCGACGCCATGCTCAATATTGCCGAACGCCTCGACCACGGCGCGTTCGTCGGCGTGCTGGGTGATCGAACGCTGGGAGGCGAGCCGGTGCAGGCGGTGACGTTGCTGGGCGAGCGCGCCTACCTGCCCACGGGTCCCATGCGTGCTGCGGCCATTCTGCGCTGCCCGGTATTCTTCATGGCCGGGCTGTATCGCGGCAAGAACCACTACCATGTGGTGTTCGAGCCGGTCGCCGATTTTTCCTCGACTCCCGCGGCGCCGCGCCATTTCGCGGTCCGTTCGGCGATCGACCGTTACGCCGCCCTGCTCGACCAGTACTGCCGCAGCGACCCCTACAACTGGTTCAATTTCCACGATTTCTGGCGCAAGCCGGGCGCAGTGCGGTGAACGCCGCGACGCATGTTGCCGGCAGCATGATGCGGCGTGCGCTTGCACTCGTCGTGCTGGCCTGGCTCTGCGGCGCAAGCAGCGATCTGGACGCCGTCATGGGCGTGCTGGCGATGCGCCAGCACGGGCGGGTCGAGTTCATCGAGCAGCAGTTCCTCGCCGTCCTCGATCACCCGGTCGAATCCTCGGGCGAATTGCGTTACGACGCGCCGGATCATCTGGAGAAGCGCACTCTGCTTCCCCGCCCCGAAAATCTGGTGCTCGCCGGCGGCGTATTGACTGTGGAGCGCCGAGGCCGCAAGCATGTGCTCGACCTGCAGCGGTACCCGCAAATCCAGCCATTCGTCGAAAGTATCCGCGCCACCCTGGCGGGCGATCGAAGCGCGCTCGAGCGAATATTCCACGTGGAATTTGCCGGCAGCGTGGAGCGCTGGAACCTCGTTCTGGTCCCCGTGGACCGTCAATTGGCGCGAACCGTCAAGCAGGTGCAGATCGACGGGTCGAGAGACCAATTGCACAGAATTGAAATTCGCCAGGCCGATGGTGATCGCTCACTGATGACCCTGCGCGCAGCCGCGGCGCCATGAACCGGCGGCGCGCGAGCTTCCCTAAGCTCTGGCTCTGTTGCGTCGCCCTGGCGGCCGTCATCGTGGCGCGCGCGCACTACATCACCGACCTGTCGGCGTTTTTGCCCGCATCCCCCACTCCCACGCAGCAACTTCTGGTGGACCAGCTGCGCGATGGTCCGGCCTCGCGCCTGATTCTGATTGCGATCGAAGGAGGCGACGCCGGCGCCCGGGCGCGAGTGTCTGTTGCGATGGCGGCCCGCCTGCGCCGCGACCGCCAATTCTCCAGCGTCGACAACGGCGAGCCGGTCACTGCGGAGCGCGATCGCGAGTTCCTGTTTGAACATCGCTATCTGCTCAGCGACCAGGTGAGCGCGGCGCGCTTCTCCGAGCAGGGTCTGCATGCTGCCCTTCTGGACACGCTCGACGAGTTGGCATCGCCGGTCGGACTCATGCTCAAGCCGCTGTTGCCGAACGATCCCACGGGCGAGATGCTGCACATCATCGATCAGCTGGAGCGCACTCCCTCGCCGCCGACGAGCGATGGAGTCTGGGTTTCGCCCGGCGGCGCGCGCGCCCTGATGGTGGCGCAGACGGCGGCCGGCGGCTCCGATACCGACGCGCAGGAGCGGGCCATCGCGGCGGTGCGCGCGGCATTCGCGGCGGCGGTGCGCGCGGCGTTCGCGGCGCCGGTGCACGAATCGTCGGCGGGCCGCGCCGCAGACCTGCGCTTGAAACTGAGCGGACCGGGTGTGTTCGCCGTCGGCGCGCGCGCCAAGATCGAGCACGCCGCGGTACGTCTGTCGATCGCCAGCAGCATACTGGTCGTGACGCTGTTGTTTGCAGTGTATCGGTCGCTGCCGGCGCTCGCCTTGGGGTTGGCGCCCGTGGCAAGCGGTGCGCTGATCGGCATCGCCGCCGTCGCGCTGGGGTTCGGCGCGGTGCACGGCATCACCTTGGGGTTCGGTATTACCCTCATCGGCGAATCGGTGGACTATTCGATTTATTTTTTCGTGCAGTCGCGCCTCCTGCCGCAGAACGAGGCGCCTGCGTCGAGCTGGCAACGGGCCTGGTGGCCCACCATCCGTTTGGGGATGCTGACTTCGGTGTGCGGCTTTGCTTCGCTCCTCCCTTCCGGTTTTCCCGGACTCGCGCAACTCGGACTCTATTCGATCAGCGGTTTGATCGCGGCCGCGCTGGTGACGCGCCATGTGTTGCCCGCGCTGCTGCCGAGCGGATTCGTCATCCACGATGTCACGCCCGTAGGGTCACGCGTCGCCCGGCTGCTGCACAGGGCACGACAGCTTCGCGGCTTGCCTCTCGCCGCCTTCAGCGTGGCGCTGGCGGCGTCGGCGCTGGCCGTATTGTGGCTGCATCACGATACGCTGTGGAATCGCGAACTCGCGGCGTTGAGCCCGGTCTCCGCGGAGGATCGAGACGCGGACGCCAAGCTGCGCAGCGATTTGGGCGCCGCGGACGTACGCGACCTCGTGATCGTCTCCGGCCCGACGCTCGATTCCGCGCTCAGCGGTGCGGAACGCGCTGCTCGGGCGCTGGAGGCCTTGGTGGATGCCAAGGTCATCGGCGGTTTCGACAGCCCGGGGAACTACCTCCCGAGTGCGGCGACTCAGCAGGCACGCCGCGACAGCCTGCCCGACCCATCGACGCTGCGCGAGAACTTGCGGCGGGCCACGGCAGGCGTTGGGTTGAGCAGCGACCGCCTGCAGCCGTTTTTACGCGACGCCGAAGCCGCGCGCCACGCGCCGCTCGTCACGGTGCAAGATCTGCAAGGGACTTCTCTGCGCGCCGGCGTCGACGCGTTGATCCTGCACGAGAGGGATCGCTGGAATGCGCTGCTGCCGCTGCACGCCGCCGATTCGGCGCAGGCGGTCGACACGGCCCGCGTGAGGACGGCGCTGCAGGACGCGAAACTCGAGGAGACTCGGGTGCTCGATCTCAAGCAGGAGTCCGACGCCTTGTATACCGGCTATTTGTCCGAGGCGATTCATTTGTCTCTGGGGGGCGTGCTGGCGATTCTCGCGCTGCTGATGATCACGCTGCGTTCGCCGCCGCGCGTCGCGCGTATATTGGCGCCGCTGCTGCTGGCCGTGCTCACCGTGGCCGCGGGCCTCTCGCTCTGCGGAGTGCAGCTCACCATCCTGCATTTGGTGGGCATGCTGCTCATCGTTGCCGTCGGTTCCAACTATGCATTGTTCTTTGACCGGCAGGCGAGCGTGCACCAGTCCGGCGGCGAATCGCTGACCCTCGCCTCTCTGGTCATCGCCAATGCCAGCACGGTCATCGGTTTTGGCCTGCTGTCCTTCTCGCAAGTCCCGGTGCTCGTGGCGCTGGGCACGACGGTGGCGCCGGGCGCCTTCCTGGCGCTGCTCTTCGCCGCGGTGCTCGCATCCGCCGACCCACCGGATCCCGAGACGCCGCGTGCGTAGTATTTCCGTGCCCGCACTGTCGACGGCCGCGGCACCCACGCGCGTGGTGTGGCTGCCCGGCGCCTACCATGCCGCTCGGGATTTCTTGACCGCCGGCTTTGCGGAGGCGGTGCGCATGCGGCGGATCGCCCTCGATCTCACTTTCGTGGACATGGAGATGGCGCACGTGGGCGATCGCAGCGCGCTGCAACGGTTGCGATCCGACATCGTGTTACCGGCGCGCGCGGCGGGTGTGTCGATCTGGCTGGGCGGAATCTCCCTTGGCGGCCTGTTTGCGCTGGACTACGCCGCCTCGCATCCCGATGAACTCGATGGGCTGTGCCTGCTTGCTCCGTATCTCGGCAATCGGATGCTGACCGCTGAAATCGCTCAGGCGGCCGGAGTTGCGGCATGGCAGCCGGGCGAACTTGCGGAAACCGACGAAGAACGCCGAATATGGCGCTACATCAAAAGCCGCCATGCGGATTCACGGCCGCTGTACCTCGGATTCGGCCGGGGAGACCGCTTTGCGGCGGCGCATGAGCTGCTGGCGGCAACGCTGCCGGCCGACTCGGTCAATGTGATCGGCGGCGGTCATGAGTGGTCCACTTGGATTCGGCTTTGGGAGAATTTCTTGGAATCGCGCTTCACATGAAGGGACAAGGCAGGCCCCAACAGGATGCCGAGGAGCTCGGCGCTAATGGGCACGAGGGCACCGCGCGGCGCTGGTCGCCGCCGCCGCTATTGTATGCGTCCGCCGCCGTGCACCTGGGTGCGGCTGCCGCGGCGCTGGCGCGCCCGCGCCTGTGGCCCTGGGCGCTCGGGGCCCTGGCCGCGAACCATGTTGCCCTGGCCGCGGCCGGGCTTTGGCCGCGCAGCCAGCTGCTGGGAGCCAACTGGGTCCGCTTGCCCGCCCGCAACGGCGTCGCGACGGGCGTCGCCATCACCATCGACGACGGACCGGACCCCGATGTCACTCCGCAGGTTCTGTCGCAGCTCGCCGAGCACCGAGCGCTCGCCACTTTCTTTTGCGTGGGTGCGCGCGTCGAGCGTTATGCAGACCTCGCGCGGGAAATCGTGCGCCGCGGTCACGCCATCGAGAATCACAGCCAGCGGCACCGGCACAACTTCTCCCTGCTGGGGCCCGGCGGCATGAGCGCGGAGATTTCGCGCGCCCAGGACAGCATCCTCGGAGTGACCGGCTCGAGGCCGCGGTTCTTTCGTGCGCCGGCGGGGCTGCGCAATCCGTTTCTCGACCCCGTGCTCACCCGCCTGCAGCTGCGCCTTGCCAGCTGGACGCGCCGCGGCTTCGACACCGTCAATACGAACCCGGATGCCGTGTACCGGCGCCTGGCGAATCCGCTGCAGGACGGCGACATCTTGCTGCTGCACGATGGCAATGCGGCACGCGGCCGCGGCGGCAAGCCGGTGATCCTGGAGGTCCTGCCGCGGCTGCTCGACGCCCTGGCGTCGATTGAGCTGCGGCCCGTCACCTTGCGCTCCGCGCTGTAAGCTATCCCCATGAGACCGCTGCTCTTCAAGAACTTTACCGCGACCAGTTGCATCGGCAAGGGCGTTGCGGCGACCCTCGAGAGCCTGCTCGAGCAGCGCAGCGGCCTCAGGAACTGCGAATTCGAGACCGTGGATATCGAGACCCACATTGGCGAAGTGGCCGGCGTGGACGATGCACGGCTGCCGGACCATTTGTACAAGTTCGACTGCCGAAACAACCGGCTCGCCGAACTCGCTCTGCAAGAGGACGGCTTCTTCGAGACGGTGCAGCAAGCGGCCGAGCGGTGGGGACGGCGGCGTGTCGGTGTGTTCCTGGGAACCAGCACGGCGGGCATTCTGCAGACCGAGCTCGCCTATCGCGAGCGCGATCCCGTCAGCGGCGCGCTGCCGCCGAGCTTCGAGTACGGTTCGACTCACAACTCGTTTTCCGTGGCCGATTACCTTCGCCGGCGATGCCGCTTGGAAGGGCCGGCCGTCGCGGTTTCCTGCGCATGCGCCTCCAGCGCCAAGGTGTTCGGCTCTGCGCGGCGGATGATCGAAGCGGGACTCATCGATGCGGCTCTGGTGGGCGGAGTGGATTCGCTGTGTCTCACGACCCTGTATGGCTTTCACTCCCTGCAGCTCACCTCGCCGACGCCATGCCGGCCATTCGACGTTGCGCGCGATGGCATCTCCATCGGCGAGGCGGCGGCATTCGCGCTTCTGGAGCGCGTGCCGGCCGGCTCGGACGGCGGCGACGTGCTGCTGCTCGGCATCGGCGAATCGAGCGATGCCTACCATATGTCGGCGCCGCACCCCGAGGGTCTCGGTGCGCGCCGCGCGATGCAGGCCGCGCTCGCGGCCGCTGCGCTCGAGCCCGGCGACATCGATTACATCAATCTGCACGGTACCGGAACCCCCAGCAACGATCGCTCGGAAAGTCAGGCGGTCACCAGCGTATTCGGCCCGACCACGCCTTGCAGTTCGACCAAGGGTGCCACGGGCCATACTCTGGGCGCGGCGGGTGCGCTCGAGGCCGTGATCAGCGCCCTGGCCGTCAAGAATGGGTTGATGCCGGGCGGGGTCCACACGAGCAAGATCGATCCGACTCTGACGGCGCACTACATCAGGGACAATCGCCGCGCCCCGGTGGCGCGCGTGCTCTCCAATTCGTTTGGTTTCGGCGGCTCGAACTGCAGCCTGATTTTGGGTCGAGCAGGATGACGCTGTCAGCCTATGTCAGCGGCCTCGGAGTCCTGGGGCCGGGCCTGTCCAATTGGCCCGAGGCGGCGGCCGTACTGTCCGGGCAGCGGGCGTATCGGCCCGCGGCCGCGGTCCTGCCGATGCCGGCGATCTTGGCGGCCGCCGAGCGGCGGCGCATCGGCCGCGTCGTCAAGCTGGCATTGGCTATCGCGCTGGAAGCCACGTCGCAGGCGGGTGAGGATCCCGCGGAACTCGCCAGCGTGTTCTCTTCTTCCGGCGGGGACGGGCACAACTGTCATGAACTCTGCCAAGCCCTGTCGCTCGCAGGCCGCGAGATTTCGCCGACGCGCTTTGCCAACTCGGTGCACAACGCGGCCGCGGGCTATTGGAGCATCGGCACGGGCGCCACGGCAGAGTCGAATGTGCTCTGCGCATTCGACGCGAGCTTCACCGCGGGTCTGCTGGAAGCGTTGACCCAGGTCGTGGTCGATCAGGTGCCCGTTCTGCTGGTTGCGTATGACAGCGAATACCCGCAGCCGCTGCACGCCAAGCGGCCGATCCCCGATACCTTCGGCGTCGCCATGGTGCTGACGCCGCAAAGACGCGTCCCGTCGTTCGCGAGAGTGGACGCGGCGCTCAGCGACTTGGAGTGCGATCGATTCGCGGACCCGGACTTGGAGGCGTTGCGCTGCGCGTTTCCCGCGGCCCGCGCACTGCCGCTGCTCCGCCTGCTGGCGGCGCGAACCGGCGGAACGGCGATTCTCGAGTATCTCGACGTATCACGCCTGGAAGTGCGAATCGAACCATGCGCCTAGACCGCCCCTGGATCGAAAGAAATATTCCCCACCACGGCCGCATGTGCCTCCTCGATGAGGTCATGGAATGGGATGCGCAACATATCCGCTGCCGCAGCGGCAGTCACCGCCTGCCCGACCATCCGCTGCGCTCGCAGGGCCGCTTGGGAGTAGCCTGCGGAATCGAATACGCGGCGCAGGCCATGGCAGTGCACGGCGCGCTCGCCGGCGGCGCTCTGGCGGACGCCGCCAAAGGTCGCTCTGAAGTGGGGTTTCTCGCCGGTCTACGGGATGTGCGGCTGCACGTTCTGCGGCTCGACGACATCGAATCCGATCTGATCTGCGACGCCTTGCTCGTCGCCGGAGATCAGGGCAGCGCGCTGTACGAATTTGCGATACGGTCCGAAGCAGAGCGGCAGCGGCTCTTGAGCGGCCGCGCGACGGTGGTGTTCGATGCCAACGAAGGCTTCAGATCGAACGAACGGCTAAAAACATGAACAAAGCGACTCGGGCCTTGGTCACGGGCGGCAGCGGCGGCATCGGATCCGCCATCTGCCGGCGCCTCGGCGTCGCCGGTCACTTCGTGTATGTACATGCGCATCGCAGCGTTGCGGCCGCGGATGCAATCGTCAGCGAGATCGTGACCGCCGGCGGCCGGGCGGCCGCGGTTCATTTTGACTTGACCGACGCGGATGCGACGCGCGCAGCAATGGAGAAATTGCTGGAGGACGGTGCGGTACAGGTTCTGGTGAACAATGCCGGCATCCATGACGATGCCGTATTCCCGGGAATGAGCCCCACGCAGTGGCGCCGCGTGATCGACTTGTCCGTCAACGGATTCTACAACGTGACGCAACCATTGATGCTGCCCATGATTCGCACTCGCTGGGGCCGGATCATCAATTTATCATCGGTGGCCGCGCTGATCGGCAACCGCGGCCAAGTGAACTATGCGGCGGCCAAGGGCGCACTGAACGGCGCCACCAAGGCGTTGAGTTTGGAAGTGGCGAGCCGGGGCATTACCGTCAACGCGGTGGCTCCGGGGATCATCTCGACCCGAATGGGCGACGCCGCCTTCGATGCCGCCGCCATCGCCGATATCGTGCCCATGAAGCGCGCCGGAAGCCCGGAAGAAGTGGCGAGCCTGGTGGCCTTCCTCGCCTCGGAGGAAGCCGCGTATATCACCGGCCAGGTCATTTCCATCAACGGCGGGATGGTCTCCGGTTGAATATTCCGGGCGCCGCCGCCGTCGCCGGGACGCACAGGAATGAGCTCCTGCTGTTCTACACGCTTCTCGAGCTCACCCTCATCGTGCTCGCCGGCAGGATCGGCGGCGGGCTGGCCAAGCGCTTCGGACAATCGACGGCGGTGGGCGAAATCATCATCGGCATCTGCTTGGGTCCGTCCCTGTTCGGATTGCTCGCGCCGCATGTGTTCGACTATGTATTTCATTCCGCGCCCGCGGAGCCGTTGACGATTCTCTCGAACCTCGGACTCGTGCTGTTGATGTTTCAAATCGGACTCGAATTCGATTTCTCCCACCTGACCGAACGAGTGAATCGCGCAGCGGTGCTGCGCGTTTCCATCGCCTGTCTTGCGCTGCCCTTTGCCTGCGGATTCGCGCTGGGGCTCTTCATTGCCGAGAGCTCTTCGCCGGCTGCGCGGATCAACACGGCGCTGTTCATCGCAACGGCGTTCTCCATCACGGCCATGCCCATATTGGGCCGCATCATGATGGAGCTGGACCTGACCCGTACCAGACTCGGGGTCATCGCGATCAGCTCGGCCGCCATCAACGACGTCGTCGGTTGGCTGTTGCTCGCGCTCGTGACGACGCTGACGGTCAGCGATTTCGTCGCCGGACGGTTTGCGCTGCGCATCGCCATGGTCGCTGCATTCGGCCTGATCAGCACGATGGTCGTGAGGCCCCTCCTCAAGAAGGCGATACGCAAATCGCGGCCGCGAGACGGCACATTGTCGGCCAATTTGCTGGGCGGCTTGCTGGCGGTGATTTTCATCGCCGCCATGACGACCTATCAAATCGGCATTTTTGCGATATTCGGCGGCTTCATGATGGGCGTCATTCTGTACGACGAGGCCGAGCTCGTGGCGGCGTGGCGCGCCCGCCTGGGCGATTTCGTCACGGTGTTTTTTCTGCCGGTTTACTTCACCTACACAGGACTTCGCACCTCCATCGGCGGACTCGAATCGGCGGACTGGGGTCGATGCCTCGCCATCGTCGCGGCGGCATCGCTCGCCAAGCTGGCGGGCGGGTATATGGCGGCGCGCCGCTCCGGCTTGAATCATCCGGAGTCCGCGATCATCGCCTATATGATGAATACCCGCGGGTTGATGGAACTCATCGTGATCAACGTCGGTCTCGACCTCGGCGTGATATCGCCCAAGGTATTCACCATGTTGGTCATCATGGCGATTGTCAGCACGGTGATCACCACGCCCGCGCTGCGCTACTACATGCCGCGGGCAGGCCTCACACCGTCAGGCGTAGGCATCGACGGCGCCGCTCGAGATGCGCGCCAGCGAACTCGCGGTTGATTGCACCGCCGCGGCGGACGGGCTGCGGCTCGCGGAGGGCATCGCTTCATAGGGCTGCGAATAGGCGGAGCGATCCTGATAGGAGCGCTGCGAGATGTCGACGCTGACCTGGCCGAACCCTTGAGCCCCCAGCATTTCGCGCAGCTTCGACGAACTCGACTCCAACGCATCGCGCGTCACGGCGCTATGACTGGCGAGCCAGACCTGCGCGTGACTGCCCTGCACCGCGATTCGCACCTCGATGGGCCCGAGCTGCGGCGGATTCACCTGCAGCTTCGCGCCGTTCAGATTGTTGTCGACCATCCAGGACACGCGGTCCGCAAGACCATGCCCGAACTCCGGCGTTTCCACTCCCGCAGCGACCTTCAGAGCCGGCGGCGCGGTCGTCGCGTCGGCGACGGCGGTGGGATTGACGCCCAGTTGTGCTGCGCCGGCGGCGGAACCGTCGACTGACGTAGTCGACAGCAGCGAATCGCCGGTCCCGCCGGACGCACGCTTGTCCGCTGCGCCGGCGCCGGCGAGCGCAGTGCCCGCCGGGGCCGCTGCCGCGGCTTTCGCCGACACTTCCGTCGCCGGCCGGGCAGCGGAAATCACCGGCGCCGGAACCGGCACCAGCACCGGCGGGCCATTGGGCCCCGCGGGACCCGAGGACTTGGCGGCTGTGGCGGGCGTGGCCGATTCATTCGTCGGCAACGCTGACAAATCGGCACCGCCCGCCGTACCGGTGTCGCCTGGGCCGACCGTACCGGTCGTGGCAGCCGACATGGCGGCCGCGGTGACCGCTTGCGCATTCGCGTCGGTGTTGGTCGAGGCGCCGGTACTCGTCGATGGGTTCGTCGATGAGGGGGTCGCTGGGGGCGCGCTGCCATCGGCGGCGCGGCTGGCGGGCGTGGGTCGGGAGACCGCCGAGTCGACTGCCGCCGTGGTCGCCACCGTAGCCGGTTTGTTGGCGGCGCCTGCCGCCGTACCTGCCGCGGCTCGAGCCTGCGTTGTCGAGGCCACGGCAACAGCCGCCCTTGCGGCGCCTTTCGCCGGCGCGGCATCTCCGGGCACGGCGACTGCCGTCGCGCTGCTGGGAGCAGCTGCGCGGTCTCCGCCGGGCGCGCCCGCCTCGCCGGCATGCTCGACCGGCAACCCGAGAGCAAGGCCGAATCCCGCCCCCGGACTGGTTGTGCCCTGGGCGCCGGGCGCCGCAACCGGTGAGTCGACCGGCGCGGCCCCGGAGCTCTGATCGGCAGCCGCCGCTTGCGCGCCTAAGATCGACGCGGCCGGCGGCCCGGCGGCCGTCAAGGCGTCGGCCGCGGGCGCGGCGCTGCCTGTCGTCAAGGGCGGCGCCGGGGGCGGCGCCGGAGGCGGCGAAAGATTGCCAGCCGCCGGCAAATGCCCGCCGACGGTGCCGGCATCGGCCGCTTTAGCCCCTGCCGCCTTGCGGACCGGCTTGGGGCCCGCGCTGCTGAGCGCCGCGGCAAAGTCCTGGCCTTTGCCGCCGGAATTCACGGAATTGGCCGCCCCCGCGGCGCTGGGCTGCGCCGGGTCGGACGCGATGGGGGTTTGCGATACCGGTAGTGTTGCATTCATATCACTAGGAATAGCAAGCCACGTGCCAGACGACCTGCCTCCGATGCCGCGATGTCAGCGGACCTGCGCCAAGGCGGGCTCACGTTTGGGCGCGAAGGGGCGCCCACAGCGCAGGAAGCGGCCGCGGCCGGCGGTCGAATGCGCCTGTCCGTCCGCGTATACGATTTCGCCACGAGAGATTGTGATGACCGGCCATCCTCGTACTTGCATTCCTTCGTACGGAGTGTGATCGACTGCATGGTGCAGCATTGCATTGCGGATCGTCACGATTTTATCCGGATCCCAGATCGCCAAATCCGCGTCCGAACCGACGGCGATGATCCCCTTCCTGGGGTAAAGCCCATAGAGCTTTGCCGGCGTGGTCGTGGTGATGTCCACGAATTGATTCAGGGTGAGCCGGCCCTCGGTTTGAGTCGCCGAGAAGAAGAGCGGGAGCCGAGTCTCGATTCCCGGAATCCCATTGAGAACATCCTTGAAGGGGGTGTTCGGACCGCCGGCGATCTTGTCGGCATAGTTCCAGGGCGAGTGGTCCGACGAGAAGACGGCAAGCGTTCCGTCCAAGACGCCACGCCACATCCCGGGTTGATTGGCGCGCTCGCGCGGAGGCGGTGTGCAGACGCACTTGGCGCCGCTCATATCGACCGTATCGATGTCCTCCGACGAGAGGAACAGATATTGCGGGCAGGTCTCGGCAAAAATCGGCAGGCCGCGCGCCTGCGCACGCCGAACCTCCTCGACCACGCTGGCCGAAGACACGTGCACGATCAGGATGGGAGTCTCGATGAGTTCAGCGAAACTAATCACTCTGAAGGCCGCCTCCCGCTCGCCGATCGACGGATGGGCGGTGACGTGGTATCGGAGGGCGGTTTTCCGGTTTTCGAGCAGCCGGTCGGTCAACCATCGGATGCACGCGTCATTCTCGGCGTGAACCATGACCATGACGCCTTCCTGACGCGCCCGCTCGAGAACGGTCAGTACCTCGTAATCGTCGAGCTTGAGCCCCTCGTAGGTGAGGTAGATCTTGATCGAGGTGCAACCTTGTTCGATCAGCTCCGGCAATTCTTTCGACAGCACCTCCGGCGTGGGATCGCCCACGATCAAATGGAAGCCGTAGTCGATATGCGCCTTCGGACGAGCACGCTCGTGGTAATCATCGACGATTCTGCGCAAGGATTGTCCGCGCATTTGCATCGCAAAGGGCAACACGGTGGTGTTGCCGCCGCAGAGCGCCGACAGCGTGCCGCTGCGGAAATCATCCGCAGTGCTGCGGCCTTCCCAGGGCTGTTGATCCATATGGCAGTGACTGTCGACTCCGCCCGGGAGCACGAGCCGCCCGGCGGCATCGACCGTCTTCCGGGCCGCCAGGGCATGCGGACCGATGTGTGCAATGAGACCTTTGCGCACGCCGATGTTCGTCTGCACAGGACCCTCGGGCAGCACGACCGCCCCACCCGTAATGGCCAGATCGTAAAGGGCGTCATCCACGTTCAAACATTCCTCACGGCGTTGGATGCGGCTATGATAGCTTTTGCGTGAGTCCACCGGTCGAGAGAAATTCGCGAATGTTTTACGCGCCCCCAACTCTTGATTCTCGGATCATGAATCGTCGGATCCCGGTGCGGGCGCGCGCATTCTGAGCGCCGACCCTGCCAATGCGGCCGACGTTCTCATCATTGGTGGGGGCATCGCCGGTGCGGGGGCGGCCTTCGAGGTTGCGGCGTTCGCCTCGGTGATCGTACTCGAGCGCGAGAGCCAGTGCGGCTATCATTCAACCGGACGGTCGGCGGCCAGCTTTACCGAGAACTACGGCGGCGACGTGGTGCGGCGTCTCGCCATCGCAAGCCGTGCATTCCTCGAGCGTCCGCCCGCCGACTTTTGCGATCATTCGCTGCTGTCGCCGCGCGGCATGATCACCATCGCACGGCCGGATCAGCTTGAGCTGCTGCAGCAGCAATTCGAGCGTGCGCGGGCCTTGGTGCCGACCATCACCAAGATAGATGTTGCGGCTGCGATCGCCCGGGTGCCGATCCTGCGGCAGGATTATGTTGCCGGGGCATTCATCGAACCGCATTCCAAGGAATTGGACGTCCACGGCCTGCACCAGGGCTTCCTCCGGGCAGCGAAGTCGAGGGGTGCACGCGTCGCCGTGAACGCCGAAGTGCAGTCGATCGAGCGCAAACTCGAGCGCTGGTTCGTGACGACGCCGGCGGGAACATTTTGCGCGCCGACGCTGATCAACGCCGCGGGAGCATGGGCCGACGGCATCGCGGAGCGAGCCGGCGTCCGCCCTCTGGGATTGGTGCCGAAGCGGCGTACCGCGTTCAACATACCCGCGCCTCTTGGGATGGACGTGAGGGGATGGCCCATGGTCAGTGACGTCGCGGAGGAGTTCTATTTCAAACCGGACGCCGGCCAGCTGTTCGTTTCGCCGGCGGATGCAACGCCCAGTGCCGCCGTGGACGCCTATCCCGAGGACCTCGACGTGGCGGCGGGGGTCGAGCGCATGGAGCGCGCCACCACGTTGAACGTCAAGCGCGTCTCTCGAGCCTGGGCGGGCCTCCGAACCTTCGCCTCCGACGCGTCGCCCGTCGTTGGCTTCGACAGCAGCGCGCCGGGATTTTTCTGGCTGGCCGGACAAGGGGGGTACGGCATCAAGACCTCCCCTTCCCTGTCGCGCGCCTGCGCTTCTTTGATTCGCGACCGGCGGTTACCGGACGACCTGATGCGGCTCGGAGTCACGGCATCCCAATTGTCGCCGGAGCGGCTGCGCGGACGCGATGCCCATCTCAATTCCAATTCCAAGGGGACAACGACTTGACCATCCATCGTTTCGATAACGGATCCCGCTTCTGCCGGGTGTTGAGCCACGGCGATACCGTGTATCTGGCGGGCATGACCGCCGACGATACCTCCGGGGACGTCGTCCAGCAGACGCGCGACACTCTGGCGAAGATCGAGCACTATCTCGCCATGGCAGGGTCCGACAAGAGCAAGCTGCTGACGGCCGTGATCTGGTTGCGCGACATCGCCGACTTCGACCGCATGAACGGCGTGTGGGACGGCTGGATCGACCGATCGGCCATGCCGGTGCGCGCAACGGTGGAGGCACGCTTGGCCGGCGACAATTATCGCGTGGAGATCATGGTGACGGCGGCGCTGTGAACGAACATTCCCTGCTTCCGCGGCTGCGCGATCAGTTGCACAGCGGCCGGATGGACCGCCGTGAGTTCATCCGCTTCGCGACGCTACTGGGCGTGGCAGCCGGCACGGCCTATGCCATGGCCGGGATGTCCGCTCCGGCAATGGCGAGCAGCACGCTGCCGTTCCCCGCCGCCGAGCCGGGGGCAAAGCGCGGCGGAAAACTACGCGTCGGTGAAATGGTGGCCCGGATGGAGGACCCGGCAACCTATAACTGGAACGAAATGGCCAACCAGACACGTCCGATCTTGGAATACCTGACGCTGGTGGGTCCCGACAATGTCGTGCGGCCCATGTTGATCGAATCGTGGAAGCCCTCTGCGGATCTCAAGACCTGGACGCTGCAGGTTCGCAGCGGCGTCATGTGGCACAACGGCGAGGAACTGACGGCCGAGCACGTGGCTTGGAACATTCGCCGCTGGTCGGATCCGGCCTTGGGCTCATCCAATCTTGGCCTATCAACCTTTGCAGCACTGACGGAGTACACGGGCGACAGGGACTCCAAAGGTAGAGCGGTGCGCAGGCCGCTGAAGAACGGCGTCGAAGTGCAGGACAGCCGTACCGTACGCCTCAACCTTGCGAAACCTGTTCTGTCGGTCGCGGAGGACTGCGGCGAATTTTGTACCTTGGTGGTGCATCCTTCCTTCAAGCCGCCGCTGTCGCACAATCCGATCGGCACCGGACCCTATACCTTGGTGGAGTTGCGCGTCGGCGATCGCTGCATTCTCAAGCGCATCACGAAAACCACGGACGGCAGGGATTTTCATTACTGGGGCGGCGATGTATTTCTGGACGAGATCCACTTCCATCATTACGAACAAGAAAACCAGACTGCGGCGCTGGCCTCCGGCAGCGTCGATGCAATCTATGAGCTTCCCGTCGAGCAGATCGAACTCGCGCGATCGATTCCCGGCGCGCAGATCCTCTCCGTTGAAACGGCGCAGACCCTGTGCTGCCGCATGCAGGTCGACGTAAAGCCCTTCAATGACATCCGCGTGCGGCGCGCCGTCGTCAAGGCAGCCGACAATGGAGCCATTAAGAAGCTGGTGTTCGGAGAACACGGTTCGGTCGCCGCCAATTTTCATGTCGCCCCCATTCACCCGGAGTATTTTCCGCTGCCCCTGCAGGTACGCGACGTCGCCGGCGCCAGACAACTGTTGAAGGAGGCCGGTTACGAAAACGGCATCGATCTCAACATCGTCGTCGGCAACAACGACGGCCCGTGGCAGCAGGCGGCCTGCGAAGCGCTGCGCGACCAGGTCAAGGAGGCCGGGATCAATCTCGCCGTCACTGTAGTGCCGGCGACAAAGTTCTGGGAAATCTGGACGAAGGTGCCTTTCGGCGCCACCTCGTGGGCGCACCGCCCGCTCGGCACCATGGCACTCTCCCAGGCGTACCGCACCGGAGCGTCCTGGAACGAGAGCCACTTTTCCGATCCGGAATTCGACAAAGCTCTGTCGGAGGCCGAGGCGACCATTGATGTCCCGACCCGTAAGGCCAGGATGCAGAAGGTCGAGACGATTCTGCGGGACGCGGCCGTCGTGATTCAGCCGATGTGGCGGCCGGTATTCATTCTTGCTTCGGCCAGGGTGCATGGCTACAAGGCTCATCCGGCCAGGCAGATGCAGCTCACGAAGGTTTGGATGAGCTGACCCAGATGGGGAATCTCATCGTCCGTCGCGTGACCCAGATGTTGCTGATCATGTTGACGGTCTCACTGCTGCTGTTCGCGATTTTCGACAGCGATCAGTTCCGCGAAAAGGCCGCCGTCGCCGAGCTCGGCGGATTCGGCGTGGCGACTCTGTCCGCCGACGATTACCACGAGTGGCTCGAGAAGAAAGGATTGAACGAACCCTTCTTGGCGCGCTACGGACGGTGGCTCGAATCCGTCCTGCACGGCGATATGGGCCAGTCGATCGAGAAAGACATTGCGGTGTCGGTCCTGTTGAAAGAGAGCTTGACCAACACCGGGATTCTGGCTTTCTTCGTGTTCTGGATCATGATTCCGGTGTCCCTTACCCTCGGCGTGCTCGCGGGGATGAATACGGGCTCACCCCTCGACAGGGTCATTTCCATCGTTGCCGTCTTGACGACGTCGATCCCGCAGATTGCGACGGCGGTGCTGCTCACGGTGATCCTGGCGTTGGGGTTGGGTTGGGTGCCCACCAAGTCGGCAATGGCCGACGGTTGGTCGTTTCGCGGACTGGTGCTGCCGCTGCTGACCCTATTGCTTTACGATATCGGGTACCTGGTGAGAATGACACGCGCCGCCATGACCGAGGTCATGGCGTCCCAGTACATTCGGACGGCGGTATTGAAGGGTTTGCCGTATCGGCGCGTCATTTTGAGACATGCGCTCAGGAATGCATTGATCGTCCCCGTGACGCTCATTTTTCTCGAGCTCAATGGGCTGCTCTCCCAGGTCGTCGTGGTCGAAGTGTTCTTTCAGTACGCGGGGTTCGGCCGCATGCTGTTCGATGCCGCCAATTTCGGCGATCTCCAGGTATTGCAAGCGGCGACGCTGGTGGCGGTATGCGTCGCAGTGGGCTCGCAATTGCTATCGGACGCTGCCTACGTTTTCCTCAATCCGCGCGTCCGTTTCACCTAGAACGCATATGAACTCTCGCGTAGTGATATTGCTCGCGCTGATCTGGTTTCCCCTGACCGCCTATGTGATGTTCCGCTCGGCGCTGGGCGCGCTCGCAAACTACCTGCTTCTGCCCGCCATTCCCAGCGTCATCGTGCTCTACGTCCTCGCGCTGCGCAGCTGGCGCGAGTCCTGGGTGGCAATCGTCGGCGTCAGTTTGGTCTCCTTCTGGCTGCTGATGGCGGTGGCGGCGCCCTATCTGCCGCTGGTCGATCCCAACAAACCGCTGGTGCCCTTCTTGGCGCCGGGCGGCGTCAGACACGGGATACTGTTTCTATTGGGCTCGGACATGCGCGGCCGGGACGTCCTGTCGCGCACGGTGTGGGGCTGTCAACGCGTGTTGGTCTGGGGAATCACAGCCACCTCGGTGGCTTACGCGGTCGGCGCGGGCTGCGGCCTGATCGCCGGGTATCTCGGCGGCTGGTGGGATGAATTCGTATCGTTCGCCTCCAATGTGCTCCTGTCGTTCCCCGTGATGGTGTTGTTCATCCTGGTATTGAATCTACTCGGTCAGAGCGGCTTCAATATCATCATTGCGGTCACCTGTTCGTCGGCGCCCGTCATCATGCGCATCGTGCGCGGCTTGGCCTTGGACGCGAAGTCGCGCGACTACATACAGGCAGCCCAAACCCGCGGCGAACATCCGCTCTGGATCATGTTGGTGGAGCTGCTGCCCAACGTGCGCGGACCGATTATCGTCGACGCCAGTCTGCGGCTCGGCTATACCACCGTCGCCATCACGACGCTGACGTTCTTAGGGTTGGGTCTGCAGCCGCCGGATCCCGATTGGGGCCTGATGATCAAGGAGGCCGCCACCGCCGCTCTATTGTGGAAATACTCCTACATGATGATCGTGCCGGCGTTGTCGGTGTCGAGCCTGATCTTGGGGTTCAATCTGATCGCCGACGGTTTGCGCGAAATGAGCCTGCGGGACTGACGCAAATCATGAGTGCGCAAACGAACGCGGCGGCGCGCGCTACACCGATCCTGGAGTGCCGGAACCTGTCGATTGCCTACGCCGGCCGCACGGGAGATGTGCCCGCGGTAATCGACTTCAATCTCGCGCTGATGCCCGGCGAGGCGCACGGTCTCGTCGGGGAATCAGGCTGCGGCAAGTCGACCATTGCGCTCGCCATCATGCAGTATCTGGGCAGAGCGGGCCGCGTCGTGGGCGGACGGATCCTGTTCCGGGGACGCGACCTATTGGCCATGAAGGGCGAAGAATTGCGCAGCATACGCGGCGGCGCGATCGCCATGGTCTACCAGGAACCGATGGCATCGCTGAATCCCTCGATGACCATCGGTGCGCAGCTGATCGAAGTGCCGATGTACCATGAGAGCATGGAACGCCGCGCCGCCGCCGCGCGGGCACAGATGATGCTGGATCGGGTGCGCATGGCCGACGGCGAACGAATCATGCGCTCTTATCCGCATCAGATTTCCGGCGGCCAGCAGCAGCGCGTCGTCATCGCCATGGCGCTGCTGTCGAATCCCGCCCTGCTCCTGCTCGATGAGCCCACCACTGCGCTCGACGTCACCGTGGAGGCGGGGATCGTGGATCTGATTCGCAACATCTCAACGGAGTTCGGCACGTCCATGCTGTACATCTCGCACAATTTGGGGCTGGTGCGGGAGACCTGCGATCGCGTCACCGTCATGTATTCCGGAGAAGCGGTGGAAGTCGGGTCCGTCGCCAGCGTATTCCGCGGCATGCGGCACCCTTACACTCGCGGACTATTCGCGTCGATGCCGGTGCCGAGCGCGGACAAGAACAGCCGCCCGCTGGTATCCATCCCCGGTCAGCCTCCGCCGCCCCGCGCCCGGCCGCCGGGCTGCTTCTTCGGACCGCGCTGCGCGTCCTTTGTCGCGGGGCGTTGCGACGCGCGGCCCGTTCCGCTGTCATCCATTGACGCGTCGCAAGGCCATGCGTCTCGCTGCCTGCGAGTCGATGAAATCGCCTGGGATGCAGCGCCGGCGCCCGGACCCGGCAATATCACGGCAACCGTCGGTGACATCGTGCTCAAGGTCCAAGATCTCTCCAAGCGCTTTCGGCACGTGACTGCAAACGACGGGCTGACATTCGATGCGCGGCGCGGGGAGACGGTTGCCATCGTCGGCGAGTCCGGTTGCGGCAAGTCCACATTCGCGCGCATCCTGATGGGTCTGATACAAGCGAATTCCGGATCGATCGACCTTGCGGGACTGGAACTCAGCAAGCTGCCGGTGACGCGCAGGAACGCGAAGACCATCCGCTCGTTGCAGATGATCTTTCAAAATCCATTCGACACGCTCAATCCCAGCCATACCGTGGGTTCACAGATTGCGCGCGTCATCCGCAAACTAGGCGTGCTGCGGGACGAGTCCCGGGTACGGGAGCGGGTCCTCGATCTGCTCGACTTGGTCAAGCTGCCGCGCGACTTCGCCGAGCGCCGCCCGCGGCAGTTGTCCGGCGGGCAAAAACAACGCGTCGGCGTGGCGCGCGCCTTCGCGGGCAATCCGAGCGTCGTCGTGGCCGACGAACCGCTCTCGGCACTCGACATGTCGGTGCAGGCAGCAGTGACGGAATTGCTGATCGACATTCAGAGGCGGGAGGGCACCACCCTGCTGTTCATCAGCCACGACCTGTCGGTGGTACGCTATTTGTCCGATCGCATCGTCGTCATGTACCTTGGCCAGATCATGGAGCAGGGGCGGACGCACGAGGTATTTACGCCGCCCTATCATCCGTATACGGAGGCACTCCTGTCGGCAGTCCCGATTGCAGATCAGCGGTATGCCAAGCGCAAGGTGCTGCTGACCGGCGAAATCCCGTCGGCGGCGAATCCGCCCGCCGGCTGCCCCTTCTCGACCCGCTGCCCCTACCGGATCGTGGGCACCTGTGATCGACGTCCGCCGCCCGTCCAGGAATTCTCAGCGAGCCACCGCATTGCCTGTCATCTGCCGCGCGAGGAGTTGTTGGCGATGCAACCCGTCTTTGAGGAGGTGACACAGTGAATCGATACCTGACCCTGGCCGTCTGCCAGACCGGCCCCATCCAGCGCAGCGCCTCGCGCACCGAGACGGTGAGCCGGCTGATGCATCTTCTCGAGAGCGCCGCGAAAGCGGGCGCGGAACTCGCCGTCTTCCCTGAACTGGCGTTGACCACGTTCTTCCCTCGCTGGCCGCTCGAGGATCAGCGCGAGATCGACTCGTTCTATGAAACGCAAATGCCGGGACCGCAGACACAACCGCTGTACGATGCGGCGCGCAGGCTCAAGATAGGTTTTGCCCTGGGCTTCGCGGAGTTCGGACGTGAGCACGGCGACCGACGGCGCTTCAACAGCATGGATCTCGTGGGTGCGGATGGCGTGCCGATCGGACGCTATCGCAAGATGCACATACCCGGTTCCGAAGATGCGCAGGCGGGGGTCACGACCCATCTGGAGCGGCGCTATTTCGAGCCCGGCAATCTCGGTTTTCCCGTGTATGCCTACCGTGGCGTGCGTGTCGGTCTGTCATTGTGCAACGATAGACGCTGGCCGGAAACCTATCGAATGCTGTGCCTCAACGGTGCGCAGGTGGTGCTGATAGGCTACAACACTCCTGTCGTTCTCGATGAGGCACCGGCTCTGGCGCACCTGCGCATGTTCCACAATCATCTGCCGATGCAGGCCGGCGCCTATCAAAACACCGTGTGGGTAGCGGCCGCAGCTAAAGCAGGGTTGGAGGACGGACAAGCGTTGATCGGCGGGTCCTGCATCATCGCCCCCACCGGCGAGATCGCGGCATTGGCGATGTCCCTCGACGATGAAGTCGTGGTTCATCGCGCCGATCTGGATTTGATCGCCACGTGCCGGCGCGTGAATTTTGATTTCGCTCGCTATCGCCGGCCCGAGGAGTACGGCCTGATCGCGCAGCGCGCCGGACCCATCACCGGATGAAAACCAGGCATCCGCGGTTCTTTGATCCGCCTTCGGCAGGAGAAATCAATGCGTAAATCCTTGTGGGCATTGATGATAGCGACTCCTCTCGCATGCGGCGCCAGACCTTAGGCAGCTCGATTGAACTTCAACACCAGAGTCGCACACCCGAGCAAACCCGCGCCCTCGATCCAAGCAAGCCAGCGGTTCATGCCGCTCGACACCCCGAACTTGGCCGACGCATGCAGCGCACGGTGAGCGAGCCAGCCGTAGCCCAGTAGAATGCAAAATTCCGGCAACATGGATGTCGCCGCCAAGATCACCATCTGCGGCGCGACCGACCGGACCGGATCGATGAACTGCGGCAAAAGCGCCAAAAAGAATAACAGCGCTTTGGGATTCGCGAGTTGCAGGGTGAGTGCACCCAAGTAGACACGCCGTCGGTCACCCTGCTCGACGGCCGCGGTTTCACCCAAAACCACCGCGTGACTCGAACCAGCCGAGCGCAGCGCTTTGACTCCAAGATAGATCAGGTACGCCGCACCCACCCATTTGGCAATCATAAAAAAACGCGCGCTGGCGGCGATGATCGCACCGAGACTAGTCGCCGACAGCGTGAAATAAATCGCGTTCGCGCTGATGATGCCGGCGGCCGCCGGCAGCGAGCGCCGCAGGGCGCCGCGTACGCCCTGCGATACGACATAAAACACCGCCGGACCGGGCGACAGCGACAGCGCCGTCTCCATCACCAAAAACAGGAGCCAGGTTTTGAATGTCATGCCTACCTTCCAAATGTCCGAGTCAGGAGCTTGTCTGACTAATGATCGCCGGCCGCAGCAGGCGCATCAATAGTCAGACAGGCTCCTAGCTTACCAGCGCCGGCGGGCGCCGCAGCCAACTGATCTAGCCGACTGGCGCAGAGTGCCTCACAATAGGGGATGATCAACCGAAAGCCAGTTACTCTGCACCGCCTTCGCGAAATGCGCGCCTTGGGCGAAAAGATCGCGATGCTGACTTGCTACGACGCCGCATTTGCGCGCGTTTTGGATGAAACCGGCGTCGACTCGCTCCTCGTCGGAGACTCGCTCGGCATGGTGCTGCAGGGCCGCGCGAGCACTCTTGCCGTATCCATCGACGACATGGTTTATCACACGGGATGCGTGGTGAGGGGCAATCGCACGGCCTGGGTCATTGCCGACATGCCCTTTGGCAGCTATCAGGAATCTGCCGACGTAGCGATGCGCCACGCTGCTCTGTTGATGCAGCAGGGCGCACAGATGGTCAAACTCGAGGGCGGGGGCTGGACGGCGCCCATCGTGCGCTTCCTCGTGGATCGCGGCGTCCCTGTCTGCGCGCACTTGGGCTTCACTCCGCAGTCGGTGCACGCGTTGGGCGGTTATCGGGTGCAGGGGCGCGACGAGGCGGCGGCCCGGGTCTTGCGCTGCCAGGCTGAGGAACTCGCCGGAGCGGGGGCGGAGCTCTTGGTGTTGGAAATGGTGCCGGCCGCCCTCGCCCGAGATTTGACGAAATCACTCTCGATTCCCGTCATCGGCATCGGCGCCGGCGTCGGCTGCAGCGGCCAGGTCCTGGTGCTGCATGACATGCTGGGACTGACGGGGGGCGAGCCGCTGCGGTTCGTGCGCAACTTTATGGATGGCAGCGCCAGTATCGAGCTCGCCGTTCGCCAGTATGTAGCCGACGTAAAGAGCGGACGATTTCCCGACGACGCGCTCCACGGCTTCTGAACGAATGGCCATGCAGATAATCAAGACGGCCGCTGAATTGCGCGCGGCTCTCGAGCCCGGGCACAGGCGGGTGCTGGTGCCGACCATGGGCAACTTGCACGCGGGTCACTTGTCGCTGGTACGCATAGCGCGAGAGCGCGGCGACCTCGTGGTCGCCAGCATATTCGTCAATCGCCTGCAGTTCGCGCCGCACGAGGACTTCGCCACGTATCCGCGCACTTTCGAGCGCGATTGCGAGCTTCTCGCCGCCGCCGGCTGCGACATCGTGTTCGCGCCGGCCGAGAACGAAGTCTACCCGGAGCCTCAAGGCTACAAGGTGCATCCGCCGCCGGAGCTTGCCGATATTCTCGAGGGACAAGTGCGGCCGGGGTTCTTTACCGGTGTGTGCACGGTGGTGCTGAAGCTCTTCAACATGGTCGAGCCCGCCTTAGCCGTGTTCGGAAAGAAGGATTATCAGCAGCTCCTGGTGATCCGAAGCATGGTGCGGCAGCTGGCGCTGCCGATCGAAGTGGTCTCCGCCGAAACCGTACGTGATCCGAGCGGGCTTGCATTGTCATCCCGCAACGGCTACTTGAACGACTTGCAGCGCGCCCAGGCGGCGCAACTGCACGCCTCATTGAGCAAGCTGGTCACTGAAGCCAAGTCCGGACGCACCGACTGGCGCGCCCTCGAGCGCGAGGCGCAAGATTCTCTGACCGCAAGAGGTTGGCAGCCGGACTATGTAGCGGTTCGGCGGCAGCGTGACCTCCGCGAAGCATCGACGGGCGAGCCGCTGGTCGTGCTGGCCGCCGCCCGCTTGAGCGGCACGCGGCTCATCGATAATCTGGAGTTCTGAAGTCACCGCAGTTGAGGGTCAGGTCTCCGAGCCGTTCGGTACGTTATCTTCAAGCTGGATCCGCCGGGACTCCACAGTGTCCCGCTCATTACACGTTGACGATGCTGACGGTCTCGGATTCAGGATCGAATACGATCCGGGCTTCGCCCCGTTTCAGCCGGCTGATGACGTGCGCTACCTTGTCTTCCAGCGAGAATTCCTTTTCGCCGTAGTCCGTACCCTCACGCAGTACGTAAGATTCGACCACGGCGTGCAACAGATCCGCCGCGAGCTCGGTGTACGGAACAACCACTGGCTCGGGAAGTTCGCCTTCCACTTATGCCGTCCGCCGGCGCGCGAGCCAGGTATCGAGATGCCCTGCGAAGGCATTGCGATTCGCCTGTGTGAGCGGGGGCGGGCCACCGCCGACGTTTCCGCTGGAACGCATCGTGTCCATAAAATCGCGCATGGCGAGGACTCCCCGAATGGTATCCGGCGAATAGCGCTCACCGCGCGGATTGAGAGCCTCGCCGCCCTTGGCGATCACTTCGGCGGCGAGAGGAATATCAGCGGTAATGACGAGGTCCCCGGCCGCCGCGCGCTTGACGATCTCCCCATCGGCCACGTCGAAGCCGGAGGATACCTGAACGGCGCGCAGGCTCGGGATGCGAGGAATCTGCAACGGCTGATTGGCGACCAGCGTTACGGAGACCCCGGTACGCTCGGCCGCCCGGTACAGGATCTCCTTGATGACATTCGGACAGGCGTCCGCATCGACCCAGATACTCGCCGCTGTCACGTTCGATCCTTCCGACAAAGTGAGTGTTGATAGATTAGTAAAAGCACACCGGTCGGCTATTTGCGCCCGTTGCCAGCAAAGGCCGCGGTCACACCGAGTCCGATAAACACGCCACCGGTGAGGTAACGTTCCCAGCGCAAGTAGTGACCATTGCGCTTGACCCATCGCCCCGCCGTGCCGGCGACCAACGCATAAAGACCATCACTCGTCAGACCCATCAATGTGAACAGCAGACCGAGGAAGGCGATCTGGAACGCCACCGCGCCGCGCGAGGGATCGACGAATTGCGGCAAGAAGGCCAAGAAGAACAGCGCCGTCTTCGGATTCAGCAGATTGACGACGAAACCGTCGCGATAGAGCCTTCCTAAGCTACGCCGCGGCAGCTCAGTCTGTGCGGCCGGA
>Ga0209488_10000167_pt1 | contig 50491 bp, 43 predicted proteins | sample Rivendell_Oct201_8_FD_188349 | JGI IMG/M metagenome (GOLD analysis project Ga0209488, IMG submission 188349) | Vadose zone soil microbial communities from the Eel River Critical Zone Observatory, Northern California, USA -... | ecosystem: Environmental > Terrestrial > Soil > Vadose zone >...
GCCTGCGCCAGTGGGTCCCAGGAGTTATAGAGGATGGTGAGGCCGTCAGGCGCCGCCCGCTCGTAGACATGGTTGGTGGCGATGGTGCTGCCGGCGCCCGGCATGTTCTGCACCACGATAGTCGGGTTGCCGGGAATGTGCTTGCGCAGCTGCGTCGCGAAGATGCGCGCGAGCGTATCGATGGTGCCGCCGGCATCGACTCCAACGATGACGGTGAGCCGCTTGCCAGCGTAGAACTCGCCCTGCGCGCGCGCTGCGCCGGCGAGCGCAAGCGCGGCCACCGCGATGACGCAGCCCGCCAGGGTCGAAGCCTTTGCAATCATCATGTCCTCGTCAGGTCGAAGGCGCGATGCGCTCCGGCGGACGCGACGTCGCCACCTGCCCCTGCCGGCGAAACAGTCCTCTCAGATCGGCGCGCACGCGCCGCACGCCGAGATAGCATCCGGTCACGCTGATGACGAGACCGCCAAGCATCAGCGCCAGGACCAGCACATCCCACAACGGCCGCGTGCGCATCACCGCCGTGAAGTCGAGCCGATGCAGGCCGCCGAACAGCCAGCGATGCCAGCGGCCATTGGCATCGGCGCGCTGCAGGAGCGCACCGGAGCCGGGATCGAGATAGTAGCGCGTGCGCTCCGCGTCGTTCAGGATCACGCGATAGACCGGCAGCACGAAGCCATCACGCCGGTTGAAGTAATAGGCATCCTCCTCGGCGAGCAGGCCCTGCTCCGCAATGCCAAGAGCACCCGCGAGGCGCGCCGCGGCATCGGTGAGATCGCCGCTCGATGGCGCCGCCGTGTGGCCTTGCGCATCGACGCGCTCGCTGCGGCCATCCTGATGCGTCACCATCCAATGCAGCCGGCCGGCGAGCGGCGCGCTGGTGAGGCTTACCGCATCCTTGAGCGCAGGCTGCGCGCGCAGCGCCGCGAGCGAGGCCTTGATCTCGCCCCACGATGGCGGCGCGCCCTGGATCAGCGCGGCCTCGCCCGAGCCGCGGCTCTCCAGAAAGCCCCATGGGTTCATCGAGACGAGCCCGCTCACCACCCAGGTGAGCGTCACCACGCCAAACACCAGGCCAGTGAGGTGATGCCAGTAGAACAGGCCACGATAGGGCGAGCGCCCGCGCCGGAACTGGATGACGCCGAGCACGATCCCGACCACGGTGAGAAAGGTGCCGACGATCGAGGTCCAGATCACGACCTGGCTCCAGAGCGCGACGTCGTTGCGCAATGACGTGAAATAGAGCCAGTGCGGGATGGTGCCGAGCCAGTTCCAGAACCGTTGCGACGCCGTGGTGGTGAGCACGACCTGTCCAGTAGTGCCGGCAACATAAACGCTGGTGCGATCGGGGTCGTCGAGATCGACCCGGTGCAGCGGGCGCTCACGGACGTATCGCCCGACGCTCCACTGGTCGGTCGTGATCTCCTCCTGCGCGACCACATTGGCCTCGCGCCCGATGATGCGCGGCGCGGTCATCAGCACAACGCGGCGCGCCGCCTCGCCATCGATGGCAACAGATACGCCGCGGCCGAGATCAAGGAGCCCGTCGCGTGCGCCAACGCGCCGCAGCCGCAGCGCCGGCTCGCCCAGATGGCTCTCGAGCTGGGCCCGCACGATCGGCTGGTCGTCAGGTAGCAGCCCCTCGCCAAATCGGCAGCAGGCCTGCCAGGGAACCGGCGCCAGCGCGCGCACGCGCTCGGTTTCGGTAAGGCGCGGAAAGCCCACATACATCATGACGATGCCGGACACGAACCAGACCGCCATGAGCAGCCCGACCGCGATCCCAAGGTAGCGGTGCAGAATGACGAGCGCGCGCCACAAGCCGTTCGCCATGGTTCCTCCCTGAGGTGGCGCATGGTCTTTGTGAACCGGCGTCCACTACGTCGGACCGTGCGCTGGTTGCGGGGAGTATCCACCTGACCTAAATTTGCTTCAACCAGGAGATTCCAATGGATGCACCCTTGAAGGTCACTCGCGAGGAGGTCATCGCAGGCCTCGGCGGCGAAGCGGCCGTGAAGCGCATGGACCATGACGCGCGCGCGGACGCGCTGGAGGAGTTCCTGTCCGGCCGCCTCGACGCCATCGTGGCCGCCCGTGGCAAGGAGTTCCCGACCGTCGCCGAGCTTGCCGACAAGGTCGATACCCGCGGCTATCGCCGCGGCACCGGCAAGCTCTTCATGCATGACCGCAACATCCAGAACCCGGATCCCGGCAACACCGGCAAGGTGCGGCGGCTCGCGCCGATGCCGGAGAAGCCGACGCTGATCGATTTCTTCAAGCTGCGCTTTCCGCCCGCCGCGCATCTGTTGCAGAGCGCGCGGCTCGCCCGCAAGAACGGGCTGTCGGAGGAGATCATCCTTGCCTGTCTGCTGCACGATACCGGGCAATATCTCTGCTTCGCCGACCATGGCTATTGGGGCGCGCAGATCGTCGAGCCCTATGTGTCGGAGCGGGTCGCCTTCGCGATCCGGTATCACCAGGCGCTGCGCTTCTACCCCGACCATTCGGTCGGCTACGACTATCCGGAGGGCTATCTGCTCATGTTCGGCAGCGACTACGTGCCACTGCCGCATGTGCAGGCCGCCTACAGCTATGCGCGCAATCACAAATGGTACATGGACGCGCGTATGGTCACGACCAACGACTTATATTCGTTCGATCCCAATGTGCAGGTCGAGATCGACGAGTTCACCGACATCATCGGCCGCCATTTCAAGCAGCCGAAGGAAGGGCTCGGCAACGACAACACGCCGGTGAGCCACATGTGGCGGAGCATGGTGATCCCGGACGCGCCGCTGTGAGGCCCTCCGACAATCCGGGCAGAACGTGAAGTCACGACGCTCGGTTTAGTGGCGCTCTATCCAGCCGCTCGTCTCGGCGCGGTCGCGTTGTGTCGCGTCCGATGGGCGGCTGATGCCGCCTCGGCCCTTGCGGCAGGGCGCACGGAGCCTGCCTGTCCGCCCTCGTCGCCCAGCTGAAAGAAGGCGACGCGCTCATCCATGGCCTTGGCCTGCTGTTCGAGCGTCTTGGCCGTGGCCGCATTCTCCTCGACCAGCGCGGAGTTCTGCTGCGTCACCTCGTCCATCTGGGTGAGGGCCTTGTTGATCTGCTCGATCCCGCTCGACTGCTCGACGCTCGCATTGGCGATATTGGACACCACCGCGGAAACCTTCTTGATCGATTCCACGATCTCGTTGAGCGAGGCGCCGGCATGATTGACGAGTCCGACACCGTCCTTCACCTGCGCCGAGCTGTTGGTGATCAGGTCCTTGATATCCTTTGCCGCCTGCGATGAGCGCTGCGCGAGGCTGCGCACCTCGGTCGCCACCACAGCAAAGCCGCGCCCGGCCTCGCCCGCGCGCGCGGCCTCGACCGCAGCATTGAGTGCGAGCAGATTGGTCTGCCGCGCGATCTCGTCGATCACGCCGATAATATCGGCGATCTCGCGCGAGGACTCTTCAATGCGCGCCATCGCGCTCACCGCCTTGGCCACAACCTCGCCGCCGCGATCGGCGATCTCGCGCGTGCTGGCGGCGAGCTGGTTAGCCTGCTGTGCGTTTTCCGCATTCTTCTTGACCGTCGTCGTCATCTCTTCCATCGAAGCCGACGTCTCTTCCAGGCTTGCTGCTTGCTGCTCGGTTCGCTGCGAGAGGTCGGTAGTGCTGGTGGAAATCTCGGCCGAGGCGTTGGTGACCTCGCGTGTCGATTGTTTAATATCGGCGATGATCGCACCGATGCATTCCGCCGTCATATTGGCTTTGTCTTTGAGGATCGCGAAGTTGCCCTCATAGCTGCCGTTGATGCGGTCCGTCAGGTTGCCCTCGGAAAGCGAATTGAGCATCTTGACAAGGTCGTCCAGCACCTTGTTGGTATTCTCGCCAAGTGAATTGAGCGCGGTACCGACGCTGAGCACGAGCCCGCTCTTGCCGCGCAGGTCGACGCGTTGGGTGAAGTCGCCCGCCGCCGCCGCCGTGACAATGCCGCCCACCGCGGCCTCAAACTCGCTTGCCACCTGGGCCATCGTCGCGTCGCGTTCGGCCGCGGACCTTTTCTCCCGCTCGGCAGCCTCACTCTGAATACGCATTTTATCGACGGCCGCGTCTCGAAACACGACAACGGTCTTTGCCATATGGCCGATTTCGTCATTGCGGTCGAGCGCGGGCACCGCGACGTCGACATTGCCCTTGGCAAGGTGCTGCATAGCCGCTGTCATCGCCTTCAGGGGACGCACAACGCGGATGATCACCAGCAGCGAGGCGGCCATCGCGCAAGCTCCAAGCGCCAACAGGCCGCAGCTCAAAATCAGCGAGAGAATTGCTGCGTGTTGTTGAGCGGCCGTGTGAGCCTCGCTCGCGACTCCGGCGCCGTACATGATTTCGAGCAGCGTGAAGAGTTGCGGCGTGGTGGTGTCGACCCACTGCTGGAGCGACATCGGATAGCTCGCTCCTTCCGCCGACACTTTGCGCATCTGCTCGGCGAGCGGCTGAAACTTGCCGAAATAGCCCTCCTTCGCGAGCTGGACACCTTTGACAATCGCAGGGTGCTCGTTCGCTTTGAAATTGCCTTCCAAGAACCGCCACATCAGAGCGATTTGTGCACGAATCTCGCCGATTGCCGCGAGCTTGTCAGCCGGTATTGCGGTTTTCGCGGCAATCGCCGCCGCAACATGCGATCGTTCGAAACCCGCGATGTCGCGCAAATTCCAGGCAAGCAGCCGGATATTCGATAGCCGCGCCAGCTCAGGGTCAGCATGGCTGGTACTGGCAAGAACTGCGCCCCATACTTTCTGTGATGTCGACGACAACTCCGACAACGAGACAAACAGGTTTTTGACGGTGTCGGCGTCTCGATTGCTCTTTGACTGTTTGACGGCCGCGTCGGCCTTGACGCGATAGCTGTCAGCCTTTTCACGCGCCGCTTTCAGCTCGTTGAGAAGGGCAGCTTTGCTGGGGAATTCCTGTGCACTAAGATCGGCGAATGCGGCGCTAATCTTCTGGACCGCAACCGATCGACGTTTTTCGATCTCATTAAGAACGGCTGCATCGGCGGGCTGCTCCGCTTGCAGCGCGTTGTTGGTCGCCAGTCGCTCCATGAGGATTTCATAGACACCCGCGATCAGGCTATTGGCGGCCGCGTTCTGTCGTTCCAGGTTGCTGATGTCCTGATACCTTTGAAACGACTGGAAGGCATCTTTGCCGAGCTGCCAGACAAAGATCGGCAGTATCAGCGCAAGGGCGATGATGAACTTGGCGCCAACAGAATTGAGACGGGGCATGCGTTCCTCTCCTGAGGCGTGGTCGCGAGAGTCGAAAATGCTGTGGGGCGCCCATCAGTTGTGAACTGGCGCGGAGAGACCCGGCGTTGGACTGCGAGACTGCAACCTAAGCTCTTTAAACTATTAATGGTATCCGGTTACGAAATAGTTACATGTCGGTCTTGTGGATTTGGCGCCGCATTGCTCGGCAACGACCATACGCCAGTGAGCCACATGTGGCGGAGCATGGTGATCTCGGACGCGCCGCTGTGAGGATGACTGAAAATCGGAGGTGACCGCCGCGAACTAGCCGGCACCGAAGGCCTGGAAGCTTTAGAATTCTTTCCAATCCGGATCTTGTTTGAAGGCGGTGGCCAGTGACGTCTGCATCCGGCCGACTGGCCCACCACCTCTGCCCGAAACAGCGGCCCGTTTGACCTCCGGCACCGATTGACGTTTCGGGGCGACAGCCTGCGGCCTTGCCGCCATGGCAGGTGCCCTTTGCATCGGGGCGCTCGCCGGGCGCGGGGTGTGTTCGGCGTCGACAGCCTCGTCAAGCTTGAAGAAGGCGACGTGCTCGTCCATCGCATTCGCCTGCTCCTCGAGCATCTTGGCGGTGGCGGCGTTCTCCTCGACCAGCGCCGAGTTCTGCTGGGTGACCTCGTCCATCTGGGTGAGCGCCTTGTTGATCTGCTCGAGGCCGGTGGCCTGATCGGCGCTCGCGTTGGCGATGTTGGAGACTATCTCCGCCATGTTCTTGATCGATGCGACAATCTCGGTGAGCGATGTGCCGGCTCGGTTGACGAGATCGACCCCATCCTTGACCTGACCATTGCTCTTGTTGATCAGGTCCTTGATGTCCTTGGCCGCCTGCGAGGAGCGCTGTGCCAGGCTGCGGACTTCGGACGCCACCACCGCAAAGCCGCGACCGGATTCGCCCGCGCGCGCGGCTTCCACCGCGGCGTTGAGCGCCAGCAGGTTGGTCTGCCGGGCAATTTCGTCGATCACGCCGATGATGTCGGAGATCTTGCACGAGGACTGCTCGATCTTCGCCATGGCGCCGACCGCCTCTGCAACGATCTCGCCGCTGCGATTGGCCACCTCTTGCGTACGGGCGGCGGACTGGTTGGCCACCTGGGCGTTCTCGGCGTTCTTCTTCACCGCCGTCGAAATTTCCTCCATCGACTGTGAGGTCTGCTCCAGACTGGCGGCCTGTTCCTCGGTACGTTGCGACAGGTCTGTCGTGCTGGTGGAGATTTCGTTCGAAGCATTGGCGACCTCGCGCGTCGCCACCACAATGGCTCCGACTATCTCGTGCAGCCGCCCAATTGAGGTATTGAAGTCATCTTTGATCTGCTTGTAGCTTTCCGTTACGCCATCGCTCAGCTGGACCGTCAAATCACCCTCAGCGAGCCTCGAAAGCCCGACACCAAGCTCCTGCAGCACCTGGCTCAGTTCCTCGGCCCTCTTAGCTTGGTCTTTAGCGGCATTATCCTGGACTTCGACGGTCTTCTGCTGTTCCTCAGTGATCTGAGCCCGCAGAATCGCAAGCTGCTGGGCTCTGTCGCGCTCCTTCGCTTCGTTCATCTCATGCAACGCAAGACGCGTCTTGTCGAGGGACACGAGCAAGCGGCCCAATTCGTCCCGACGCGTGGTCGCGATCTGCGTCGTGAGATTTCCCGACGCGATCTCTTCCGAAAGCGACATTGCCTGGCGGATGGGCCGGGTGAAGGAATACGCCATTCCAAACCCGAGAATGCTGCCGACGACCGAGGCAACGATTGCCAACACCACGAGGTTGATTTTCGAACTAGCCGCGCTGGTCTCCGATTCTGAGCGGAAATCGAAGCCATAAGCGCTGGCATTCTCGACCACGAGGTCAATCGCACTGGCGACCTCATTGCCCTTTGCAATCAGCACCTGCCGCAATGGGAGCTCGGTGAGCCCGCCCGCCGGCGGCTTGAGGTAGCTCATGCTTGCCTTATACCAATCCTCGGCAAGCGGCAGCACTTTCTCGATTCCCTCGCTAAAGCTCCCGGCATTCGCCATACGCTCGCGCACGACAGTCATGTCTGAAGCAAACTGCTGCATGGATTTCTCGATCGATGCGAAATCCGCGCCCTCACGCAATATCATTCCTTTTTCAATGCCAGCACGTGCCTCCGTGAAATTGAGCTGTGCCGAGCGGGCATGACTGACCGCCATGAGCGGTCCGTCATACAATCGCACGAGCAGCGAATTCGACACGGAAACAACCTCAATACCATACGTGGCAAGCCCGGCCGCAAGCAGAACGACGCTGCTGAAGGCTGCGAGCAGCTTATAGAGTATTGACATCGTGTTATGTCCACGCGTTGCAGAAGGTTAGTCTGTGACTTTGACCGACATTTTCATGCTCGGGTGAATCGCGCAGATCACCGAGACGTTGCCGGTGTTGGTGAATGTGACCGGCGTCGAGTTGCCGGGCGCGATCGAACCAAGATTGAACTGGGTTCCGGGGGTGATGGAAATCACATTGTGGATGATGTTGTCATCATTCAGAAACACCAATGTATCGCCCTTCTTGATCGTAACTTCTGCCTCGGAAAATATCTTTCCTTTTTGTTTGATCGTGCGCTCGGCCGCCAGCGCGACAGCTGTTCCCGACAGAAACGCGATCGCCAACATGACTTTGAATGTGTTCATTTTTGTCTCCTGGGATGGTTTGAGGCACCGCCTCATCGAGGCAGCATCGGCACGGTTGTAGGATCGACATCACTCGTCAGCGTCTTCATGAATGCCACGAGATCGGATTTTTCCTGGGCAGTAAGGCCGAGCGGCTTGATCTGATCTGATCGGCTTTCGCGCGCAACACCGCCGCGATCGTAGTGCTCGATGACTGCCTCAAGCGTGAGTAAAGAGCCGTCGTGCATGTAAGGTGCGCGGCGAGTGATCTCGCGCAGCCCAGGCGTCTTGAACGCCTGCTGTGCCTTACTGATTCCCACCAGGAACTTGCCGCGGCCCATGTCCTCACTGGGCAACCCGATGTCGTGAAAACTGTCGTTGGTGAAATTCCAACCGCTATGACAGGCGCTGCATTGCGCCTTCTTGTTAAAGAGCACGAATCCTCGCTGGGCTTCCTCCGAAATGGCCTTGTCGGAGCCCTCGATCCATGTGTCGAACGGCGCAATTCCCGATACAACCGTGCGCTCATAGGTCGCAATTGCCTTGGCAATTGTGTCGGCAACGATGCCTTGTTTGGAAAATGCTGCCTCGAACAGGGGTGCGTATTCCGGAATATTCTTCAGTCGCACCAAGAGCTGGTCGAGCGGCAGCGCCATTTCGACGTCAGCCTGAATCGGCCCCAACGCCTGTTCCTCCAAGGAGCTGGCGCGCCCATCCCACATGAAGATAAGCCCGTAGGCCGCGTTAATGATCGTTGGCGAACGGCGACCGAGCGTTTTCATCTGGTGACCGACGCCCTTCGGCAGCCCGTCGCCCCACCCATAGCCCGGGTTGTGACAGGAGGCGCAGGAGAGCACATACGCAGCAGATAGACGCGTATCGAAGTAGAGCTTCTTACCCAACGCCGCCTTTTCCGCCGTATAGGGATTGTCCTTCGGAAACGGAATGACTTTCGGGCGGCGAAAGTCCGCGCGCAGGCTATCGATCGATGGATCTGGGCCCAGGGCGATATCGACTTTGCGAGTCTCCCCGACAATCGCCTCGGCATTCGATCTGTCCATGACAATCGCAGTGGCGGCGGCAGCAACCATTGCGGCGGCCGCAATTCCGCTGATTGCGCCGATCGAATTGTTGATCATTTTTGGGATACTCGTCGCGCCGTGTGCACTTGAGAGAGGAATTACAAGCCTTCTTCACAACGACAATTAGAACTCATTATTATTTACAAAAGATTTATGTATGATTACTTACAGTAATGACTGCCCCACAACAGTGTTGCGCAAATCAAAAGCAATGGGGCGCCATCATTACTGCGTCACAAGCCTTACGTGTCCCGGCCGAGCGAGCCTAAAGCGCGTGTACGCGCGTCTTCGACGCGCTATGGCGAGCGAAGAGCCAGGACCCAGTGCAAATCGCGAAGTTCACGATCTGCCGCCCTTGGGTCCCGGCTCGCGCTTCGCTTGGCCGGGACACGCAAGGCTTCTGACGCAGTAAGACTATCTGCGACAAGCCAACAAAGCCTATCCCGCAGGTGATTTCGCTAAGGTCGCCGTGGCCAGCCTTCACCGCGCTGGCACGACCACGGGGCACAGCCGCGCCCCGACCGCGTCGAGGATCAGCGCGTGCGCGCGATCGGCAATGTCGTCCAGCGACGGCGTCGAGGCATACATCGCCTTCGCCTGCGCCAGAATGTCCTGCTTGGTCGGAAGGTGCGGCAGATGCAGGCCGGCGAGCACATCGGCGGCGCGCCGCTGCGTGGCGGAGAGCTGCTCCTGCAGCGCCGCCAGATTGGTGCTTGCGAGCGCCGAAGCAACGACCGCAGCGATGCGGTCAGCGTTGAAGGTCGCGGCGAGCTGCTGCGCGGCGCGCTCGATCACGCGCGAGCCAAGCCGCTGCTCGTTGCGCACAACCGCCTCCGGCGGGCGCTTGAGGTCCCAGACCACGCGCAGCCACGATAGGACTTTAAGAATGTAGAAGGTCGGGTCGAACTCCCACCAGCGGAAGCCCTGCCGCACGCTGCTCTGGCAGGCGTGATGATTGTTGTGCCAGCCCTCACCCATTGTGAACAGTGCGAGCAGCCAGTTGTTGCGGGAATCATCGCCGGTGACATAGCGCTTGCGCCCAGACACATGCGCGAGCGAGTTGATGCAGAAGGTGCCGTGATAGAGAAGGACGGTGCTCCAGAAGAACCCGACCACCAGGCCCGGCCAGCCTTCGATCAGCCAGCACAGCACCCCGAGCGCAATGGCCGGCACGAGCTCGTAGCGGTGCAGCCACATCAATTCGGGATAGCGTGAGAAATCGCCGACCTTCACAAGGTCGGTCTTGGCGTGCCGGCGCACGAAGATCCAGCCGACATGGCTGTAGAGAAAGCCCTTGTGGCGCGGCGAGTGGACGTCGCGCTCGGTGTCGGAATGCAGGTGATGGTGCCGGTGCTTGGCCGCCCACCAGAGCACGCTCTTCTGGGCGGAGCTCTGCGACAACAACGCAAGCATGAATTGGAAGGCACGGCTGGTCGAGAACGCACGATGCGAAAAATAGCGGTGATAGCCGGCGCCAATGGCGAACATGCGCACCCAATAGAGCGCGATGCAGATCGCAACCGCCTGCCAGGTGATGCCAGTCCAGATCGCCGCCACGCAGACGAGATGGACCAGCACGAACGGGATCGCGCCCGGATAGACGATATCGCCGTGCTCGTCCTCCGGGATCTCGCGAGGCGCGCTGGCGCGCGCGGCTGACACGGACTCGTTCGTTACTGTATCGGTGCCATCGAGCGGCATGAAAGAGCGTCTCCAAGGGCGGCGCTTGGCAATGGACGACCGTATGCGCCTTCACGGCCGGTCCACAATCGCAACCAGCGCCCACACACCGGCGCCTGCGCTTTCAAGCTTTTATACCATGGCGGCGATCACGCGGCCATTGGTAGCAAAGGGCCACTGAGAAAAACAGCACACAGAAAACAGCACATAGCGAGAAAACAGCACGCGACCTTGCCAGCTCATCCCCGGTCAAGGCCGCGCCTTATTGCCGCTATCAGGCGGCCTGCAGGTTCTCGGCCGACGCCTTCCCGGTCTTACGGTTGTCAACGACCTCGAAGGTGACCTTCTGGCCTTCCTTGAGCTCGTAGAGCCCGGCGCGCTCGACCGCGCTGATGTGGACGAAGACGTCCTTGCTGCCGTCCTCGGGCTGGATAAATCCGTAGCCCTTCTGGGCGTTGAACCACTTCACGGTGCCTTTGCTCATTTCTAGTCTTTCATATAGGTGTCGTTTGAGAGCCATGCACGAGCCTGGCTCCGGTTAGTCTCGAGATTTTGGGAGGTCATCAGTCAGGCGCGTCAACCGCGGCAAGGCCAAGTCGTTCGGCCGAAACTCGATGGCGTGCCATATAGTCGCCGCAAAAGCATTGTGCAAGGCCGCAATCTGCGATTGTCACCAATAATTGCTGGAGCGAAAGGAATTTGCGGAGCGAAGGGGCAACCCTGGTCGATCTTTCCGTTCCAAACGGACAAGGGAATGTTCCGACGAATGCGCGTTGCTTTGAAGTCGGGCCGTTGCGGGGGCCGCCATGGCTGCATCGATGGAACACCTCGCGGTCAGCGCCTTCCCGTGCTGTGGTCGTGCTGGCAACCTTGGCGTCGGAATGCTCGGCGCGCTGCGTCATCTCTTCGGGTTCGGGCGGCGTGATGTCGATCACCGACTTGATGTTTACCGGCTTGGGGCAGATCGACTCGCGGATCGCAGTCATAACAGTCTCCGTTAGTGCGGGGCGTTCAGGTCATTCACCGCACACCTCAACTGCTTGTTCCGCGCAAATGCCGACTATCACGCGCACTGTCCGGAGTGCCTCCTCTGATCGACCGGGATTTCGATGAAATCGTTGTAACGTCACGAGGTCTTAAGCTGCTCACACGACTCGCGCCCTGTGTGACAAGCCTGCAGGTTGACGTGAGGTCTGGCGATCCCGGCAGGGCTCGAACCTGCGACCCCCGGTTTAGGAAACCGGTGCTCTGTCCAGCTGAGCTACGGGACCGCGCACTCCATAAATGGATGATGCGCCGGGCCTTGGCAACGACATTTCTGGCGCAGGTTGCGACAGTCGGCGCGCGTTACGCGGGCGGTCACCACTTGCTCCTTGCCTAACCACGATGACGCGACTTCTCCGGACTCCCTGGGCCGTTATCGCGACGACCCGCCTGCGAACCCGCCCACGGGTGAACAAGGCGCCGCCACGGATTAGCCGTGGTGGCGGTCGACCAACGCTGCCGGATTTCTGGCACAGCTCCTGGCAGTTTTCCTGGCCTACGCATGGGATGTTGATGATGGATTCTACTCACTTTCCGGGCGGCGATCTGACCCCTGCCGAAAGGCTTTGGCTGGAGGCGATGCTCGCCGGCCGCACGCTCGACCTGAATGGGGAGACGATCCGGGCCGGGATGCTCCGCTCGCTGGTCAGCGGCGAGAGGGCCGATGTATCACTCCCACCCGTCGGCGTCGTCCTCAACAACGCGACGATCCAGGGCAGCCTCGATCTCGAGGGGTGCCATGTGACGCGCCCATTGGTATTTCAGCGCTGCAAGTTCACCCCGATTGAGAGCGCCCGTGCCGCCATTTCGCTGCGCGACGCCACCCTGAAACGGGTGGCCTTCTATGAATGCCACATTGCCGGCGCCCTGAAGGCGGACCGCGCCGTCATCGAAAGCGCGATGTTCATCACGGGAACCACGCTCGACGGCGAGCTGCGTCTGCGCGGCGCCAATATCGGCGAGGCGCTCGCCATGGACAGCATCAAGATCAACCATCCTGGCGACACGGCCGTGCTCGCTGACGGCCTGCGGCTCGGCGGCCCGTGGGTGCTGCGCGCGGCGGAGATCGCGGGGGAAGTCCGGTTTGCCAGCGCGCGCATCGGTGGCGGGCTGCTGTGGGAAGATGCCAAGATTCAAAACAACAAGATCGCGATCGCCGGCGACGGTGCCGTCTGCAACGGCCCCTGGGTGCTGCGCCGGGCCGTGATCCAAGGCTCCTTCCGTCTGCGTGGCATGTCGGTGAAGGCGATCGACGCCCAGCAGATGAAGATCACTGCCGCTGCGGAAGGCTTTAACGCCCGCGGCGCCGAGATCGGCAGCGACCTGATCTTGGATGGAGCGGTCATCAAGGGCGGCGTGCTGCTCGGGCGGACGCGGGTGACCGGCGAGCTGAGCGGCAAGGGCGCCGACATTGCCGGCGTCGGCCAGGACTGGGCCGTGGCAGCCAACGGCGTGATCGTCGGCCAGGGCATTGCATTTGGCGGTGCGCGGCTGCAGGGCGGCCTCATGCTCGCCGGCGCGCGCATCGAGCAGGGCATCCACGCGAGCAACGTCAAGATCGAAAGCAGCGGCCGGGCGCTCGACGCCGACACCATGCACGTCGGTGGAAACTGGATCATGCGCGGTGGCGATATCAACGGCAATGTTCGGTTCGCGGGCGCCCGCATCGAAGGTCAGGTCGCCTTCACGGAGTGCAAGATTCGCGGCGGCGGCGACCTCGCCATTCGCGCCGACGGCGCCCATATCGGCGGCGGCTGGTTCATGGGACGTGCCACGATCGAGGGCCTGGTGCGCTTCCCCAGCGCGCGTGTGGGCAACGAGATGCGGCTGCGCGGCACGCGCATCACCGTGTCGAGCGGCCCGGCTTTGTTCGCAGCAGGCGTCTCCATCGCCCGCGAATTCGTGCTCGATGGCAGCTTCAGCACCTGTGGCGGAATCGTGCTCGATCGTGCCGAGATCGACGGCACCCTCGATTTGACCGGCAGCCGGATCAAATCGGCGGCGCTCGGCCGCGCCGGCGCGGCGCCCAAGAAGACGCACGATGAAATGCTGAGCGCGCGCTACGATGCGGTCGCTCTCAGCCTGGTCGATGCGAGGCTCGATCGTCTGCTGATGCCGGAGACCGCCGAGGATCGCTCACAGGGGATCATTGATCTGTCCCGCGCGCATGTCGGCAGCTACGAGGATGCGGCGGCGGCGTGGCCGCCTCCTGCGAGCCGCCAGACCCGGCACGAGCAGAACGACCATCTGGTCCTGGACGGCTTTGTCTATGAACATCTCGAGACGCCGACCGGGTTGCCACCACAGGCCGGCCATGCGGGCAGCGCCGGCGCAGCCCGCATGCGCATCCTCTGGCTTGGAGCGCAATCGCACAACGACCTCATCCAGCACTTCAAGCCGCAAGCCTGGGTGCACTTGTCCCGTCGCCTCGCGGCCCAGGGTTATCATGACGATGCGCGCGAGATCGCCATCGAGCGTCGCCGCCGCCAGCGCCGCAGCGACTCGGTCACGCGCGGCGCGCGCCTGCAGAGCTGGCTGCTCGACGTCTTCGCCCTTTATGGATTCAACCCCTGGCGGACCGTGGTTTGGATGACAATGTTCGTTGCCCTGTTCGCAGGCGTATGGTGGTGGGCGGCGCAGGGCTGCGAGCGCGATACCTGCAAGGACGAGACCGTCTATGCCATGTCGCTGAAGGGCAACTATGGCCAGGACGACAAGAGCGCCGAAGAGAAATACCCGGGCTTCTCACCGCTCGCTTATTCGCTCGACGTCTTTCTCCCGTTCGTCAATCTTGGCTACAAGGAGCATTGGCGTCCGCGCACGAGCTATTTGCCGCTCGCCGAGCTGCCGCTTCCCGGGGCCGAGTGGCACGGCCAGCAGCAGCTGACCGTCACAGTCGGCGGATTCCTCTATCTGCTCTACGTGACCGAGATGTTGGTAGGGCTGATCCTGGCGTCGCTCGCGGTCACCGGATTCGCCGGCATCCTGAGAGGTGAGGACGAGCCGAAGTAGCCGCGACATCGGGAGGCGACTGGGACCGCGTGCAATGCCTGGTCGAGAGCGCGCTCCGATTAACGAATGACTCGCAAGAACGCGCGCGCCTCGCTCCGAATGTCGGAAAGACGACTCACCAATCATGAAGATAATTTAATGAGGGTAAGCGGTCGCGCGACACCAAGACACCGCGACTCCACCGCGAGCGCGTCCTATATATTGGATGTACGCCCTTCTTGGGCGTTTCCTCCCTAGACTTGGGCCGCTTAGTGGCGGCCCATTTTCTTTGCTTCGCCGGTACTGGGCCCAAGCCCGCTATTTCACGGCAAAGACGTAAACCGCACCGCCCTGTGGCACGTCCGGATATTTTCCCGGGAACAACAGGTTCATACGCGTCTGCATCTTGGCCGCGTCCACGCCCCACCCGGTCTGGACCGCGATGTATTGCTTGCCGTCGACCTCGAAGGTGGATGGCACAGCGGTGACGCCCGAGATGGTCTGGAACTCCCACAGGACCTTGCCGGTCTTGGCATCGAAGGCGCGGAACATGCGGTCATTGGTGCCGCCCGAAAACAGCACGTCGCCGCCGGTCGCCAGCACCGGACCCCAGTTGAACGACGGCAGGTTGGTCGTCCACACCTTCTTCCCGGTGTCGACGTTCCAGGCCTGCAGCTCACCGATGTGATCGGCACCGGCAACAATCTTCAAGACGTTTTTCGCGACGCCCATGAAGCGCTCGCCCACGACGTATTTGGGGGACTCGCCGGTCAGCTCCGAGCACAGGTTCTCGTTGGCCGGGATGTACATCAGCCGCGTCCGCGGGCTGAAGGCGACCGGCGGCCAGTCCTTGCCGCCCCACAAGCTTGGACAAAACTCCGCGGTTTTGCCGGTGCCGGCCTTCTTGGTTTCGTCGACATCAGGCCGCCCGGTCTTGGGGTCGATGCTCTTGAACACATTCTGGCGCACATAGGGCTGGCCGGTCACGAAGTTGATCTTTCCGGAGGTGCGCTCCAGGTGCCAGATATAACCGCTGCGCGATACGTTGATGAGACCTTTCACGGTTCTTCCGTCGCGCTGATAGTTCACGATGATCGGCGGTGAGACTTCGTCCCAGTCCCATGAGTCGTTGGGGTGATACTGGTGGTGACCCTTGATCTCACCGGTCGTGGCGTCGAGGGCGATGACCGATGACGTGTAGAGATTGTCGCCCGGCCGCTGATCGCCGAACCAGGGCGCAGCATTGCCGGTGCCCCAGAAGGTGAGATTGGTCTCCGGATCGTAAGTGCCCGTGACCCAGATCGAGCCGCCGCCGCGCTTGTAGTGGTCACCGCCCGCCGGCCAGGTCTCACTGCCGGGCTCGCCCGGCGCCGGCACCGTGTAGGTTTTCCAGAGCTGCTTGCCGGTCTCCGCGTCCATCGCGGCCACGAAGCCGCGCACGCCCAATTCGCCGCCTGATGCGCCGAGGATCACCTTGCCGTCGACGATGAGCGGCGCGAGCGACATATAGTAGGCCTTCTTGTAGTCGTCGACGTTTGCAGTCCAGACTTCCTTTCCGGTCTTTGCATCGAGTACGACCAGCACGCAATCGGCGGACGCAAAGTAGACCTTATCGCCGTAAAGCGCGACACCGCGGCTGGTCGGATGCAGGGGGACGAGGTCTTCGGGGAGCGGCCGCTTGTAGCGCCACAGCAGGTTGCCGGACTTGGCCTCGATGGCGAGGACCTGATTGCCGGGCGTCGCGACGAACATTACACCGTTGTTGACGATCGGAGGCGCCTGATGGCCCTCAATCTGGCCAGTCGCCGTGCTCCAGACCAGCTGCAGCCGGTTGGCGTTGTCCGGCGTGATCTCTTTCAGTGGACTGTAGCCCCATCCATCATAGGTGCGCCGAAACAACAGCCAGTTGCCATCCTCCGGCTTCTTCAGCCGATCGGCAGTGACCGGAGCATATTTCTGCAGGACCTCCGGCGTCGGACCCGGCACCGGCGTATTCGAAACAGGCCCAACTGTTTCTTGCGCGGATGCCACGTGCATGCTGGCGGAAAGGACGATGACAGCCACGCAGACGCTTTGCAGATACATCCTGGCATCGGCCATAAGCATTTCCTCCTTTGTTCGCTCGCGAGCGATGGTTATTCAAATTCGGTGTTCAATTGCCGTCTCAGGTCGGAAGGACCCCAACGCGTGCAGTGAATGGTTTGGCCACCGCGAGATTGCCATCCACGATCTTGAGCGGAAGCGCCGGCAACGCGCGCGGGGCTGGACCGTCAAGGACCGCAGCGCCATTGCGCGGATTGTAGCGAGAGTAATGACAGGAGCACTCGAGAATCTTTTGATCGTCGACCCACGCATCCACGTCACACCCCGCGTGTGGGCAGATCGCCGAATAGGCGACGACACCATCGGCTGCGCGCTCCTGCGTTACGCCAACAAACGTTGCGGGATCGAGCCGCAGCAGCAGCACCTTGTTGAGGCGAGAGCCCTTCCGGACGAGATTGCCGTCCATTGGCCATGCCACCACCGGGGGACCGCCACTGGGAATATCATTGGGCTGCAGCGGAACAGAGCTCTCACTATGGATCGAGACAAGGAAGTCTCCTTCCTTGGGCCGTTCGTTCTCGGGCTGCGCCGATGCGGGACTTGCGATCGCTCGGGCCGCGACATCCAGGCTGACGACGGACACAACGGTGATAAAATTGCGCCTTGTGTCCCCGTTCTTGCACGCAACCATCGGGTCGGCCCTTCGACTTCCGAAACTATCTGTTCAAGTTGAACCTTAGCATAACAGGTTGCGCTGCTAGTCCGAAAACGAGGGCGCGAGAACGAGGGCGCCGAATTCGGTGGTGTCCCGTTAGCAATGGCGCCCGCTGAATTGGGCAGGCTCCCGTCGAGGAGACAGACAAGTGGGCAGAGTCTGGCCTTGCCGGGTATTCCTGGCCTACCATCGAGCGCCTTCATCCCCGTGTCAGGAGCTTCACAAGTGACGAGCGAGCGAACCGCCAAACTGGCCAGTCAGAATTTCTGGAGCGAGCTGATCGCGCTGCGCGACCGCCAGCGCGAGCGGCGCAAGAGCGCCGTGCAGGTGGTGCGGCTTTCCGAATTGCCGCTCGAGAGCAACGAGCAGGGCCTGATGCGCTGGTATCTGCACCCGGCGATCGTCGACACGGTACTCTCGACGCTCTCGATCTATCGCCAGGAGATTCCGCCCGGCAGCCGCTCCGGCCGGCTGAAATTCCAGGGCGGGCAGATCCTATTCATCGTCGAAGGCCGCGGACACACCATGCTCGACGGCGTCAAGCATGCCTGGGAGGCGGGCGACGTCGTCAACCTGCCGTGCAAGCGCGACGGCATCGTGGTGCAGCATTTCAACGACGATCCTGCAACGACCGCGGTGTTCATGGCGGTCGAGCCCAATCTCTTCGCCGCCACCAGCGTCGACCGTGGCTGCGGCTTTCATCAACTCGAGCAGTCGCCGGACTTCCGGCGGCCGGCGGCGGAGTAGTCAGCATGGCCGAGATCGAACGCGAGCGCGAGCGCGAGCGGGGCACGATCCCTGAGACGCCCTACGAGATATTCATTCGTAGCAGGCGCGAGTTCCTGGAGCGGCAGGAGACCGGGCAAGTGGTGGTGAAGCCGTCCGATCGCGAGTTCTACATCACGCGGCAAGGCCGGTTGATGTATCACCTCAATCCGGAGATCCATAAGAACACGCCGCTGCAGGATTGGCGCGTGTTCTCGCACGACCTCAAAACGCAGTCCGGCAAGCACCGCCATCAGGGCGGTCTCGTTATCTACGTGATCGTCGGCAAAGGCTACTCGGTGGTCGACGGCGAGCGCATCGACTGGCAGGCCGGCGACCTTCTGCTGCTCCCGATCAAGCCAGGCGGGGTCGAGCACCAGCACTTCAACATCAACCCTGGCTCGGAGTGCCGCTGGATCGCGTTCTCCTACATGCCGTTCTTCGACCACGTAGCGTCGGAATTCACCCAGACCGAGGTCTCGCCGCTGTTCAAGGCGCAGCAGGGCTGACGCCGATGACAAGAATGGCCTCCGCGCTGCTCGTCGCGGTTTCGATCGCGGCCACCTTGCCTGCGCGTGCGCAGACGCCCGAGGAGTTCTATCGCGGCAAGACGATCAACCTGATCATCCCGAACGCGCCCGGCGGCTCGTTCGATCTTTATGCGCGGCTTGCCGCCAACTATCTCGGCCGCTTCATTCCCGGCAACCCAGCGATCGTGCCGCAGAATATGCCGGGCGCGGCCGGCATGCAGGCGGCCAACTATCTCGCAAGCGTCGCGCCCAAGGACGGCACCGTGCTGGCGGTGCTCGTTCCCAACATCACGCTCGCGCAAATCCTGGGCGTGTCGTCGATCGCCTACGACACCCGCCGCTTGAACTGGATCGGCCGCATCATCGCCACGACTGCGACGCTGTTCACCTGGCACACGTCGGGTACCAAGACGCTCGCCGATCTGAAAGCCCGCGACACGCTCATCGCCTCAACCGGGCCCTTAAGCCAGGCTGAGATCAACTCGACCATGCTCAATGGCGTGGTCGGCACCAGGTTCAAGCTCATCCGCGGCTATCGCGGCAGCGGAGAAGCCGCGCTCGCGGTTGAGCGTGGCGAGGCGGACGGCACGCTGATGCCCTGGGAGTTTCTCAAATCGGCGCATGCCGACTGGGTCAAGGACAACAAGATTGCGATCGTGACACGCTATGTGCGCCGGCCTATCCCGGAGCGGCCCGATGTGCGCTCGGTCTACGACCTCGCCGAAACGACCGAGCAGGCGAACGTGCTGCGGCTGTTCCTCGGCGCCGACGAGATGGGCCATCCGCTCGCCATGCCGCCGGAGACGCCGCGCGATCGCGTCGAGACGGTGCGCAATGGGCTCATGCTGATGGTCAAGGACCCTGAGTTCCTGGCCGATGCGCAGAAGCGCAAGCTCGACCTGCTGCCGGGCCGGCATGATGAGCTGGAGAAGACGGTGGCGGAAGCGTTCGCGGCCTCATCCGCTGAGATCCAGATCGCACGCAAGTATTATAAGCAGTAGTGCGCTCACTCACGCGATCAACACCGCCCCGCCGCGATCTCCGCCCTGAGCCACGGAATGACCTCGTCGAGGATCGCGCCGAGCGGCGTCGTCGCCTCGAAGGCGAGGAGGCGCTTCGCCTTCTCGACCGACGGGATGCGCTTCTGCACGTCGTGGACGAACGGCTCGTCGCAGACATGGCGGAACGGCTTGTCGGGATTGATCCGTTCCCAGATCATGCGGGCAAGCGTCAGCACGTCGGTCGCCACTGACGTGGACAGGTTGAAGTCCTGGTTGAGCGCTTCCGGCCGCTCGATCGCCAGCCTGATGCCACGCGCAAGATCGCCCCCGTAGGTGTAGCAGCGGATTTGCTCGCCGCTGCCAAGGATGTGCAACGGGTCCTGCCCCTTGAGCACCTTCTGTATCAGGTCCGGAATGACGTGGCTCATGGCGAGGCGGATGTTGCCGGACGTCACCTCGACGTCGGTCAGTGCACGCCGCTCGCCGACGCCGGCGCAGTTGAACGGCCGCACGATCGTGAATGGCAGCCCGTATTGCTCGTGCGCGCCCTTGGCGAAGTACTCGCAGGCAAGCTTCTGAAATCCGTACGTCGAGGACGGCGCCGGAATCCGCTCAAGTGCATCCTCCGGCGTCGGCCACTCGGTCGCGTTCTCGAACACCATCGAGGACGATAGCACCGTGATCTTCTTGAGCTTGCGCTCGCGGAAAGCCCACAATACGGCATCGAAGATCGCGGCTGTGATGCGTTCGTTCTCGGCGATCAGATCATAGGCCAGCGCATGAAAGTAAGAGATGCCGCCGATCTTGGCGGCAAGCGCCACCGCATGGTCGCAGTCGGCGATCAGGCGGCGCAGCAGATCGACGTCCTTCGCATCGCCCTGCGTGAAACGGTAGTTGGGATGGCCGTCATAGCTCTTGGCGATCGGACCATATTTGCCGAAGTTGTCGATGCCGACCACCTCGTGGCCGGCCTCCAGAAGCTCCTCGACCAGATAACCGCCGATGAAGCCCGCCGACCCGGTGACCAGAATTTTCATGCCAAGTTCTTTGTACAACGAACCGATTACGGCAGCGCGCGCCAGAGGTCGACGACGATCTTGCCGGCCAGCCTGCCGCGCTCCAATGCGCGATATTGCGTGTGTGGCGTCGCCACGATCACGATGTCGGAGCGTTCGATGAGATCGTCGAGCGGCGTCAGTCCCTCCTGCGGCAGGTAGGGGTCGTGGCACAGCACCTCCTTGGCTTCAATCAAGGCGAGCTTGCGCAGCTTGAACGACAGGCTGTCGCGCGGATCGTCGCTGTCGGCCTTGAAGGTCATGCCCAGGATGCCGATCGTCTTCTTATGCAGGTCGTCGCACAGGCGTTCCTTGATGTGCTCGATCAGGAACTGCGGCAGGCCCTCGTTCACCAGCATGGCGGCATGCCCGATGAAGAAATGGTTCTGGCTGAAGGCCGCGAGCTGCATCGTGTCCTTGAACAGGCACGGCCCAGCCGCAAAGCCAGGCGACGGCAGGTCACGATTGCGCTCATAGCCGCGCACCATCGCGTCATAGAGCCGGGCATAGTCGACGCCGCGCTGCGTCGCCATGGCGTAGAACTGGTTGGCAACCGCAAACTTGATGTAGCGCCAGGCGTTCGAAAAGAGCTTCGAGAGCTCCGCCTCGAAGGGCGCAAGCTCGATCACGTCGCTCTTGGTCACCTTGGCAAACAACCTGCACACGGTTGCGCGCGCATTCTCGTCGAACGCCGAGACGATCTGCGGCAGCGCAACGAGCTCGAGCAGCGCTTCGCCCTCCGCAATGCGCTCCGGGCAGAACGCCACCTGGACCTTGCAACCCTTGCTGTTGAAATAGCGCTGCAGCCGCTCCGACGTCCCGGGATAGACCGTGCTGCGCAGCAGCAAGACCTGACCGTCGCGGAAATACGGCAGGTAGCCGTCGATCACGGCGAACAGGTCGGCGAGGCGCGGGTTGAGATATTCATCCACCGGCGTGCCAATCACCAGCACGACGATGTCGCTCTCGCCGATCACCGAGGCTGGCCCGCTCACGGCGCGCAGATTGCCACTCTTGAGCGCTTGCGGCAGCGCCTGCTCGCCGCCCTCCTCCTTGAACGGAAATCTTCCTGCCTGGATCTCGGCGATCGCGGTCTCATTGATATCGATGAGGGTGGTGGGCACACCGACCAGAGCAAAGCTGATACCGAGCGGCAGCCCCACGCGCCCCGCCCCGCCGATAATGCACACGCTTGAGTCACGAACGTCCATCATCACAGCATCATGTGATCAAGTGAACCTGATCAAGCCAGCCGCGCCTCACCACGGCACGCGGCCGAAGGCGCGCTGCAGCAGGGCGTGCTCGCGCTTGCTGCACTCATGATAGGACGAATTCTCCTCAAGCTGCTGCATCACCGACGACTGATGCACGAGACGGATGACCAGCGGCCAGGGCAGCGCATGCCGGTAGAGGCGGATCGAGGAGCCGCCGAACCTGAGCACCGACGCCAGCCACGGCCGCACCGGCGCGATGATCTCAGGAATGATCGGGGCGGTCGCCTCGACCAGATGAACCCGCCGGCATCCGCTGTCACCCAGCCGGCCCAGCCATTCATTGTCGTGGTGGATGCGGTAGCCCTCGTCAAACGCGCCCACCCTGTTCCAGGTGGCGCGCTTCATCAGCCAAGTCGATGCCGTGGCGAAGTCCACGGTGCGGATCACCTCGCCCTGCTCGGTGACTTCAAGCTGGGTCGATGACACGAAATCGGCGTTCTGCAGCGCCGCCAGCGCGGTCTCCAGGAACAGCGGGTGCCACTGGTCGTCATCCTCGAGGAAGCCAAGATAGTCGCCAGCACAGCGCCGGGCTGCCGCATTGAGCGCGGCCGTGACCGATTTACCTCCGCTTTCGACGAACTCGACCCCAAGCCGCTCGGCCAGGCCCGCCGGCACGCGGGCGCCAGCGCCCGCGTCGATACCAATCATGATCTGAAATGTGACCTTGTTGGCCGCAGTCTGGGCACGGATCGACGCGACCGCCTGCTCAAGAAAAAGCCGGCCCGATTGTCTCGGATCCATGAATTGTTTGAGCAGCGAGGGGATTACGACGGAAACCGTTGCCAATCACGCCCTCCCGGGTACCCGGACGGCCCGGACAGGTGGTCTTCATGTGGCGTGCACGTTATCGAGTGTGCCGCAGAGCGGCAACTAGTGCTCCGTTTCCGAAGTTCGCCTGACACTGCAGCACGCTCAATGCGAACTTCGGAAACAAAGGAGCACTAGCAACTCTATGATCCTAGTGCGGCTTTGAATTTGAAGTTCCTGAACGAGCTTGCGGCAACTGCTGCAGGAACTTCAAATTCGCCGCGCTAGCCCTGAAAACTGCGCCGAGTTGCCGCCGCTCCCGTCCGCAACCGGACCGCCGATACCGCATAGCTGCTGCCGGACAATTCATGGCACAGAACGCAAAATTGCTGTAATGTTGCCCCAATTACGCCTTTTGTTTTAATGGATGAAAATGGGTGTTGGTATGGCGTGCGCGTCAGTCGGCTTATTCATTGCCGCTACCAATGGCCTGCGCGCCGAAGATATCCACAGCAGTCTAGCCTGCCATTTTGAGCTGCTGGGCACTGGTAAAGTCATTCGGGTTATCGACGGCCGCAGCGTCGTGTTGGAAGACGGTCGCGAAATTCGGATTTCGGGTATTGAGACACCTCCTACGCTGGCGCCGGGAGAGCTGCCGGCCCCGCCCGCCAAGGCTGCCCTTGAGGCTATGCTTCTCGGCCAGGTCGTAGAGCTTCGTGGTCTCCAGGATGTTACGGACAGGTACGGAAGAACCGTCGCCTTCTTGGTCCGCCAGGACGGCGCGATCGACGTGGCCGGAGACCTGCTCGCCCGCGGCCATGCGCGAGTTGCGCCGCAGATCGGGGATGCTGCCTGTGCGGCCGAGCTCCTCTCACGAGAGCGTGTGGCTCGTACCTCCAAGCTTGGTCTCTGGAGCGAACCATATTATGACGTGATCGAGGCACGTAACGCCCCGCAGTTGTTGGCGGCGCGGGGCCGTTTTTCGCTTGTGGAGGGTAAGGTCTTGTCGGTCCGCGAAAGCGGGGGCACGATATACTTAAATTTCGGGCGGCGGTGGTCGGAAGCGCTGACGGTCACCATATCGAAACGGCATGAGCGCATCTTCTCGGGAGTCGGACTATCGCCGAAGCGGCTTGAGAGCCGGACGGTGCGTATTCGGGGCTGGATCGAGGAACGGAATGGTCCGAGGATCGAGGCTTCTCGGCCCGAACAGATTGAGGTTGCCGGACTGAACTGATGCTTGAGCACTGGGGCATGGGCGGGATGCAGAACGGGTCGCACGGCATCGGCCGGGCGCTGCCGGTGTTGTTTGTCCTGTCGCTTGCGCTCGGGGGCTGCTTTGCGGTCGGGGCGCCCGCCAACCAGCGAGTGACGCTGCCCGACCCGCCCAAGGATTCCGGCGCGCCGCCACCCGCCGTCCGCGAGCATCAGCGCATCCTCTCCGCCTATAGCGGAACCTACGATGATCCTCGCCTTGAGGGCCTGGTCAAGCAGACGGTCGACAAGCTGGTGGCCGCATCCGAGCGGCCGGATCAGCGCTACCGTATTACCGTCCTGAATTCGCCGGCCATTAACGCTTTCGCGCTGCCGAGCGGCCAGCTCTACATCACGCGCGGGCTGATCTCGCTCGCCAACGACACCGCCGAACTTGCTTCCGTGCTGTCGCATGAGATGGCGCATGTCATCGCCCAGCACGCGACCATCCGCGAAGATCGCGCCCGGCAAGTCGCGCTGGTGACAAAGGTATTCGACAATCTCGGCAACGATCCGGAGACCTCCGCGCTCGCGCTCGCCAAATCCAAGATTGCGCTGGCGAGCTTCTCGCGCGCTCAGGAATTCGAGGCCGACGGAATCGGAGTGGGCATTGCGGCACGTGCCGGTTACGACCCCTATGGGGCCGTGCGCTTCCTCACCTCGATGGGACGCAACTCCGAGCTCAAGCCTGCCTCGCGGGTGCAGCTTGATCCGCGCGCGCCCGACTTCCTGTCCTCGCATCCGGCGACACCCGAGCGCGTGCGCAATGCGCAGTCCAATGCGCGCCAGTACACCGCGCCGGGCAGCGGCGAGCGCGATCGTGAGGCCTATCTCACGAGCGTCGATGGCCTCATCTACGGCGAGGACCCGAGCGAAGGCTTTGCGCGCGGCCGCCGTTTCCTGCATCCCAAGCTCGGCTTCACGTTCCTGGCGCCGCAGGGCTTCACCCTCGATAACACCGCGCAGGCGATCCTGGGAGTCAAGGAAGGCGGCGGCCAGGCCATGCGGCTCGATGTGGTGCGCGTGCCCACCGAGCAGAAGCTCTCGGAGTACCTGACCTCGGGCTGGATCGAGGGCATCGAGCCGAACTCGATCGAAAACCTTGGAGTGAATGGCTTCACGGCGGCGACCGCGATCGCCAAGGGCGACCAATGGTCGTTCCGGATCTATGCAGTCCGCTTTAGCAACGATGTCTATCGTTTCATCTTCGCCTCCAAGCGCCTGACGCCGGATATCGACAAGACCTTCCACGATGCGGTCGTGAGCTTTCGCCGCATGAGCCTTGCGGAAACAAGCTCGGCCAAGCCGTTGCGGATCCGGATCATCACCGTGGGCGAGGACGACACGGTCGAAAAGATCGCCGCCCGGATGTCGATCCACGATCGCGCAATCGAGCGCTTCCGCATCCTCAACGGTCTGACGGCCACCGACAAGGTCAAGCCAGGCGACCAGGTCAAGGTCGTGACAGAATAACGCGGCGGCTGTTCGAACCCGTGTGAGGACTGTCATGCGCTGCCGACAACTTCGTGTCGTGTGCGCCCTGCTTGCGCTGCTGGGTGCAGCAACTGGGCGCGCTGAGCAGTATCCCGATTGGAAGGGCCAATGGCTGCGCAAGAGCCCCGGCACCTTCGATCCCGACAAGCCGTTTGGTCTCGGACAGCAAGCGCCGCTGACGACCGAATATCAGAAGGTGCTGGAAGATAGCGTCGTAAGCCAGGCCAACGGCGGGCAGGGCAACAATCCGATGGCCGCCTGCATTCCACCCGGCATGCCGCGGATGATGATCGGCTACGGCGGCGGCTTCGAATTCCTGATCACATCGGAGGTCACCTACGCGATCCAGGGCGAGCCGATGATGCAATTCCGCCGGATCTTCACCGACGGGCGGACCTTTCCCAAAGAAGCCAAACCGACCTTCTCCGGCTACTCGATCGGCCGCTGGGAAGGCAGCGATGATCGCTACGACACCCTGGTGGTCGAGACCCGCTTCATCCGCGGTCCACGCGCCTACGATTCAAGCGGCCTGCCGTTCCACCAGAACAATGGGACCGTGGTGCGCGAGCGCATCTCTCTCGACAAGAACAATCCGAACGTCCTGCGCGACGACGTCACCGTGATCGATGATGCGCTCACGCGCCCGTGGTCGGTGTCGAGGACCTATCACCGGCAGCGGAAGACGGCCTGGCTCGAGACCATCTGCGGCGAGGACGAGCACCAGGTGAAGATCGGCAAGGAGCAGTATTTCCTCGGCGCCGATGGCTTCCTTATGCCGACCCGCAAAGATCAGCCACCGCCGGACCTGCGAAGGTTCAAGTGAGACGGAGGGCCCTACTCACTCTGGGTCGCTCGCTCCGCCAGCTTGACGATGTCCTTGGGCGTCGCGAGCGCAGTCGCGACCAGCGTGGCGATGCGCTCTCCGGTTTGCGGTGCGACCTCGAAGCCCATGCTTTCGGCTTCCTTGAGAAACGCCGACTCCCGCATGGTCGCATCGAAGGCCTGGCGCAGCGCCTCGACGCGATCCACTGGCACACCCGGAGGCGCCATCAGCGGCCGCCCGAGCTGCGTGTTGCCGGAGAAGAAGGTGAGCACCTGGCGCTGCTCGTCGGTCTTGAGATAGTCGAAAATCGTCGGCGCGCCGAGCCACGGCACCGCCTCGGGCTCCATGTTGAACAAGACCCGCATCTGCCCGGTCTCGACCCATTGCCGGCGTGTGCCAACCGGACCGCCCACGCTGTTGACGAAGCCGCCGACCTCGCCGCGCGTCACTGCCAGCACGACGTCGCCCGGCGAGCGATAGCCCTGCACGATCTTGAGCTTCATACCGAGCAGGTTCTTCAGGAGCAGCGGCGCCGCAGTGACGCCCTGCACGCCGCCCGGCGCGCCCACGATCAACTCGCGCGCGAACAGGTCTGCCACGGTCTCGAAACCAGAGTTCGTCGACACAAACATCACGCGATGATTGATCTCGGGGCTGCCCAGCCAATTGAAGCGGCCCGGGTCGTAGCGCACGTTGGCGAGCCCCATGACGGCCGCGTCGGTCATGTTGCGCGACACCATGCCGAGCACGGTGCCGTCGCGCGCCGCCACGTTGAACAGGTGGTTGGTCGCCACGATGTGGCCCGCGCCCGGCATGTTCTCGACGATCAGCGACGGATTGCCCGGAATGTGGCGCGTGACGTGGCGTCCGATCAGCCGCGCCCAGAGGTCGTAGTCCTGCCCGGCGGCCGTACCCACGACGAGCTTGATCTGCTTGCCCCGGTAGAACTCGGCCGGCGCCTGCGCGTGGGCGGACGCCCCAAACGCCATCGCAACCAGGATCGACGCAGCGAACCTTAACATCCTGGCGTCCTACGCTTCCTATGGCTCGCTATTAATCGCGGGCGCGCGCGTGTTGACGAAACGATAGCGTCATTTGGCATGGCGCGATAGCCTGCGGTCTTCCGAACTGCCCACCTGGAGGAGCCATGGCCAAGATTCGTCACATCGTCTTTCACACCACCGACGTGGAGCGGCTGGTGAAATTCTATGTCGAGGTCATGGGGCTCACGATCAAGCATCGGGCCAGCAATGGCGGCGTCTCACTCACCGACGGCTATCTCGACCTCTCCATCCACACCAACAAGATGGACGGCAAGCCTTCGGGATTTAACCATTTCGGCTTCGAGGTCGAGGACAATGCGGAGATCGTCGAGCGTTTCAGGGACAAGGGCTACCGTCCGCCGCTGAAGCGGCCGGGCGACCGCCTCTACGCCGAGTATCGGGCGATCGATCCGGACGGCAACAATTTCGACATCTCGGTCAACGGCTACGACGCGCTGCGCCCCGATCGCGACGGCAGCAAGACCGTGAAAGCCGCGACCGCGTGACTGCGATACACGAACGAGGAGCCATGAGCATCGGATTCATCGGGCTCGGCGCCATGGGCGCCGGCATCGTGCCGCGACTGATGGCGGCGGGCCACACGGTCACCGGCTGGAACCGCGCACGCACCAAGGCCGAGCCACTGATCAAGGCCGGCATGCGCTTTGCGGACAGCCCGCGCGCGGTCGCGGCCACGTCCGACATCGTGTTCTCGATCGTGACCGACGCCACGGCGGTGCGCGAAATCGCGCTCGGTCCCGACGGCGTCATTGCGAGCCTCAAGCCTCCCAGTATCTATGTCGACATGAGCACGATCGCGCCTGATGTCAGCCGCGCGGTCGCCGCTGAATTCGCCGCCAAGGGCCTCGCGATGCTCGATGCGCCGATCTCGGGCAGCCCGGTCACGCTCGCGCAGGGCAACGCCTCGGTCATGGTCGGCGGCGACAAGGCGGCCTTCGATCGCGTCGAGCCGGTGCTGCGTGCGATCGGCCCCAAGGTGACCCATATCGGCGCGAGCGGGCTTGCGGTGCAGATGAAGATCTCGGTCAATCTCCTGCTCATGGTCGAGGTGATCGCGTTTGGTGAGGCGGTCGCGCTCGCGGAGAAAGGCGGCGTCAAACGCGAGACCGCGGTCGATGCCATCCTCAAAAGCGTCGCGGCGTCACCGGTGCTGGGCTATCGCGGCCCCTTCATCCTGGAGGGCAGGATGCCGGAGGTGCCGCTTGCGGACGTGACGCTGCAGCAGAAGGATATGCTGCTCGCGCTCGAGCAGGGCCGCAAGCTGGGCAGCCCGGTGCCGCTCGCGGCCGCTGCCAATGAGATGATGAACGCCTGCCGCGGACTGGGTATCGATCACCACGACTTCGTCACCGCGCATGAGGTCTACCGCCGTTTGGGAGGACAGCAATGACATCGAAGGTCGAGAAATTGGGTTTCGCTTTGGGCAAAGCCGTCAAGATGACGGTCGACGCCGCCAAGGATGCCACCAAGGGCACTGCCGCCGACAAGCCAGCAGCCGACGCCACCGACCGCCCGCCGATGTACCGCACCAACATCCGCAATGTGCCCAAGGTCGAGAGCCTGCCGCGCGAGGACGGCTGGGTCGACATGCAGGTGCAGTTCCTGATCGACAAGGCATCGGCTGGCGCCAATCATGTGGTGGGCTGGACCGTGCTCAAGCCGGGCGCGCGCCACGAGCGCCACCGTCATCACAATTGCGATGAGTTTTTCATCGTAATCAAGGGACGTGGACACATCTACAGCGATCTCGGCGAGGAGCCGTCGGTCGAGGGCGACGTGGTCTATTCGCCGCGCGGTTGCTGGCACGGCTTCAACAACACCTCGAACGAGGACGTCGTGCTGGCCTGGGGCTGGATGGGCGCAGGATCGATCGAGGATTCCGGCTACGAGGTCGATCCGACGAGCCACAAGCCCTGAGCATAATTTGTGAAGCCGGTTGCCACAGCCGTTCGTCCCCGCGCAAGCGCCAGGGCATGCACACATCTCAGAAGCGACACGACGGGCCTCTCCGCTCCCCTCCCCCCGCGAACTCTTGCGAGCGGTGGGGAGGGGTCGGGGGGACGCTTGAGATACACCGCACCGCCCCCCACCCGGCACGTTTCGGCGCAGCGCCACCCTCCCCACCGCCATAGCGCGTCGAAGACGCGCGTTAACGCGCTTTACGCTGGAGGAGGGATGGTGCCCGCTGCACCGCCTCGGCTGGAATCTCCAGCCGCCGTCTGGCAACGGAAGAAAGCAGAACGATGAATCTCCGGGACGATCCACGCATCGTGCGCGGCATGACGGCGCAATTTGCGCTGCGGCGCCAGCGCCTCGACGGCGGCGACAAGCTGCTCGGCTGGAAGGTCGGCTTTGGCTTGCCCGCACAGCTCAGGCAGTTCAACATCACCGGCCCGCTCGTGGGCTTCCTCACTCAGAATGCGCGCGTGGCCCCAGGCAGCACCGTCTCACTTGCCGGCTGGGCCAAGCCGGTGGCCGAGCCCGAAGTCGCGGTTCACATCGGCAGTGATCTCGCGGCTGGCGCAACGCTTGAGGCCGCCGCAGCTGCGATCGCCGGCATCTCGCCCGCCATCGAGCTTGCCGACGTGCACGAGCCGGCCACCGATCCGGAACGCATCCTCAGCCACGACATCTATCAGCGCCACGTGGTGCTTGCTGGCGTGACGCCAGCGCGCGCGGGAGGTGCGGCCGATGGTCTCACCTGCCGCGTCATGCGGCGCGGCAGCGAGTTCGCGCGCACCAGCGATCCGCAGGCCAACACCGGTCTCTGGGTCGACATCGTAAGCCACGTTGCGAATGTGCTCGCGGCCTTCGGCGAGCGGCTGCGTGCGGGCGAAGTGATCATCACCGGCTCTGTGGTGCCGCCGATCGCCATCGAGCCTGACGAGAACGAGCTCGCGTTTGCGCTTGACCCGGTCGGAGCGATTGCGGTCACATTCATCAGATGATCCGTCATGTCCTCGGACTAACACTTGTCCCGGCCATCCACGTCTTTAGACTTCAAGCAGCAAGCAAGACGTGGATGCCCGGCATAAAGCCGGGCATGACGAATCGGAGAGTCATGCGCATGTTCACCCGGCTTGTCGCCCTGACGATTTGTTTTGCGGCGGCTGTATCGTTGGCCCAAGCGCAGACCGCAGCTCCGCCGTGGCCGCAGAAAACCGTGCGCTTCATCATCCCGCTGCCGCCCGGCAGCGGGATGGATCTCTCCGCGCGGCTGATCGCCGAGCGGCTGACCCAGAGCTGGGGACAGTCGGTCGTGGTAGAAAACCGCCAGGGTGCCGACGGCATTCCGGCAGTCACCGCCTTCCTCGCCGCGCGCGACAACCACACTTTTCTGTTCTCGTTCGCCGGGATCGTCAGCTTCAATCATCTGCTGCACGAGCGGCTGCCTTACGACCCGAAGGAGCTCGTGCCGCTCGCGCCCGCGATCGATAATTTCCTCGGCGTCTCCGCCAGCGCGACCTTGAAGGTCAACACGCTGGCCGAGCTCATCGCAGCCGCCAAGGCGCAACCCGGCAAGCTCAACTACGCGGCAACGCCCGGCCTTCCGGTCTTTGTGCTGCTCGCGCTGCAGCGTTACGCCGGCATCGAGATGTCGAATGTCCCCTACCGCGACTTCGCGCCGGCCTATCAGGATCTCACAACAGGCCGACTGCATGTCGCCAGCACCGGCGTCCCGACGCTGGCGCCGCATCATCGGGCCGGCAACGCGAAGCTCCTGTTCGTGACCAACCGCGAGCGCTCCCCGCAGGCGCCCGACGTGCCGACCGCGGCCGAGGCCGGCTATCCTGATCTCACCTTCGAGGGTGTCTCCGGCGTCTATGGCTGGCGCGACATGCCGACCGAGATCCGCCGGCGCGTCATCACCGATGTTGCCACGATCGTCGCCGATCCGGCGTTCCGCGCCCGTGTCATCGGAGTCGGCAGCGCGCCGCGCAGCGGCACGCCGGAGGAGTTCGCCGCCGCGATCGAAGACCAGCGCGCCCGTATCACCGCCATCCATGAAGCAACCGCCAAGCGCTAGCGTTTGAACGGAGCCGTGCGTCTCGCAGGAACGCATCTGCCGAAAAGAGACACTTGAAGAATCAGTTGGAGGAATCGCCATGCGCCAGATCGCATTCCGGACGACGGCCGCTGCCGTCCTTGCCGGACTCGTCATGCTCGTTGCACCAGCACAGTCGCAAGCCCAAAGCTGGCCGCAGCGGCCAGTGCGCCTGATCGTGCCGTTCGGGCCCGGCGCCGGCGCCGACATCGGGGCGCGACTCCTGTCGGAGCGATTGCCGGCGCGCTGGGGCGGCAAGCCGGTCGTGATCGAGAACCGGCCGGGCGGCGACGGGCTGCTCGCCATCCAGTCGTTCCTCTCGGCCAACGACGACCACACCTTCCTGTTCACTCCCGCAGGCAATTTTACGGTGCATCCGTTCCAATACGACAAGCTGCCCTACACCAGCGCCGATCTCGTACCGGTTGCCCGCGTGTCGAACACCATTCTCGGCGTCGGCGTGCCGGCCGCCATGAATGCCGGCACGATTGCGGACTGGGTCGCGCGCGCGAAGGCCGAGCCCGGCAAGTTCAACGCCGCGGTCGTGCCCGGCATCACCGAGTTCACCTTCGACTATTTTGTGAAGACCGTCGGCCTCACGCTCACCAAGGTGCCCTATCGCGATATCGTGCAGGCCGCGACCGACGTGGGCGAAGGCCGCCTGCAGATCTACATGGCCTCCTACGCGATCCTGCAGCCGCAGACCGAAGCCGGCCGCATCAAGACGATCATCGTCAATGGGCGCGAGCGCGCGCCGATCCTGCCTAATATTCCGACCGCACGCGAAGCGGGCTTTCCGTCGCTCGAGGTGGAAGGCCTCGTCGGCCTGTTCGGCTCCCGCACGCTGCCGAAGGAGCTGGTCGAGAAGATCGGCGCCGATGTCGTGGCGGCCACCAAGGATCCTGCCGTATCGGCGCGCCTCTCGGCAACCGCGCAGACCGTCAATCCCGGCATGCCGGCCGAATTCGCGGCCGCGATCCAGGCCCAGCGCGACCAGATCGCCAAGATCGCGCAGGAGCTCGGCATCAAGCCGAAAGTGCAGCCGTGAGCCCGCGCGTCAATTCTCGAGCGTGGCACCGCTCGCCTTGATCGGCCCGGCATATTTCTTGATCTCGCTCGCCACGAACCGCGAGAGATAGTCCGGGGTGCGTCGCATCGGCACTGCGATGCGCAGTCCGTTGGCTTCGAGCCGATCGCGCACGCTCTTGGTGTCCAACGTGCCGCCGAGTGCAGCGCTGAGCCGGCGGATGATAGTGGCGGGCGTGTCCTTCGGAAAGAACAGCGCAAACCAGATCGACGCATCGAAATTGGCAAGTCCCTGTTCTTGCGCGCTGGGCACGCCCGGCAACACCGTCGCGCGCTCACGGCTCAGCGCAGCCATCGCCTTCACGGTCTTCTCCTGGATGGCCGGCAATGACGTCTGCACCGGGTCGCAGAGATAGTCGATGCGCCCAGCCAGCAGATCCGGCATGGCCTGCGATGTGCTTCGATATGGCACGTGCGTGACCTCAATGCCGATCGCGGTGTTCAACAACTGGCAGGTGATGTGGGTGCCCGAGCCCTGCCCGCCCGAGCCGTATTGCAGCTTGCTCTGGTTGGTCTTGGCGTAGCCGATGAACTGCTTGAGATCGGCTGCCGGGAAGTTGGGCCGGGTGATCAGCATGTAGGGCGCTTCGGCAATCAGTCCGACGGGCGCGAAGTCGATCGTGGCATCGTAAGGCGGATGCTTATAGAGGAGCTGGTTCTGCGAGTGGGTGCCGGTGACGCCGAAGGCGACCTGATATCCGTCCGGCGCCGCGCGCGCCACACGCAGAGCTCCGTTGCTGCCGCCCGCTCCCGCGACATTCTCGATAATCACCTGCTTGTTCAGGAGCTCGCCAAGGCGCGGCGACAGGATGCGCGCCACCACGTCCGAGGCGCTGCCGGCGGGGAATGGCACCACCAGGGTAATTGGCTTGGTCGGCCAAATCTGGATAGCATTGGTGGTCTGTGCGGCGGCTGGTAACGACGCAAGCGCGAATAGCACGACAGCAAGCATGACAATGCTTGGCACAAGTCCTCCCTCGGCAAGAATCCGGACATCCTGTGGTAGCAAATTACTATCTAGCGGCGATCGCTAGCCACCAAATCTACCGGCAGTTGATACAAACACAAGTGGAGAAAAGGTCAACGACAAGCGCACAATTGAGTTGTTAAACGGCGAGCAACGCCCGGTATAGTTGCAAGGAGGCAAAGTAGATCAGCTCGGTTTGCGAGGTTTGAGCGAGGAGATTGGCTGTATTCCTCTTCCTTGACCCTCATCGCGAGAGATCGCGCGCTGCGCACGGCTCAGCAGGCTTCGGCGTGAACTCTCACTGCAATGTGAACTCAGGCAAATGACCGGCCATTGTCGGATTTGCCGATTTTCACTTCAGGGTCCTGTATTGCCGCCTGCTGGTCCCTGCCACGCCCCAAAGATGGGATGAGCTACCAGCGAGCCTCGGACTATCACCGCCGTGGAGAGTGCGATGGCAGTCACCATGAATCGCCGCGCGCTGATTGGCCTGTGTGGCGGCGCGGCCGTATGGCCGTACGCCGCCCATGCGCAGCAGCAGCGCCTTCTCTATCTCACACATTCCGCCGGCTATCGGCACGAGGCCATACCGTTGTCGCGGACAATTCTAAGCCGAATCGGGCAGAACTCGGGATTGTTCGACATCACCGCGACCGAGGACGTGTCTCAGCTCACGACCGAGAACCTCGCTCGATATGCTGGTGTGATGTTCTACACGACCGGCGAGATGCCGATGAACGCGGCGCAAAAGGCAGCGCTCCTCGATTTCGTTCGGTCCGGGCATGGCTTTCTGGGCGTCCACTCCGCCACGGATACGTTTTACGAATGGACCGAGTATGGCGCGCTCGTCGGCGGCTATTTCGATGGTCATCCCTGGCATCAGAGCGTGCGAATTGACGTCGCTGACCCCTCGGATGCCTTGGTGTCCTTCCTGGGACGCGCGTTTGAGATCAACGACGAGATCTACCAGATCAGGGACTTCGACGAGCAAGGATCGCGCGTCCTTCTGCGTCTCGACGGACGGTCAGTCGACCTGAGCCGGGAGGGTGTGCACCAGCGATCGTATGGCTGGCCGCTCGCCTGGACGCGCTCCTACGGCCAGGGGCGCGTGTTCTACACGGCGCTGGGCCACGAGCAGGCGGTCTGGCGCGATCCGCGATATCAGCAGCTGCTATTGAACGCGATTCGTTGGAGCATGCAGGGTTTGCGCTAGAAAGCGGTCGACCTGCCCCACCTATTGGAGCTGTCAAATGGATATGGATATTTCGACCGTCGACGGATCTTGTCACTGCGGCACAGTTCGCTTTCGCGTTCACCTGACGAACGGATTGCGCACTGCGCGTCGGTGCACATGCTCCTACTGCCGGATGCGCGGAGCTGTTGCGGTGTCAGCCGATCTCGGCGGTGTTGATATTCTCTCAGGCGATGAAGCGTTATCGATGTATACGTTCAATACGGGTACCGCCAAACACTTCTTTTGCTCGAAATGCGGGATTTATACGCATCATCAGAGGCGATCCAATCCCAACCAATTCGGCGTCAATGTCGCCTGCCTATCGGGGCTGAGCCCTTTCGATTTCGAGGATGTTGTTGTCTACGACGGCGGCAACCATCCCGAGGACGCATATTCCAGCGCTAAAGCACGAGTCGCTGGACATCTGAAGTTCATCCGCACGTCTTAGCCACATCATCATCTACGCGCCTGCACCGGCGTCAGGCAGCGGAGAAAGCTGCCGGCCCTTGGTTTCAGGCAGCAGCAGGGCGGCGGTGATCAGGATGCCGTAGGCAAGGACCGCGAACACGCCGATCGACTGGCCAAGCGGGAGCTGTGCACTCAGGAGCCCGACGAAGGTCGGATTGAGTGCCGCAACACCGCGCCCGAAATTGTAAGCGAAACCCTGGCCCGAACCGCGGATCGGGGTCGGGAAGTTCTCGGTCAGGAACGCGCCCATCCCGGAGAAGATGCCCGAGGCAAAGAAGCCGAGCGGGAAGCCTAAGATCAACATCATCGTGTCGTTGACCGGAATCTGCGTGTAGATGAGCACGGTCACGACCGAGCAGACCGCGAACAGGATGAAGTTCGCGCGCCGCCCGATCCGGTCGGCCAGATAGGCGCTGACCAGATAGCCGATGAAGGACCCGATGATGATGACGGCGAGATAGCCGCCGGTGCCGAGCACGGTCAGCTTGCGCTCTGTGCGCAGGAATGTCGGCAGCCAGGTGGCGATGGCGTAGTAGCCGCCCTGTGCGCCAGTCGCGAGCAGCGACGTCAGGATGGTCGTCTTCAGGATTCCAGGAAGGAAGATCTCCATCCAATTTGATCGGCCGCCGCCCGCCCGCTGCTGCGCGAGCATGGCCTTGTAGACCGGCGGTTCGTCGACGAAGCGGCGCACGAAGAAGACAAGGAACGCCGGTAACAGCCCAACCCAGAACAGCGCCCGCCAGGCGGTGTCTTCCGGCAGGACCGAGAACGCCAGCGTGGCCATGATCGCGGCCATCGCCCATCCGATCGCCCAGCCGCTCTGTACGCTGCCGACGGCCTTGCCGCGATGCTGCGCGCGGATCACCTCCCCCATCAGGACTGCGCCGGCCGCCCACTCGCCGCCGAAGCCGAGCCCCATGAGAGCGCGGAAGATCAGGAGCTGCGAATAACTCTGCGCGAACCCGCACAGGAACGTGAAAAAGGCGAACCAGACAATGGTGATCTGCAACGTGCGCACGCGCCCGAAACGATCGGCGAGCGCGCCAGCGAACCAACCTCCTAAGGCCGAGGTGAGCAGCGTCACCGTACCGATGAAACCGGCATCGGTGTTGCTGATCGCGAAGGCCGCGACGATCGAAGGAATCACAAAGGAGAAAATCTGGACGTCCATGGCATCGAGCGCCCAGCCGCCAAAGCAGGCCCAAAATGTCCGTTTCTCCGGCGGTGTCAGCTCGCCATACCAGCCGATGGCGCTGGTGTCCTCCGCTGCGCGCTCGATCGCCATGGGTCCCCCTCCCGTGCCGGATTGGATTCCCGCTGCTCACCGATGCCGGCACAATGCTCTTGGAGTGTAGCCCGCATTGAGCGCAAGCGAAATGCGGGAGCGGACGATCGAGTAGCACCATCGTTCCGGGATGTCGCCATAGCGCGTCTTAGAGGGCGTTCACGCCCGTCTTCGACGGGCTATGGACGCGCGTGACCGCGCTGATGGCTCCATCCGGGCTACGGGGCTAACCAACGGCACCAGACGAATTCTCATCCTCGAAAATCGTAATCACCGGCGGCTCGCCCGCAAGCCCGAGCTCCTGCCAGCGGCCGACCACCTTCTCATACGCATCCTTCGAAAGCTTGGTGCGCTTGGAGAAGCTCTTGTAGTAGCGATAATCCATGCAGGCGTTGATCAGCGCCTTCGAGCCCCATGGCCTGATCTCGGGCGGGTTGAGGCTCGGGTCGAGATAGGTGCTCCAGGTCTCGCGCAGAATGTCGATCGATTGCGCGGGCCGCGAGCGCGTCGCCATCGCCCACAACACTTGGTGCACGTTGGTCGGATCGATGTCGTCGTCGACCACGATCACGTATTTGCCGAAATAAGCGCCGGCGGTGCATTGCGCGGCGAGCGCCATCACCTGCGGGGCGTGGCCGGCATACATCTGCCTGATCGACACGACCGTGATGCCCCAGCCGGCCGCTTCGGGAATAGACCACACGCCTTGGATGCCCGGCACGCCGAGCTTCTGCAGGTCGGCCCAGATGCCGGCCGAACGCAGCGCTGCCCAGAAGAGACCAGCTTCGTTCGCCGCGCCTTCGGCCATCAGCGCGCAGGTGAGCGTCGGGTTGTCGCGATAGCGCACCCGCTCGACCCGCATGTAAGGCGTGGCGCCCGAGGGCCGCCCGTAATAGCCGGTGAACTCGCCGAACGGACCTTCCGTAAAAGTCTCGTCGGGATAGAGGAAGCCCTCGAGCACGATCTCGGCGCGCGCCGGCAAAGGGAGCCCGGTGAGATCGCTGGTGAAGACCTCAATGGGCGCGCCCGCGATGCCGGAATAGTAGTCGTACTCGCATTCGGTCTTGGGCAGGCTCGTGGCTGCGACCAGGAACAACAGCGGATCGATGCCGTAGCAGGCCGCGATCGGCATCGGCTTGCGCATCTTCCACCACTTCTCGCGGTCGATGGTGGCGTCCTTGCCGGGCGAAGTGTAGACGCCGACCTCGCGCGGGCCCTTGATCATCATGCGGTAGGTGCCGACGTTGATGCGGCCAGTCTCCGGATCTTTGGTGATGACGGCATCGCCGGTGCCGAGATAGAACCCGCCGTCGAGCGGCCACATGCGCTGCGCCGGGAACATGCGGATGTCGATCTTGTCGCCTTCGAGAATGTTCTGGTTGCAGATCGCCTGTGCGGCGGCCACTTCGCGCGGCGGCATCTTGCGGCCGAGCTTCTTCTGCAGCGCCTGCACCGCCTTGAGCGGATGATCGACCGGCTCCTCACCGATCATCAGGCAGAAGCGCGACAGGTTACAGCCGATCATGTTGTAGAGCGCTTTGTGGCCGGGATGGCCCTTGATGTTCTCGAAGAGAAGCGCGGGCGATCTGCTGCTGCCGACGAGATAGGTGATGGTGGCGGCCTCGAGATCGGGATCAACTTCCGCGGTGATGCGCTTGAGCTCGCCCAGCGCCTCGACCTTCTCAAGCCAGAGATCGAGATCGCTGGCATTGGCGGCGCGCGGCGGCTTGGCCGCCGGGCTCGCAGCCTCTCTGTCCTCGTTCGGGCTGATCGTGACGCTCATGTCCATGGTGTTGCTCCGGCGGCATTGCTCACACGCATCGTAACGGCTCGAGAGCGGCGTGCAATGCGGGGAACTTCACGGAATCAGCAGCACCGAGCCCGCGACGCTGCGCGCTTCGACAGCGCGATGGGCAGTGGCCGCGTCCGCAAGCGGAAAGTTTGCACCGATCTCGATTGTGAGCGCGCGCCGCTGCACCAGATCGACCAGCTCGGCGGCGGCTGCGCGCATGGCGGCGACGTCGGCAGTGAGCCGGCTCAGCGCCGGGCGCGAGACCGAGAGCGAGCCCTTCTTGGCAAGCTGCAGAAGATCGAGCGGCGCCGGATGGCCCGACGCGTTGCCGTAGTTGACCAGCATGCCGAACGGCCGCACGCAATCGAGGGAAGCCGCAAACACATCCTTGCCGACGCCGTCATAGACCGCCGCCACGCCGTGCGGCGCGATCGCCTTCACGGCGGCGACGAAATCGCTCTCGCGATAGAGGACCGCATGATCGCAGCCGTGCTTGCGTGCGATCTCCGCTTTCTCGCGTGAGCCGACCGTGCCGATCACAGTCGCGCCGAGATGCTTTGCCCATTGGCACAGGATGAGCCCGACGCCACCAGCCGCGCCATGAATGAGGATCGTGTCGCCGGGCGCTGGCTTGTAGACGCGATTGATGATCATCGAGGCGGCCAGCCCCTTGACCATCATGGCGGCAGCCTGCCGCTCCGTGATCGCAGCGGGCAATTTCACGAGCCGCTCGGCCGGCACGTTGCGCATCTCCGCATAGGCACCGGTGTCCTCGAAGAACTCGCCGCGCATGCCGGCATAGGCGACACGATCGCCTGGCTGGACGTCGGTCACGCCCGCGCCGACGCTTTCAACCACGCCAGCAGCCTCGTTGCCCGGAATGAGTGGAAACTGCTGCTGGCGCGCGATGTAGAAGCCGCCGCGGCGGACGTTGATGTCGGAGAAATTCACGCCGATCGCGCTCTGGCGCACGCGCGTCTCGCCCGCGCCTGGCGGCGGCAGCGCGATGTCCTCATAGCGCAGCACCTCGGGCCCGCCATTGACGTGAATGCGCACGGCTTTGGTCATCAGCCACTATTCGCGGGGCATTCGACGGCACGCAAGCGACAGGCCCGGCGTCGCCGCCGGGCCTGTGGTCATTCCCAATCCCGCGCGCGGGAGGATCAGAACTGCGCGGCGAGCTTCTGCAGGCCCATGACCTGCACCAGCTGGCGCACTTCGTTTTTCTGCTGCTCGCTGAACATCATGATCAGCGGGATCGCGGCGTTTTTGAGCTGCTGCACTTCGGCGCCCTCGGCGTCGATCGCGGCGAGCTTGCCGCCTGACTTGTTGATCTTGTAGGCGATGCCGCGCAGCGCAGCCTCGACTCCCGGCCAGTAGCGCTGCTGATCGGGCGTGAGCTTGAGGCGGGCTTTGATGCTGGCGATCTGCGCATCGTTGAGGACGTGGTTGTCGGGCTTGGGCTTCGCCGCTGGCACGGTCGGCACCAGGGAGGCGCGACGCTCGGCCGGACGCGCTTCGGGAGCCGGCGACGCCTGCGGGGGCGTGATCGACTCGACCGGATCGCCGTAGGCGAGAACGCCGCTCGGGATCACCGGCTTGGAATCGGCAGACGCGAGGTCATAGGACGGATTGGGATCGAACACGATCTGGTTCTTGGCGACCGCGGTGACGGCCGGCGCCGTCCGTGCAGCCAGGTTGCTCCAGGCGATTGGGAAACGCAGCGCCACCACTTCGGCCGGTGTGAGATCCTTGCTCTGGGCTTCGCTCCACCCCACCAGCAGTCCGGCAAGGCTCGCAACAATGACCGCTCCGATCACCGCGTAACGACGGCGCGCGCGCTGCTGCGCGCTCAGGTCCACCCACTGCATGCTTAGTTGTCCCCGACTGTCCCGATTCGAGGTATCACACTGATCGTGAACCGAGGATAAAATGTGGCCGAGACTTGCTGACTACCGCTCTCCACAGGCATAAAGATACTTAATTTCGGAACATTGGGCGAACGGATCATACGTCATTAACGATTGCGGCTGTGGCCGCGGCGGGCACGGCCCGGTGGGTCGGCGCTATCGCTCAAAGTCGGATCACGCCAAGCCGCGCCGCCTGTGCGACCGCGTCGGTGCGGCCGGTGGCGTCGAGCTTGTCAATCACTGAGCCGACGTGGAATTTGGCGGTGTGCACCGAGATGCCGAGCGCACGCGCGATCATCTTGTTCGAGGCGCCTTCCGCCATCAACTCCAGCACCTCGCGCTCGCGCGGCGTGAGCGTCGCGTCGGGATCAGACCGCGCGGAAGTCTGCGGCGGCGCGAGCGCCACATCCGCAGCCTCGCCCGTTGAAGCAAGCCGCACGCCGGGGATCGCGCCGAGCAGTTCGATGAGCCGTTCCTTCAGCTCCGGCTCGTCGACCTCGAGCGCGATCACGATCGTTGCGGACGGCTCGGTCAATGGCGCGGCCTCTCGCCGACGGTGATGGTCGCCTGCGTGGACGCACCGGCGCGCTTGAGCGAGAGCACCGCCTTGCTGCCGACGCTCTCCGGGCCGAGCGCGCGCCGCAGCGCCGACACGCTCTCGATCGGGCGGCCATCCCAGGCGGCGATGACGTCGCCTTGCGCCAAGCCCGCCGCCGCGCCCGGACCGTCGCGATCGACATTCATCACGATCGCGCCGACGCCGCCGTCATCGAGCCGCACCGGCTGCAGTCCGAGGCCGAGATAGCCGCGCGCCACATGGCCGTGGGTCTCGAGCCGCGGCGCCACCCGCTCGATCGTTGCGGAGGGAATGACCAGCACGCGCCGGCGCGGCCCGAACACCGCCATGCCGATGGCGCGGCCCGATGCATCGACCACGAGGCCGCCTTCGGCCGCGCGGCCGAGCGAGAGGCCAAGCTCGATGCGGGCATCGATCTCGCCGCCGCGCAGCGAGCGCCACTTCGGGCCCGCGAGCGACACGATGCCGAGCGACACGAGCGTCTCGCCTTCGCGCGCGCCGATGGCGAGCGCCAGCGCACCAGGCTTCACCGCACCGGTGTCGAGCCGCGCGGGCACAGCGTCGGCACCCTCGACGCGCAGCAACGCCACATTGGTCGATGGATCGCGGCCGACGAGCGTGGCTTTTTTCGTGGCACCACCGGGCAGCACAACGGCGATCTCGCCCTCCTCGGCCAGCGCTTCGTCAGCGGTGACGACGAGTCCCTTGCGCCAGATAAAGCCGCTCGCGCGCGAGCGGTGCGAATGGACGGAGACGACAGCGGGCGCGGTGGTGGCAACGAGCCGCTCGAGCTCGGCGGAGAACGACGACAGTGAAAGCTCAGACATGGGGACCTCCAGGAATTCGAATTGGAACGTCAAGTCCCTTCTCATGTGCGCGGGACGTGCGGCCGTGCCTACCGCCCGGGTGGGTAGGCGTGTTGCGGCTCACACCAGCCAGATCGTCACAAGGAGATGTGGGCACATGCCTTGGCCGGCGAAAGGTCGAGCAGACGGCGCGAGGAGCACGCCTCAATCAAAAAGCCCGGCATTGCTGCCGGGCTTTTCAACGTTGTGCAGAGAAAACTCGTCGGCTCGCTTACGCTGCCTCGTCCTCGACCGCCTCTTCCTCCTCGGAAGGTTTGGCGGGGCCGCGGCGCGGGCCCTTGGCGAGCGCCGCCTCGATCTCCTTGACAGCCTCGGTCTCGGTGACGCGCTGGACGGCTGCGATCTCGCGCGAGAGCCGGTCGAGCGCGGCTTCGTAGAGCTGACGCTCGGAGTAGGACTGCTCCGGCTGCGACTCCGAGCGATAGAGGTCACGCACGACCTCGGCGATCGCCACGATGTCACCGGAATTGATCTTGGCCTCGTATTCCTGAGCCCGGCGCGACCACATGGTGCGCTTGACGCGGGCACGACCCTTGAGCGTCTCAAGCGCACGGCGCACGAGCGGCGGCTCGGCCAGCTTACGCATGCCGACCGAAGCGATCTTCGCAGTCGGGACCCGTAGTGTCATCTTGTCCTTGATGAACGTGATGACGAAAAGTTCCAGCTTGGCTCCCGCGATCTCCTGCTCCTCGATCGAGACAATCTGCCCGACGCCATGCGCCGGGTAGACAATGAACTCGTTGGTCTTGAAGCCCTGTCGTTGAGTGGCCTTCTTGCTGGTCATTCCAGGAACTGCTCCTTCCGCGTCCGGCTTGCGGCGAACGCTGGTTACGGGAGCCCGGCCGCGGACAGCACCGCGCACAGGCTGCGACGCCCTCCGCCGAGGGCCGCTTTTCTTCGCCCGCCGGGTCAGAGCGGCGGTTTTCTTAGATGACCTATGACGCGTTCTTCCTGCCACGACACGCAGCGCAATTACTCACGCCCCTACCTGACGATTTTGCCTGGAATGACCCCAAAAAGAAGGCTCCCCGGGAGGGAGCGTCCGGATTCGCGGGGCTTCCGTCATTTTTTTGTTTATATAGCACATTTTCCGCAGAAATCAAAGCTTTACGGCGAAATAAATCGGTATATCAGGCATTCGAACTCATTAATTTTGGGGCAGGTGGTTAACGGCCAGGGACCCCGCCAATGGTGGACGGAGGACCCGACCAAAAAAGCCAGAAAAATCAGTCGCCGGTCCCAGGATTGGGGGAGAAATACTGCTCCTTGCCGGCCACCCCCTCCCAGGCCTTGGAGTCGGCCGGAGGGGTCTTCTTGGTGGTGATATTTGGCCAGGTCTTGGAATACTCGGCGTTGAGCGACAGCCATTTCTCCAGCCCGGGCTCGGTGTCCGGCTTGATCGCCTCGACCGGGCATTCCGGCTCGCACACACCACAATCGATGCATTCGTCGGGATGGATGACGAGCATGTTCTCGCCTTCGTAGAAGCAGTCGACCGGACATACCTCTACACAGTCCATCAGCTTGCACTTGATGCAACGTTCATCGACGATGTAGGTCATCTGCAGCTCCAAATCCCGCCTAATGCCCGCCGATTTGATGTTCCTACGACAGTTGAGGCAAGCTTAGTTAGGAACTTCAAATCGAAAGCGGCACTAAGATCATAAACTTGCCAGTGCCCCTTTGCTTCCGAAGTTCGCGTGCAAGGATGCCGCGATGTATGGCGAACTTCGGAAGCGGGGCGCTGGGGGTGACTAGCGCAAGGCCTCCCGCCGGGCAAGAGATTGCGGCCACTCGCGGCCATTGATTGCTTTTTCTTTCTTCGCGTTCCTTGGCGCCCGGAACTCTCAGCCCTCTTGTTCGCCGGTGAAGCGATCGATGGCGCGGCGCTCGCGCTTGGTCGGGCGGCCCATGCCAACAGCGCGGGCGGCAGGCTCCGGTTCGCGCTCGGCTGCACGCACCGGCGGTGGCGACAGGTCCTCGTAGAGCAGCCGCCCGGCCTGCGCATCGCCCCGGCGTTCCGCGAACGCCGCCACCTTGAGAACACGCACGGTGCGGTCGAGCGCGACCGTGAGGACGTCGCCCGCCCTGACGGCGTGGCTCGCGGCAGAAATCCGCGCACCGTTCACACGCACATGCCCGGAACCCGCCAGCGCAGCCGCCGCCGAGCGCGTGCGCACGACACGGGCATGCCACATCCACTTATCTATGCGCTGACGGTCCAACGACTAGTGCTCCGTTTCCGAAGTTCGCTTGACACTGCGGCACCACTCGATGCGAACTTCGGAAACAAAGGGAGGACTAGCAACCCCATGGTTCTAGTGCGGCTTTGAATTTGAAGTTCCTGCACGAGCGGTGGCACGAGGGCTGATGATCATCGCCCCTCCTTGGCCTCGAGCTGGGCCTTGAGCGCCGCGAGCTTGGCAAACGGCGAATTGGGATCAGGCTCGCGCTCCCGCTCGCGCCGATCGCGTCCGTCGCGGCCCTTGATGTACTTGGCGCGCAGCTCCGGATCGCGATCCGGACGGTCGCCACGATCGCGCTGCGGACGGTCGCCGCGCGGCCGACGTTGGTCGCGCTCGGGACGGTCCGGCCGCTCGGCGCGCTGCTCCGGCCGCGGCGAACGATCGGCACCCTGCTCGGGCCGCGGCTCGGTACGCTCGCCACCCGCAGGGCGGTCCGCACGATCGGGGCGGCGACGATGCCGGCGATGATGCTCGCTGCCGCCTTCGCGCGCCTCGGCGCCGCCTTCAGGCGCTGCGGCAGCCGGAGCGCCCGGTGCGCCCTCCGCCTGCGCTGGAGCCTCGCGGCGGCGATGCGCCTGCTGCTGGCGGTGCGGCCGGCGCTGCTGCCCCTCAAAACGTCCACCAGGGCGCCAGACATCCACGAGATCGGGCTCCGCCGGCTTGTCCACGAGATCCGGCTCCGCCGGCTTGTCCACGAGATCCGGCTCCGCCGGCTTGGCCTCAGCCGCAGCGCTCTCGGCTGCCGGCGCCTCCACCGGAGCCGATGTCGCTTCCAGGCTGGCGGCAGCGGGCTCAGCGACCGTTTCAGCGCCGGCCTCGCCTGCTGGCGTTGCTTCGACTGGCGCAACGGGCTCAGCGGGCACTTCGGCGATGGGTGTTTCGGCTGGCGCTTCAGCCGGTGCCGCAGAGGGATCGGTTGCCGAAGCCAGGTCCGCCATCTTCATGGCGATGTCGGCCATGGCGGCTTCCAGCGGCGTGGCCGCAGCCTCGGCAGCAGTCGCCTCGGCAGGCGCCTCAACCACTATCGCTTCAGATATCGGTTCAGCCGGCGTCGCCTCGGCGGACGACGTCTCCGCCGTTGGAGCGGCCTCGGCGACCGCAGCACCGTCGGAGGCCGGTGCCACGGCGGGCGGCGGCGCTGCCGGCCGTGGGCGCTTGTCCACGCGATAGCCGAGCGAGCGCAGGATCGAAGCGAACTCCTCGCCCGCGCAGCCGGTGAGTGAAGTCATCGCAATCGTGACCGTAAATCCGCGGCCATCGAAGGCGGCCGCCGGCTTCGGTCCGGGCGCGCCTTCGCGCCAGGCCAGCGCCGGGCGGATGATGTCGGCGAGGCGCTCGAGGATGTCGACGCGCACGACGCGCTCGCCGCACACGCGATAGCCGGCGATGCGGTAGAGCCCGCGGTCGATCTCCTTGTCGAGCGCAATCGAGGTGCGGCCGCTCGCGGCGAGCCGCTCGACCGGCTCGAGGCCCTTCGTCTCTTGGCCCTCGTGCTTGAGCGAGTAGAGCTGCACCGCAAGCACGCGCGGCGCCGGCTTGATCAGCAACGGCAGGTAGATGTGATAGGCGCCGAAGCGCACGCCGTATTTGCGCAGGCTCGCGCGCGCTGGCTGATCGAGGCCCTTCACGTCCTCGGCGACCTTCTGGCGCTCCAGCACCCCAAGTCCTTCGGACAGCTGGAACGCGATGCCGCGCGCGATGCCGGTAATGTCCTCGGCGGCGGCAAGCTGAAACAGAGGACCTAAAAACTTCTCGATGTGGGCCTTGAGCCAGAGGTCGAGCCGCGCCTGCACGGCGTCGCGCGAGGCGCCGGTGAGCTGCTCGTCCGCGACGATGCGCACGCGCGGCTTGAGCACCTCCTCCGCCGCCATGATCCTGCCCACCGGCTGGCCCTGCCAGCGGATCACGCCGTCGGTCGCCAGCACGAACTGCTCGTTGGGCGCCTGCCCAAGCCTGCTCGCGCGCGCGTCGATCTCGACCGCCAGCACCTTCTGGGCGGCGCCGGCGAGCGCCTTCGCCTCGGTGCCGGCGGAGGACGCTTCGGGCGTGAAGGTGAAGCCGTCGAGCCGTCCGATCACATGGCCTTCAACCACGACCTCGCCGGTCTTGCGAATGTCAGTTTCGAGCGCGGTGTTCTCGCGCATGCGCCGCATCAGCACGCTGGTGCGGCGATCGACGAAACGTTCAGTGAGCCGCTCGTGCAGCGCGTCGGAGAGCTTGTCCTCGACCGCGCGTGCGACGCCCTGCCAATGGTCGGGATCGGCGAGCCAGTCGGGCCGGTTGGCGGCGAATGTCCAGGTGCGGATATGCGCGATGCGGTTGGACAGCGTGTCGATGTCGCCTTCGATGTTGTCGGCGAGATCGACTTGGCGCGCGAACCAGTCAACCGGAAGCTTGCCTTCCCGCATCAGGAAGCCGAAGAGCGTCATCGCCAGCTCGGCATGCGCGGCCGGCGAGACCTTGCGATAGTCCGGGACCTGGCACACCTCCCACAGCCGCGCGATCGCCTCCGGCGTGGTCGCCATGTTGCGCACATCGTCGTCGCGCGCGGCGTGGTCGAGCACCAGGATGTCCTCGGCGACCGGCGCGCGTGTGAGCCCACCCTCCTTCGGAGTCTCGGCAAGCGAGGCCTGCAGCGCACCGAGCGAAAAGAAATCGAGCGCAGTGTTGCGCCACTGCAGCACCTGGATCGGCTCGAACGAATGGCTTTCCAGAGCCTGCGCCAGCTCGGTCTCGAATGGCGGGCAGCGGCCGGTGGTACCGAAAGTGCCGTCGCGGCTTGCGCGGCCGGCGCGGCCGGCGATCTGCGCCAGCTCGGCCGGATTGAGACGACGGAACTGATAGCCGTCGAACTTGCGGTCAGAGGCGAACGCGACGTGATCGACGTCGAGATTGAGGCCCATGCCGATGGCGTCAGTCGCGACCAGATATTCGACGTCGCCGGACTGATAGAGCGCGACCTGAGCGTTGCGGGTGCGCGGCGAGAGCGCGCCCATCACCACCGCGGCGCCGCCGCGCTGGCGGCGGATCAGCTCGGCAATCGCATAGACCTCGTCCGCCGAGAACGCCACGATCGCCGAGCGGCGCGGCAGCCGCGTGATCTTCTTCTCGCCCGCGAAGCTGAGCTGCGACAGGCGCGGACGCGTCAACACATGCGCGCCGGGCAGCAGCCTCTCCACCATCGGCCGCACCGTAGCGGCGCCGAGCACGAGCGTCTCCTCGCGGCCGCGGCGATTGAGCATGCGATCAGTGAAGACATGGCCGCGCTCGAGATCGGAGCCGAGCTGCACTTCGTCGATGGCGAGGAACGCAACGTCGAGCTCGCGCGGCATCGCCTCGACGGTGGCGACCCAGAAGCGCGGGTTCGCGGGCTTGATCTTCTCCTCGCCGGTGATGAGCGCCACCGCATCGGCGCCGACCCGCTCCACGCACTTGTTGTAGACCTCGCGCGCCAACAGCCGCAGCGGCAAGCCGATGATCCCGCTCGAATGCCCGAGCATGCGCTCGATCGCGAGATGGGTCTTGCCGGTATTGGTCGGTCCAAGCACGGCGGTAACGCCAGCGCCGCGAGCGCGGGCGTCGCGATTGATCGGAGAAGAGAAGGAGATGGGCATTGATGATCGAACTCGATCTTAATAGGCGCCGGCTGGCCTGGCCGGGCGCTAGCTGCGGTGGCTTGCCATCTTCAATGGCAGAGCGTCCGTCGCGGATCTGGTTTCACGTCGCGTGTCTCCAGCGCTCACGTGAAGGTATCTCGCGCGAAGGCATCTCGGGTCGAGCCGTGCGGTTGAGTGTGCGGCATCTTAGCAGTCTCTACGATGGAGTGGACGACTTTGTAAGGGGACCAAATGTAACGGGACCAACGAAGCGCAACCACTCCTCTAGATGCGAATGCGCTGCAAACCCGAGCGCCGTCGCCGGATCGTTCTTGGGTCAATTTTCTCGCCGTTTTTTTCTCGCCAGGTCTTCTCGCCAGGTCTTCTCGCCAAGTTTCCCGCCAGGTGCGAAAGCGCTCTCAGTGTAGACGATCTTTGTCGTCAGCGGAATTTGGCAAATGCGGCATCGACGCATTCATCAGCCGCGACCCGCGTGGGCAGCGATCCGTCCCATTGATGGTGGCAAGGTGTGCCGCTCTTCATCTGCAACTGCAACCTGCCATGCTCCACCGCACGAGCATTTGATCTCTCCATCGTGGGGCCAGCTTGCCCAATGAAGTTTGCAAGCGCGATTTTTTTGCCGCCCGTGACGCCCTCGAACTGACACGACCAAAATCACATCAGAATCATGAGGTTGCAGTTGCCGCGAACGCATCGCGGCGCTAGCTGCTTGTGTCACTTTGGAACAGCGCCCCGGCTGGAGAAGCGGTCGGCATGAGTGTGCGTAAGCTGTGGAACGAGTCTCGAACAAATCGCGGCCGAATCGCTGACTCGCCAATGGTGCGAGTTCGTTCACGGCCACATGTCGCGGCATACTATCAAAGCAATACAAGATCGGGTAGCCGCATTAAAATCAGCCTTTTCGCGCGGAGCCGGAACAAGGCTCAGTCGCGCCCGCACCCCAAATTACTGCGAGTGGACACTGTTTACTGCGAGCGGACACTGTTCGCTGAGGCACGATGGGGGTAAGGCACCGACACAAACTGGGTGGCCTGCAGAACACCCGTGCCAAACGGCGTGGGGACTGAAGCGCGGTAGGGTACCATCAGGCGTGTGCCAGCAATCGGGGCAAGCCAGATCTCGGCATCGCGTAGATCGGTGAGGTACTTGATCACGGGGCGATCGGGGACGTGACCCGCAACGGGCGTGAAATAGACGGCACACACAACCACGGTGCCTTGGTAGCCCTTCTCCGATTTGACCTTGTCAAGCCGCTTGAACGAAAGGCTGAGGTCGTAGCGCATGCGACCATCAAACACCCCGACCTTGCTCTTGCAGGCCTCGGGCGTGAAAGTATCGCCGGTGCCAGGGACCCGCATAATGGCTGCCGTCATCGGGTCGGTCACGCCCTTGCGATGCGCGTCGGTGACCGGGATACGTTCCGGGATCGGCGTTGACGGCGGATCGGCGATGGTTTCCTTCACGGCGCCGCTGTTCAGCAGCATCCGGACCTCGTCATATTTCTTGTCGGTCTGGATGCTTGACGCGTAGGAATTCACCAGCAGCTGACCGTTGGAGACAGTTCCGCGCGCCGCGCTGGAACCCTGGCCACTCGTGAAAATCCGCATCAGGCCGACAGTCGAACCACTCACGGTCGCGGTATATTGGTCGTCGTGAACATCGATGGTCCAGTTCCCCTGGCCAAACGACACCCCTCCAAGCGTCACCGAATAGCGGGCTTCGAGCTTGCCTTGAGCCTGGGCGGAGCCGCTCCCATCAACCAAAGCCACGCCGCCAAGGACGAGCCCCACAGCAATGGCGTGTCGTGCAGCCAGACGTGTCGTCACGTGGCTAGGTCCTTCTGCTCGCGGGTAACCACTGAAAGACCACGATGCCCGCCGGCAAGGGTCCTTCGAGCCAAGGGTCCTCCGAGCAAGGACTGGTGGCCTCCCCCGCCGCCCCCGCACGAATCCACTCAACATCTGCCCTGCCATCTTGGCTCGATCAAGGCAATTCAGCGTGGAATACCAGCCTTAGGATGACACGGCGGCGGGCCAGGCATGCCGGCAAGCCCCTCTTGGCCACCCCGGGCATCCCCCTGAGCGAGCGGCGACTTCCCTTGACGCTACCGCCCCCCGCCACTATACGTCCGCGGTCTCCAGCTAGTGGAGCGGATTTGACATTCGCTACCCACCCAGCCGCGGGCTCGCGAAGCGAATGTCAAATCCAAAGCTCCACTAGAAGCCTATAGTTGCTAGTGGTCCTTTGATTCTAACATTCGCAAGAGAGCCCGCCGAGAAGGGATGCGAATGTTAGAATCGGACCACTAGCAGCATCGCCGGAGCCGTGTCGCCGTGGTGGCGACCTGACCCGGCATGTCTCTGCGAGATTCCTGATTTCAAACGAGACTCTTGATCTCAAAGAAGGATTTCGCCATGTCACGGCGATGCGAACTGACCGGCAAAGGGGCGCAGGTCGGACACAAGGTGAGCCACTCGAACCGCAAGACCAAGCGGCGGTTCCTGCCTAATCTGCTCAACGTCACCGTGATGTCGGACGCGCTCGGCCGCTCGGTGAAGCTGCGCGTGTCGGCGAACGCCCTCAAGACGATCGATCATCGCGGCGGCCTTGATGCCTTCTTGCTGAAGGCCAAGGACTTGGAGCTGTCGCCGCGGGTGCTCGAGCTCAAGCGCCAGATCAAGAAGAAGGCCGCAACTGCCGAAGCCGCGAAATAGTGAATAGGGAAGAAACGATCTTTCGCGCGCCGTTTGTTGCTCCTACTTGCTATTAGCGTTTCTCACGGCTCCGCTAACGCGAACTGCAAGAGCAGCGTGCGCTGCAGCGCGGAGAAATTGTCATCTGAAACGAGCGTCAGCACGGTCTCGCCATTGGGGCCGCGATGGACGCTCAGGCCTTCCAGATTGTCGATGGCATAGCCG
>Ga0209488_10000168_pt1 | contig 50437 bp, 66 predicted proteins | sample Rivendell_Oct201_8_FD_188349 | JGI IMG/M metagenome (GOLD analysis project Ga0209488, IMG submission 188349) | Vadose zone soil microbial communities from the Eel River Critical Zone Observatory, Northern California, USA -... | ecosystem: Environmental > Terrestrial > Soil > Vadose zone >...
CAGTGAAGAACTTAAAGATGCCAGAGATAGAGCAATTACATTGGAGCTGACAAACCGCTTTGCTCACGTTCGAGGCAAGGACCTCGTTTGCGACCGGACTAAGTATGCAAGCTTACTCGTCATTATTTAGACCCTCGCGCCGAGGAAAAGACTTTGTGGGTGCAAGCCAAGCGCACTGTCCTAGCCATCCTTCGTGTACAGCCTGCCAGAGACCTCGTCGAGTCTCTTATGCAGCCTGTTTCGGATGAACACGAGACGATGTGGGAAGACATTTTGGAGTCCGAGATGGAAAGCGATCATCGCCTACGCCATCCGAGGCGCATGCCATCTGCGGCAGCACAGGAATCCGCATACCGTCTAGAGGACATCCGATCGTGAGTTAATTGCTTCAGTTTGTGAGCCTTGTGCTTACGTCGGGATAGCTTGTCGTTTCGTGAGGTTAAAGCGCATGCGATCTTCTTCCTTCTTGAGCTAGAGAAACAGGGAAAAGTGACGCGGAGCGATGGTTATCAAGACATCCTGAACGCCATTGCCAACGATGTTCGCAGCAAACATCGCATGCGCCTCCAGCGCCAGCAAGAGATCGGGAATATGACAGAAGCGTTACAGCATCTCAAAGAACGCAAGAAATACTTTGAGGAACAAATCGATAGCTATAATAGCTATGTCGAAGTGGCTATGGCGACCATGCAACGAGGAAAATCGTAAGCATCTACTCCGCATTCGTCAGCGTAATTGGCACTGATTGGCACCAGGAAAAAGCGGATCATCATGCCTTTTACTAAGCAATATTTCCACCTCAGGGACCTCCAAAAATCGGGCAAGACTCCTCAGTTCGGGTCATTTAAATACAGTGCACAAGACCTGTACGAGAGGGGCATACTTTTGTCGATCGATCAGCACTCCCCGAGACAATTTGACAAGATTGACCTCGTCATTTCCTCGAACCGGCTCGGCGTATTCGCCATTGAGATGTTCAACAACGCGTTGGGGATTACAAATCGTATGGCAGTTGCGGACGTCAGACTTGAAGATCTTCTCCAGGCTCAATACCAAGACAGAGCGTCACTCTCCTTATTCAACGGGCTCGCTAAATTTAATCTCAATCTCCTTTTGTATCAAATCAATAAGAAGTGGGTAGACTGTCATAACCGGTGTCACTGCCCGTTTCTAAAAAAATTTGACTGTTCTCTCCCAGGTTTTATGTATAAATACCCGTTATCCGCGTATCATGTACCACTTGCGGCTTGCTGAGGGTCTCGTGCAGTGACGCGATTCGCCATTGACTGGCGCTGACGTGCTTGTATGCCATGCCACGAACATGTAATCAATACAGATAGCTTATTTATACTTCTTGCTCCCAACTCTCGGCGCACCAACGCGTGTTCGAATCGAAAACTCCGATGAAACGACGAGTAACGCCCGTCCGGAATGAAGATCAAGTCATCGCCACCCCGCTCAGGTTACCAACTCCACCACCTCCTATCTAAGGTTTAGTAGCAGCTATAATGTTACTATGAGGAATGCTCAACAAGGCTATGACCAGGAAACGAACCTCCGGAAGTTCTATTCAAGTTGGGAATTTGATGATGAAATGCGCGGCGGTATCTGTTTGATGCATGCGCACAAGCACAGGTCATCATACTACACGACATGTATAGAACAACGCCACCTTTATCGGGTAATCTCAAGGGCATGGAATTTGGAAGCTCCAAAGATCTGTCTGGGCTGAGCTGTAGCTCGTGTCGTCGTGAGTATCTGGAACCGGCGCGGAACCCATTCCGATCAGTTCTTCCCTTGGCACGCCAATGGTCGCTGAAAGCACGGGCGTACCGTTGCACTGGTAGGTGTCACCCTTTCCCCCACATGCTCCCCACTCCACCCATCGAGTCATCTAGTGTTTGGTGGTAACTTGGACAGGACAGTTGCTATGCCCTGTGATCATTGCTTGCAACATTGCATGAACTGGAAAAGATCGATTTGCTCCGATCGTCATCATCGGCGCTCAGTCAGACGTCCTCGCCACTGAATCTTGATACATGCGAGTCTTGGAATGGAGCTTTCACTGTGTGAACCATCAACGGCATCGAACGGAACTTTGTCTATCGGGGATGGCCTCTTCGGCGCACCAACTCTCGTAATACAAACTGTGTGCGGCGAATTACAAAGCATGGGAAAGCGAATGGCGAATACAGAATCTGCCTGGGAAATGGCAGTGGGAACCGGCTTAACCACCGGTGTGTTGGAACCGACCCGACTTCCCCCAGAGAGGAATTATTGCCGTTGCCGGTCCGTCAGTGCCAGTGGACCGGGCTGGCGATCCTCTAGGTGACGGCCGCCTTCTACAATAACCGTGGAATGTCAAGCTAATGATCCCATTCCGCCGCCCTAGAGAGTCAACATCCGAATCGATCATCCGGCCCGGGGGTCCCTATCCGACATTTCATAGAAGTGAACATGGACACCCCCCCCCCCGCAACATTCTCATGTCCCGGGCTTCGAGTCGTTGGGCGCCAATACGGGGCAGGGCAGAAGGAGTACATTCAGAGGGTGGGAAGAGGTGGGGGGGGGCTATTCAAAGTTCAAAAAACGGGTAGGCGTGAGCTCATACGGGGATAGGTTACAGACGTGCTGAGGAAAGAGTTTTGCGTACTAATACGGTACAGCAGATTACCAGCCGATAGGAAATTGTGGTATGTATGATAGTATGACACGTACAAATCTCTGGTGATAAATATGTGTGTAGCCAGAGGGTCAACTCGAAACTCAATCAATCCGTCCCGTCGTTAGTAACTGCCACACCCAATTGGCGATTCGAGTTGTGCTCCTGAGACCTATTTGTGTCGTAGGTTTTGACCATCCAATAGGTAGCCGTTCATCCCCAAACCATTCTCGGATGTATTGCTTTGAAATATTCCCATTCGGCTCCACGAATGTTTGTATAGTCAACGCGACCTCTCCTCGGGCGACGATACCGTGAACACGGCTGAGAGGGCTGCTGAGCGTTGCGTCGCGCATCGCACGTACCTTCACGAGGTCGTTAGGTGTGAGGTAATCGGGATTCTTCGTGACGTCAAGTAGACTGTCGAGGAGTTTTTTGTCGACACGAATAGGCGCATATCGGCACCCCGGACCAGCATCTGCGTGGGTCAGCGATCCGTTGTGCTCTATGCGGTTGTGCAGAGCGAGGTCTTGGAGATCGAGTTTAAGATGCCGTCCGCAAGCGAGAACGCCCCCCAAGCTTAGGAGGAAGGCTAAGGGCAAGGAGACATTATAGTGCTCCTTGAGGGCGCCAATAAGCCGAAACATGGAGATATCGCGTCCATCGTGAGGCCTGGAAAAATCAGCGTCAAGAGATTACAAGCCAGAGCATGCGACGATGAACGCACAAGTAGGAGTGGTTCGCGAGTGCATTGAGGGCAGGACAGGGGGAGCGACTGTCACCATCAGAGGCAGGAACGAAATTGTGCTCTGGGTTCGACATTGGGAGGGTTGGGGGGTGAGGCGACCTCGATGCGTGGAGGGAAACCGCTCACTTTTAAAGCAACTCGGCAAGATATAGGCGAGCCAGCTCACAGCAAATTGGGCGAAAAAGGCGAGGGCTGGTGCCGAGAAATTCCGAGGAGATGCTATGACAGAACTATAGCGCCCTGATTAGTACAAAATGCGGTTTGGAAATGTGGTCCGGCAAATGGTAGCACCGAGCAAGGCGGACAATCAAACGTGATACTGTTAAGTGCCTTTAATTTGTCCAGAGTTTAACTTCGCCGAAGACACGCTGCTGGAACAAGCTGAGCCGGTGCCGCATCTTGGATGTTCGATACGTGGGCCAACTTGTGAGGACCGGGGCTTGATCATCGATGTGATGCTATGTAAAGATGATTCCGAGTGGCTTTAATCCGGTCATAGCTGATATTATCGAGGGGTAGAATGAGGCTGATGATGACAGCGCGGACGGACTCCGAACTCAATATCCATGCGCCCATAAGTGAGGACCAAGCAAGGCAGGGTCACGGGTACCTATTCCAGAAAAGCACTGGCACTTGGTGCCTTGGAGTGACCGTACATCGCATGTCGTACGTCGTACCTGGGAGTCCAGTCCTTTGACCTTGACCTTGACCCCTTGGGGCTATTAATTTTCCGAATACCGGGAACAGCCGAGCGACTTATTTACCCACCCCTACAGTACAACAACGCCCTACGTTTTACACGGCCACGGCCTCGATCAACCGGTCTTTGGTTTCATTCTGTGAGCCCGTATCCTAGAGTCAGGCACCAACGCCCTTTTGATTGGCTCCATACAGTAAATGTCTCCGCCTCATCCACTTGCCACTGTACCGCCTCCACTCCCTCCTGGATGGACAGAACATATTGGTACGAATATCTGATATTCGCGTGCCGTGCATGACCTTGAACAAACTTGTCCTTGAAACAGGTCCCTCTGGCCAGATATACTTTTTCAACACATTTACTAGAGATTCTACCTATGTTCGACCCTTGCCCGTAATTCCCGCCACTACACCCAAGGAGAAGCCGAAGCATAAGACGCCTATTCCAGGGACGGACTGGCTCAGAGTAACTACTAATCAGGGGAACGTCTTTTACACCAACAAGGTCAAGAAAGAGAGCGTATGGACAATACCTGATGAAATCAAGGATGCGGTCGAACTCCTCAATAAACAGGAAGAGGAAGACAAAGTCCGAGCGGAAAGGCAGGCCCAAGAAAAGACAAGGACGGATGCGGAGACCGAACAGGAGCGCGAGATTGAGAGGATCCGAATGGAAATACAAGGCGCTGTAAAAAGGACAGCGGAAGATCTCGTCGCGTCAGACGAGATCGTAATCTCGAAGAGGCCTCGTCTAGGGACGAAAGAAGAAGATGAGGTGGACGAGGTGGAGGCCACGGAAGAAGATGGCGAGGAGAGTGAGGAGGAGGATTGGCAAAGAGAGGCTGCTGCGCAGCTCGCCAAGGAGGCTGAAGAAGAGAAGAAGCGACAAGAGGAAGAAAACGAGAAAGCAGAACAAGCGCAGGAAGCCAAGGAGAGCGCTCCTCAACTCTCAATACCAGACCGCGTTGATCTTTCTATCGAGGAGGGTAAGGCCCTATTCAAGGTCTGTTTGCAATTGCACAGTCCCCTTCTTCCCCTCAGACATTCACGCGCCGTATGCACAGACCTTACTCCGGGAGAGGGATATAAACCCTTTACATCCATGGGACACATCCCTTCCCCTTTTCATCTCTGACCCACGTTATGTGCTCCTTCCATCGGTTTCTGCGCGCCGCGAAGCTTTCGACGAGTACTGTCGAGAACGTGCGCGCGAAATTCGAGCATCGCGCGTCAAGAAAGAGAAGGAGGACCCCAAGAAAGAGTTCGAGAATCTCCTCACGACAGAAGTGAAGAGCACACGAATGAGTTGGAATGATTTTCGGAGACAGTGGAAGAAGGATAGGAGATTTTACGGTTGGGGAAGAGACGATCGAGAAAGGGAAAAGCGGTTCCGCGAATTTCTCAGAGAGCTTGGAGAGAGTGCGTCTTCCACTATCTGATGTAGTGCCTCTCATGATCTATATTCTTTCAGGAAAGCGCGAACTCGCCCAGAAAGCGGAAGCGGACTTCTTTGCGCTTCTCAGAGAGAGCGGCATCGCACAAGACGGCGCCATTTGGAAAGAGGCAGGTCACTTCTTCGTTCGACTATTCATCTGATCTTGTGACACTTCATTTAGGTTAAGAAAACGATATCTGACGACTCCCGCTACGATGCTGTTGGCTCACCATCCCTGCGTGAAGAGTTATTCAATACTTTTCTGAACGCGCGGTCCAACCGAACCATTCCGGATGAAAGCGAGAAGCAAGGCGCCGACATTTCTTCACCGGAACGAGGTGGCGAGACTCGGAATCGCAAGGATCGAACTGCCCAGGCGGTTAAAGAACGCGAAGAGAAGGTCAAAGCAGAGCGCGAACGGGTGCAGGCGACCATTGAGAAGTCCAGGATCGGGTTGAACAGAGAGGAGGGAGAACTGCAGTTTAGGTGCGCCGCCGTTAATCGCTCCAGATTTTTTGGTGCGTGTGCTGGCGCTCAGACGTGTCACCTTTCTTTGCAGGACCCTTCTGACAGACGCGATACGTGAACCACAGGTACGGAGGATTTTCTACGCGGACAATTTTCTGACCAATTGCATCCTAGGCGTCGTGGGAATCATCTCTTGCACAGCTGCAGACCGATCCACGCTTTCAACATTCATCGCTTCCACTGAATCACCGACGTCATCTATTCGAGGTGCACGTTGGCGGACTGCGTCCAAAGTACTTGGACAGTCTGCACGCGCTTTTCGTTTCCCACTCTCCTTTGCTGGCCACGGAGTTTTCCGCTCTTCCTGTCACATCCCTGCTCTCTTCGCTTCCCGCTACCAAACTTGAGTTTGACGTGTTTAGGCTTGAAGAAGAATTTGACAGGTGGCAGCGCACACGAACGACGGAGGCACGAAAGGTTTTCGACGATATGCTACATGAAAACTCCTTTGTCGAATTCTGGGGAAGGCTAAGCAAGCTCGGAGGTGAAGGTGCAGATGGAGGCGTGAAGCGGGAAGATGACGATGGTGAAGGCGAAGGTGAGGCAGGGGGAGGTAACGTTGACATGAAGAAATTGGCGAAGAGCGTGGACATTACGGAAATGGAAAAAGTCTTGAAAGTGCGTGCACAGAATTGCTCGGGATCAAAATTGGTTCTCAGGCTGAACGACCAGGGAGACAAGCGGTACATCATGTTTGATCACGTTCCCGAGCAAAGAGAACGCTGGTTGCGGGTACGTGGATGACAGACATAATAAATGGAACTGAAAGATGACACATAAAATTAGGATTACTTGTCACAAATGTCTGCTCCGAAGCTATCTGTACACACCGTCGGTGGGAAATAAATATTAAAATACTAATGTATGGCCACACCCGTGTGAATAAATGCGTTTCGTGTTGACACGTCAGCCTATTGACTTTATATAATTGCACTCAACTCCGTCTTTTTCTCCCCACTCCAACTTACCGTAGAGATGCGGCTACTTCGCTGTCTCATACCTGGTATCACTCTCGTTTCTTATGCTTTAGCACAGGAGCTCACTCCGGACGTTTCTGCTGAGAAACACCACTACCAGGTGCGACTCTGTCTATACCGTCGCGGCCTCAGTTGTAATCTTATACGCGCAATTAGAGTGATGTCGCCCGTCTTCGTCAGATCGTGATCAACAGGTTGGTCTCCCCCCGCATGACTGTTTTGCCGTTGCTGACGCGTCGTTGTTCAGTCTTTACTCGCACCGGTTGGTGTGCTCACCAAGCCATTCGTGATGTGTTCTCACTTTACACTAGTGATGTTTTCCTGAGGGAGCTCATTTCAAACGCGAATGACGCCCTGGAGAAGTTTCGTTTGACTTCACTCACTCAACAGGGTATGTGGGATGGCAGCCCTCTCAATGTAACGATCAAGGCTGTCAATGGCACGGACAATTCGAGTGGACGGATCATCATAACGGGTATGATGGTCCACCCTATCGCATTATTTTGTAGTGCTCAAGATGAATGCAATAGATAACGGCATTGGCATGACCCCGGGCGAGATGACCGAGAACTTGGTATTTGCGCCTTTTACATCTTAGACGCATATTCTCTAATGAACCTGTTCAACAGGGAACTCTCGCTAAATCTGGGACTGCAGAATTTCTCGCGCAGGCCGAGGGCAATCCTGAGTCCACGAACAACGGCCATTTGATTGGTTCCTTCGGCCTTGGCTTCTACAGCAGGTTTGCCACGCGCCCCTCTTCTTCAAGTCTCTCATCCTCACTTTTTTGCCCAGTTTTTTGATCGCTGATCAGGTCTTCGTCGCTTCTGTTCCCCCTCAAACGCCCGAAAACCCAAATCCCCAGCAATACATCTTTAGCTCTTCCAGCGATGAAAATGATTTTTCCACCTATCCAGACCCTAGGGGTAAAACTCTGGAACGAGGTACAGAGATTACGCTCGTGCTGAAGCCCGATGCGGTCGAGTATCTTAATCCTCGCGCGCTCTTGGACCTCATCAATAAACACTCGATTTTTTCTTCTTCTTTCCCAATTTACCTGAGTATGCAAAAGGAGGTGGAAGTCCCTGAAGAACCAGTGGCCGAACCCACCGTTGGTGAGCAAGGGAATGCGGACCATGCAGAAGATGAAGCTGTCATCGAGGAAGTGGAGGATTCTCCAGCAAAGGAAGCCAAAAAGAAGACGATCCTTGTCGATGAATGGCGCCATATCAACTCACGCCCTTCTCTTTGGACTAGGTAATTGCGCTGTTGGCATTCCCACCAGTTCCAACTTACAATGAACGTTTGAATAGAGACCCCAAGAACATCTCAACCATCGAATATCAATTCTTTTACAAGTCGTACTTCCTTGACTTCTCCGAAGAACCTATTGCGTGGAACCACTTCTCTGGCGATTTAGGCTCCGTCTCTTTCCGTGCTCTCCTCTACGTTCCCGGGACTTTGCCAGATAACTTCTGGCAGGGAGTGCAAACACTCAATACAGGTATACGTCTCATGGTCAAGCGCACCTTCATCACTTCCGATTTCGGCGAGAACTATTTGCCCAAGTGGGCCAGTTGGGTCAGAGCCATTGTTGATGGTGCGAAAACCTCCTTTCCATGCATCAACGATTATTTGTGCTGATTGCATGGCTTCAGCTGACGATCTCCCACTGAATGTCTCACGTGAGACACTTCAGAATCATTCGTTCCTCCGTCAAGTTAAGCAGGCGATCTTGAAGCGCATCATCCAGACATTCGCCAGACTCGCTGAAGAAGAGCCAGACAAGTTTGAAAAGGCACAAAAGGTTTACGGAAACGTGTTCAAGCTCGGTGCAGTTGAAGACACGAAGAACCGGGATAAGTTGGTGCCCTTGATCCGCTTTGCCACAAACCAACGAGATTCCACTTCATTGGATGAAGTGCGTCCCCGTTCTGTGTCACTGTATGCCGTTGGATAACTAACAATTCCTTGCAGTATGTCGAGAACAAGAAGGCGGGTCAGAGACAAATCTTTTACGTCTCTGACGCTGGCAAGACTACGTCGTCCCTGGCTAAGAGTGTTTTCGTGGAAAAGCTGCATCACCGAGGATACGAGGTGCTTCTGTTGACAGACGCACTTGACGAAGTTCTCTTGCACCAAATTAAAAAGTGGAAGTGAGTAGCATTACGTTATAGTGTATCTGACTCTCGCTGATTGATCTTTGTTGTCAGGGGCATCCCCTTCCAAGACGCAGCTAAGGCTGGATTGCAATTCGGTGATGAGGGTGAGCCTGAAAATCGAGGTTTCTGGTGCTCGCAATTCGGTTTACACGAAATTAACAGATCTCGATCCCGAGGAAGAACAAACGAAGCAGGCAGAAATCAAGGAGAAATTCAAGCCTCTGTTGAGTTGGCTAAAAATCCAAGTTCAGGACATCGTTCGAGATGGTTCGTATTGAGTTGGCATTTCATTTTCGGACATTCCTGACGGTTTACGCTGTAGTTGTCATCTCTGATCGTTTGGTGACAAGCCCCTGTGCAATTGTCGCTGATGCAATGGGTTACACTGCGAACATCCAGCGTATCATGAGGGCACAAAACAAAGGCCAAGATGCGGAAGACCCCATGTTTGAATTCGCGAAGCGGCAAAAGGCTCTTGAATTGAACCCGCGCTCGCCATTAATTGAGGGGCTGTTGCGTCGTGTGGAACAACTTGATGGAGAGGATGGGCAACGCGATCTCGAGGCCGAGGACGAGCTCAAGGAAGTCGCAGCAATCTTACTCGATGGTGCCCTAGTTCGTTCCGGCTTCGAAGTGCCCGACTCGGATGAGTACGTACCTGTGAAACAACTGCATGCGTGCCCTGTTGACTGTCTTAATTCAGGTTCCTCATCCGCGTAGACCGCGTCCTTCGTCGCTCCCTTGGTGTCTCGCAAACTGCACCGACTGATAGCATCGTGAAACCCGCTCCACCAGTGGATCCAAAAATCCTTGATGAGTCAGAGTACGAGCCTAAGCCCAACCCGGCCTTTGAGGAAGAATGGCCAGAGTGGAAACGTGACGGTGACGGTGACGATGATGGTAAACCCAAGGTGATTTTATCGGAGGAAATGAAAAAGAAGATCCAGGTGGACATTGAGGAGATTCCGGACGACGAGTTCCCCTTACACGATGAGTTATAATATTTACAAGCATTTCATTGTATACGTCGCTCTTAAAGTTCCATCGTCCAATACAAGATAATCACACGAAATGACCACTACTTTAGTCGACATCTATGGGATTCCAAGTGACTGCTCCATCTTTGCCGCGGTCCAGTCCATCGAGTTTCTCAATGTCTTCTCCGTTGATCTCGAAATTAAAGACATCGATATTGGAACGTACACGGTCCGGGTTCTGAGACTTGGGAAGAGGGACGAAACTGTGTCCGCTGTTAGATATCATAGGGTAGTCAGCGGGGGATAGAAGCTCACCCGTGCTGTAACGACCAACGGATAAGGATCTGTGCGGGGTCCTTGCCGTACTATCCAAAGATCCGCGGTGTAAGGAAAAGAAAAAAAAGACGTAGATCAACGGACTTTCTTAGATAATTCTTGCAGCACAGGGTTCTCAAGTCGTCCCTGGACGAGGGGTGTGTATGCTTGGACTACGATCCCATGCGAGCGGCAGTAGTCAACGATGGTTTTCTGTTGACAGAACGGATGAAGCTTGTCATGGTAAACGATTCATCAGTGCTATACGCATACCAGTGTCAACACGTACATACCTCTATTTGATTCACAGAGGGTAAATCAAGTCCCTCTTCGATGATTTCTTCGAAGTGTTTGACATTGCTGAAGAGTCTCAGAATATTAGCCAACCAGACAACATATTTCGTTGTAAAGTTACTCACTAGTTAGATACACCCACAGACCTGAGCTTGCCCGCCTTTTTGGCCGACAAGAGTGCCTTCCAGGCGTCAATGCGAGCAGTCTTCCCGCCATAGGCACTGTGGATGAGGTAGAGATCCAAATAATCTATCGTCGATCAATTCCACGGATTTGGTTTTCAGGGACCAGTGACAATCGACAGGGATCTCGTACCAAAGCCAAAGTTCTTAAGCGAATCATCAATAGCGTCTAGGCATTTTCGGTAACCACCAGCAATCCTATTGATTTTGGACGCTAAGCTGCTACGTCATTCACGGGGCCCTCACCAGAATGGGCAACACAGACTGATGAAAATGTCCTCGCGGGGTACTCCACTTTCCCTGACAGCATCTCCGACTTGGGCTTCGTTCCTGTACGCACGTGCCGAGTCGATATGCCTGGGAGTTGCACAACGGAGTTATGAGATGAGATTGGAATGACAGATGAGACGGACCGATAGCCGCACTGCAGTGCTGCGAGACAGGCGGGCTTGCAATTCGGATTCTGGTAAACGCCAAGGCCGATTATAGGCATAGTGGCAACGCCTGTGAATGGAAAGTAGTATGACGATGCACTCGTCCATGATATGGAGGAATTAAATTACCACCAGAGAGAGAGACTGATGTTCTTATAGACATCATCGATAAAGAGAGAGGAGCACGTGGCAGGTGAGACAAAGTCATACCATACCACGACAACAACAAATTATCTTATGTCTTCCTTCTCACGTCTCCAACTCGCTGCTGCTCTCATAGGTCCTTTCATCCTCGCATATATCTTCGTCTCTCCACTGACTTTTCTAACAGAGTATGACAATGACCCAGACGACCCTGAACAGCCATTCCGCTCTGCCCATGAGAGCGCCATCTTCGCACACTTGCGCCGCATTCCACCGCTTCCCCCGCAACGGCGAAAAAGCGTCGATTATCTTAGCGTGGAACTCCCTGGAGATAATGTCAGAGAATCAAGAGTTGAGTCTCTGCCCGAACACAGCGGGAGCCCGGCCGATATGCTCAGAAATCCATTTGGGAGAGCTACAGTGACCTCCGAAATACTCTTAGGCGAGGACGAGGAGGAAATGGAGGTCAACCTCGCGTCCTGGGGACTGGATTCCTTTGTGCCCAAAGAGAAGGATGGTAGTGGCAAAAAACGCAAGGGGAAGGAGAAGGTCAAGGCCCTGCCCAATCCTCACGCGACCACGCAAGCCTCGTATCGTTCCACGCGTTCGATGAGTCTGGGAAACATAGACTCCTTCAGCACAAGTGGCGTATTTGTGGATTCAGCTTCAGCTGCGCCAGAGACGAGACGAAGGTCCCTCGGATCGACGGTGGAACTTGGCAATTACCAGCAGTCCTATCGACCCCCACCACGCCACGACGCTATTGACCGCATAGCAGCCGCCCCTCCTCCTCACTTTATTCCGTTCCCAGTACAGTCTGTTCGCTCTGCATCTCCGGGCCCCAACGACGGGCTCATTAGCCCATCTCGCGAGCGCGCACAATCGCGCGGCAGCATGGGCTCCCTCCTCGCCGAAGCAGAAGAGAAACCGAATCCTTTTGCAGTCGACCCACCCTCCCCCGCTCAAGCCTCGCGCTTCGACCCAAAAGCTCGCGCACGCACAATGTCAATGGGCACCATGGGGTCGATTGGTTCCCGTAACATGCTTGCAGAAGATATCCCCAGACGATCCATGTCTCCGTCTTCGCGTCTCGACCCCACTCACGCAAGGACCCTCTCGAATGCGTCTATGCTACGCGACAACGATGTCGATTCGTTCATGGGCGGGGTGCCAGCCCAACGTCAGACCACCAGGGATCGGCCATATTCAACCCTTGAACTTATGCGCCCTAAGGTTCTCGTCATGCCTAGCCCGCTCCAGGGTCAAAACATTGTCGTGCCAAAGGCTGTGGGAAGGGAAGGCTTTGAGATGTCGGCGGATGGGCCCCCTCTCCCACATGGAGCACGCTCAAATTCCGATTACCACTTATCCTCTGGAGGGCCCGTTGACGAGGCTTCAGGGTCGGCGTTCCCAATTGCGTCCAACTCATTTACGCCTAATCCCCGTGCAAATCTCACGCTGTCTCAGTTGACATTCAGGAACACCCTCAAAGTGGGAGGGCAGCGTGATGTCGCATACGCAGATATCGACTCTGGTCTCCGCCGAGCTACAGAAGATGGTGAACAAATCATTGAAGAATTTCCTGAGGAGGAACCTGCGCGGCCCATTACAGTGGTCGTAGATGAACCGGAAGGAACCACTCGGGCTCCCGGAAAGCTATATGGACGTTCCCTTGTCGACGAACTTGAACATCGCAAAGCCGTCATACGCAGCAAGCAAAGGTTTGTTTCTCAGAATCTCCTCTTGAGTATCTTGTCCTTCATAAAACTCACCTTCCATGTAGAGTATTCACTGGCGACGATCGCCCTTCCATGATGGCCCGTGGTCCAACGCAACGGCCTAGCACATTCATAGATCCTAATTCGCTGAGGCAGAACCCAGCATCACAACATTTGTTGACGGGATCGGAAACGCGTCCCAACATTGCTCGGAGAGGCTCGCGCGGTGGGAAACCCCTTCTCAATTTTGACGAGGACCGTTCGCCAGGATTACAGATGTCGCCCAATACTGGACGTGTTCCCGCGCGGTCGGTCTTTGGTGTGGACACGCTGTGGGATCGCGAGATGGCGAGGCTCAAGGAAATCGAAGCTCAAGAGGCGGAGGAACGGAGGCAGCAGGAAACTGCCGAGACGGCGCAGGCGCAAAAGAAGTCTAAAAAGAAAAAGAAGAGGAAAGGGAAATCGGTTCCCCAGGATGTTCCTGTTGTCCCTGTCGAAGAACCGATGCCGATAGAACCTGAAGAGCCCCCCGTGCGGTCTGTTATCCAGAAGGGCATCACGAGAGGGCCACCACCCCCAAAAGATTATGAATCCGATAGCACTAGTGAATTAAGCGATGCGGAAGCGCCGCAGCGGCCTCCCCCAAATGCTGACGCTGACGGCTGGCACTCTGGGGAATCTGACAACGAGGTGGGCGGGCCAGTTCGTACCACCGGCGTTGGACCACGGTATCCCAACCGTGGGCGCACACTGCCTACCGCCGTTCAGTCAGTCGGCCTTCCCAGGGATGAAGACGATAGTGAAGAAGACATTCCTCTAGCTGCGACCGTCAGCCGTGCCGTTCAACGCGCGACTCATTTTGGGCTCCCCGGCGTCGAAAATTTAGACTCGGACGAGGAGAAGCCACTATCGCAATTGCTAGCGAGATCCAAAGTCGACCCCGAATCAACTGACTATCTACCGGCATCCGCCACTCCTGGTCACGTCGCCGTCAATGGTGGTAACGACAAGGAGGAGGGCAGCGATGATAACGACGACGACGACGACAACAAGCCTCTTGGTTTGCGGGTATCGCGTTTTATACCGTCGCAATCGCAATTGGGGAATCTGAACGCTGGGGACGGAGACGACGACGACGACCGCCCGCTCGCCTTCCACCCGGAACAGCAACGCCGAACTCAGTACAATATGTTCCTGCAGCAGCAGCAACAACAGCAACAACAACAGTTGTTGATTCAGGCGCAGATACAACAAAACATAATGTTCTCTACACCGTCATTGATGGGCTCTGGGTTCTTCGGCCCTCCCGCCCTCCCGCAGGTAATGCCCTTCGTGCCCCCGGCAGCTTCTATAAGCCCGCCACCCGGCGCGCCGGACACGACGAAGTTTGGACGAGTGGATCGGTGGCGACGAGAGATAGTAGGTGGACAGCCCTGAAAACTACACATCTTTGGCAACGTTGCCGCATTAATTAATGTATCATCCCCCGTGCAGTCCTTCGTAGTCAGTCTAGTCTAGTCAATCTTAACACATCATCGCTTTACTTCTCGTGCTGTCGGCACGGATGGACATGGCATTGTAGATCCCTTCTTTTTTTAATACTATTTCGAGAACGTACAAAACTGTGCGATGTCCGCAGATAAGTATCTATGCAAAGGAATAAGCGTGGACCGTATAGAGAGTAAAGGTAAAAGATGGAAAGTGGAGGAACAGGAAAGCCTAGATGGAAAGTGGAGGAACAAGAGAACCTAGATGGACATCCAATGCAACATAAGGAAGACACAACGACAGCATGACTAAATAAGACGTCAACGTGCGAAGCTTGCGAGAACGGGACCACAGTACAGATAGACCGGGGGCGCGTGGATGAATGAGTAAAAAAAGGTGCATGCTGGTGCTGAAGAAGAGCGGTGTATCATGACGGGTTTACAACCCATAGTTTGCGCTTCGGAACCGTGACGATCGAGACATCCCGACGCGCCATCTCGTCCTCGATCCGGCGCTGTCGCGTCTCCTCGTCTTCGTCCGATTCGACCTCCTCGGTCTCGGACCGCAGGCCAGCGTACGACGATGAGCGCAGATCGTCGTCCGGTGCCGTATGGAACAACGGCTGTTGAAGATAAGGGCTACGAGGCTCTGGAGGGAAGGGAAATTGGTCCGTGCCCGCCATGGAAATCGGTCGGGAAACGCTCGGTGTCCCTACTGGAGCAGACATGTACCGTGCGGTCCCTCGAAGGCTGCTAAGAAGAGCAGTCAAAGTGGAATACCTTGGGCGTCCATGCCAAGACATGATGAAAAGTACGGCGTAAAAGGCAGTTGTCCAGATCAAAAAGGCTATAAACAGACCTAGCGGCGCCCGGTTCCAGAGCTCCACTAGCGATAGTATGCAGAGCCCCAAAATTAGAACATGCATGAAGGTACGGAGCACAATTTCCTCTTTTGTGGGGATCATTGGTCGCTGGAGTTTGGCAGGCGGCGGATCAGTCAAAGCCTGTGCACTGATCTGGGTCGTAGTCGCGGGCGTTGAAGCATGCCCCCGATTGTTCAACTGCATCAAAGCGTAGTCTAGATCACCCTAAAACGTTCCAACTCAGCAAGACGTCCCCAATGATTGGCCTCTATACGTACTACAGCGTTTACGCTTCGCCGCCGGTCAAGCCAGCTAAGATCGCTCAAATTGCGGGGCGTAGTGGATGGCCGATGGGCATGGTCATAGAGAGTGGGTGTGCCGCCGGCGCTGGGGTGACGCGTCCGAGCTGGTCGATTGACAACTTCAAAGGTGGGCGGGACAGTTGATTCGGATTCCGAGGCAGTGTCACTGGACGTCCTTCCTTCTCTGCTTCGAAACCAGAGTCTGAGGTGCCTACGAGATGGTGTGGACCCTGGAGGTGAAACGGGAGGGGACGTGGGCACGGCGCCTGGTTGGTTGGTGTCTGAAGCGGCTCTGTACGAATTAAGCTTCTCCGCTGTATCGGAAGAGTCAGCGCGGGACCGTTCAGCACGAATTTTCCCTACAATCTCCCTCGGTGATGCAGACATCCGCCATCGTAGAAAGCGGACGAAGAAAAGAAGGGGGAAGAGGCCGTAGAGTGCGATGAACAAAGCGAGGCCCGCTTTACCATGAGTTGTCTTCAAGAGCGTATTGGATGACGTCGCACGTCTAGAAAGGGACCCGCTTCCTGAAGCAGTGATGGATGTAAAGGAGGACACCAATCCAGCCAGACCTGCACCATAAGCGACGATCAACATCAAAACAGCCGCACACCGCAATCCAAAGGAGAGCTGTATAGGGGGACCAGAGGTAGGTGGTGATGATAGTCGATTGAAAATGACAGTTGGAAGAAGCAAAGCTAGAGAAATTGGGGCCAGCGACTTGTGCGTGGCAGACGTATCGAATGGAAATGACAAGTCAGCAAAGGGTGAGGAAGGCGAGGTTGTTGAAGAGCCGTGGGGAGGGCCCGTTGGGGACGAGGGTGACGTTGGCAACGGACCTAACGCCTCTGCGCAGGTGGTGAGATACTGCACGCTAACGCCTGCACCGTTTGCATCCACGCCTGTCTGTAAGATTCCATTGCCAAAGCCGCCCCATCGCTGACCTGATTGGGTGACAGATGCACCGTAGGCCCTGAGAACCCACATGTCAGATAAGTAGTTGCCAGAGCTATCTTTGCCACCAAAAACTATCGTGTCAGAATACGAGGATCGCGAAGAGCCCACAAGCCCTGAGGGGAATGATATCGAAGCGGCTCCGCTGCGAGGCTGTGGGTACGTAGGAGTTCCAGTCGAGCCCGGGTCACCAGCGGGGAGGATACGGGCCCATGCACCACCATTGATATCAAGGACATCCTGGGCATGGGTCGTATGAATGAAGCCATAAAGAAGCAAAAGTTGTGTGACTCACCACCTCGCCCTTTTGGAGGCCGCCTCCATCATCCCACAAAGAAGAATTGAACAATCCAAGGAGAACAAAGACTTGGGAGTTGAAACTCGTAGAAAACGTGTTCTTGTTCGCGACCACCGCAGCGCCAATACGAGAGACCGCACAGCTAACAGGTGATGCTGAAACTTCTGTGCTGGCGTCGGTCACATAGGAGTATGGCTGAGCACAAGAAGGGTCGGGGTTTGGTGTATTGATACAACCACTAAAAGCGACTAATTGCCGTTTGACAATAGTGCCCCCATCTCCCGAGACAGCGCTGTCATTGCCTGCAGATTTTTTTGACCAGGTCCCGACAAGATCCTGTACGAGGTTAGCAGAGAGTGTTCCAGAGATATTAAATTGCCAGATATCGGAAAGAGGGACGGGACTGAGTTGTGAACCGGAACTCGAGACACCACCCATGAGAAAGAAAGAGTTGGTAGGTCCATTGGCGCCGGAGGGGTCGAATGCGATGCTTGTATCAATCCCACCCACTGCACCTAAGAGGGAGGGTGCCTTGACGGGGCTTGATGTGGTGTCGACTTGGGACCAAAATTGGTTGTTGTAATCATATTCCTACGAATCATCGTGAGCGAAATTCTGTGATGGCGGAGTGTATCGCTTAGACTCACCCAGACATCATTAAGGGGGAGACCATTCGTACCCTTACCCCCGATGACAACATAACCACTACGGCTGGAGATACTGATAAAAGGGAAGAACGGATGGGAAGGAGACAGATACACACTAGCTCGCAGCTTGATCGGCGCCCCCGACGGCGGCACTTCTTGGGGGCGGTAATGTTGCAGGGAGTCCGGCTCCGGGTGATGGGGAGGACCAGACGAGGGTGTTTAGGTTGAGACTAGAAAAGAATGGATGAAATTCAGAGGGCAAAAAAGGCAAGAAGGCAAGGACATACAGGTAAGTCTTTTGCTGGGGGAGACCGCCTTGGGATTCACCGCCAAAGATGATGAGAGTATTGGAAGTATTATCATAGCCAATCGAGGCGTCCTTGAGGGGAGGTGCTGAGGGGCCCTGAAGATGACCTGTGAGATTGATCCACTGGAGAGGGGGGACAGGAGTCGAGGTTGATATAGACTGGGCTCGACTGAGTTGAAGAGGGAGTAAAAGGAGATAGTAGGAGGAGAGTAAGATGTTTAGAAGGGGCATACTGGCGTGCTAGCCACTGACAATCGCTGGGGCGCCAGCTGAGCCCCGCAGCAGCGGCTGCAAACTCGGTTTTGCCTTTGTTGCGGCCAGGCCAACAACACGCCCCTTTGGTTGCACCGCTCGGCCTCGTTTTCCCGTCCCGGCTCTACTCGGCCCGTTATCATCCCATGGACAACGACAACGACGACGACCAACTCCTCTCAAAGCGTCTTCTCACTCAGCAGGCCCATGCTGCAAGCAACGCGTCCTACCAATCCTCTGCCTCTGATCTGTGAGCCCTTCTTTTCCTTTCCATTCCATTTTTAACATCCATCAGCATCTCCCCAGATTTGAATGCGCGATTACAGAACGTTGGAAGTCGCATAAGGAGGAGTGAGCCTCCACCTTTAATCTCCCGCCTCCCCCACTCACCTATCCTAGGTGTTTCTGAGGGTTATGCCACCTACCGGTTCTCGCCCGCATCAATCCAGACACAAAGACAAGGTTCCATTAACGATGCCGCAATATTCCGCTCTTCCAATGATACGCTACACTCCGTCTATTCTCAATTTACCCCTTCTATGCTCCCGCCATCAGACAAGAAACGTGTTCGTATGGAATCCACCGTCGATGAGCGTGATGAACATCAAGAGGATGGCAGGATGGCGCAGGATGGCGCGGGAATCCATAGCACTTCTGTGATCGCAACCAATGATCTTGCCTGCTCGCGCCCTATAAAATCCCTTCGCCGCACTCCTAGGGCATTCGGACAGACCAGGTCTCTCCCCGCCGCCATATTTGGATCATCATCCGACAGCGGGGAAGTTCATACACCACCCGATGCCGGCTCACAGATGGAGGAGGACTGGAGCGCCGACGCGTTCTCCGAGGATTCGTTGAAATTTCGAACCTTGGGATGAGTGTGGCTACAGACTGCGAGTACTTTGTTGGTTGTCAATTACGCAACTGCCGCGTATCCGGGCCGCAATCCATCCATCCCCTGCAGCAGCAAAGTTATTTCGTATACCGATCTGCTGGCTAATAGAAAGGTTCCTCCTACACCCCCAACTGTTCAAGTTCCAAGTTGACGGCAAACATGGTGAAATGTTCAACAAAAGGAAAGTTGGGCGCCAAGAAGGGATTGAGCTCTTTCACGGGTCCTCGGCTCAACTACCACGTGTACATTCTCACGTAATCATTGCCTTCGCCACCCAACTTGGTCTCATCACTCCCTGACCTGCGCTAATCCTTTATGGGCGCCCATGTGATCGCATCCACTGTTGTTTGACCCATAACGGCATCTTTTACAAGGTTCGTGCCTGTCCCCCCGTGCGCCTTGTTTTGTTTTTGGCCCTTGCGGACCGCACCCTGGTTCTTCACATCGCCGCTGGCGCCATCAAGCGCTCCAATTGATTGTCTCGCCACAAACCGGAGACAGACCCCCCGTGGTATCCGGTAACTGGCGAAGGCGATACACCGAGCGATCGGCTACCCTCTGACCCCATCTGGCATATCTTTTCTTTGGCGAACGTTCAGTGGCGGAATCCCGCTTACTTCTCTTTAAAATGCGTTATTCGTCCCTCATCTTCAAAGTCTTTTCTCCTTCATCATGCCCCGCCTACAACACGAACCCCACCCGATGCCACTCTCTCCAGCGTCCAGTGACACCTCTGTGTCCTCGAATACGCATGCCATACCGTGAGTACTCTAGAAAGTGCCATTGTGGGTTGCCATAACCTGTTTCAACTCTCCAGCCCTCGCGGGCCCCAACGGGACTTCATCTATCCACGCCCCGTCCAGTCATTACCTCCACTACGAGCTTTCCTCAGACATGAGGGCATCGACACGGACATAGAGCCTCGCCAGTCGCGTTTCATTGGTGCCACGCATGAGGTCGCTAGAGAGGAAGCAAGGCGGAGAGCTCTAAGAGCCGCTGCAACGCGGTATGTCCTTGGAGCCTATAGGAGCCTGATCTTATGTCAAACTCAGCTGTCATAACAGGACGAGCTCATATTTTGGTAATATTTCTTCAAATGAGCAACCGATTCCGCCGCCCCTGGACGAAGCACGCAGGCCTGGCCACAATAGAAGGTTGGTTTTTACATCCTCCGTTTAATGCTCTGGCATATTGGGATCATAGGAGCCGTGATTGCGGGGAATTCGCACCGTACCAGAGAGTCGTTAGGCGATCCGTGCCATCGTCGTCTACTGCCGGGGACGACCGTCATGCACGCAAGACTATGTCATCCCTACGACCATGTGGGTCTCGGTTCGGCACTGTCGAAGAGCGTATGTCCAGAGAAGTGGAGACGTTCATGTGAGCATTTCCCGCATTTGCAGCGGGATGTGGGGCACTAATTTTGTGTACAGGCCATCGCCATCGGTCCCACTTGCTGTAAGGGATGAGACTGTTTCTCCAATCCCGTCTAGAAAGAGATCTCGTCCCGTATACCTCGAGTTAGTCTCATTCCCTAACGCATCTCTTTCGTCTTCAACCCCCTCGGTTATAGGCAGTCCGATGACGAAGACTCTGAAGGTGATAGTAGCGGGCGTTCGCGTGTCCGTAATGTGCCCGGGACAGTGAAGAGCCGACCCTCGGTTCAAGATGATGATGTGGACGAACTCGGGACGTCAGATTCCGACACACATGAGGCAAGAACTGAGAAAGAGGAAAGGGATTCGCCACGCATACCTGGCAAGCCTTCCGGTAGGCATAGAACCGAGAAAGGGTTCGACAAGGGCCAGCGCGAATACTTCTCGCCCTCGGGCATCAAGCTCGAAGTCATCGAGCTTCCCGTCAAATACGATACGAAGGAGTGGCTCAAGCATGTTGAACAATGCCCTGATGGGAGTAAGGCGCCATGGCGTTGCACATGGCAAACAATGAAGAATGGCAGCCCCACGCCATGCGACTACTCCTCGAAAAAGCACTTAGTCAAGAGGCACATTGAAGCAACACACCTTTGCATCAAGTATGCGTGCTAACTAAATTTAGTTCGCTCTTTGTCCGAGTACGATAACGCCTTTTGCAGGAGGTTTCAATGTACTTGGTGCGAGAAAACTTTCACGCAACGATCAAACGTTGCGGGGTGTCATCTCAATACACAGTACGTTTTTTTTTTCACTGATTCTGCCCATCCCCAATTGAGCCATGCCATCCATTCAGTACCGGCGCCTCCCCACATGGGTGTGAATACTGTGGCGAACGTTTCAAGGATCCCTCCAAGAGGCACAAGCACATGTTGCGCATTCACGGTTATCGTCCAGGAGAGAGCAGGAAGAAATTTAGGTCTGAGGAATCTGCCCAAGGTCAATCTGTTCACGAATCTCTCGAGCCATGGAAAGTTGGGGATGCCCGAGATGGATGATGCTGACCGGTGTTGTTTGGTAATGATTTCATCGCTTTTATGTTTCCTTTTTTTCCATACCCGCTATCTGTCATCATTAGTTTCATAACAGTGTCGGGCGTTTACACGAATTGATATATCAGGGGGGTGTGCAGGTGATGATGTGACGCCAGAAGACAAGGTGTCGTCTCTTGGCTGGCGCAGGATACGAATCTCCGGGAGCATGGTTACAATAACAATAAAGGGTGCCACCAGACTAATGGCCGATCAACCCCAATTAGACCATTCTTTGCCCTTTGTTTGCGGCGATGAGAAACGTTGCCGCCACCCATCAGATAAGCGACCACGGTTGGGGATAGAGCGCCACGCAGCAGGGCATTAATTGTGCGGGAGCCTTGCCCTACTGGAGTGATGCAGCGGCATGAGGCAACTGCGCCGCGAGAATTCGATGCGTTAGCCCATAAAGGAGCTTCTGGCCGCACCCTTGGGCGTCGTTTGGGCGTCTGCGGTCATCACGGCGGCCACACGGCCACGGTTGGACATTTGTGGAAACGCCCCGGAGAACAAAAGTCCCGATCCGGGATAATGGCTCTTTGAGCGCCTTACGTTGCGTCCGGGTGATCGGCATTTTTTGTGGAACCCGTTAGCGCCAATTTCCCGTGACCGTGACCGATTGATTCCGCCGATACCGACCGACGGGGCTTTGTTCTTCTTCACGCCCCCAACAACGACCGGGGACGGATCCGTCTCATTCATACAGTAGTATCACTAGCGACAAAGGACGTCCTTCCAGGCATCGTTGTTTGACAAATGTCCCCACGTACCCCAGTCTTGGGTAGCCTTGCGGTTCAGTCGCCCTCTCAATCGTCGCAGGTGGTGCATGTTTCTCCTGCCACTTGCCACAACCTCTCGCTCTTCAAAGGTTCGTTGTCCCTTCTGTCTTTCTACGATCCGCTCCCCCCGGCTCCGCTCTTCCTCGAGTGCCGGTGATGGCTTTCTCAAAAGGCGTGAACTGCATACGTATATTATTAGAACTCCTCAAGGAGTACCGCAAGCTGGACGATGCGGTCACGATGAGGATAAACCGGACGACCGCACAGTTCCGTGATCGCGATCGGTTGGGGGTGACTGGGAAAGGAAGTGTACAAGAACAAGCGTGTGCGTATCTATGGCAGGAGCTAGTCGGTAAGTGCAGCGCGGGACGCAAACCCTAATATCACGCGGAGCTTTGATTGACCGTGTCAGCCAACTGGAAACGCCGAGCTGAAATCATTGGCTATTGTGTGAAGGTCTTGGATGAGGAGGCTGGAGGAACGCAATCGGAATCGGATCATCATCATCATCATCACAGTCCAGGGGCGTCAGTTGGGGTGCACCCACCTTTGTCCGGCGGCAGCAGCGTGACGAACGAAACCAAGGCATGTTATACATATTGATTTGGTTGGATCTGAACTATAAATTCCTTTCTCCTCGTAGCATCGGCAAATCCGCAACGAGCTAGCGATCGAGAAGATTATTCGACAGCGTTCCATTGATGGTCAGCGCTCGCCACTTAGGAATGACCTCCGTGGGAGTGCACGATAAGCTGATGGTTTTTTTTTTCTTCTCTTCCCTTTCCATACCAGCGTTTGTTTCTCGATGCTGGAACTTTGAGCCCCAGCGATCTGATGAAGATGGGCAGCGGTGGTGGAAAGAGGGTCAGAAGCGGTAATAGCCTCAGCGTCCGGTGTAGCTTTATACGCTTGTGCATCTGATGGATGTGGCACAACCAGGGCACAAGGGACGTCTCGTCTCGCTGAGCGCTTGAGTTTGTTGGAATATAATTCCTTTCAAAGAGGGGCGGGGGCGGGTGCAGTCGAACCTGATGACGAACGGAATGGGCGGGCGCACGTGGTCTTGGCGCAAATGACGCAAAAACTGAAACGTTCCTTCGCCTTCGTGATCGCCTTGAGTCCGCCATCGACATTGACAGCATGCGTTTGACTGGCATCATATCAACTCTATCACACTGTCTCGTGATAGCCTCCGCCACCCCCACATATGCGGAACAGCATTCATGGACTGCCCCCACGACCAACGACGTTCGGGTTCCTGTAACGCTGGGTGTCATGTCACGGTGTCCAGATGCTCTCAAATGTGAGACATTGTTCGATAACGTTATACCAAGAGTGCGCGAAAAGATCAATCTTTCTCTGGCATATGTTGCCAAGTATGTACTAGCACATACGGTCCACTAATATGACCGGTGTTGTCGGTGCTAACCCTTTTCAACAGGTTTAATGAATCAGATACAGAATTCGGCGTCACTTGCATGCATGGACGCAATGAATGTGCCGGAAATGTGCAACAACTGTGCGTTAAAAAGTATGCGACGTCAATCAAGGCATGGTGGGAATTTGTCATGTGCCAAAATTATCAGGGTAGAGACAACATTGGAAAACCGGAGGTAGCATCGCGGTGCGCGAAAATCGCCGGAATTGACTGGGAGACGAGTGGGGCTGGTCGATGCGCTGGTTTGGATGGCAGCGGGACAGGGTATGAGGGTGTGCAGTTGCTTCATGACAGCCTCCGTATCGTTGAGTCCTTGGGAATCACGTGCGCGTCCGACCCTCCCCTCTGTCTCGTCTCGATTCACTAACCCAATCTTACATGCAGCAAGAGCTGTACCATCGTCATCAACACGGAGAAAGTTTGCGTCCTCGATGGGAGTTGGAAGGAATGTGAGGTGAGCGGTCCATCGTCGACCTTGCTGTGGGCTCTGAGTTGATCGAGAAGCAGGACGGCCATGAAGTCATAGATTTCGTAAAGCAGATTGAAGCTGCCTATGATAAATTGAACAGTCTTTCCTCTGGGGCATTGAATGAAAGAGGATCTTCCGTGCGGACGTGACATTTCCATTTGTACATTTTAATCATCATTTTCCAAGTATGAGTTCATATATGATGACTACGATGTTTACTCCTATGAGTGGTACTGCGCGGGGGTCAGTTCTTCGTGTTCTAAAACACCGATAGCGAAAGAAACGCACTTCGCATGACAGTCCGCACGGCACTTATGAGATTGATAAGTCTGCCTTTTACGCCGATATCAGGTGCAGGATTCCCGTAACCAGCGCTTTGATCATAGTTCTGCTGGAATCCAACGTTGTTTGGGGGTCGAACAGATGACCATCCGACTGTGTAAAAGGCAAAGGGGAGACGTGTCAGGAGACCGTGAGAGGACGTGGCGAGGGGCAAAAAATGGGATACGCACTGCGCGCGAGGAAACGGTCCTCGCTGAGAACTGCTACGGCATTTACGAGGAGCAAGCCGATGTAAAATATGTTTCCGAGGAAAAGCATGAGTGACTGACGACTGCCTGGTCGTTTTGCTTGAGCCTGGGTGTAGCCGCGCAAACGAGTGGTCGGCGTGTGGTTGCTCGCCTCTGCTTTCGGAATTGGCCGGGATCGTCTTTGGCTTGGTGTCCGCATGTATATGGCCATGCAACGTCTTGCTAGTGAAGCACTTGGTGCAGGTATGCCCAATTCACTTATTTCCACCTCAAAAATTCATTGTACTAGGCCGCTTTGTCTCTTCACAACATCGTGCTTCAGCATCGCTCCTGCTATTGTCTGGTCCGCGTAGACAGTAAGCTCCTTTACCCAACCTCACCTCACCCACTAACGACGCGTTGTGCAGTGCATCATTCGGCACAAACCCATTCGATTGGCTTCGTTCTACTGTGAATCCCGGTTTTCGACAGAAGCAATCGAATCGCGAAGCAGACACCACGAAACGCGCCAAAGCTGAGGACGAAAGCCAAAGCGTCTTTGATGCTGTCGCTTCCGAAGAAGAAGAAAAGGCACAACAACAACAAAATGACTCAAAGCCGTCTGTGGGGGTGACAAGGCAGAGTGATCATGTACGCGCGAAAAACACGTCCTCACGAGCAGCACTTGATACGTCGTACAGCACAAATACTCTACGGCAAATTTCAAAATATCACACAGGAAGCTCAATAAGCTCGGACGACAGATTTCTGGAAAGCCTATAGACTCTGCCATCCTGCAGATGACGTTCAGTGAGAAAAGGGCAAGCAAGCGCATTCGAAACATGCTCGTCCTTGCCAAGTCGCACGCGATATTAAAAGGCATCAGCCCCAGAAAAATGGTCATCGGTACGGCAAATCCATTCCACACCCTTCCCGTTGTCCCCTGATACTATTTATGACCCACGCAAAGCCGAGGCTTGGGTGACCAAAGGACCAAAGTCACTCAAGCGCTTCGAGCCGAGAGGGCGGGGTAAATTTGGGATACGTGTGCACCCAGACTCGCGGTTGAGTGTAAAGTTGAAGGAAGGAAAGACGCGAGCAGAGCTGTTGGAGAAGGAGCGGGCGCGCAAACTGAAGAGAATAGTTTCGGCTGGGCTTGTACGCGAGGACCAACCGCTACGGAATCCGAGATCAATGTGGGCGTGGTAACCGAAAATAGACACATAGTCACATCTATCATCCATCCTTTTACCCCACTTCAACAATGCCTCTTCCTCGCTGGCTTAGTCTGCCAGTCCTTGCTCTTTATTTCACGCTTGCCAAGGCTGCTGCTCACTCTTTTGAAAACACCGCGATCGTGCGTACCGTCGATCTCGGTGGCTCGCTCGTACACGTCACAACGACATATGCTATCCGAGCACTCGATAGCGGTGCCAAACAATACGTCGTCAGTCTCGGGGAGGGAGAGGCTCAGTCAGTGAACTGGTTCGAGGCGAAACTCAAGGGCCAGAGCGTGCCCTTGAAAGTCACTACTGGTCCACTTGACCCCCAAGAGTGAGTAGTTCGCTCAACGCTCAAAGTTTTCCCTCACACGGCCTACACCGACGCGTCCCTTTCCTTTCCCCGTAGTGGCACCTACTCGTACACCGTCGACCTCCCAAAACCTTTAGGCGTCAATGGCACGGTCAACCTAGTCGTGGAGACCGTTCTGACGCACACCACCTACCCTTGGCCCCAGAAGGTTAGCCAGGAAACTGACCAGGCGCTCAAGTACGAGGGCGACCTGCTCGTGCTTAGCCCATACAAGACTACGACCCAAAGGATCAAAGTCCGGTGAGTACCAGGCTTGCCGAACTGAAAAGGGCGCAACAATTGAGCGTGATCATAGAGCGCCGGCACCCCGTATCATCTCATACACAACCCCAGAAGGCTTGGACGCGTTTACAAGCGATAACCTCGCGACGAAATCCGGCGCAACGATCACGTATGGCCCCTTTAGCAACATTCCGACTTCCGCGTCTGCTGCCTTCATCGAGCAGCACCAAAAGCACGTCGTCGTCCATTATCATTATCCGGCACCGGTGCTGGAAATCACCTCCTTGAAACGCACCGCCGAGATCAGTCACTGGGGCGCCAACCTGAACATCGAGAACGACATTGCCTTGCACAACGCCGGGCCTGAGTACGGTTTTCCCCATTTGCATCGCCGTTTTTTCTGTTCCCCGCTTCTAACCTGTTTTAACAGGCTCAAAGGCCACTTTGCACGCATAATTCACCAAAGTCAAGCCTATTTCAATCGTCTGCCACCACATGTTATCCCCTCCCTGACCGTCCACCTACCTCCGGGGATTCATTCCGTGTATTACTATGACCTTAATGGCAACGTGTCCACGTCTCGCTTGCGCGCTGCGCCGTCCATACCCAAGGCTGCCGAAAGCAAGCAGAATAGTGTACTTGAACTGCGCCCACGGTATCCCCTCATGGGCGGGTGGAAGTACTCGTTCACTTTGGGGTGGGATTCGCCCCTGGCGGACTCTGCCGGATATGATGCCAGCTCGGGCAAGTATATCGTGGGTTTCCCTATTCAAACGGTCATTCCCGGCTCAGTTGTAAATGAGGCCGAGGTAAAGGTCATATTACCAGAAGGTGCAACGTAAGCCGGCGTTAAAACTTGTTCTCCTGGGGCTGCACTTAACTTTAATGTTGCAGAGACATCGATGTTTTTCCTCCTTTCGCACCAATTACCCAACACCGCTCCACGCACATCACGTACCTGGATTCCATCGGGCGCCCCGCTGCCACGTTATCATTCGAGAATTTGACCGATAAGCACAACGGGCTGATTTATGTGAGTCTACGGACGAGTACTTTGAACACCGTTGACGACTTTTGGATAGGTCACATATAAGGTTCCGTTGTCGGCGCATCTGCAGAAACCTAAGGTTGTCTCGGTTGCTTTTGTGGCATTGTTCCTTCTCGCCTTTTTGGCTCGGCGCATAGACCTCACCCTTTCTAAATGATTTATTACAGTAGACGGCGAAATGCGAATATCCAAACGAGGTCAATTACATGAATGGTCCTATTGGATGGTTTGGAATGAAAAAAAAGAAAAGTAAACCAACTAGGGAGATAATGACCATTGCTTTGGCCGGTTGGCAGCGACCATACTGAAACCATGCAGCGTGATCACCCTGCACCCGTCAGGCGGCGACAGTCTTTCCAAAGGTTAACCTGTTGTGAACGGCCATACACAACGTGCACTCACAGGCCAAAGGATGTATAAACACCCTCTCGTCCGTCTTTGGTCACGCAAATAAAGTACAGACCATGGTTAGATTTTTGGTCATAGTCGAGGTGCAAGAAGGCTCCACTCCACCGCCACATGGCGTTCAGGAGGCCATCGCGTTGATCTGCCAGAGCCAACCTAATCAAAAGAGGCTCGTCCAGATCTCAGGTGGCGTTCAATACGTTGACATGCAAGATGTGCGATTCATTGGTATAATGAAGGAGTTGGCCATTACGCACAAGGAATAGCGGGGCTTCCTCCTCGCTAGATAGGAATGATACCGCGAGGTCTCCAGCTGAGCCTGGGACCGGCCTCGTGTGAGTGAGATGGTAAGTGGATGGGCACGTCCAACTAGAGCGCCCGTACCTGTAGGCGATGGCGTGGTGAGATAATATGGGACACTGAACCTTACGCCACCTGCAAGGAGGCAACTGAAACCTGTGACGAAGGAATCGATGGAACTTCTTGTATTGAAGTCGTGCCAGATAGGGAGTGCGTGCACCAGAGAGAGGGAGAGGACGGTGATTCCGAAGAACGCGGAGAGATTGGAGAACATCATAATCATTTGAGTTTGGCGTGTGACGCGTGGGTGTGCCAGAGAACCGGTTGGGTTGTACACCGAGGAAGTAAGGCTTTATACCGAGGAGATCAAATCAGCGGCAAGAGAGTTAGCGAAGAGGGGGTCGGGGTCACCTGTCCATCAATGAGCGCCGAGATGATGATCCCCCTTACCTCGAGCCTCGTGCTGACCCCACCCTTGGCTTGGGGACAATGTGGTTCCCTCGTCGCACCTTTGCCACTCTCGCATCCTTACAGCTATCATCCCGTTCCTTCACCACAAAAATTAATCCACGAAAGTCTCTTTCCAATTCTAAATCCAAAGCCAAAAATACAGCAACAAGTTCCCCACGCTCTGCTGCTATTCCTCGTCCCCAGCCCTCCTCGGCAACCCCATCACAAGAAGGAAAACCCTTGCGCCCGCATTTGCACCCCTATGATCTCTCCAAGCGTCTCATTGCGCTCTGCGACCGTGGCGAAGTGGACCTCGCCGTCACCACGCTCCAGAGCGCTCCGCGGAACGCCCAGAATATCAAAGTGTGGAACACGCTCATCCAGCAGTGCATGGGCGCCAAGAAATACAGGGTCGCGTACAGCGTCTTTACGGATGTGCGTCTTCCTTTTCATTTTGCCTCTTACCTCCATTTGTATTACTCACTGGGAGGGGGGGGATGATCACCAACTATGGGGATGAAATGTGCAGATGAAACGTCGTGGATTCGTGCCAAACGGTAGGACGTATGCCACGTTGATGAGCGGTTATGCTGCCATCGAGGATTGGGGTGTGTTCACGAAGCAATTGGAAAATGTGCATTCCGTCTACGGACAACTAAAGCAAGATTTCGAGAGTATCACCAATCACCCGGTCGACGACCCTGCCTCGGTCGGCCTGTACGTCACCGCCCTCTACATCTCCGTCCTCGGAAGAGTCGGGCAGCATCAAAAGGCCTTTGACGTCTTTCACGAACTAGACACCGACGGCCCGCTCGCACCCAATCCAAAAGTCTACAGCTCGCTCTTGTCCGTCTTGGCCGACCGGATAGACCCTACCACCGACGCGGAGGCGGAGACTAGCACCACCGTCGTCGCGCAAACCGTGTCGGAAGCAAAGTATGTCTGGCGGCGGTACATGCGCAGCCTCGATAAGCAGCCACAGCAAGACGTCTGGCCGCGCTCCGTCGAGGCCATCGTCAAGATCCTCTCGCGTGGCGCGCCGTCCGACCACGATCTCATGTTCAACATCCTGCGCGACTTTTGTGGGCTCCCCCGACCAAGCAAAGCCGAGGACAAGAACAACCCGAGTCCGAATCCCTCTTCTCTACCATCGCCACCGAAAGTGGCGCTAAGCTCGTGGATACTCAGCGAGGTCCTCGACGGCTGCCTCGCAACGGGCCACCCGGACCTGGCAGTGCACTACGCGCAGAGCGTGATGGACTCGAGCTCGCAACAAGAAAAAGCCCGTGTTCTCCTCCCGCGGCACCTGTACAGGTTCCTCCGCGCGCACGTCCTCCTCGCCAGACAAGAAGAAAACCCAAAGGAAAAGTCCCACAAGTCCAACGCCTCTCCCTCCTCTTCCCCAAGCCGCGCCGCGCGCGCCGCGGCGTGGGTGGAGTGGATGATGACGGCGCAAGGCCACAACGGCAACAAAAAGGGACCCAAAAAAACGGTGCCGTCGAAAAGCGTCGAACGAGGAGAGTACAAGCACGGGATCGAATACACGTCCACCCCCGCACTCGAGCTCTCTTACCTCTGCCGAGACGTACCCTCAGCCCTCCGCATAGCCCACGCGTTCCTAGAGAGGGGCAGCGCGCCCCCGGGCCACCACTCCACCACCATGCCCACCAGAGCCTGGACGTACCTCCTCCGTCTCGCGATCGGGGCCCCCGCGAGCGCGGACGAGAAAAAGCGCTGTCTGGAGCTGCTGAACGCGCACCGTTCGGTTCTCGACGATTGGAAGTCGGTGTCAAAGTTGACGCCGTTGGAGATAAAGGCCCACGCAACCCTCGCGCGTTGCATCCTCCGGCTACTCCGAAACGATCGTGGCTCGGACGAGTCCCCGTCGTCCCCGCCAGATCCAGGTCACGACGGCGCGGAAACAATCGATGCTGCTGAAGGTGGGAAACATGAGACGTGGTTGGATGATCTTCGAAGACGAGCCGAGTGGTTTTTAAAAAAGAGTTCATAGACACTACTGTAAAATACATTAGGGCCCGGGTCACTCTGTCAATCGTTTTCCACTCGTACAAGGATCCACTTCCCAGGGTAGATTTCTTATTTTTAATCGCACTGGTCGTTCTGAAGTGCACCATTGCTGCAATATGAATCCAAGAATATAACTACCCCGAGTATACTAGAGTATATCCACGGTCCAAAGTCCAAAAAGATGTCCAAGAGAATGATTCTGCTATGTGAAATAAACGTAGGGTATTTATGAGCGCATGAAGAGGAGACAGCCAACGCATCATGCAGCAGGACGCCGACCGTGACCCGCAGATGTACCGTGTATATACTAATAAGACAACACTCATAGAAGAGCAACGCAAAGAGAATCCGTGACAGAGAACGATCAAATGCGACTTTGTATGACGACCGTCCAGACCATGAACACACCGACCTACTTCCGTCGATCAGACAGCCCCGATGCGACGGTGCTTACGCAACAGACTGGGGTCGGAGACCAGCTTTGAATCCGTGGAACGACGGGGAAGGGGGGACGAACGTGTCGTCGGTAAGTGCCAAAGAGATAGGTTCATACGTGTGGTGCGATGAACGTTGTAACGATGGACGCAGTGGCGGGGTGAACGAATCCGTGGATACCGCTTCAAGGGGCATTGGGGTGAGCCGCCGAGCCGCCCTCCGCTTCAGGACAGATGACGCACTACGGCGACGGTAGATATAAATGAAGGCAGCAATAGCGAGCAGAAGGATAACGAGAGCATTTAGTCCGAGGAGCGCAAGCATGATAGGGATGTAATTGTTGAGCTTGTTCAGCACATTCGTGATGTTGTCGGATAGAGAGACCGTAGTCCCGCTAGCCGCTGCCGCCGTAGAATCTGTCGCATTGTACGTGATATTTGTGCGGGCGACACTGCCGCGAGCGGCTGCGAAATCCTTGGACGCTTCATTTGGGTCGACGAGGGAAAGGAAATTGACGTATGGATTCCCCATCTTTCCTGAAGCATCAAAATCTCCAAAATCGTATACAGAATATACGGAACGGAGGAAGTTATCGCCAATAATAATATCACTAGATTCTGTTCAGTGATTATGCTAAATCTGCTTGAAGGGGAGACATACAAGTTACCGGAGGCAATGGCCGAAATATCTTGAGAAACGAAAGAGCCCACACAACTACCTGGATTAGAATTGCTCTTCGGGACAACGTCAAGGGGATGCAGAGGGAAAACTTGGCCACTGAGGAAAACGTGAGGCTGCGCAATATTACGGGGATACAACACTTACTTGATCTGAATGGCAGCGTCGATTTCGACATTGCAAGGAATCGACCACAGACCGGTTGAATCCTGCTGTGCCCCTGGGATATTCCGGTAGATCGCGCTGCACACCTCGGGTGACGCGTAGCTGCGGGACGTCCTGAGTCACGAGACTGGCCACAAGACAATGCAAGCACACCTATAAGACGTCCCACTATCCAATAGTGCGACCGCTCTATTTGAGGGTGCATTTGGGACGGTGGTAGTCATAGGAATTACTGTACTCCCAACCAAAATAGCGTCTAGCAGAACGTTCCAGCGGTTAGGATTGGTCGGGGGGAATGTAGGGATTGGAGGAGTCTGGTTGACCGCAGCGTACGTAGGATCGAGTTCGCCTACGAGGAACGTGCCTTGAACATCATCAGTAGGGTCTGTCGATCTTTGCAAGGAGAATGCAATGTGATTGGGTTCTTCGGGATTGGCGCTGAAAAGATTGTACAGAAGGCTGCGTCCTGACGATGAACCCGTCTTATTGACGAGAGCATCGATAGTGGAAAGGGAATTGAAGCCTAGGCCCATGATACCACTTGCGCCATATGTGATGGCGGGGTTCTGAGCACTGGATACGTCAAGAAATGCTTGATTTGGAACAGATATGCTGAAGTGAAGAGAATGATTTCAGAGACCGTCATGGACAACAGGGAGTAAATATACCCAGAAAATTGTACGTTAGCATACGATATGTGTCCAAAGGCCCACCCGATGCCATACTAAAAATTCAACTGAGCTGAGATCGCCCAAGCTAGAACATGGGAGAGACCAGGCTCACAGTCAGATTGTAAGTCGTCGACTTGGCACCGAGTCAGCCGTCATGTAATACGAAAGCTTAAAAACGCACTGACCGTTTGGTTCGAGTTTGGTAGAGGCGACACGGGCCCCTTAATCCAAAGGTCAGATGAGCCCGAGTCCAGTTGCAAATGATAATCTATGCGTGGATGAGTCTTGTCATTCTAAAAGCAGGTCTGGGTCACGCACTGGCTCCTCCGAGAGTGATCTAGAAAACAAGTTAACAGAAGGGTTAGGTAGGATAAATACTGAACGCACATTGGCCATGTAGATCATGTCGTTAACGGTGCTTTAAACGACCTCTGAGTGCGCGATGAACTTTGGTAATCTCAAGCTGGCACGCACCTGAGATCAGCACTATCTGATGACGAAGCATTGGATGACGAGGCCAAGACATGAGGGAGGTAAGAAGACGAGATAGTAGATCTGCGCGCGAGGGAGTGTCTGCTCGTTCTCGTAATTGGAAACTTGAAAGCGAGTGTGGTGGCCGTGAAAAGAGTGAAAAGGTAGAAAAGAGCGACGAGATTCATTGGAGAGAAAGGAGTGAGGGTAGGACAAGGCCCCCCAACGGTGCATTTACTCTATTAGCCGAAAAAGTGAATGACACTTCCCTTCCGATCGTGGGAGCTTTTGAGCGCTCACTAAGTTAAGGCAGAAGAGCGATCGTCGACAATTAGATTAGAGTGATGCCATCCGCGGAGCAACGTAATTTCCTCCCGCTATGGCCCCTTCTCGCTCCGCCATCCTCAGGCTCATCAACGCCTCCCAACATTCTAGCTGCCCTTGCCATGGATCCCATGCAGTTCACAACGTCCATGTACTCGCCAATCAGTTCCGAAGACTCGCAACGCCAGTTGAAAGGGTGGACAAGGAATATGCATTTGAGGTATCTTAATATTTCCTTACATGTCGGGTTCGTTATAAACCTCCAATGTAGGTTGCTGCGTCCAATCTTCGCTTTGGAGATGGCGTAACCCGCGAGGTCGGAATGGACTTGAAGAACATGAAGGCAACCAAAGTCAGTCAGTTCGTTTTCAAAAAGGTGGGATGCTGACACGATGTGTCATAGGTAGCTGTTTTCACAGATTCCAACGTTGCCACTCTTCCCCCAATGAAGATGGCATGTCTTTTCACTTGTCGTCCTCTCACGCTTTCCCACCTGACCTCTACTCAAGGCGATCGAGTCCCTCTCATCCCAACAGGATTTACCATTTGAGATTTTCGACAGGGTCGTGACGGAGCCCACCGAGGAATGTTGGCGAGATGCAATTGCATGGTCGAGACAACATGATTTCTCCCATTTCCTTGCGTACGGCTCCCATCCCCATGAGCGGCAATATTTGCTCACATCTCCAACGCAGTGTCGGCGGTGGAAGCGTTATAGATACCGCTAAAGCGGCCAATCTGTGCGCTGCCCGTCCCAAATCTAATTCCCGTATTGACTTTTCCAAGGTTCACAGTGTACAAGGACGCCGATCTGTATGATTTCATCAATGCCCCAATAGGCAAGGGTCTGCCCATCTCCAAGACCTTGCGTCCTCTCATCGCAGGTATGTACGATGCATTCTGGACTCCTGTCAAACTAACCCCAGGTCATCAAGTACCAACTACTGCCGGGACTGGCTCGGAAACGACCGGTACTGCTATCCTTGACATCACTTCCAAGTCTTTTAAGACCGGCATCGCTAGTCGCGCGTTAAAGCCCGCCCTTGGTATCGTCGACACGTTCAACACAGAATCCTGCCCCACCGCTGTGCACATTAGCGCCGGCCTCGATGTACTCTTCCACAGTTTAGAGAGTTTCACCGCCATACCGTTCGTTCATTCGTCGCCCTTGCTACTTGAGTCTGACCGGCCAGCATGCAGGTATACGGAACGTTCACCAAGACCGACGAACCCCATCCTCAGACCCGCGTATCAGGGCAGCAATCCCGTTGCTGATATCTTTTCCCTCTGGGCCCTAGAGCAAACCGTGAAGTACCTTCCCAAGGTAGCCAAAGACAAGGAGAACAATGAAGCGCGTCGTCAATTACTGTATGTTTCTATCTCGTTGGAGCCAAGGATTGCTTTACGTCTTCTCCATAGGTTAGCCGCATCTTTTGCAGGTATCGGGTTTGGAAACGCTGGCGTCCACTTGTGCCACGGCATGAGCTATCCAGTAGGGTCGCCGTTTTCTGTTCTGACGTCCATTTACGTTCATATTCCCAGATTTCCGGTCTCAACAAGAAAGGCCCCAAGTATCAACATGCTGGCTATCAAGTTGACCACCCGATCATACCCCACGGAATCAGCGTCGCCCTTACTGGCCCTGCCGTCTTCCAATTTACCGCGCCATCCTCTCCTGACAGGCACCGCCAAGCACTTGCCGTTTTCAAGCAAACTACTCTCCTCGATCAGTCCATAACTTCCATTCCGGACAGCGCTGTGGGTTGCCATCTTTTCGAAGCCATCGCGTCCTTCTTGGATGGTCTTGGTGTGCCAAGGGGTCTCGAGGCGGTTGGATATTCAAAAGGAGACGTGCCAAGGCTTGTGGAAGGAACGTTGCCACAACGGCGTGTGTTGGATCTTGCTCCAGGTGTCGGGGATGTTGCTGGTGAAGATGGCAGGGAACACTTGACGAGAATTCTGGAAGCTTCGTTGAGATATTAAAGATATTCAGCCTTCAATGTAGCCCAGTAGCGAATCCGTAGTCTCTGTTCACGGGGCGCTGACAACTAGCCTCATTGACATGTTAATATCAACGCGATCCACTCCCTTCGATGGGAGGGCAAATTACTTTATGATCCCGAGAGAGCGGTCTTATTCCAATCGACCAAATCCTGAAACCTGACCAAGATTCCTCCGAATATATCCAAGGCACTGATATCGCTGGTGATCAGAACGGGCATGCGTAGCAACGACAAGTAGCTAACCTGCCATAGGTCAGATCAACTCTTCCATCGGAGAGCCTCTGGACTGTGCTCAAGTCCGAAATATCTAATGCGGGTGAGAACAGGCCACGGTGACCAAGAGGCTCACCTTTAGCGCCCCCCGCATATGTTGTTGGTATCGTTGCCCATTTACCGAGGACTAGTAGCGCTCCATTAGGCTGAAAGACGAGGTTGCGAAGAAACGTACGAGCGACGAGATCCTCGTCTATACCCTGGCAGAGACCTTCTACGTCCGCAGCATGCACAAGAAATTCGCTTCGACTCTGAATGATTACCCACTTCTAAGATCGCACGACCGACCGTCTTACCTGCAATAATTCGATAGCAAGTCTAGCGTCCCTGTAAGACGGTCTCAGCATGAGATGGCTTAGGGACAAGAGCCGACCACTTCGCGCCTTGACAGACTTCTGTGTCAGTGATGTCTTGCCACTTGTTCATGGCTACCATCCATTTCTGCCCTCTCCGTCGGCAGCTGTGCAGCATTTGTGAACACATCCTCGACGTGATACCGGCCCACAAGACACACCTGATGTCAACAACCAGGCGCTCCTTCCCCACGAGAGAAGATATGGTCTGTAATCTTTGGAGCGAGAACTTTTGGTCTGGGAACAGATACGAGGTAACGATGACCTGACAGAGAAACCATTAAAGTGATTACGGAGAGACGCGAGATGACAAGAAAGACACACCTTGCTGGCTCCACAATCTAACCACGACAGAGCATTCTTATCAGTTATTCCACCTCCGATCTGCAGTCCCCCTATGCCGTATTCACTATCTGCCATCGAACGAGGGCAGAATAAAGCGGACCTGGCCAAGCCCTTAACGCATCCTTGGCCGCCTCATCGTTACCCGGCCCAAGCTTAATCAGATGTCCACCTTCCAATCCGTGAAGCTTATATAGCCGCGCAAAGTCTCCGGGCGTTTCTCTTCAGCACCAAACTCAGCTAACGGTTGAGCGATGAATGCGGTTCTCATAGCATACTTTGCAACAAAGTTTGTTTTCAAGGATCCCGGGTCTGTTTCTGAGAGCGTACCGCCCACTATCTGCTTTACGTGCCCGTCGTGGAGGTCAATACAAGGACGGAACAAGCTCCTTTGGGACGTCATGGATGGACGGGGAACGGGCAGAACTTGCGTTTCCCGGTACCTCGGGCCGGTGCAACGGCGAATGTGGGAACTGTGGCTGAAGAACTGTACAGACCATCCTTACCGAGATTTACCAGTGAACATCGTTGACACTGTGTAACACGTTCAAGGCCGCCCTCCTTAAGGTGATTGTCATCTCCTTTCAGACAGCGGTGTGATGTCCCATCGCTCATAGCACTTTCCAGATACTTTCTTCACGCAATGCCGAACAAGGTCAAGGCATACGAACTCCAATCAAAGTGCGTCTAGCATTCCCGCGTGGCCGACCCATATGCGCTTTGCTGAGAGCAGGGTATCCAACTCTCCAGGACCAAGAATGACTTGGCAAAGCAACTGACGGAGCTAAAAAACGAGCTTCTAGCGTTGCGGGTACAGAAGATTGCTGGTGGCTCTGCGTCCAAGCTGACCAAGATGTAACATGGTTTCTTCTCATCCTGGGTTTTGGGCTCATCATTCTCGTTGTTTGCAGTAACACCGTGCGCAAGTCAATCGCCCGCGTGCTGACCGTGACCAACCAAAAGCAACGCCAAGCTACGCGCGATCACTACAAAAACAAGAAATACCTTCCTCTCGACCTGCGACCGAAGAAGACTCGTGCGATCCGGCGGCGGTTGACAAAGGTATAAAACGCTTTCTTCTTTTTGGGGTCCTGTCATCTACACCCTGCTGAGACTTTGGGTTTGTTTCGTAGCATGAAAGGTCTCTCAAGACGCTCAAGCAACAAAAGAAGGACACTCACTTTCCGCGGAGGAAATTTGCTGTCAAGGCATGACGCAGCCTGATTGTTGTGCTAGGGGACAGAGTATCTTGATGCCTACCTCGTTCTATGTTCACATGCCTCATGCCGTATCACATCGCATCATGCACACTCGTTAGGCAGACGAGACGTCTGACTGCCACCACCGCGAAATCCAGACGATGTACTTATCAGTTAAGGTCTGATTCATCGCACGATGGTTACTCAGCAGAGTCACTTGACCAGCAGTGCGAATCCAACGCCGTTGGCAACGACATCAAGGTGCCCAATGCTAACCACTTAGCTACACCTATTGGTACATGACCCTACAACTTCTTCTATTCACCGAGGTGCATGCTCTAGCTACATGCCATCCACCTGGCCCTTGAGAAAGTTATCGAGTTATCGTTATCGCAAAAGTACTAAATTAGCAGAGCAGCCTACATCTCAAAGTCGCTGTGAGTTCCCTAGTCGTTTTTGGAACGACGAGATAGATCTGGCACAGGCCCTTCATCCTCCCGGCGACCGGTTATTTTAGTAAAATTTTCCATAGAGTGATCTGCATTCGTAAACTGCAGGAAATTATCAGCGATGGACAAGAAGCGGAGTAAAATAAAGCCTACCCATTGCGCGAAATCCCTCAAAAAGCTAGGAAGTAAGCGCAGCAGTGGGACGAAGTTGGCATAAAATGGCAGGTAAACCGTCCGCGAATGCTGCTCGTCCAACGCTGCGATGATTGCCTTCACGACGGTGATCGGCTCCAAGGAAGGGAGGCAGAACCCGTGGAGCCAACTGTTGGGGAACCGGACAGTCGAGAAAAGAGGGGTCAGGATGTGCCCTGGGACGACTAGAGTGGTACGGATATTGGGTGTGTGATAACTGAGTCGTGTGGAGTTAGAGATTTCGTTCGGCGGTTTTGGCTTTTAAGGGACGCACCGCTTGTCAAGTTCGTACCGCAACGACTCGTGCAATGAAATAATGGCAGCCCTGGATGCATTATAATCGGCTATGGAGCACAACTTTTAGTCAGAGGACTGAGGCAGAGAAACTTTGTGCAAAACTACGAACTCATTTGTGCGATCCCGACATGTCCGCCGACTGAAGATACGGAGATCTGCACGGCTCGTTAGCGGGACTGGTGATGACGGGACTGGGAGGAAGAAACCTGACTATATGGCCAGACTTCTTTCTGATCATTTCGGGAAGAAATGCTTTCAGAGTCCAGAAGTGAGCAAGTGTGTTGACATCGAAGGTTCTGGAGTGGAGGTTAGGTGACTGTTTGCTTGTTCTTTACATTGGGAGGTTGACGATACAGACTGTTTGACATCCTCAATTGAAAGGTCTAGGATGAGCTTCCCTTGAACGACGCCAGCATTGTTGACTAGCACGGTGGGATGGCCAATCTACAAAAAAAACAGTTCGAACGGCGTGAAATGGAGAAAGTTGGGCCCTTTACCTCCTCAATGACCTTCTTCGAGACTGCCTCGACCTCCTCCGGTTTGGTGACATCGCATTTGTAATAAGTGATGTTATCTGAGAACAGATGGGCGACGGCGATCAGTTTGGGACAGGGCACGTACAGTTCTCTGTGACAATAGGCACGACGTCAAGGACGACAACTGTGACATTGCGGACCGCCAAGGTATTTGCGAGCAATTCCCCAATTCCAGACGCCCCTGTGCCGATGGTTCAAAAAGGATGCAGGGTGTAACTTCTGACTGGTGCTTACCTCCGGTGATGAGGACGATTTGTTCACCCCAGTCGAGTGGGCCTGGGCCGAAGAGCAGATTTCCTTGATTGCGATACAATCTAGAGTACCATTTCAAGAACCCTTGGGGAGGGGTTTGTGACAAGAATTCAATGTTGGGAAACGACGTACAGAACGATGATACTAATACCCAATATACAGAGGTTGTCACGACGGGAGTATCATTCAATTTGTTGCCGTGAAAGAAGAAGAAGACGGGTAAGAGGAAGACAAAGAATGGGCCTGATGGTCCTGCGTTAGAATCTCGATCGAGAAGGAAATAATCGCAAGACTCGCTGAATGCAGTGTGCGACAACACCTTGACAACTAGATCGATGTCAAAGCTGTCAAACACGAACGTGGGTTCACCCTGCAATTGAGAATCGTTTTCCATTCGTTTTGAGTACCGAGTTGTTGAGTATGAAGAGACAGATTCCAGGACCAGCCGTGGTATAGATGGAGATGGGAGTCAAAAGCGACGCGAACACAGCCGAACGCGTTACGCCGACGGTCCGTCGTTGTCCCGCGCTAACGCTAACCAATTCACTCACCGCTGACAGGCTAACAGTAAGTTATTAGTATTTCAGTCGTGGCGGCGCTGGGACTGACACTTGGAAAGCGAACATGCCACAACCGCGCAAGAAGCGAGACAACGCGGCTTCATCGCAGAGAAAAGCAAAGCAGACCGCAACGGCCCGGGTCTCTCAGGCTCAGGCTGTCCCTGCTCCTCCCACTGGCAGTCGGGAGCTCGCACAACCACGATCCCAATCGCAGGGCGAGGAAGGCCGGGAAAAGTGGCTTTACACCCTGCTCGTCGTTCCCATTCTTTTGCTCGTCGTGTCTAATTCGCTCGTTGCCTTCCTCTACCTACGCGCTTTGGATCCGCTGTATGGGAGCTATCCGGTCAATCTTCACTTGGAAAAGGTCGTTTGGGCCGCAACGGTCATCGGTGGATTCGGTCCTGTGCCATCGTTCTGGACATCTTTCGCCGTCATGGGTGTCTGGATCGCCGCGATCCCCGTCTCCTCATATTGGACAGCGCTCTACACTGGAAGAATCGATAACTCCGCTATCGGCTCTACGGTCACGCATCTGGTCGTGCTCTTTCCAATCGTTTACTTTGGTGTCTCTATCGTGAAACGAATAACGGTATGTATATACCATTCTTTTCAATACTTGTTTATTCGCTCACAGTATTTAGGCAACATTGGAGGTCAATACGTCCAGTATTTCAACCACGCGCTATACCATACTGCCTGCGTGTGCAACGAGCATTACTGGCTTTCGACTGGTCTGGGGTAGCTTGATAGATTCATATCGCTTTGGATACTCTGATAGTGACATTGTGAGTATCCGAGATTGCCTTGTCGTACGCGTGGGCTTGATGTGTTTCCTAGCTCCGCATAATTGGTGGAATTTTCATTGTATTCTATGCTTTCTCTTCGGCACCTGTTTCGTCCTTCATGAGGGTCCTGAAGGGACAAGATCGTAACGGGGCTGAGCCCCTGTCGCCGGTTTCCTCGAGCTGGTACCTTACCCAACTTTTCCTCCTTGTTCTTTCGACTCTGCTTTGGTTCCTGAGGCCCCCTCTTTTGCCACAGCCCATGACAGGGCATTACACGCACCCAAACTTCCCAATGAGGGTACTATCTTCTGTACCATCCGTCACGGGAATGATAGTCGTTGGCGAGATTTTGCCTCATGAAACCGGAGCACCGAGCACGTCTGAAAGCCACCCAACGTCGTTTAGGTATCTCCGTGCATCTCATTCCATCTTAGGTGGCGTCTGGATTGGGGACAAAGTTGCGACTCGAGCGGGCGGGGTTCCGGTGCTTGATGCTGAAGGCACTCCTCTTGGGGATTCCATCTACAGCGCGTTTGTGTTGCAAGAAGCTGTTCGCTTGGTCGACACGACAGACCGGGCGATACAAGGTGACCAGGAGAATGCACTGTTCATGTAGGCTCCTGCGTCCATCTTGCATTTATTCATTCAAAGCTTGACACCTTATAGTGGTCTGGGAGCTGGTGTTGCTGTCACATCCTTTGCGAGGCAGAATATCGACACAACGGTCATTGAAATTGACCCTGCAGTCTACAACGCGTCGCGTCAGTACTTCGGACTACCCGATCTTGGCAGCGATCGTGTCTTCTTGGAAGACGCTCGTGTGGTCGTTGCGGAGAAGAGCCGGTTAGCGATGGAAGGTGGCGTTTCTAATGCTGATAAGTATGACTATGTGGTGCATGATTGCTTTTCCGGCGGCGGAGTGCCTGCACATCTATTCACACTTCAATTCTGGGAAGACCTAAAGCTCATTATGAATCCTGAAGGGGTCGTTGCAGTGGTGAGCCGAAGCCTTCACTTTAGATATTCATAGCTTGAGAGCTGATGCGTTTAAGAACTTCGCGGGGAGAATAGATTCAGATCCTGCAAGAGCAATCCTAAGTACATTGCAAAGGAGTTTCGGCCAATGTCGTGTTCTACACGATCTTCCTACTGCTCAACCTGACCTGATCAACGCTTATGGTAATCTGGTTCGTCTTACTGTACTGACATGAAGTGAGACACCGTAACACTAAGAACTCCACAACCCAGGTGTTCTTTTGTTCTCCTTCTACGAAGCCGCTGTCTTTCCGCCCTACGACTGAGAAGGACTTCATTGGCTCGCATCTCCGCGCCATGGTCTTTGACACGCTTCGCGAACGTGAAATAGATACCAAACTTATTCGTGGTGATAGCGAGGGCGGAGATGACTGGGTTCTCACCGACACGCGCAATCGGCTCATGGACTGGCAAAAAGAGGAAGCGCTGGAGCATTGGCGATGTACGTGTCTTTCATGGTCTCTAATACGTCACTTTACTCAATTCACCACTCAGTAATGCGGAGTATCTTTCCAGAACCGCTCTGGGCGGTCTATTGATTACCACTGTAGCATAGTATATGAGCCTGATGTATAGTTTTCTGCCAACTGCACGGGACCTGAAATTGAAATCGTGGGAACTTGAGAGGGAGTTGGAGCGGTTCAGCCATTTGTCCACGGGTTTAAGGACTTGGGACCAAAAACTATGTCTGGCAGTGATCATTTGCCGCACAACGGCTCTCCACAGCCCTCGCCTGCGCCGTCAAGTGGACGTGTCCTCTCCCGGCCACACTGGCCGTGGTCTACTTATTCCCATCGCTCTTCTCAAGGTTCTTTATCCACTCATTCAACAGGTACCAACAGACCCGAGTCTTGGGATCACCGACCTTCATCTGGTTCCGGTTCTTCTAACACCATGTGGCATCCAACGAATACAGCAGCAAAACGTCCTGCGACTGGCACGCCGGCCGCTTCTGCAAGTCAAGACGATCTGACTAGACACTGGTCTTTCACGGTGTGCTCAGACCGGTATCATCGCGTCGGTGTCGAGATCTGACGCGTTTTTGTCCTCAAGGCCTTTGAGTGGGTTGTTCAAGATGTTGCGAAGCTTCGAGACTTTGTGGAAGGTAGAGGTCGAGACGAGAACGCAGACAGGAGGGACGGGTTAGAACGCGATGGTTTCCAGGTTCTCAGAGAGTCTCCCATGCTTGGAGATGGAAAATACAAACTTGAAATAGGTACGGGCCAAGCACGATTCATCCCTTTGTTGACCTTAGAGGCCATTCTTCTCAGTGCGGACACTGCCTGATGCAGATGCCACGGCTACCGAATCCCCAACTCTTTCCCTCTACGTAACGTGTCTCATGTTGGACGACCCCAACGCCGAGTACGAGATCTCGGCATCCATGTTGGCTGCGATCAAGTGCCAGGATGACCGTGTCGGGGAACGTGGTGCGAGGGCAGATTGGGCATGGGACATTTGGCAAACGGAGTGGACGTTCAGGCAGGACAACGAAGTCTGGCGTGAGTCTTCATGGTGGCATATATTTCTCCTTCGCATTCTGATTCGAGATGTCTGCAGAATGTGCCCTGCCGTCGCTCTCGTCGCTCCTCGAGAACCCGAGGATCTTCCAGACGGACTCGTTTGTGATCTGCATACAGATCCACACCCCAACGGGACCCTTCTTTCCTCAGCATCCTTCAGCGTATTACGTGCCCCGTGATCTCCTTGAAGGACTTGAGGCTTCGTTGGATAACTCCAGTCAGCGAGCGTTCAGTTGATCTAACCTTGTGCTAACAAACCCTCAGACACGGGCGATGTCCAATTCATCTGTCTCGAGAAGGCCAGTCGTGAGCACTCGCAAATTCCACACTCTCCTACCCCACCGAATACTGCCAACTCTGAGAGTCGCCTTTCTTCTTCCTCTTCATATTCGCTCGGTGGATCGCGGATCACAGCTCGAAAACGCGTTATATATGCTCACTCTGACATTCTCATACGCAGATCGGAGTATTTTGCTTCCATGCTCTCTTCTGCATTTGCCGAGACTGCGCCATCGGGAGAACGCAAAGTCTACACCGTCGTCGTGGAGGAAGCTGACTTTGTCACGATTTACTGGTTGCTCAAATGGGTCTACGCGAACTGGCTTCTTTTCAAGGAAGAGGACGACCCGAGGTCGTCCGTCGAGGGCGTTGGTGCCGGTTGGAGTGTGCGCTGGCTGAGCACGCAAGGAACCGCTGGTGAGTGGGACTGGAAGACGTTCAGTAAGAACAGTGCTGTGGACGACGACCTCGTAAGTGCGACCAGCGGTGAAAGTGTGGGTCGCGCGAGCGGCTCCAGCCAAGGCAAATCCACATATACAAACAACCAACCCAGCACCGGTGCTGCCATGCGAAGTGCCGTTCAACGGCCCACATCAGCGTCCAAGCCGCCCTCCTCGTCCACCCTCCGCTCAACTGGCTCAGCGGCCTCTCGACGCGGCGCCGTCCCTGACAGCTCGTCAATCAGCATCGCCGTATCTTCACCAGGCCCGCACGCATCGTCCTCGTCTTCGTCGCGCCACGCACCGCAACCACGGTCAATCTCGATCGGGACGCCGCACTACGCCAACGCTTCACAACGCCCGCGGGCGCGTGTATCTGGCACGCCGTCCTCCGGGGACCCGCACGCGCACCCCACTTCAACCCCACCGCCCGCATCGGCGCTCTCGGTATATCAGATCGCACATCGATACGAGCTGCCGGGATTGGCTACCCTTGCCCTGGAACACATGTTGACGACGATCACGCCGCAGTCGTGCTTCGCCTTGCTCCTCGCTTCGGTAGTATGGGACGAGTTGCACTCTCTCGTGGAGGTAAGGCGCTAGAGTACGTCTGATGAGACGTTCCAGTGGCTGAGGAGCGCATGTTAGGACTTCGTCGTAGAACGGTGGAGCGAGGTACAGGTCTCGGAGGAGTTTGAACGGGGCTGCGCAGAAGTGGCAGCAGGAGAGTGCGTGTGGTGTTTACCTATGCCTATTCTGACAACAGCATGCTCATGATCGAGTCCAGATGGGGGCCAGACGGTGGCAAAACGTTGATGGCACTCTTCAGGCGTCTGCGATCACCTGCTCCAACCAATTATAGCCGCGGTTAAACCACTTTAAGTGCGCCCAAAGTGTTTGACGGACGCCCGGGCTCTGTAACAGCCGCAAGGTGTCATTGACTAGATAAGGGCAAGGGCACGAGGGTTTACATCCAAGGGCGTGCACGGAGGAAGTACAAGGATGGACACGAAGGAACGTTATCGGACCAAACGTCGTCTTTATTGTCACTGGTAAAACAGAACAACTAGTAACTACACTTTCACAGCTTCACTTGTCCCGCGCTTAGTACGCCATTCATCGTTATTTACTTAATTGCTCGCCACCCCGGCCTTCAGCACTCGACCTCAGGTTATCGACGTTTACCGGAAGATATTTCTCAGCTGGGCAATGAAATGGATCGGCTTGAGACGTCACGGGGGAAAGGTAAAGGTTGTTTGACTCACTCTATCCCAGATAGTTCGAGGGCACTCTCGTGTATTCACCTCGATCGACCAGAAACCTCGGACACCGTCATCGAGGCCCTGATCGAAGTTGGCAAAGAGTTCATCTGAGAGTGCAAACGGACGTACGAGGTTGATGCATGAGTTCGGGGACACAAGGTTTCGCCCCGCAATCTTAATAGGCTCTTTCATGCAGGCCGCATACCAGTCATCCTCGACCAGAAGGTTGTACATGCGTGCCTCATACCGCCGGTGACGGTCAGGCGGGCACTGGCCGTTTAAAAGTCGGGCTTGACCCCAGAACGGGACATGACCGCGTCTCCTCTTCTCATTTTCTTCACGCTCGAGTTCCCACTCCAGGCGCTTTCCATCGCGCTCGATTTGGAGCTGTTGCAGGTCATCTGAGACGAGCGCCCTCTCGTGAGTCAGCCGCCGGATATCGACCTGTATCTCGTCGCGCATGTGCTGCCATTCAATGATATCATGTCGGATGGCAGATGACACCATCGGACCGAACGACCAAAGGCTGAACATCATGAGGATGAAGAAGACCGGAAACACGTAGTTGATGATCCAGTGCTTGACTTTCTTTCCAGATTTATCCGTTCTCACGAGTGCAGTGGTTTCGTCAGTGCTAGGGCAAGCCAAACAGTCAGGCGCTGCATCTTATTCTGTGGAAGGTGTGAGGGGTACCCACTCGTGATAATATGGCATCCTAGGACTTGTGATTTTCATCAACCTTAGCAAAACTGGTAAGTGATTGGTCCATACTCACCGGGAAGTCGGTGGTAATACATGAGTGGGTAGGCCAACGGCAACTGAAGGGGCGGGGCTATTGGCATTGAAGCTACCGTACAGGGCATAAGGCGGCGGCGGGATTAGGGTGTTATTATTTAGCTGGAGACCCCTTCGTGATCTTGAACTTGAATGCATGGTTGCGGTTGTAAGGATTGGGGTGTTATTATTTAGCTGGGGACCCCTTCGCGGTCTTGAACTTGAATGCATGGTTGTAGTTGTAGGGGAACATGTTCCTTGGGTGTGGCGATGGGTAAACACGGCGGAGTTTGCTGCCTCGGCAAACGCCCAAGTTGGTCATTCATTCTAGTGCTTGTCATTACCTCTTGTTCACTACGGTACTATGACTTGCTACTTTTCTGCTCTGGGAACAATTCACTATCGCTCGTTGCGTGGTCAGTGTCGAAATCTGGCTACTCTCGCGTCTGTCCGTGTCCCTAGCGTGCTTTGCTTTGCTTGGAGTCCTCCAACTGAATTGTTGGTTTCTCGATAGGACGTTCGTTCAGACCAGACATTCCGGATTCCCCTAGTCGATCTGAGCAAGTACCAACACGCAAAATCGTTCTCAGAGAAGCGGAAAACGGCCGACGAAATTGTGGATGGATTCAAGGAGGTAGGGTTTATCTACCTCCGAGGTCACGGTGTACCACCGAGTACGGTGGACCACGTGTTCAAAAAAGAAGGTTGCTTTCTTGTTACAACGAGACTTTTTGTTGAGATAGTTCTCGAATCAGAGTGCCGAATTTTTCCGTTTGCCATCTTCTGTCAAAGTAGGGTTTCTGCTACTCCCATAACACACATGAACCGACGACTCCCGCAGGATGAACTTGCATGGAAAGATCCTCGCGCCAATCGTGGCTATGTGAAGATTGGTCGGGAGCGTACCACGCAATCCACGGATGCTGCTATGATAGCTGAACTACGCAAAAAAGCCCCTGACACGAAGGAAACTATGGAGATTGGTCGCGATTGGGATAAGACCTGGAGAAATCACTGGCCTCAGGAATGCGACGCTCCAGGGTTCAAGCAGACGATATTGGATTTCTTCCAAGTAAGGCCTTAACCGTGACGAACTAATACATCCGTTTGGTGCTCATGATCATGATCAGACTTGCCATGAAGTTCATTCCATAGTTATGCGTGCCATTGCCCTAGGTCTGGATCTTGAGGAGACGTTCTTCGATGATAAGATCAACGAGCAATATCACAACCTTCGATTGCTGTCATATCCTCCTATCAAGAAATCGTTGTTGAACAAGGACGGCCAGGCCCGCACTGGGGCACATTCAGGTACGTTCCCATTCTGAGTGGCGTAATGAGAAGGGACAACACTGACAACAGCACGTCTTGCGTAGATTATGGCACCCTCACTCTTCTTTTCCAAGACAGTGTTGGGGGACTCGAGGTCGAGAACCCACATACAAAGCACTTTCAGCCTGCGAAACCAATAGTGCGTCTTGTTCTTCATCTGGACAATCTTTTGTCTCACCCTTCTCTTTTTTTTTAGCCCGGGACTATAGTGGTGAACTCCGGCGACCTCCTTGCTAGATGGAGTAATGATATCCTTCGCTCAACGGTCCACCGCGTTGTCGCACCCCCTACCGAGAATGCGAACGCAGGTGGAAATGAGATGACCCCTCTCCGCCAGTCGATTGCTTTCTTCTGCAATCCTAACGGGGGTGCGAAGATCTCGTGTCTTCCAAACTGTCACTGGCCAGGAAACGAGGCAAAGTATGCTCCTATCACAACAGAAGATTACATAGTTGGCCGCCTTGGAGATACATATGACTGATTGATATATTCTGGACTCATGGGACTATCTACGAGTACAGGTACGGGTTGGGAGGGTGAAGCTATACGTTGGGGCTAGAGGCGGCATCTAAATGTAGTCCGAACACGAAGAGTTCCATTGGGAGTGAAATATTGCAGTGTTACAAGCTATCTATCAATGCGTTAGTTGGCTGCTGCTGTTGTACAAGGCGAATCGCTATCGCGCATTGCGTGGTCAGCGTCGAAATCTAGTTAACCTCCGTTTTCCTGGCGTGTTTTGCTTGGACTCGGAGTCTATCGATTTGATCATTGGCTATTTTAATAGGATGTTCATTCAGATTAGGCGCTTCTGATCCCGCTAGTCGACATCAGCAAGTACCGACATGCAATCTCGCCTTAGGAGAGGCGGTATACGACCGAGGAGAGAGTGTACGGTGGAGGTACCTCCAAGTTCACGACATCCCATCAAGTGTTCAAAGAAAGGTCGTGCTCTTGTTACGGCGAGGCGTTTTGTTGGGATAGCGTTTACCCTAGTAGGGATCTTTGTTGCTCACCTGATAAGAAACCAACGACTCTCACGCAAGGTCGACTCGCATGGAAAGGTTGGCCGGGAACGTACCATGCAACCCACAGATACCGAACTACTCAAGAAATTCCCTCACATGGAGACTACAGAGTTCGGTTGCGACTGAGATAGGAGCCGGAGAGACCACTGGTCACAGGAATGCGGCGACGTTCCTGGATTCAAGCAGCCGACGTTGGATTTCTTTCAATCATACATACATCCGATTTATGCTTACATTCGTCCATTCCGTTGCTATGTGTGCCATCACCCTGGGTCTGGATCTAGAAGGTCAACTGAACGAGGAATATCACCACCTTCGATTATTGTCACATCCTTCTATGCAGGTAACACAGTCGAACATGATGGAAGGCCCCCAGGCTCCACCGCGCCACATTCTGGTGGGTTCCCATCCTGAGCATCGCATAGGAAGTGACAATGACGCGTCTAGAGTAGATTATGACACCTTCACTCTTGTTTCTCAAGATAGCGTTGGAGGACCCGAGGTCGAGAATCCACATACAATGATACAAAGCGTTCATACCTAGACAAATGCCGCGGTCTATCTCGGCCTTCCTTTTTCTGAGCCCGGAACCATAGTCGTGAACGCAGGTAATGACACCCTTCGTTCTACGGTCCACTGTGTTGTCGCGCCTCCTACCAGGAGTGAGATCGCAGACAAAACCGAGAAGATACCTTTCCACAGTCGAGAGTGCAAAGATCTCGTGCCTTCCAAACTGTCACTGGCCATGAAATGGTCTGGGAACGAGACTAGGTCCTGGAGTGTGGTGGTGATAATAATAAACACGGAGCTTGCTGCCTCGGCAAATGGCCGCGCCAAAGTCGCATGTCCTGGCGCTTATATTCATTACCTCTTGTTCACTACTATGGCTGGCTACCTTTCTGCTCTGAGAACAATTCACTATCGCTCATTACATGGCCAATGTCGAAATCTGGCTACTCTCGCGTCTGTTCGTGTCACTGGCGTACTTGCTTTGACTGGAGTCCTCCAACTGAATTATTGGTTTTTCGATAGGATGTTCGTTCAGACCAGACATTTCGGATTCCCCTAGTCGATCTGAGCAAGTACCAACACGCAAAATCGTTCTCAGAGAAGCGGAAAACGGCCGACGAAATCGTGGACGGATTCAAGGAGGTAGGGTTTATCTACCTCCGAGGTCACGGCATCCAATCGAGCACCGTGGACCATGTGTTCAAAAAAGAAAGTTGCGTTCTTGTTACAACGAGACCTTTTGTTGAGTTAGTTCTTGAATCAGAGTGCCGAATTTTTCCGTTTGCCATCTTCTGTCAAAGTAGGTTTCTGTTACTCCCCTAATACACGTGAACCGACGACTCCCGCAGGATGAACTCGCATGGAAAGGCCCTCGTTCCAATCGTGGCTATCTGAAGATTGGTCGGGAGCGTTCCGTGCCAACCAACATGAATGCTGCTAAGAAAGCCCCTGACATGAAGGAAACTATGGAGATCGGTCGCGACTGGGATAAGACCTGGAGAAATCACTGGCCTCAGGAAAGCGACGTTCCGGGGTTCAAGCAGACGATGTTGGATTTCTTCCAAGTAAGGCCTTATAAGAACTAATACATCCGTTTGGTGCTCACAATCATGATCAGACTTGCCATGAAGTCCATTCTGTAGTTATGCGTGCCATTGCCCTAGGTCTGGATCTTGAGGAGACATTCTTCGATGATAAGATCAACGAGCAATATCACAACCTTCGATTACTGTCGTATCCTTCTATAGAGACATCGTTGTTGAGCAAGGACGGCCAGGCCCGCACTAA
>Ga0209488_10000169_pt1 | contig 50361 bp, 39 predicted proteins | sample Rivendell_Oct201_8_FD_188349 | JGI IMG/M metagenome (GOLD analysis project Ga0209488, IMG submission 188349) | Vadose zone soil microbial communities from the Eel River Critical Zone Observatory, Northern California, USA -... | ecosystem: Environmental > Terrestrial > Soil > Vadose zone >...
GAAGGCAAACAGCGATTCGACCTCCCGGCCGACTCTGTCGACGACCGCCTGCGGATCGAAGGTGTCGCGCGGCAGGTCCCGGGCCTCGGCCTCGAACGCATCGAGGACGCGCTCGATCTCGTCGGCGGGACCGGATGTCGGTGCGGCCGGCCGGCTGCCGCGCAGCGCCGCGTTCGGCAGCGTCAAGGCCGCGCAGAGGTAGGCACACAGCAGGCGAGTCGAGCAGGTGTTCACTGGGATCACTCTCCGTCACGCAGACAGGGTTTCGGTCACAGCTGGCGAGCGCCGCAGATGGCGCACGGCTTCGCGTCCGAGAAGAAGGAGGAAGCCGGCCCCGACCGAACAATTCGTGCGCGGGAGCGAGCAGGAAACGCGAGCGGCCTCCACCGATCCGCAAGCGAGGGCCTGATGTTCCCGCCACTTGCCGATGCGGTCAAGCGCGCCTGAAGGCACCGGGGCAGGACCTTCCTGGACTGAAGCGGGCGCGAAGCTCCGATCTCATGCGCAGGCCAGTGGGCCAGCAGTGCTCCGCGGCGTGCGCGCCAGGTGCAGCGCGGCCGCGCCGCTCACCACAGCTCGAGCTTCGGGAAGACGCCGCGGCCATCTTTGGCGAACAGGCTCAGAATCGTGTTGTCCGCGTTGGCGCGGACGTGCTCGTGGTGTTCGGCGGACTCGTGGACTCCCGGGAAGCCGAACCGGATGTCCAGCTCGTTGCCGCGGCGGCTGATCGTGTAGGCACCGCCCGCGACCTTGCCGTCCCGGTCGATGACCATCACCGCCTTCGGTTGCGCCAGCGGGTGGAACGCGAAGGTGACGCGGCCCTCTTCGCGCTCGACCTCCTGCAGCGACATGGTCCAGCTTTCACCGGCGGTGCCATCGCGTTCGCACACGAGCGCCAGCTGCCGGGCCACACCGATCCGCACGCAGACCGCCATCTGCGCGAAGGTGCGCCGGTTGTGGCGTTCGGGCAGCAACTGGCCCGCGAGCCGCCACACGGTGCCCGGGATGTTGCGCGTGCGGAAGCAGGGCGTGTCCGGCGCGGTGCAGACCAGCGCACCGTCGTCGGATCGGCGCGTCCATTCGCCGTGCAGCCGGTTCCGTTGCAGCCGATCGGTGCTCTTGTCGAGGAAGTCGGCGAACACGTCGGTCGGCGGATAGTCGAGCACGATCCGGCGCTCGGCCTGCAGCGGCGCGCCGCCGTCGGCGCGCACTTCGAGGCCGATCGTGAACTCGTCGCCGGGCAGGCCGCTGAGGCGCAGCGCGGTCGACGGCGCGGCCGGCGAGGCGAGGGTGGCGGCGGCTTCCGGTTGCGCCGACCAGCTGTAGCGGAGTTCGCCGGCGGCGGCCGTGGTCTCGGCATGCAGTTCGATCGGCACGTGCGGACGGGCGGCGCCATCGAGGCCGCGGATCGTCACGCCAGGCGGTCGTGCGTCGACGACGGGCGATGCCGGCGTCTGTGGCGCAGGCGCTGACGGCTGCGGCGGCGAGGCGACATCGCTGCGCCACGGCTGCAGCGACGGCACGGCGACGAGGAGCAGCACCGATGTGGCGGCGCCCGCGACCAGCATGCGCCGGCCACGCTGCGCTCGCGGCGCCGCTGCCGGCGCTGGCGCTGCGCGGGTGGGCGCAGAAACGGCAGCACGTGCGGGCGTTGCGGCGGCAACTGCGTTCACGCCGATCTCGCCGCTGGGGGCGGGGAAGGCGTTCTGTTCGGGCGTTGGCACCGGCAATGCGCTGCCGGCGGCGAGGAAGTCGATCTCGGCCGTCTGCAACAGCCGCGACTGCTGGCGGCGGGCCGGGGCCTTCGCGACCGGAGCCGGCGGCGACGATCCGGCCCACGCGCCGGGCGCAGGCAAGGCGTCAGATGCAAGCAACTCGTCGAGACGCGCCGCCAGTTGGCGATGGCTGGCCGGCCGATCCTCGCGGTCCGCGGCCAGCATCGCCGCCACCAGTCTGCCGACCACGGCCGGAATCGAAGCGCGCCGCGCGCATGGGTCCGGCCCGTCGGCCCGACGCTTCTCGGCCACGACCTCGGTCAGCTTGGTGCTGGCGAACGCCGGCACGCCGGTCAGCATGTGGTAGAGCACACAGCCGAGGCCGTAGATGTCCGCGCGGCAATCGACAGCGTCGGGCGCGTCGAACTGTTCGGGCGCCATCGTCCCGAGCGTGCCCATCACCGCGCCCGGCCGCGTGAGTCCCCGATCGCCGGTCTCGTGCGTCATCCGCGCCAGGCCCAGGTCGACGAGCTTGGGCTGGTAGGGGAAGCCGAGGTCGAGCGCGGTCGAGGTCGGCGTCTCGAGCAGGATGTTCTCGGGCTTGACGTCGCGATGGATCACGCCGAGGTCGGCGGCGTGCCCGAGCGCCGAGGCCAGCTGGCGCGCGAGCCGCAGTGCCGCCGCCACCGGCAGGGCGCCGTGCTCGGCGATCCAGGTCTTCAGGTTCGGTCCGTCGACGAATTCCATCACCAGGTACGACTGCCCGGTGACCGTGGTGCCGGCCGTGTGGCAGGCGACGATGTTCGGGTGCTTGATGCCGGCCAGGATCTTGGCCTCGCGCCGGAACCGCGCCGCGAACTGCTCGCCCTGCAGCTGCGGCGCGAGCAGCTTGACCGCGATGTCGCGGTCGAGGAACGCCTGGCGGCCGCGGTAGACGACGCCCATGCCACCGCGCGCGATCTCGTGGTGCAGCGTGACGTCGGGGATCGTCGGCAGCGGTTCGCCGGTGCACGGCGATGGCGCGTCCGGCGGTGACGCCGTGGGTCCCTGGTTCGTCGTCATGGCTGCGTGCCAACGTCTTTTCGTCCGCCTGCCGTCCGCGCCCGTAGCCGACCGGCGGCCGGCGGCGAAAGCGCGGCATCAGCGATGCAACCGCGCCGGCCGCCACGAGAGACTGCGAACTGCGTCTGCCACCGGAGCGGGAGTGCTGTGTCGTTCGGCAGCAACGCATCGGTCGACCCACGGGTAGGCTTGCCGCTGCCAGCGGTTGCTGAACCGCGCCCCCCACGTCCCGGAGACCCTGATGTTCCGCACCATGCTCGCCACGTTTGTGTTGGCCACCGGGCTGCTCGCCCAGGCCCAGATTCGCGTCACCGCCTACCCGCAGGAGTCGCTGACGAATGGCAACGGCAACCTGTCGCCGTTCGGCTGCGTGCCACCTGGCTCCGTCGCCGAGAGCCACGTCCAGATCCTGATCCTGCCGCAGTACCTGCCCGGGCCCGGCGCCGTGCTGCTCGGTCTGGCGGCGCACGCGGAAGTCCCCGCCAATCTCGTCTATCCGTCGCTGCAGATCACCATGTCGCCGACGACGAGCACGAGCCTCGGGGCTGGCTTCGCCGGCAACCTGCCGGCGCCGCAGCTCGTGCTGAGCGCCACCAACCTGAACATCAACTGGCAGACCGGTCTGTGGACACCGATCACGCTCGGCACTCCCTACGTACACGACGGCGTGAGCGGGCTCGTGATCGACATCCAGAAGATCGTCAATCCGACCACTCTCGGCACCAACAGCACGGTCAACAACACAGCTCGCAACGACTTCCCGGCGATGGCGATCGCCTTCGGCGGGATCGGTTCCGGCGCGAGCAATGCCACCACGGCCACGGCGTTCGTTCCGGCGCTGTCGGTCGAGTTGCAGTGGAGCGGTGTGCCCACGGTCAAGCTGAAGAGCGATCGCGGTGGCGCGATGAGCAACCAGTTCCCGCTCGGTGGCTCCATCGACCACACCGTGCAGGGCACCGGCAATTCGCTGTACATCAATCTGATCGGCCTGACCCTGAACAACCCGCCGCAGACGTTGCCGCCGGTCGTGGGCCAGTTCTGGGTGAACGGCGTCACCATGAACCTCGGTCTGCTCCCGGCCAACGGCGCCAGCACGCGCACGATCCCCATCCCGTCGATCGCGGGGCTGGTCGGCACCTACGTCACCTTCCAGTCGGGGACCATGGACGCCGGCACCGGCGTACCGCAGTTCACCAACGCCACGGATTGCTACATCAATCCCTGAGCCGGTGGTGCGGGAGAACCAAGCGCCGACCACGGCATCGTCGGCATGATCGAAGATGGCTCCCCGTCGTGCCGGCCACACCCTTCGGATCCCGATCGAATGCGACTTGCCGTCCTCGCCATCCTCTGCGGCTGTGCCGTCGCGCCGCCCACGGCCACAGCCGACGACCCGCTCGCCGATCTGAACCGCGTGGCACGCGCGGCCTACGCCGCGGCACGCACGCGGGCGCTCGCGAACGCCGGACCGGTGCTGATCGCCGGCCCTGAGCACGTCACCTTGCTGCACGGCGGCGCCCGCGACGAGTTCGAACTGCTGCCGGCGCGCTACCAGGACCTGAAGTCGATCGCGCACCTGGCGCTCGGACTGCACGCGCTCTGGTTCCAGGCGGTTCCCGATCCGGCGAGCCTGCGGCAACTGCAGGCCGCCGCGGCCAAGGCCGTGCTGGCACTGGGCACGCGCGGCCTGTCAGCGGAACAGATCGAGCGCCAACGCGAGATCGTGCGGCTGTCGCGGGCGGTGGACGGCGCTGCCGCGCTGCCGGCCTACGAACGGGCGGTGGCGCCGCTGCTGCTCGCCAATGCGCTGGATGCGGCGCGCGCCGAGATCGCCGACCTCGACGCGGTCGTTCTGGCGACGCGCAGCGCGCTCGGGCCGGCGGACTTCGCGCGCCTGCAGGTCGTGGTGGTCGGCTCGCACATGGCGCGCGAAGGCGATCCCGTGATGCAGTACTTCGAGCAGCTGCTCGGCGAACGCGAGGGGCTGCGGCTGGTGTTCGCCGAAGGGCTGTGGGACGAGGCCGCAGAACTGCAGCTGCTGGGCACGCACCTGCTCGACGCCAGCGTCGGCGAGGGTTTCTTCGGCGACGCACGGCGCCTGCACCGCGACCTGCTCGCCGACGCGGCGGCGCGGGTGCTGGCAGAGCGGCGGTAGTTGTTCGCGCGACCGCGCCGTACACGACGACGGCGGTCGCGAACCCGGTCGCGCCGCCGTCGTGCTCAGCAACAACCGCTGGGCGTGCGCCTCAGAGGCCGATCGTGCCCTGCATGCCGTTGCTGGTGATCAGGCCGAGCGGGTTGAGCGGCGCGAACGCGGCACCCTGCGAGAACAGGTTGATGCCGGCGTACGACATGTTGTAGGGGATGTGCAGCACGAACGTCGCGGTGCTGCCACTGAACACCTGCACCGGGATGAAGTCGGTCGTCTCGTACTGGCTGCAGCCCGGCATGCCCAGGAACGACAGATCGATGTTCCGCTGGTTCACGCCGAGGATGAACGCACCGAGCACCGATCCCGCCGGGATGTTCGACATGTCCAGCGTGTACGGCAGCCCCATCGACGGCGTCGTCGAGGTGCTGTGCGCCAGCGGCACGACCGCCGGGATCACCGACAGATCGACGATCGTCGGCGTGGTGATGACGGCGCTCAAGTCGATGCTCGGGGTGACCGAGCCGGCGCCGTGGCTGAGGCCGGCAATGGCGATGCCGGTGTTGGTGGTGTAGTTGTTCAACACGCTGCCGTAGCTGAACGCGATGTCGCCGTTGGCGAACAGCTTGACCTGGAAGGTGTTCTGCGTGCCCGTGGTGCCGTAGGCGCCGACGTTCTGCCAGGTCGCCATGCAGGAGGCGGGTCTGGTGCTCCAGTAGAAGGTGCCGCCGATACTGAAGTTCCAGTCGCCCCACAGCGGCGCAATGCGCGGGTTCTGCGTGGCGAAGTCGGTGGCGATCGCCGAGTACGGCGAGCCGGGGTTGGGCGTCATCCACAAGAACCCGTTCGAGCACGCGCCGATGGTGCCGACCGCCAGCCCGCAGAACGGGAAGGTGCCCATCGCCCCGACCGACACCGTCTGCTGCGAGTCGTCGAACTGCGTCAGGGCATCGCCGGGGACGAAAGTGTTGTCGAAGCCGGGCCCCGGGCCGGCGACGTACATGTTCGGTCCGATCGCGGTGAACAGGATGCTGGTGTTCGACAGGTCCACCGTGCCGGCCGCGAACTGCTCGAAGTAGGTGCCGCCCGATGCCGCCACTGCCGCCGGGCAGCCGCTGCCGAAGGGCACAGCCGGCGTCGCGAAGCCGGGATACGTGGCCGGTGGACACGTGGCCGGCGTCGTGGCGACCGGCACATAGCTGGAAGGCCCGCTCGGGATCAGCGAGATCTTGCTGCCGGCGAGGTTGAACGGCGTCGCCCCGACGTTGCTGGTGAACAGCTGGTAGTTGGTGGCGTTGACCGTGGACGGCAGCGGCGTCCACGACATCGGCGCCGCGGCGGCCCCGCCGCCGGCCGACAGGCCGACGATGTTCGCGTCGGTCGACACCGACATCGACGCGTCATAGTAGAGATCGATCTCGCCGGTGATCGACAGCACGATCTCCATGTTGGCCGGCGGGCCGGCAGTGAAGCGCGGCACGTTCTTCCAGACGATGTTGACCTGCACCGGCGACGGCGCGAAGAACACGCCGCCGCCCGCCGGGGCACCCGGCGCGTACCAGTCGTCCCAGCACACGGCGATGCGCGGCGGACCGGCGAGCATCGCGGCCTCGGAGTCGACGTAGGTCGTGTCGCCGGCGCCGAAGGAGACGGAGCCGTTGGAGTTGATCCAGATCGACGTGTAGTTGACGCCGTTGAACGGGAACAGGAATGGCAGGGCGAGGTTGCGGGTCGAGTCGTCGCCCGCACTGATGTTGGTGCCCGGCGTCGCATTGGCGAACGTCGAACAGAACTGCGCGAACGAAGGTGCCGCAAGGAGGGTCGCTGCGACGAGGACTTTGACGGGATGCATGGCGCTCCAGAGTCGGGATGTGGGGACAGGCCACGAGGTGCCTGGGATGTGCGACCAAAGTGTAGCGAGTCACGCCGCGAACACGGCGCGTGCGATGGCTGTGCGGATGAGGCATCTCACCACGATGGACCGGAAACCGTGGCCGGCAGCGGGCCGCGACGACCGGACATGACGGCGTCGGTGTTCGCCCGCGGGATCGCGTCCGCCAACCCGACATGCGGCATGCCGGCCGGAGTCACGCGACGACGCGAGATCCCGCCCGAACCGGCGCGAACGCTGCGGTCGGTGATCCACCCTGGCCCGCCACCGGGTAGTGTGGTCGCGTCCTCCGGTCGCCCCCGAGGATGACCCGATGTTCCGACCGTTGCGCCTGCTGCCGTCGCTGGCCCTGCTGTTGCTCCCGTCCGGCTGCCAGGCGCCTTCGCCGCGTGCCGCCGCCGCGCCGCCGGGTGTCGTCGACGCGCGGCAGATCGAATGGCAGCGCAGCCTCGACGACGCGCAGACGCTCGCCGCTGCCGAACACCGGCCGCTGCTGATCGCGGTCAACATGGACGGCGAGAGTGCCTCCGATCGCATCGTGCACGAGAACTACCGCGACCCGGCGTTCGTCGCCGCGACGCGCCGGTGCGTGTGCGTCGTCGCCAGCGTGTTCCGCCACAACGCCTGCGACTACGACGCCTTTGGCCGCCGCATTCCGTGCCCGCGCCTTGGCTGTGTCACCTGCGGCGAGCACATGGCGATCGAGCCGCAGTTGTTCGCCAGGCTGCTCGCCGACGGTGAACGCGTGGCGCCGCGGCACGCGGTGGTGCTGCCAGACGGCAGGAAGGTGTTCGACCTGTCGCTGTGCTTCGACCTGCACGACATCGATCGCGCGTTGTTCGCAGCGGTGCAGGACGTGCCGGAGCGCGTGCCCGTTGCGCTCGCGGGCGCTGCGTGGGAGACACTGGCGGCGCAGCGCGATCACGCGGGACGCTGTGCCCTCGAAGCGGCGCTCGCGTCGGCGGACGACGCTGCGACGCGGGCGGCGGTCGATGCGATCGCGAAGTCCGGCGATGCGGGTTCGCTCGCGGCACTGCGCCTGGTCGGCAGGCATCCAGACCGTGCCTTCGCCGATCATTTCTTCTCCCAAGAGATGTCGCCGGAGTTGCGTTCGCGGTTGGTGGCGGCGGCGCGGGCGCGCGGTCTCGCCGGCAGTCTGGCGGCGGTCTGGCGCGAGCAATTGGAGCAGTTGCCTGGCCCGCCGAGCGATGTGGGCAGCTGGTTCGGTGACGGAGAGAATCTGCTGCCGGCGCTGGCGGAACTCGATGGCACCGGCGCTGCGACTCGTTCGCTGTTGCTAGCCCAATGCGTGCTCGCATACGACGCGGACCTGGCGCTGCGCTGCCTGCGCACCGTGACCCCGGAGGCAATGGACTCGATCGCGGCAGCGCTGCGCGCGAGCGGCGGTCCGTTCGACCTGTTCCACGAGCTGGACCTCTCGCCGGCCGTGATCAGGACCGCGCCGAGTGGCGACGAGATGCCCGAGACCGACGCACTGGAAAGCACTCTGACCGGACTCGACGCCACGGCACAGACGGATCGCGACGCCGACTGGAACGCCCGCTACGCCAAGGCCTCGCTCGACCTCGGCCGCCGGCGCCTCGAAGCGCGGCAAAAGGACGCGGAGCTGCTGCTCGACGACGCCGACCTGCACTGGCAGAAGGCGCTCGAGCTCGAGCCGAGGCACGCCGGGTGGTGGATCGAGCGCGCGCGCACCGCGTACTTCCTGGGCCAGTTCGCCAACGAGGCCGCGCACGGGCAGCGGGCGTTCGAGGTGGCAGCTGCGGCCGGAAAACCCGATTCTCCGCTGCAGGATGCCGTCGCCGTCGAAGCGTTGCGCTGGGTCGGCGACGGCAATGCGCGCCTGCTGGCCGAGCGCACGAGTGCCGGCGCAGCCATCGAACTTCGCGGCATCGCCGAGGGCATGCGGGCACTCGCGCGCGTGGCCGCGAGTGTCTACGGCACGGCACAGGACTGGCTCAGCCTGGCGTCGTTCTGCGGCGCGCTCGGCCTGCGGGGCGCGGAGTTTCACGTTGCCGAGCGCTCGGCGATGTGGTTCCCGGCGGATCGCGACCTGCGCCAGTACCTCAACCAGGCGCTGCTGACGGCCGGCCAGTTCTGGCGCGTGACCGATGTCGCCGATGCGATCGCGAGGCAGCACCCGGACTCGGCGGATGCGCAGTGGTTCGCCGGCTACGCGTGGATGCTGGCGGCCGAGAACCACCGCCGCGTCGAGGCGCCCGATGACGCGCTTGCCGACTACGAGCAGGCGCGCCTTCGCTTCGAGCGCGCGAAGACGCTGCGCGCCGACTATGCCGACGACTGCCGGCGCATGATCGCGTTGACGTTCCTCGGCCGCGGCTTCGCCCACGCGCAGACGGGTCGCCGCGCGCCCGCGGCCGATGGTCTCGTCGCGGCGGTCAAGAGCAACGCCGACCTCGCCGCTGCACGCGACGGTCTCGGCTACGACGTGTTCGACCTCGTCGACAAGATCCTCGAATGGCGCGAGACCGGGCCGAGCAACGTCGAGCCGCTGGCGCTGCTCGATCGCCTGCTGCAGGCCGCACCCGGCCAGCCGTTCTACGGCCTCGCGATCGCCGACAGCCTGCTGCGCGAAGCGCTGCGCGCCGACGGCCGCAACCCGGTGCGCGCCGAACGCGGCACCGTCGACGCCGGCGGCAACCGGATCCGCATGCCGATGGGGCTGCCGACCGACGACGGCGACCGCTACCTGCGCGCGTCGATCGCCGTCGCCCGGCGCGTGCTGCAGTTCACGCGCAGCGACGCGGACAAGATGGTGCTGGCGCAGTCGGACACGATCTGTGCCGAACGCATGCTCGAACGCAACCGCTTGGACGGCGTGGCCGAGGCGCTCGCCGAGGCGGCACCGCTGCTCGGCCAGCAAGCACCGCCGGCCGGCGCCGATGTCGTGGCGCTGGCTGCCGCCGCGGCGAGGCTGCGGGAACTGCTCGGCGAAGCGCGGCCGCGGCTGCGCGAGGGCCGCTGAGCGCGCCGTTCACTGTCCGAGCACGACGCGCGCGCCGGCGCTGACCGCCAGCCCGGTCGCGTTCCGCGCCGGATCCTGCTCCACCAGCTGACCGTACACCACCGCACCGATCAGCGTGGCGTTGGCCGGCAGCGTCATGTCGATGCGCGCGTCGCCGGCCGCCGACGCCGTCGTCAGCAACGTCGCGTCGGGGCTGACGAGCAGCGGGCAGCCCGGCATGCCGAACGGCGCGAGGTCGAACGGCAAAGCACCGCCGGACCAGATGGTGTTGGAGAAGCCGATCGCCAGGAAGGTCAACGCGTTCGGCAGCAGGCTGGTGCCGACCCAGCCCATCTGCTGGCCGATGCGCGCCGGCGCCAGCGGATCGACGCCGAGCAGCGGCGGGGTGGCGTGGCCGGCACAGGCGGTGCCGAACGCGGTCGCCGCCGGCCGGTGCACGTCGCAGGTCCACAGCCCGCGGCCGAGCGTCGACGCCAGCAGCGTGCGGTTGCCGATCACGAACGTGACCTGCTCGGTCGGCGCGTTCGACGGTCCGTCGTTGTTGGCCGACCAGTGCGCGCCGGCGTCGTCGCTGGCGAAGATGCCGACCTCGGTGCCGACGTAGACGACGTTGCTGTCGTCGGGATGCAGCAAGACGCAGTTGACCGGCACGTCGGGCAGGCGCCGTGGCGCGGTGCCGCTGGCGTCGCTCCAGGTGCCGCCGGTGTCGCGCGTCAGCCGGACGTTGCCGCTGGCGAACCCGCCGAGCGTCACCCACACGACGCGGTGGTCGAACGGGTCGATGGCGATGCGCGTGACATAGCGGTCGGGCAGCGGGTTGGTGGCGGCGTTGTCGTCGACGGCGATCCAGGTCGGCGTCGCCGCGGTGGCGTTGGCGCTGCGGTAGAGCCGGCCGTCGTTGTGACCGACCCAGACCGCGTTGGCGTCGCCCGGCGCGATCGCGACCGCGCTGATCATGCTGCCGACCGGCGGCTTGACCGCGCTCCACGCCACGGTGCCGGCGCGCGAGTTGCTGGTGCGCCACAGGCTCGAGGCGCCGCTGTAGAGCCGCGTCGCCAGGTTGGGATCGAGCACCAGCGGCGTGACGAAGTTCGCCGTCGCCGCGGTGGTCTCGGTGATGCCGCTGTAGATGAACGACGCCGACGCACCGCTGTTGGTCGAGCGGTGCACCTGCGACCAGACGTACTCGCCGTAGACGTAGTTCGTGCTGGTCGGGTCGATCTGCACCTGGCCGCCGTCGCCGCCGAACTCCAGCGTCGCGGTGGTCGCGCCACTGAGCAGCCGCTCGGTGCCGTTGTCCTGCGCGCCGCCGACGATGGTGTTGGTCGCGGCGACGCCGGCGGCGCCGTAGAACTGCGTCGAGCGCAGGCCGTTGTCGAGATCGCGCCAGCCGGTGCTCTGGCCGGCCAGCAGGATGTCGTCGGCGACGTGCAGGCCGCCGTCGGTGGTCACGTAGACGCGGCGGCGCGTGCTGCCGTTGTAGTCCGGATCCGCGGCGACCGCGTGCACGTCGAGGTGCGGATCGGTGGTCATGATGTAGCCGTTGGTGATCTGCGCGAACGACACGCCACCGTCGGTGCTGCGCCACACGTGCAGACCGGTGGCAACCATCACGTTCTCGTTGGTCGGGTCGACCCAGAAGCCGTTGAAGTACCAGGTCACGCCGGTCGACGACGACGTCGTGCGCTGCACCCAGTTGTGGCCGCCGTCGGCCGAGCGCCAGGCCTTGCCGCCCGAGGCGCCGCACGAGGCGTAGACCACGCCCGGCAGGCTGCGCGCGTAGCACATCTCGACGCGCGCGTCGTAGCCGGCGAGGGCGACGAGTCCGGACAGCGCGTTGGTCCAGCTGGCGCCGCCGTCGATCGACCACACGACATTGTGCACCGCCAGGCTGGCGTCGACCACGTGCGCCAGCGCCTTGCTGCCGTCGTTCGGATCGAACAGCACCTGGTCGCTCGAGAACGAGCTGCGCACCAGCGTCCAGGACGTGCCGCCGTCGATCGAACGGTAGATGCCGCCGGGCCGGACCGAGGCGAGCAGCACGTTCGGATTGCCCGGCGACACGGCCACGCGCAGCACGTACTGCCAGCCCGCGGTCGCCGCCAGCTGCGCCCAGTGCACGCCGCCGTCGATCGACTTGAACACGCCGGCGCCGCGCACCGCGCTGCGGTTGACGCCGCGCGCGACGTTGTCGTTGAAGAACCCTTCGCCGGTGCCGACGTACATCACGTCGGGGTTGCCCGGGTCCAAGGTCAGCGACGCGATCGACAGGTTGGTCCACCAGTCGTCGACGATCGCCCACGTCGCGCCGCGATCACTGCTCTTCCACAGCCCGCCGCTGACCCCGCCCGACCACAGCACCCGCGTGTCGCGCGGATCGATCGCGATCGTGCGGCTGCGGCCGGAGACGTTGAACGGGCCGCGCTCGACCCAGCCCGACGGCGCGATGCCGCCGTCGTCGCCGACGCTGCTCGCCGTGACCAGCGCGGCGCGCGCCGTCAACGCCTGCTGCCAGGCGCCGGCCGGGATCGCGTGGTTCTCGTCCTGCCAGCGCAGCGCGCGCCATTCCATCGCCGCGTTGGGGAAGTCGGGTTCGGATTCTTCGCCAGCCTCGGCAAAGGGCGCGGAGCACGCGGTGAGGGCGAGGAGCGAGACCAGCAGAACGGTGAGATCACGCATGGGGACGGTCGGGGAGAGGGCAGGCCGGGGCAGTCTACCGTGGCCAACGGGGTCTCGGGGCTTGGCTGGCGAACAACACCGCGTGATCCGTTCGATCTTCCTGGCGCGGGTAGGATCCTGGCGAATGCTGCGCCGAGGAATTGCCTGCTGCCTGCTCGCTGTCGGCGCCAGCCCCCAATCGGAACGCGAAGTCCTGGCGCGCTTGCTGCGCGACGATCCGTTCACGCTGCTGCGCTCGATCGGCACCGCGGCCGAAGCCGATGCCGCCGAGGCAGGCCAAGAGACGCCGATGCTACGATCGGTCACCCCATGACCAGGAGGATGCACGCTGCGTTGCCGCTGCTGCTGGCGTTGCCGCTCGTGGCCCAGGACACGTCGTGGCTGCACCTGGTGGCGCGACTGGACCTGAGAACCGCGCGCGTTGCCGCTGCCGACATCTCCGCCGATGGCACAACGGTGGTGGCGGTCGACGACCAGCGCACGATCACCGTCTACAACGTCGATCCGTGGCGCCGACTGCGCGGCTTCGCAGTTGCGGGCAAGGCCGATGTCGACGACGTCAGGATCACCGGCGACGGCACCCAGGTCGTAGTGCTGATGGCGTCCTGGGAGCCGGTGCGGCAGCTGGTGTACAGGCTGGCCGATGGCGCGCCGGTCGAGGGCGACGCGCCGTCGCTCGCTGACATCGATGCCACGCCGCCGCCGGAGCTCGAACAGTCGTGTCCCGAACGCCCGACGCATCTGCGTGCGGCGCTCGACCACCGCACCGCGGTGTTCCGCACGCCTGGGAGACTCGGCGTCTGGCGCGCCGGCACCGTGCGTTGGCTCGGCAACTCGCCCGCGGTCGACGATTTCGCAGTGAGCGGCGACGGCAACCATGTGGTCGTTGCGCGCCCCACGGGAGTCGAGGTCCTAGCCGTGGCCGGCGGAGATCCCTGGCGTCTGCCTCTCGGATTCGCGCCCGACGTCGCCGTGGCGACCATCGGCAAGCGCGGCGGTTTCGTCTGTGTCGATCGCGAGTTCGTCGTCGTCGGCGACGCCGTGCTGCGGCGCGAGGTCCTGCGCGTGCCGGTGTCCAAGCTCGGTCTGCAGTGGGATCACGTGCAGTTCGTCGCCGCCGCGGACGACGGTCTGCAGCTCGCGGTCACGGCGTGGAGTTCCGCGAGCAACGAGCCGGCAAGCTGGAGGATCGACCTCGGCAGCGGTGCCGTGCAGGTGTTGCCGACGGCGCGAAAAGCGCTGTTCTGGGGCGACGACGGTTGGTTGCTGCTCGACGGCGCGCCGGGTGTGTGCGGCGTGGTGCTCGAGCCGAAGTGGATCTGGATGCCGCGGCAGGGCGAACGCGCGGCGTGGCGGCCCGACATGTGGCACGCCAATGGTGTGCTGGTGCCGGGGCGCAAGGAGCTCGTCTACCTGGCCGTCGACCTGCAGGCCAAGGAACCTCACGGCGAACTGCGCCGCTGTAGCGCAGGTGACGGCGCGGTCCTCGCGCGTCGAGCGATGGCCGAGCCATGGATCGAAGGCCTCGCCTTCGTCTCGGGTCACCTGGTAGTTGGCAGTCATGGTGACACCGACGTCGTGGAATTGCGCGACGTCGAGGACTTCGCAGTGGAGGCGACTGCGCAGGCGCCGCGGACCAGCTATGGCCGTGCCACCTTCCGGACGGCGGCGCATGCGCCGCGGATCGCGTTCCAGGTTGGCGACGAGCTGGAGGTCTACGAAGTCAAGCTGCCGCAGCGAACCGCGAGATGACTCGTCGGGGGCGCGAAGCACCGGTCTCTCGCGTGCGTGATCCGATCCGCGGCGATCGGCGTCGGCACGGCGTGATCGCCCATGTGCGCGCTGCGTTCAGCGCGGTGGCTGAGCGCGCCCGGGCTGCCAGGCCACGTCGACCCAGAGTGCCGTCCACTTGTCGAGCTCGAACGGCGCGCTCCCTGGTCCTGCCGAGAAGATCCCGCGCAGCTGACCTGCGGCGAAGAACGCCATGCGGCGCGACTGCGGCTGCACGGGGTAGCCGAGGTACCTCGGCGTGACCCAGAACTCCACGCTCCAGCCGTACACGTATCCCAACGCCTGCGGCTGCCCTTGGCTCTCGGCGTCGAAGAGCCAGCGCGCGACCCGGTCGCGCACGGGCGCCGCAAACCGGTAGGTCGAGGGGCCGTCGAGCCGGTGGCGCTCGTCGAGCACCCGATCGACGAGCTCGCGCACCTTGGCCTGGTGATCGGCGGCAGGTACCGGGCCGTGGTCCCTGGCCGGCTGGTCGCCGCAAGCGGACATCGCGACGAGCAGCAGCATGCGGGCGAGCGGGCACATCGACGCCGGCATCATCGGCAGGTCGGCGCACGCCCTTGAGGTGGCTGCCTGCGTGGCGGCGGCGACGGGCCTCGGGATCCAAGTGGCTTCGGCCGCCGGTCGGCGTGATCGCCGTTCGTCGTGCGTCGCTTGGCAGGCGTCGCGATCGGCTGGTATCGAAGGCGCGCTGGCCGTCGCTGACGGCGAGCGGCCTCGCCGTCAGCACCCGCTGCGCGCTCGCGCGCACCCGGACTCCCTAGAGCCCGAGCACGAGATCGAGCGCGTTCAGCAGCACGAAGGTCGGCGACCCGCCGATGTTGTCGAGGCGGACGCCCTGCGTTGCGAGATGGACGCCGGACAACGAGTTCACTGCCGGAATGGCGATCGAGAACGTACCTGCACCGGCGATCGGGATCGGCGCCGGAACGAGCTGCACCAGCAGTTCGCCGCCGAGGAACGGCGAGCCGGCCTGCGGGCCGCCCGGAGCGAAGGCCAGGAAGGTGCTGATGGTGCCGGCGTTGGTGGCGATGGTGCTCTGCCAGTTGGTGCCGAGGATCGGCAGCGTCGTGCAGGCGAAGTCTGGCGGGTTGATGCCGGTGCCGTTGCGGAACGTGCAGGTGGCGCCGTCGTTGAACGCCAGGGTGTCGACGTTGAAGTCGGACACGAAGTCGAGCTGCAGTTCGTCGAACACCACGTTGGTGAAGCCGAAGTAGTTGTTCGGTTGGGTCTGGTTCGACAGGTTGCTGAACGAAGCGACGGTCACGCCCTGCAGCACGGCGCGGAACACCGAGGGTCTGACCGTGCTGATCTGGTGGTAGACGAAGCTCAGATCGTGGATCGGGCTGGCGAACTGGATCCGCAGCATGTCGGGCGCGCCGCTGAAGTCGTTGGTGAGGAAGCCGCCGATCAGGTTGTTCGACACCCCGGTCGTGAAGTAGCGGGCATGGGTCACGGTGATCCCGGCGAACTGGGTCGTGATGTTGGTGAAGTTGGGATACAGGTTGGCGCCGAAGTCGATCACGTGCTGCGGGTTGGGCAGGCCGGACAACTGGGCGATGATCGGCTGGGCATGGATCGACGCGGCGGGGAGCAGGAACGCGGTGCAGAGGGCGAGAACAGGGAAGCAGCGCATGGGGGTTGGCCTCGGATGGGGAGCAGGGTTGAGCCCGGCCACGATAGCCCGGTGCCCGCGACCCTGCTACCCGCAATGCCGGCACGGGCGCTATTCGTAGCCGATGGCGGCCAGCACATCCAAACGCGCAGCACGGCGCGCCGGCAACAGCGCCGCAGCGAATCCGATCACCAGTGCGAGGCCCAGTGCGATGGCGATGTGGAGCCATGGCACCACTGCCGGCGGCAGGTAGCCGGTCATCTGCAGCGCGAACAGGCGCAGCGGGTACCAGCCGCCGAGCAGACCGACGACGACACCGATCAGCCCGCCGACCGCGGCGACCAGCAGCGCCTCGATCGTGATCGTGCGCGCGACCTGGCGGCGCGACATGCCGATCGCGCGCAGCAGCCCCACTTCACGCGTGCGCTGCAGCACCGAGATCCACAGCGTGTTGACGATGCCGAGGAAGCCGATCGCGAGCGCGATCAGCACCTGGATGTTCGCCAGCGCCATCGTCTGGTCGAGCGCGTCGGCCGCCACCTGCAGGATCCGCTCTTTGCCGAACACGAACAGCGAATAGGCGCCGCCGAGCGCGTCCACCAGCCGGGTGCGCGCCGCGTCGCGCGACCAGCCGGGTGCCAGCAGCACGTCGACATAGTTGAGCGACTGGTCGCCGATCAGGCGGCGATAGGCCGTCAGGTCCATGAACACGACGCCGCGCGGCCACGAGTAGTCTTCGATCTCGGCGGCCACCTGCAGGCGGCGCGGGCCGTCGCGCGTCGCCAGCGTGACCGTGGCGCCGGCGCCGGTGCCGTGCAGCGCGGTGTAGTTCTGCGACACGCAGATCGCATCGCCGGCGAGCAGGCGGTCGCGGATCGCCGGCTCCTCGAACCGCCGGCGCGCGGGCGGCGCGCCGCGGAGTTCCTGGGCCTTGACGAACCCCGGCAGTTCGATCGCCACGACCATGACGTGGTGCTCGTCGACGTCGCAAAAAGCGATGCGGACGCCGTAGCAGTCGGCGACGCACGGTTGCGCGCGCACGTCGTCCTCGATCGTGGCCGGGAACGGGCCGCCGCCGTAGACCGCATGCGCGAAGTCGGTCGACGACACCGCGAGGTCGAACGGCAGCGTGTAGTCGAGCCAGCGCTGGCTGGCGAGGCGGAAGCCCTCGACCAGCGTCGCCGTCGCCACCAGCATCGCCAGGGCACCGCCGAGCGCCACCGCCGTCAGCGCCGTGCGCCGCGGGAACTTCACCGTGTTGTCGGCGGCGAGGAAGCCGTCGACGCCGAACAACCGCGCCAGCAACGGCCGCAGCCGCCGCGCGGTGAGCACGGTGATCTGCGGCAGCACCAGCGCGAGGCCGAGGAAGAACACCGCCGTCGACATCAGGCCGACCGCCAGCAGGTGGCGCAGCAGCCAGATCAGCAGCGCACCGAGCAGCAGGCAGGCGACGCCGAACCAGCTGGTGCGGCGCAGCGAGTCGTCGCGGCGATAGGCGTGGGCGCGCAGGATCGCGATCGGCGGATGCCGCAGCGCGCGCTGCACCGGGAACCAGGCCGCGGCCAGCGTGGCGATGACGCCGAGCGCCATGCCGGTGGCGACGGTCGCAGGCGCGAGCAGCACTTCGCGCACGTCGGCGATGCGCGTCATCACGTTGATCGTCGCCGCGGTGTAGGCGACCAGACCCTTGGCCAGCGCCCAGCCGCCGGCGATGCCCGCCGCCGATCCGAGCGCGCCGACGACAGCCCATTCGAGCAGCATCGCCCACTGCACGTCGCGCCGCGCCGCGCCGATCGCGCGCAGCGTGCCGATCTCCTTCAGACGGTCGACGACCGCGACCGCGACGGTGTTGTAGACGATGAACACGCCGACCAGCAGGCCGATGACCGAGACCGCGAGCAGCGAGCGCAACTGCTGCAGCGCGTCCTCGACCAGCAGGTCGGGATGCTGCGCCGGCTGCACCGTGCAGCCGGGGCAGGCGGCTTCGATCGCCGGGCGCGCCACGCCGGCGACGTCGATGCGGTCGACCCAGCCCGGCTTGCGGAACAGCTGCTGCGCCGGGCCGATGCCGATCACGCCGACCGCGCCACCGAGCAGCCGCGCCGGACCCTCGGCATCGAGCAGGCCGGTGACGGTGAAGGCGCGCCGGCCGCTCTTGGTGTCGAGCGTGACCCGGGCACCGCGCTCGAGGCCGTGCTCCTCGGCGAACGACCGCGGCAGCAGCATCGCGTCCGGCGTCGTCAACGTCGCCAGCATGCTCGCCGGATCGAGTGGCCGGCCCGCGGCCGAGACCTGGTAGAGGCGCAGCAGCGCGTCGCTGGCGAAGTCGACGCCGAGGATCAGCAGCGCCGTCGGCGCCGGCGCCACCATCGTCGCGCTGGTCTGGATCACCGGTGCGGCGATCGCGCCGGGAAGGGCGCGCAGCTGGTCGACCAGTGCGAGCTCGACGCCGAGCGAACGGGTGCGCACGACCTGCCATTCGGCTTTGCCCGCGAGTTCCTGGCGCGAGTGCTCGATCGCCGCGATCACACTGGTGTTGGCGACCTCGGCCGACACGTAGAGGGCGACGCCGAGCGCGATGGCGACGAACCCGAGCAGCGTGCGCAGCCGGTGGCGCAGCAGGTGGCGCAGGCCGAAGTAGCGCAGCAGGTTGGCGCGCGCCGCGATCACACCAGTCGCCCGTCGCGCAGGTGGATCTGCCGCGCGGCGGCCCCCGCGGCCGCGGCATCGTGCGTGACCATCACCACCGTGCGCTGCTGCGCCGCCGCCGCCAGCAGCTGCAGGATTTCGCCGCCGGTCGCCGAATCGAGATTGCCGGTCGGTTCGTCGGCGAGCAGCACCTCGGGGTCGTTGGCGAGCGCCCGCGCGATGGCGACGCGCTGCACCTCGCCGCCGGACAGTTCGTCGGGCAGGTGGGTGAGCCGCTCACGCAGGCCGAGGCGTTCGAGGATCGCCTCGGTCTGCGCGCGCACTGCCGGCAGGCGGCGGCCGGCGACCAGCAGCGGCAGCGCCGCGTTCTCCAGTACCGACAGCGTCGGCACCAGGTTGAAGAACTGGAACACCAGGCCGACGCGCGTGCGGCGCAGCTGCGTCAGCTCGTCGTCGCTCATCGCGTGCGTCGCCTGGCCGGAGAGCAGCAGTTCGCCCGAGCTCGGCAGGTCGAGACCGGCGGCGAGGTGCAGGAAGGTCGATTTGCCCGAGCCGCTCGGTCCCATGACGGCGACGAACTCGCCGCGCTCGATCGTGTGGGTGACGTTCGCGAGCGCCCTGACCTCGCGCGCGCCCTGGGCGTAGACCTTGGAGACGTCGCGGAAGCGGATCATGCGTGCAGGCGGCGCGACCGCGCGCCGGTGCGAGACTATGGCCGGCCGTGCGCACTGCGCCAGAAGTACTCGCTTCCCGAGCGCACGACCCGGAAAGGAATGGCCATGGACTGGAGACAGCGCCGACGGCGCTGCGCGCAAGGGGAACCCGGGTGCGGCGGTGCCGCACCTGCCTGGAACTCTCCTCGTGGTCGATTCCCCGCGGTGTCGAAACGAAGAGAACAACCGCGTGTCCAGCGTCCAGCCGCGCGCGATCGCCTTGCTGGTTGCACACGATTGTGCTGAACCGCTGAACCGAGCATCCGAATCGGCACTTGCCGCCAATGGGACCGCTATTGCACGCGGAATTCGTGGCGCGGCGACAGACTGAATCCGAGCGTGGCCGGATCCAATACGACCCACTGCGCCGCCAGCGCCAGACCACCACTAGGCACCAGACCGCGAGGAAGGTCGTAAGCAGCGCAGCCCCGGTCAAATCCCACACTGCCGGTCATTGCACTGACAGTGGCGATGGGCGGCACCAGCAGTGAACAACCCGGCAGGCCGAACGGATCCAGCGCGAGCGGGAACGAATAGCCGCCATAGGTCCCTAGCGCGGCTGGCGCGAGCAACAGCGGAGCCAGAGCGCCCGCCGGCGCACCACTCAATTGCAGTCGGCCAAAGCCAGGGATCGCGCGCAGGCCGATCGCTGGTGGATTGCCTGAGCTGCTGCAGCCGATGCCTACTACCGCAGTCCCCGGCAGGCTGGCTCGGACTGCCCGGATCCTGCCGAAGTTGTTGGCATTGGGCCAGTCGATATAGGCAACCACCGGATATGGATTGCCGGGTTGGACGCCAAGATCTGCCATCGAGTCCGCCGTGAGAGGATGGAACATCGGATTGACCACTTCCCACAACAGTTGCTCGTCCCGACCTGAGTATGCCAGAACACGACCACTGGCCTGCGGGCTATTGTAGTAGCCTGGCGAGCCGCTGACCACGTCGATCACTCCATCGAGGTCGAGATCGCGTCCACAGATCAGCGTGTGGCCAATGTCACCATTCAGATTGGTCCATAGGTGCAGCACATTCCCCGTGGCGCCAGAGAACACCTCGATGATTCCGCGGAAGCCGAAAGTGCTTCCGGCTGCGTAGTCCATAACGCCATCGCCATCCATGTCGCCGGCGGCGACGACCGGATGCCCGATCGCGTCCCCAACTTGGGGTCCGAAGTGCTGCCGCATCGGCGTACCAGTGCGTCCCGAGAACAGCACTACGGTTCCGTGCCCTGTTGGCTCGCTGCAGCCGACAACGAAGTCGTCACAGCCATCGCCATCCAGGTCACCAACCCCGGCGAGACCCTCGATGATGTAGCCGAAAGGTCGCGCATCGAGCGAATAGAGAAGGATCCCAGAGTTGTCATAGACCCAGAGCCTGGAGTCGTTGGGGTGTGAACTCGCCACCAGCAGGTCGTTTCGCCCGTCGCCATTGACGTCGAGGTTGCCGGCGAGTACCCAACCATATGTGGTTGCGTTCTCGCTCACGTGCCAGAGCGTCTGTGAGCGATGAGGCGACCAGACTGCGACACCGTAGCCGAGGATAGTAATCGCATAGTCAGGATACCCGTCCTGGTCCATATCACCTAGGGGTACCATACCGGCCGACGAGGAGTAGCCCATGGGTTGCTCCTGCAGTATCGACCCGTCGCGGCCGGACAGTATCCGTACGGCGGAGTAAGGTGCTGTCAGAATGGGGACCACGGTCCATGCTATCAGATCGTCGTAGCCATCGTGGTCGAAGTCGCCGAGCGTGGCGATGCCACCATACTCTGCAGTGGTCGGCCAAACTTCCCAGAGCTGCTCCTGCGCCAGCAACCGGCTCAGGAGGAGAAGCAGGATGGGCAGGTGGGAGCGAATCATGGGAACTGTACCCATGCTGGCACTCGAGACAATCTGTGGCGCGTCTACCACCCAGCGTGATCTCGCTCGGATCGGCGGCGAGGGGCCAAGCTCGGCAAGGTGCGGAAGGGGTTTACGATGTCGCTCGACGACGGCCGCCAAGTCTTCTTCATGCGCGGCCGACTTGGCTGCGTACCCATCCGACGGTCCCAGATGTTGTAGATGCCATAGTTGCCGTGCGGCAACTCGTGGTGCATCGCGTGATCATCGGTTGGGCTACCACATCCGGTCGCTCCAGTCGGGCCCGAGTTCAATCTTTCCCTGCTCGGGGACCATCACCTGAGGCGACCCGTCGACGCTCACCATGTACGTGCCCTCGACGCGGTGCACGTGCACCGGTCCGAGGCAGTTGCTGATCATCGGCAGGTTATTGATCGGCGAGTCGTTCCACGCGTACCGCATCGAACGACTGCAGGTCGCGGATGATCAGCGCCTGGACACCCGCTCCACTTCCTTCCGGTTCGGCGAAGTGCGCGCAGGACCTGATCGTGCGCAAGGTGAACTGGGCGGACGTCGACGGGGAAACTCTCCCGCCGCGGAATCCCGCACCGCGGCGGCAATCAGTATCCTGCTGTGCCCCTCTGCACCTGAAACCACGCTGGATCATGACCCATCCCCTCCGCCGTCTCCTGCCTCTCACCTGCCTGCTCGGCGCCGCCACCGCCCAGCAATGGGCCCCGGTCGCCACGCAGCCGCGCTACCGCGCCGGCCATGTGATGGCCACCGATCCGTACACCGGCCGGCCGCTGCTGTTCGGCGGCAGCTCGGTCTACAACTGGTTCTCGTCACCGGTCGTCGACGCCGACACGTGGCGCTGGAACGGCAACGCGTGGTTCCGCCTCGACTCCGCCAGCGCGCCGCCGGCCAACGCCGGCATGGTCATGGCAGCGGACCTGCAGCGTCAGCGCACGGTGCTGGTCGTCACCGACGCGACGCCGGTGCAGACCTGGGAGTGGGACGGCAGCAGCTGGACGCAGCGCACGCCGGCGACCGCGCCGCCATCGGGCTCGACGCTCGGCGCCGGGATGGCCTACGACCTCGCGCGCGGCCGCTGCGTGCTGTTCACGGTGCTGGCCGGCGCCAGCGCGCAGACCTGGGAATGGGACGGGACCAACTGGGCGCAGGTGATCACGGCGCAGGATCCGGGCCTGCGCTTCGGCTTCCGCCTCGCGCACGACATCTCGCGCAGCCGCACGGTGCTGTTCGGCGGCGAGGACGGCTCGCGCCAGCACAACGGCTTCAACGACACCTGGGAGTACGACGGCACCAACTGGACGCTGGTCAGCACGCCGGCGAGCCCGACGCCGCGCGCGGAGTTCACGATGATCTGGACCGGTGCCGGCATGTTGCTGTTCGGCGGCCGGCTCGGCCCGAACCTGTTCACCGACACCTGGACTTACGACGGCGTCAGCTGGACGGCGCAGAACCCGGCCACGCCGCCGCCGCCGCAGGTGGAACCGCAGATGGCGCTCGACGACATCTCGGGCAACGCCGTGCTGTTCACGGCGCACGACACCGGCAGTGGCGCGGTGCCGGAGACCTGGCAATGGGACGGCAGCAACTGGACGCAGACCGCCACGCTGCCGGCACCGCCGGTGCGCGAGATGCACGGCATCGCCGACGACGCGCACGGGCAGCTGCTGCTGTTCGGCGGCTACAACGCGGCGTTCAGCGGGCTCGGTGGCGCCGCCTTCAACGACACCTGGCGGTTCGACGGCCGGCGCTGGCAGCTGGCCACGCCGGCGAGTTCCCCGCCGCGGCGGGGGTTCTTCGGCATCTCTACCGACGTACTGCGCCAGCGCGTGGTGCTGTTCGGTGGCGAGGACGTGAGCCAGCAGTACGGCGACACCTGGGAGTGGGACGGAGCGACCTGGGCGCAGGCGAGCACCAGCGGCCCGCAGCCGCGTTCGCATGCGGCCATGGCCTACGACCATGCGCGCGGCGTCACGCTGCTGAACGGCGGCAACGACCCGAACCAGGAGTTCGGCGACTCGTGGCTGTGGAATGGCACGCAGTGGCAGCAGGTGCCGCTCGGGGCCGGCACGCCCGGCCCGCGCTCGGACCACGCGATGGCGTTCGATCAGGGCCGCAACGTGGTGGTGCTGTTCGGCGGCCAGGTGGCGACCGTGCCGCAGAACGATCTGTGGGAATGGAACGGTCTGCAGTGGACGCAGCGCGCCGCGGTGACGCCGCCGGCACCGCGCTACTTCCACGACTTCACCTACGACCAGGACCGCCAGCGCCTCGTGCTGCACGGCGGCTTCGACACCGTCACGGCCGCGGACACGTGGGAATACGACGGCGTCGCCAACACCTGGACGCAGATCACCGCCGGCGACCAGGTGGGCGCGGCGACGGCGAGCGGTGCGGCATGGGATCCGATCGGCCACCGCGTACTGCTGTGGGACGGTTCGGCGCTGTGGGCGTTCACCAGCACGCCGGCGGTCGCGGGCACCTACGGTTCGGGCTGCGGCGCCGCCGGCGTGCCGGCCCTCGTCGCCGCCGGACGGCCGTTCCTCGGCAACCCGGTGTTCGGTTTCGAGGCCCGCAACGCCGCGATCGGCGCGCTGGGCTTCCTGTTCCTGGATCTGGCGATCGGCAACACGCAGCTGCCCGGCGGTTGCACGGTGCTGTTGCAGACGCCGCAGTACTGGGTGTTCACGATCGCGGGGCAGACCGGCCTTGCCGAGTTCCACACGCCGATGGTCGCCAACGCCGCGCTCAAGGGACTCAATGCGTTCGCGCAGGCGGCCACGCTCGATCTGTTCGGGCAGCTGGCGCTGACCAACGGCGTGCGCATGCGGCTCGGCGATTGAAGCCGGGCCGGAATCGGCGCTCGTTCCCGGCCGCCGCGCTATTCAAGTTTCGCCCCGAACTTTGAATAGCGGATCGCCTTGTTCAACTCCGTTGAACAAGGGCGACGCTGCTCTTGGTGGGAAGGGGCCTCCGGGAAGGACGGTCCTGAGCGCGGTGCGCTACCATCCTTCCGTCGTCGTTGGAGTGGAACGGAGCACCATGGCAGAGACCCGCGGTCGCAAGCTGATGTTGCTGGGGATCACGCTCGCCGGGCTCGGGGTGGCGCTGTTCGCGTTGTTCAACGGCAGCGGCGCGGATCCGGGGAGCACCGGCAGCCGCGGCGATCACGCCGAGGCACCCGCTGCGATGGTCGCCGACCGCGGTGCGGATGCGAATGCGCGCGTGGCGATCCGCGACGCTGCGGCAGGCGCCGAGGTCGCAGCCCGCTCAGGCGCGACGGCCCCGGCGCAGTTCCGCCTGGTGCGCCGGGTCTCGTACTCGGAGCAACGGGGCAACTACTTCGGTCCCTGCGAGGTTCGCGATGAGGGCGCACGTCTGGCGAGCTGGCAGCAGTTGAAGGCGCAGGAGCATCCGCTGACGTTCACCCTGCCGGTTGCCAGTACGCGCGTGAGCTTCCACAGCCAGGGCTTCAAGCCGATCGAATGCGACGTGCCGCCGATGCGCGAAGGCATCCACGATTTCGGCACCCTGGTGCTCGAGCCCGACGCGGCCGTGCGCGTGCAGGTGCGTGTGCCTGCAGGGTGGAGGGGTCACATCGAGTGCGAACTGGACCTGCCCGCGATCGAGTACTTCTTCGACAGCAAGCAAGTCGAGGCCCAGGCCGGCGGTGCCGAAGCCGTGCTGCCCGTGCCGTCGGGTTACGAGGTGAGTCTGTCGGTGGAAGCCCGCGACGGCGTCCCGTTCGTGTTCCACAGCTCGCCGCCGAGGTTCCAATTGGCGAGCGGGGAGACGCGTCTCTGTGAGTTCGATGTCGGCGCCATGCCGGCACACACGATCCGCGTGGTCGGCCCGTCGGCTGAGTTGCTGCCCAACCTGACCATCATGTGCTCGGTCGAGAAGAACAGGATTGGCGGGATCGTGCATCCCGATGCCGAGGGCCGCGCCGTGCTGCGCGGGTACGAGCCTTCGCAGCTGTTCTACATGCTCAGGTGCCACGGTTGGGGGATGCTGCATGCGCGGGAGGGTGCTGCCGGCCCCGACTTCGAGATCGAACCCGACTCGCCGATCGCGGGTGTTGCCCTGCGGAATGAAGCGGGGCGCAGGGTGCCGTTCGTCCTTGGCTATGAACCAGACTCGGACAAGAGTCTCGACTACGTTGGTAAGGACAGCGGTTTGCTTGTCCAGGTGTTCTTCGCTACGGAGCTGCAGAAAGCAACCACGTGGCTGGCGTGGAGCGAATCCTTGGGGGCCTTGCGTTGGCCCGCGGGTGCAATCGTCTGGCATCGAGATGTCGGCGAACTCGACATCAACACTGCCCAGCAGCGAGCCGGCCTCGTAGTCGTCGGCGCGGGCGAGAAGCCCAAGGAGACGCGCAAGTTCGCAGTCGAGCTGTTGGATGCCAAGGGCCAGTCGGCGGCAGTCAGGCAGGGCGTCGAGGACCGCTATGTGTTCGCGGACATCGTGCCTGGCGAATACAGCGTCCGGTGGCGGATCGGCAAGGAGCCCGGGCCGCAGATCGCGGACAAGATCAAGCTGTCTCCAGGCGTCCCCAAGCAACTGGATGCTTCATGGCCGGTCACGGTTCTGTGGCACGGGGAAGTCACCAACTGGAACGCGATCCCGGCAGCCGATCGCTTGAGACTCGTTTGGATCGGTGCTGGATGGGCCATGGTCGACGATGCCGGTCACTTCGAGTGCCCGGTGCTCGACGGAGCCGAGCCGCCGCAGCAGGTGCGATTCTCCACGCGCTCGGGGCAGCGCGATGGTCGGGTGACGTCGGTCGATGTGGCGGGACATCGCGTACTCGTCGAGCACCCGACCGACCTCCGTTGGGTGAACCTCCGTGTCGTGCCACGCTTCGGCCATGACTGGCGGGTCGTGTTGTACGCAGAAAAGCGAGAGGATATCTGGGCGATGGTCAGCCCGCTGTTGACGCGGTTGCTGATGCCGCCGACGGGCGTTCTGCGCGGGTGGCTCGCCGAAGAAGACGCCGGCAAGCCGCTCGCAAACATCACGGCGTGGGTGGCGATCGACGGCTCGCAGCCGGAGGTGGAGTTGAAGCCGGGTGGCGGACACTGGTGCGACCTGCGGCTCGAGAGAAGCAACGCGCGCATGCAGACCTACCTGTTGAGCCCGGAGGGTCAGCCGAGTGGTTCCTACGAGCGGCAGGAGCGTCCTGGCACCCAGCGGATCTGGATCCCGGACGGCACCCGCTCGGTGCAGATCGAACTCGACCCCGGCGGCAAGCAGCTGCTCGACGCGACACAGAACGAACTCGTCGTGCGGTAGCGGCCGAGCCGATCGCAGGCCGCGCTTCAACCTGACCGCTGGCAGCGTTCGAGCAGCTGGCGGCAGTAGGTGATGCTCTCGGGGTAGGCGTCCGGGATCGTCTGCAGCAGCGCGATCGCGCAGCGCAGATGTTCGGCCGCGCGCGCCCAGTCGCCGAGTTGCATGTAGGCGCGGCCGTAGGCCATGCGCACGCGCGCTTCGCCGTCGGGTTTGCCGGCGAAGGTCACCGGGATCAGCTCCTCCGCCGCGCGCAACGCCATCGGCACGGTCACACTGGCGCCCTGGGCCTGGGGTCCCGCCTGGTCGAGCAGGCGGACCAGGAACTCGGACACCGACAGCGCCTCGGCCTTCGCCGTGCGGGCCCTGGCGGCACTGGCCAGCGTGTTCGCAGCGGCGAGGGCGAGACCGACGGTGAGCACCGCCGCCATGCAGGCCGCGCGGCGATGCCGGCGCAGCGCGCCGCAGAACAGGTAGCCGCGACCGAGCCGCTGGCCAGCGAGACTCCGCTGCAGGTCCAGGGCCAGGGCACCGGCAGAGCCGTGGCGATCGAGCGGGTCGGTGCTGGTGCTGCGGCGGACGATGATGTCGAGGTTGCGCTGCAGGCGCCGCGAGCGCGCGGGTGCGGTGGCGGCCAACGCGTCGCGCAGCACGATGCCGAGGGCGAACACGTCGCAGTGCGGCGAGGCGTCGAGGCCGAGCAGCAACTCCGGGCTCGCGTAGTACGGCGTCAGCGGCGCTCCGCCCGCGGTCACCGTGCACTCGCCGGGATCGGCCGTCAACAGCCGCGCGACACCGAAGTCGAGCACCACCGGTGCGCCGGCGGCGGTGACCAGGATGTTCGCCGGCTTGAGGTCGCGGTGCACGATGCCGTGGTCGTGCGCGTGCTGCACGGCCAGGCACACCTGCAGCATCAGCAGGGCGATCGCGCGCGCGTCGAGTTGCTGCTCGCGGCAATGCACGTCGAGGTGCTGGCCAGCGACGAACGAGGTGACGAGGAACGGGCGGCCGTCAGGCAGCACGCCGGCGTCGCGCAGGTCGACGATGCCCGGATGGCGCAGCACCGCCAGCGCCTGCCGTTCGCGGTGGCAGCGGCGCACGAGCGCGGCCGAGTCCATGCCCCGCCGCAGCACCTTGACGGTCAGCGGCGCCGGTTCGCTAGCCGCCGCCGCCGCGAGGTAGACATCGCCCATGCCGCCGCGGGCGAGACGGCGCTGCAGCAGATACGTGCCGGCAGCTGTGCCACTGAGATCCTCGTCGACGTCAGCGCCGGCAGGGTCGAGATCCGACAGCAGCGCCGCGCGCCAGCGCGTCGGCGAGTCCATCGCCGCGCCGAACACCGACAGACTCGCGGACGAAGCGTCGGTCATGGCAGTTCTCCTTCGAGGTGCTGGCGCAAGGTCTCACGTGCTTCGGCCCAGTCGCGCACGACGGTGCGCTCGGTGATGCCGAGGCAGGTGGCCACCTCGGGCACGCCGAAACCGCCGAAGAACCGCAGTTCGACGACGCGCGCCTGGCGCGGCGCCGCGGCAGCGAGCGCGCGCAGCGCCGCGTCGAGGTCGAGCACGAACCCGGCGCGCGCGGTCGTTGCCGCTTCGGCCGCCTGTTCCTGCGCGCACAACCGCGCGCGGCGCCGGCGGGCGTGGTCGACCAGCACGCGGCGCATCGTGCGCGCGAACAGCGCCAGCACGACCGGCCGCGGCAGCGCGCGGTCGTGCAGGCCGCGCAGCCGCAGGAAGGCTTCGTGCAGCAGCGCCGTGGCCTGCAGCGTGTGGTCTCTGCGCTCGCCGCGCAGCAGGCGTTCGGCCAGCGCGCGCAACGGAGCTTTGAGGGAGAGGACGGGATCGACGGCAGCAATGGCGGCGGGAGAGGACATGGCAGGTGCGGATCGGGAGCGAAATGTCCGAGCGGCGTGTCCTGATCCTACGGACTGCTGCGCTTTCCGGTTGCGCCACGCGCGTGCAGGGATTCTTGCCGCGATCGGTGACGCACCACCACCATGAACTGCATCACCACCAGTGCCCTTGCCATCCTGGTTTCGACCACCGCCATCGCCCAGGCTCCCGCCTTCCTCGTCGCCAGCCGCTTCACCAACCAGGTGCTCGGCTATGACGCAGCCGGCAACTTCACCGGCGTGTTCGCCGCCGGCGGCGGCCTCCTCAACCCGGTCGGCATCACCTACGGGCCCGACCACAACCTCTACGTCGTCAGTGCCAACACCAACCAGGTGCTCCGCTACGCCGGCAGCAATGGTGCGTCGCTCGGCGTGTTCATCAGCGGCCTGTCGGCGCCGCGCAACCTGTGCTTCGGCCCCGACGGCAACCTCTACGTGTGCAACGCCGGCACCAACCAGGTGCTGCGCTTCGATGGCAGCAGCGGCACGGCGCTCGGTGTGTTCGCGCAGGGTACGGCGATCACCGCCAACACCAGCATGACGTTCGGCCCGGACTTCAACCTCTACGTCGGCAGCGTGACCAACAACCAGGTGGTGAAGTTCGACGGCCGCACCGGCGCCCTGCTGTCGGTGTTCGCCAACACCAACATGAACGGCACGCACGACATGTCGTTCGGGCCCGACCGCAATCTCTACGTCAGCAACGCGTTCGCCAACAACGTCGTGCGGTTCGACGGCCGCACCGGCGCCTTCCTCGGCGTGTTCGTGCAGGACGCGGCGCTGTCGGCGCCGCTCGGCATCGTCTGGGGCAGCGACGGCGACCTGTATCTCGCCAACCAGGGCGGCAACGAAGTGCGGCGCTACAACGGCACGACCGGCAGCTTCGTCAGCGTGTTCGTGGCGCCACGCGCCGGCGGGCTCAGCGGTCCGCTGTTCACCACGTTCGTGCACGATGCCTCGGGCATGCAGCTCGGCAGTCCGCTGCCGGGTCCCGCCGGTCAGGACACGCGCTTCGTCGTCACCGGCGCGCAGCCCGGTTGCCTGTTGGCGATCGGCCTCGGCACCCAGGCCGGCTCGCTGCCGTTGCCGTGCCCGCAGATCACGCTCGGCATCCTCGATCCGGCCGTGCTCGGTACCGCATGTGCCGACGAAGGCGGCCGCGACGTGCTGCGCGTGTTCGCGCCGCTGCAGCTCCAGGGGCTGACGTTCCTGTTCCAGGCCGTCGACTTCACCGGCTGCTCGGCGAGCGGGGTGGTCACGCACACGTTCTGAAGCACGGGCTCGCTCGCCGATCAGCGCAGCTCCACGCGGACGACGTCGGGCTCGCTTTCCCCGACGGTGAACTCCGCGCGACCCGAGAGCGTCGAGTCCACAGCCGCACCCTTGGCGATGATCGTGTATTTGCCAGCGAGCAGCCGGATCGTCGGCAAGGACCGTTGCTCACCGGGGACGCGCGGATCGCTGCTGACGTTGACATGGCGCTCCAGCAACTGGTCTTCACCGCGACGGATCGGGATGTAGAACCCGGGCCGTTTCTCCGCGACCTTGGTGACCAGCTCGAACCGCTGCAGTGGGGCAGGGGCGGCCATGCGGCTACGACACCGTGGGGAAGGATTCCTGTTGCAGAATCCTGCCATTGTTGAGCGGCGGAGCAGCCCGGACGACCGCGACCTGACGACAAGGTTGTCCGTCCCTCCTTCCGGCTCTCTGATCCCGCCCCATGAGCGCGACTGAACCCACGCCACCGCCGGCCCAGGCTGCTCCGAACGAAGCCGCGTGCGAGTTCGCCAGCCTGCACAAACGCTTCGGCCGCACGCTCGCGGTCGACGGCCTGTCGCTGCGCGTGCCGCGCGGCATCCTCTACGCCTTCCTCGGCCCCAACGGTGCGGGCAAGACCACGTCGCTGCGCATGCTCGCCGGGCTGATCCGCCCCGATCACGGCCTTGCTTTCATCCGCGGCATCGATGTCCACCGCGAGCCGGCGCGGGCCAAGCAGCTGCTCGCCTACGTGCCGGACGAGCCGGCGCTGTACGGCAAGCTCACGCCGGTCGAGTTCCTCGAGTACGTGGCGGCGCTGTGGCGCGTGCCGCTGGCGACGGCGAAGGCGCGGGCCATGGAACTGCTGGACAAGCTCGGGCTCGCCGACCGGGCCGGCGATCGCATCGAAGGCCTGTCGCGCGGCATGAAGCAGAAGGTGGCGCTCGCCGCGGCGATGATCCACGCGCCGGAGCTGCTGATGCTCGACGAACCGCTGACCGGTCTGGACGCGGCGGCGGCGCGGTTGATCAAGGACATGCTGCTCGACTACGTGGCCGCGGGCGGCACCGTGCTGCTGACCACGCACATCCTCGAAGTGGCGGAGCGGCTGGCGCAGCGGATCGGCATCATCGCCCGCGGCCGGCTGCTCGCCGAAGGCACGCTCGACGAACTGCGCCGGAATGCCGGCATGGCCGGGGCCACGCTCGAGGACGTGTTCCTGCGGCTGGTCGGTTCGAAGGAAGGCATGGGTGGGGGATGAGCGGCGACGCTTCGCTGTTCTGGCGGATCGTCGGCAACGACCTGCGGTTGTTCTTCCGCAGCAACAAGCAGTCGAAGGTCCGGTGGGCATCGACCGGCCTCGGCCGGCTCGGCATCCTCGCCCTGCTGCACCTGGTGGCGGTCGCGATGCTGCAGGGCTACGGCAGAGGTGGTTCCGCGTCCGGTGGCCCGGAGTTCGCCTGCCTGCTGCTGCTGCTGATGCTGGTGATGGCCGGACTGCAGCGCAGCCTCGAAGTGCTCTACAACCGCGGCGACCTGTCGCTGTTGCTGGCGAGCCCGGTGCCGGCCCGCGTGGTGCTGCTGACGCGGCTGGTCGACCTGTGGCTGACGACGATCCTCGGCACGGCGATGATCCTGCTGCCGTTGCTCGATGCGGCGGTGTTCCTGTTCGGCTGGCACTGGGCCTGGGGCTGGCTCGCGGCGTTCGGCGCCTCGCTGGTCGTCACGCCGCTGGCGTTGCTGATCACGCTGGCGACCGTCGAACGCATCGGTGCGCGGCGCGCGCGCACGGCACTGCAGATGCTCGGCATCGCCTTCGGCCTCGTCGCGGTGATGATGATGCAGGCGCCGGGCTGGATGGCCGGCGGCGCGCGGCGCGGGGGCCCGCCGGCACCGCCGGGCGATTACCTGCACTGGTTCGCGATGGCGCCATTGACGCAGCTCGCGGCGGCGGCGGTCGGGCAGTGGCAATGGCTGCTGCTGCTCGCCGGCGACGGCCTGCTGCTGTTCCTGCTCGCCTGGCAGGTGCTGGCGCGGCAGTTCACGCGCGGCGCGCAGAGTGCCGCCGGCGATGTCGGTGCCGCCACCGTCGGCCGGCCACGGCAGACCGCGGATGCCTGGCGCGCTGCCTTCACCGGCCGCCGCTGGCGGTTGCTGCTGCGCAAGGAACTGCTGGTGCTGCGGCGCGATCCGCTGCTGCTGATGCGCTGCTCGATGCAGGTCGTCTCGCTGATCCCGGCATTGGTCGGTGTGTTCTGGTTCCGCCGCACCGCCGGCATCGCCGGCATCGGCTTGGTCGCGCCCGGGCTGGTGGCGGTGACGTTGGTGGCGCTGATGAACGCCAACGACGAGGGCCACGAGTTCACCGCCACCAGCCCGCTGTCCGAACGCGAACGCGCCTGGGCCATGGCGGTGGCGGCGGCGACGCCGCTGGTGCTGCTCGGCTGGGCGATGGCCGCCGTGGTGCTCGCGCTCGGCGCCGCGTTGCCGGCGGCGATGGTCGCGGTCGGCGCGCCGGTCAACGCCGTGGCCCTGGCCTGGCTCGGCACCTGCACCAGCCGGCCGCACACTGCCGAGGAGAAGGCCCGCAATCGGCCACCGCGGGTCGTGCTCTGGCAGACGTTGCTCGCCATGCTGCTCGGCGGCATCGGCACCGGCGGCGTCGGCGCCTGTGACGCCGGCCAGTACGCGATCGGCATCGGCCTGTTCACCGTGGCGACGATGTGCGCCTGCCTGCTGTTCCTGGTCCGGCCGCGGCCGCCGTGGTCGACACGCTGAAGGTGCGCGAACAACCTATTGCCAGCTGGCGAGCAGTTGGGCTATGCGCGCGCGGATCTGGTCGCGGATCGCGCGCACGCGTTCGATCGGTTGGCCCTTCGGATCCTCGATCGGCCAGTCGTCGCGCACGACGCTCGCGGGCGCCACCGGACACGCTTCGCCGCAGCCCATGGTCACCAGATGCCTGGCGCCGGCGAGCAGCGCCGGCGTGAGCCGTTGCGGCCGTGCAGCCGAGAGATCGATGCCGGCCTCGCGCATCACCTGCACGACTTCGGGGTGCACATGCAGAGCCGGCGCCGTGCCGGCCGACACGGCACGGGCGCTCCGTGCATCGGCGAGGGCGTTGAACCACGCCGCGGCCATCTGCGAACGGCCGGCGTTGTGCACGCAGGCAAAGATCACCGTTCGCATGGTTGCGCCTCGGCAGCGCCGGCCGCGGGTTCGGGCGCGAGCCAGGCCTCCGCCACGGCGCGGCGGCGCAGATCAGGACTTCGCATCGCGGCTCGCCGGCGCGCAGCAGTCGGGCGCACAGCAGGCCGTGGCCGCCGCCGGCGCGGCCTGCAGCACCGGCGCATCGCCCTTGACCACGAACACCTCCCAGGCGTTGCCGTCCGGGTCCTCGATCCAGACCTTGTCCTGCACGGCATGGCAGCAGGTCACGTCCTGTTCGCGGAAGGTCCGCAGCCCGCGCGCTGCGAACAGCCGTTCGGCTTCGCGCACGTCGTCGCTGTGCGCCACCTGGATGCCGAAGTGGCTGGCGTTCACGCCGGTGCGCGCGGCCTGCTGCATCGTCAGGTTGAGCAGCGGCGCCGTCAGATCGAACTTGGCGTAGCCGGGGCGGCGCTTGGTCGGCGCTACGCCGAACGCCCGCTCGTAGAAGGCGACGGCGGCGTCGATGTCGGTGACATCGAGGGACACGTGAGGTTTGAGGATGTTCATGTTCGTGATCGCGAAACAGGGCAGGCGGACGTTCAGCAGCAGGAGCCGTTGCCGCCCTTGCAGCAGTCCTCCCACAGGTAGTTGGTCAGCACGCGCAGCGCCTTGTAGTCGGCGCGGTAGAGGATGAACCGGCCGTCGGGGCGCGACTGCAGCAGCCCTGTGGCCGCGAGCCGGTCGAGGTGATGGCTCAGCGTGCTCCACGGAATCTCGAGCTGCCCTTGGATGTCACCGACCGGCGTGCCTTCGGGCCGGCCCTGCACGACCTGGCGCAGGATCGCCAGCCGCACCGGGTTGCCGAGGGCCGCCAGCTGGGCGGCGTGACGTTCGCGCCGGTCGGCGATGGTGGTCATGGACATTTCTATAGAACTCGAAACGACGGCGTCAAGGGGTGGCGGGTTTCCGGCGTCGTCGACGGCGGTCGACCGGCGGTGCGGCAAGGGCAGCCGACGCGGTCGGCGGACGCGACCGGGCGGGGGGGGCATTGCCGTTTTGCCCGCCCCTCCGTGCGCGCCCGCGACGCATGGGCTAGCGTTTCCGCCATGAGCGACCCGCGCTATCCGATCGGGAAGTTCGAGCGTCCGGAGAAGGTCGACGACGGCATGCGCGCGCGCTTCGTCGACGTGCTCACGCAGACGCCCGGCATGGTGCGGGCCGCGATCGCCGGCCTCGACGACCGGCAGCTCGACACGCCGTACCGCGACGGCGGCTGGACCGTGCGCCAGGTCGTGCACCATCTGCCCGACAGCCACGTCAATGCCTACATCCGCTTCAAGTTCGGGGTCACCGAGGACAACCCGACGATCAAGCCGTACGACGAAGTGGCGTGGGCCGAGTTGCCCGAGGCCAAGGGCGGGCCGGTCGAGATGTCGCTGTCCTTGCTCGAAGCGGTGCATCGCCGCTGGGTCAGCTGCATCCGCTCGCTGCCGCCGGCGACGTTCGCGCGCACGTTCGTGCATCCGGAGTCCGGCACGATGACGCTCGACCAGCAGCTCGGGCTCTACGCCTGGCACGCGCGCCACCACGTCGCCCACATCACGCAGTTGCGCAAGGCGCGCGGCTGGTAGCGGGCGCGATGGCGGCGGCCACGAATCCGGGCGGCCTGTCGTCGCTGCTGGCGATCCTGCCGGGCAGGAAGGGCGAACTCGCGGCGCGGTTCCTGTGCGCCGGCGAGCCGGCCGGGCCCGAACGCTTCGACCAGGCGGGGTTCACGCTGACGCAGGCCGAACGCCAGGCCTTGGCCACGTGGCTCGAACACGGGCTGGCGACGCGCGTCGTCGCCGAAGTGCGCGCCAGCGACGGCACGCAGAAGCTCGGTCTCGCGCTCGCCGATGGCCGGCAGGTCGAGACCGTGGTGATGCCGGTCGGCGCCGTGTGCGTGTCGACGCAGGTCGGCTGCGCGGTCGGCTGCCGGTTCTGCGCCTCGGGCCTGTTCGGCCTCGAGCGCAACCTGACGCCGGACGAGATCACCGAACAGGTGCTGCACGCGCGGCGGCTCAGGCGCATCGACCGCGTGGTGTTCATGGGCATGGGCGAGCCGACGCACAACCTCGAAGCGGTGCTCACCGCCGTGGCGGCGATCAAACGCCACGCCCTGATCGGGCCGCGGCGGCAGACGGTGTCGACGGTCGGCTCGGTGCGCGCGTTCGAACGGATGGCGCAGGCCGCCGTGCGGCCGTGTCTCGCGGTGTCGTTGCACGTGGCCGACGACGAACGGCGGCGCCAGCTGTTGCCGCGCGCGCCGCGCGAGCCGCTGCGTGACATCGTCGCCGCGGCCGATGCCTATGGCCGTGACATCGGCATGCCGGTGCAGTTCGAATGGACGCTGCTCGATGGCGTCAACGACAGCGACGCGGATGCCGACGCCCTGTGTGACCTGCTGGCCGGCGTGCGCGGCTATGTGAACTTCATCGTCTGGAATCCGGTCGCCGGCCTGCCGTTCGGCGCGCCGCCGCGCGAACGCATCGTCGCGCTGGTGCGGCGGGTGAAGGCGCGCGGCATCCTGGCGACGATCCGTGATTCTTCGGGGCCGGATGCGCAGGCGGCGTGCGGGCAGTTGCGGCTGCGGCAGGTGCAGGGCGAGACCGCGCACTGCTGATGGTCGGGCGCTTCTTGTCGCAGTCCGGGCCGCAGTCCAGCCTGAAGTTCAATTGCCGGCGAGCACCGAGGCAACCACCGCCATGTCGGCGATGTCGCTGGCCGCGCAGCCGCGCGACAGATCGAGGAACGGCCGGCGCAGTCCCTGCAGGATCGGGCCGAGGGCGGTGAAGCCGCCGAGCCGCTCGGTGATCTTGTAGGCGATGTTGCCGGCATCGAGATCGGGGAACACCAGCACGTTGGCCTGACCGTGCAGCGGCGAGTCGGGGCACTTGCGCGCCGCCACCGCGGGCACGAACGCGGCGTCGAACTGCAGTTCGCCGTCGGCAGCGATCTCCGGATGCGCAGCCTGGAAGCGCTCGGCGGCCATGCGCACCTTGTCGACCTTGCCGTGCGTCGCCGAGCCGCGGCTGCTGAACGACAGGAACGCGACCTTCGGCGGTTGCCCGGTCAGCAGCTGGTGGTTGTGCGCGGTCGCCAGCGCGATGTGGCCGAGCTGCTCCTGGTCCGGGTCCGGCACGACGCCGCAGTCGGCGAACGACAGCGCCAGCTCGCCGCGCAGCATCAGGAACATCGACGACACCAGCGGCACCGTGGCCACGGTGCCGAGCACCTGCAGGCCGGCGCGGATCACGTGCGCGGTCGGGTGCAAGGCGCCGCCGACCGAACCGTCGGCGTGGCCGAGAGCGACCAGTCCGGCGGCGAAGTACAGCGGATCCTGCGCCAACGCGCGCGCCCGTTCCAGATCGACGCCCTTCTGCCGGCGGCGGTCGTGGATGTGCGCGGCGACCTGTTCGAACCGCGGATCACGCGAAGGTTCCGGCACCCAGACCACCTGCGCCCAGCCGTTCTGTTCGAGCAGCGCGCGCGCCTCGACGGTGCGCGGATCGCCGGTCTCGGGCAGGACGATGCGCGCGCGGCGGGCGCGCGCGCGATCGCGCAGGCGCTGCAGCACCGGCGGGTCGGTCACGACGGCCGTTCGACTTCGAGTTCGAGCAAGGCCAGGCCGTGCGTCTTGCCCTGCGCGTCGGTCTTGAGGCTCTCGCTGCCGCCGCCGCCGAGCGAGTCGTGCAGCAGGAAGTTGAGCGCCAGCATGTTGGGCGCCTCGAAGCGCTCGACCTTGCCCTTGCAGATGGCGTGGAAGTGGCGCTTGACCACCTCGACCGTCAGCTGCCGCTTGATCAGCTCGTAGTCGGCCGCGTTCTTGACGAAGATGCCGACATTGCTGCCATCGCCCTTGTCGCCGCTGCGGGCGAACGCGAACTCGCGCAGCTTGACCTTGCTCGCCATCACGTCACCTCCACGCGCACGGTGCTCTTGACCTTGTCCTTCTTCAGCAGCGCCGGCCAGTAGCCGACGATCTCGGCCGCCTTCGGCCTGCCACCGGCAAAGCCGGTGACGCCCGGCGGGCCGCTGGTGACCAGCGGCACGATCTCCATGCCGAAGCGCTCGACCTTGGCCTCGTCGTCGCACTTGACGCCGAGGCGCAGCACGACCTCGGGCGGCTCGGCGGGCGCGGCGATGCCGGCCTGGCACACGCCGGTACCGAGCAGCTCGATCACCTTCTCGTGCTCGGCGAACGTGCAGCCGTCGAGTGCGAGCCGGCCGAAGACGATGTCGGCGCACAGCCTGGCCTTGGCCGCGGCCTCGGGGCCGGCGATCGTCAGCTGGCCGGTGGCCTTGAAGCCGTTGTGGTAGCTGATCGACACCTTGTAGGTGTCGGTCGGCGGCGCGCCCTTGATCCCGGACAGCCGCACGCGGTCTTTGCCGACTTGTTCGACCCTGGCGCTGGTGAAGTCGGCGGTGCAGTCGGGGCCGAGGTAGCGCCGCGGATCGCCCATCTCGTACAGCAGCTGCGAGATCACCGTCTCGCGCGACACCAGCCCGCCGGTGCCTTCGTGCTTGGTGATCACGAACGTGCCGTCGGCGCTCGCCTCGACCACCGGGTAGCCGATGCGCACGAAGTCCTGCACCTGCTTCCAGCCGGTGAAATTGCCGCCGGTGCACTGCGCGCCGCACTCGGCGATGTGGCCGGCCATGGTGCCGGCGGCGAGCAGGTCGTAGTCAGTCCGCTGCCAGCCGAACTCGTGGATCAACGGCCCGCCGACCAGGGCCGGATCGGTCAGCCGGCCGCCGATGACGATCTGCGCGCCCTGCGCCAGGCAGTCGGCGACCGCGAACGCGCCCAGATAGACATTGGCCGACGACATGCGCTCGCGCACCGCCGCCAGCGGCCGGCCGTCGTCCATGTTGGCGAGCTGCTCGCCGGCGGCCAGCAGTTCGGGAATGCGCGCCAGCACGTCGTCGCCCTCGACGATGCCGACCTTCAGGCCCTTGATGCCTTGCTTGCGCGCAAGGTCGAGCACCGCCTGCAGGCAGGCGCCGCAGTTGACGCCGCCGGCATTGGCGATCACCTTGATGCCCTCCTGCGCCACCTGCGGCAGGATGCGCTCGAGCAGCGCGAGGAAGTCGGTGGCGTAGCCGGCCGTCGGTTTGCGGCTCTTCTGCTTCTGCAGGATGCTCATCGTCACCTCGGCCAGATAATCGAGGGCGAGGTAGTCGAGCGGACCTTCGCGCACGAGCCGCACCGGGCCGAGGATCGAGTCGCCCCAGAAACCCTGGCCGTAGCCGACGAGAACCTTGTCGCGCATGGGGGAGTGGTGGTGGACGGAGCTGTGGTGGCGGCGGCGAGGATACTGCGGTGCGTGCCGAAGGCACGGCCGTTGTCGGCCCGGGAGCCCGCTTGCCGTACAGGCGCGCCAGCGCCGCGCGCGACCATGCCCGAAACGCGCACGGGCCACCAAGTGGTGGCCCGTGCAAGTCATCGACCTCGACGTTCAGCGCGGCCGGGGAGCAGAAGCGCCCGCGCTCTGCCGGGCATCACCGCTGACCACCCTCGCGCCCGGCAACTTGCTGAGATCCGGCCCGGTGCTCTCGCCCTGCGTGGCGCCGAGCGGGGTGTGTCGCCTGACCGTGCCGCCGGCATTGCGCACCGGCTGTGCCGGAGCTGGATGTGCCGGGTTCGACCGCACGGGTGCAGAAGGACGGTCAGGTGCCGGCGCAGAAGGACGAGGAGTCGCTGGCGCAGCAGTGCGCGGCGCCGGCGCCGATGCAGCGGGACGCTGGCCCGCACCCGGTGACACAGGCCGGGCACTCCGCGGTGCGGACGGCTCTCCGTTCTGCCGGATGGCGTGGCTCGGCCGCGACGGTTGCTGGATGTCGGCCCAACTGGCGGCCGGACGGGACGCCGCAGGCTTGTTGGCCACCGGCGCCGGACGCGCCGGCGGACGTGCGGGCGGACGCGCCGTGGTCGGCCGTGCGGTCGGACGCGCCGGCGCCGGGCGCTGCGGCGGTCGCGCCGGCGGCTTGCCCTTGGTCGGTTGCTTGAGCGTCGGCACCCGTTCCGGCGCCGGCTTCGGCTTCGCCTTCAGCGGCGTCGGTCCGTGCATCAGCGCGCCGAGACGGCCGCGCTGCACGTCGAGGAACGTGCCGAGCAGCCGTGAACTGACGAACAGCGGCAGCACCGCCATCGGGCCGACCATTGCCACCTGGGTCCACACCGGCATGCCGAGCGTGACCAGCGTGGTCAGCGCCGCCGGCAGGAACAGCGACCAGAACGCGCCGCAGATCGGCAGGTAGGCCTTGCTGGTGCGCATGATCGCCGGCACCAGCACGGCCGGCGTCAGCGACTTCCAGTCGCCGCGCACCTGCCGCAGGGCATGCGCCATCGGCAGCGGCAGGGCGCCGAGCAGCAGCGCCGGCAGCACCGCCGTCATCGACGCGCCGAACACCAGCAACAGCACGCCCGGACCCAGCAGCGCCAGGATGATCAGGCCGACGTCGCGCAGGTAGTGCATCGCCTCGCGCATCAGCAGCGGCAGTTCGGGCAGCGCTGGCGGCGCGTGTTCGCCGGTGCTGCTCGCCACCAGGATGCGGCGGCCCATCGCGCCGACGATGCCGAGCACGCTGAGCCCCGGCAGCGCGGCCACCGCCGGCAGCAGGAACGGCGAGCCACCGGCAGTCAGGAAGCCGCCGAGGCCGACGACCAGCGGGAACGACAGCGTCGCCACCAGCACCAAGAGCGGCATGCGTTCGAGGAACAGGTACTGGAACGCATCGACGACGTGTTCCCACGGCGTCGGTGGCGTGTCCTCGAGCACGTCGGTCGCGTTCGCGGCCGCGGTGCCGCGGCCACGAAGACCCGTGGCCTTGCCAGCGGCCTGTTGTGGCAGCTGCTCGCCAGGGACGATCAGGCCACGCTTCTCCAGCGTCGATGCCAGCCGGTTCTGCAGCGCGCCGCCGGTCATGTTGCGGAACGCGCGCACGGCCTCCTCGTCGTTGCCGAGTTCCAGGCAGACAGAAGCCATCTCGAACCACACTTCGTCAGAAGCCAGTCCCCGTTCCACCGCCCGATGCAGCGACGCGTAGCGATGCTGCGGCGTTTGCTGTGGCGGCGGCGATGCGATGTTCTCCAGTTCCACCGATACCTCCCGTGGTCGCTGATGTGTCCGTGTACAGCCCGGCGAAGCTGTTGTCGGACGACCCCGGTCCGTGCTTGAGAGGCGGCTGCGGCAGTCGACCTCGAAACGGGACGTCAAGAATGGACCGCTTGGAAGACGACGAACAGCGGTGGAGGAACTGCCCGTGCCGTCGAAGTCTTCGCGCCTGCTCGTGCTGGTGTCGGTGTTGCAACTTGCTGCCGGCGGCACCGCCCAGAACATCACCGTGCCCGCGCGGCTGCAGGGGCTCGAGGGCACCGGCTCGCAGAGCCTGCCGTTCGGCATCACCCAGACCGGTGCCAACGCGGTGCGCTACATGTGCCTGTACGACGCCGAGGAACTGCCGTGGACCGGCCCGCGGGTGATCTCGGCGATCGCCCTGCGCGCCGACAACGACGTGCCCAACACCACCAGCTTTCCGCAGATCAACTACGTCTCGTACATCCTGACGCTGTCGACCTCGACCGTGCGGGTGGCGAACGTCAGCGCCAACTTCGACGCCAACCATGGCATCGACCGTACGGTCGTGGTCCAGAACGGCAGCCTGGTGCTGCCGGCGCAGCCGGCGCAGGCCGGCGTGCGGCCGGCCAACATCGTGCTGCCGTTCGATGCGCCGTGGGTGTACGGCATGAACCCGCTGCGCACCGCGCCGGCGCCGACCACGCTGGTCATCGATCTGCAGATCTGGAGCCAGCCCGGGCCCGGCAGCGGCAACGCCTACCGGCTCGACAACTTCGCCAGCTGTTCGAGCCAGCCGACGCTGTTCGGCAGTCCGCCGGGCAACTGCACCGCCAATCGCAATGGCGGCGGCGCCGGCAACGCCGTGACCATCAGCGGCGGCTCGACGATGCTCGCCGGCGGCACCTATGTCTACACGCTCGCCGGCATGCCGCCGAGCACGACGTTCTCGCTGGTGTTGGACCTGAGCAACCAGGGCACGTTCCTCGGCCAGCCGCTGCCATACCCGCTGTTCGATCCGGCCAACCCGCAACAGCCGCTGCCGGGCTCGCCGTTCCCGTTCGCCGCGCCCGATTGCTGGGTCAACGTCGCACCGGTGCATGCGGTGCCGGGCACGAGCTCGGCCAGTGGCACCGGCAACACCACCGTGGCGGTGCCGCTCGGCCACCAGTTCGTCGGCGTGTCGATGTTCGCCCAGGCAGTCGTGCTCGATCCGACTGCCAACCAGATGCGGCTGGTCACCACCCAGGGGCTCCGCTCGACCGTGTGCGGTCCGCTCGGCGTCGCGCGCGTGCACTTCCTCGGCAACCACCTCGCCACCAGCGGCAGCGCGGTCATCGGCCAGGGCGCGGTGTTCGAAGTGCAGTGATCGAGAACCGATGCTTTCGGTGGCCCTCCACCACGAGCACCGGTTCTCGACAGCGGCGCACCCTTGCCCCGTGTGTGCCGCCGGCCGATGCTTCTCGCCCCCGCATGAAAGTCCTCCTGTGCCGCCCGCGCGGCTTCTGCGCCGGTGTCGACCGCGCGATCGAGACCGTCGAACGCGCGCTGGCGAAGTTCGGCCGTCCGGTCTACGTGCGCCACGAGATCGTGCACAACCGGGTCGTGGTCGACGACCTGACCAGCAAGGGCGCGGTGTTCGTCGACGACCTGCACCTGGTCCCGGCCGGCAGCCACGTGATCTTCTCGGCGCACGGGGTGGCGCCGACCGTGTTCGCGCAGGCGAACGGGCTGCGCCTGCACGCGATCGACGCCACCTGTCCGCTGGTGACCAAGGTGCACGTCGAGGCCCGCCGGTTCGCCCGCGAGGGCCTGACGATCCTGCTGATCGGCCACGCCGACCACGTCGAGATCGAGGGCGTGGTCGGCGAGGCGCCGGACCAGACCATGGTGGTGTCGACGACGGCCGCGGCCGAAACCGTGCAGGTGCCGGATCCCGAGCGCGTGGCGGTGTTGACGCAGACGACGCTCAGCGTCGACGAGGCGATGCGGGTCATGGAGGTGCTGAAGCGCCGCTTTCCGCGGTTGCGCACCCCGCGCAAGGAGGACATCTGCTACGCCACGACCAACCGGCAGATGGCGGTCAAGCAGCTGCGCGGTCGCGTCGACCTGTGGCTGGTGATCGGCGATCCGATGAGCAGCAACAGCAATCGACTGCGCGAGATCGGCGCCGAATCCGGCGTGCCGGCGCAGCTGATCCTCGGTGCCGGCGAGATCCGCGCCGAATGGTTCCGCACCGTGCAGCAGGTCGGCATCACCTCCGGCGCCAGCACGCCCGAGAGCAGCGTGCAGGCGGTGGTCGCGCGCCTGTACGAACTCGGCGCCAGCTCGGTCGAAGAGGTCGCCGGCACCAGCGAGCTGCTCGAGTTCCAGCTGCCACTCGAGGTGCGGTGAACGGCCCGCCATGAAGGTCGCGCTCGGCCAGATCGACACCACGGTCGGCGACTTCGCCGGCAACGCGCGCAAGATCGTCGAGTATGCGCACCGCGCCAAGACGCTCGGCGCGCAGCTGGCGGTGTTCCCGGAGCTGGCGGTGTGCGGCTATCCGCCCGAAGACCTGTTGGTGCGGCCGAGCTTCCTGCAGGCGCACTTCCGCGCGCTGCAGGACCTGGCCGCCAGCATGCCGCCGGACCTCAGCGTGCTGGTCGGTTGCGTCGAGCAGAACCACAACGCGCAGCAGCGCGGCGGCCGGCCGCTGTACAACGCCGTCGCGCTGCTCGAGGACGGCATCGCCCGGGTGGTCGCGCGCAAGTGCCTGCTGCCGACCTATGACGTGTTCGACGAGACCCGCTACTTCGAGCCGTTCACCGCGCCGGAGCAGAACCTGATCCAGGTCGGCAACCAGCAGGTCGGCGTGGTGGTGTGCGAGGACGGGTGGAACGACGAGCAGTTCTTCGGCCGGCCGCACTACTCGATCGATCCGGTGGCGCGCGTGGTGCACGCCGGCGCCGACCTGGTGGTCAACCTGAGCGCCAGCCCGTGGACCAAGGGCAAGGAGATGTTCCGCTACCGCATGGTCGCCGCGGCGGCAGAACGGCACGACGTGCCGATGGTGTACGTCAACCTGGTGGGTGCTGCGGTCGACGTGCAGTTCGACGGCGGCTCGTTCGCGGTCAAGCCCGGCGGCGCCGCGTTTCCGCTGGCGTGCTTCAGCGAACAGTTGTTCGTCGTCGACACCGCGCTGCCGTGGTCGCACGTGCCCGCAGAGCCGCCGATCGAGGAGATGCACTACCGCGCGCTGGTGCAGGGCATCGGCGGCTACGCGCGCAAGTTCGGCTTCCCGAAGGCGGTCATCGGCCTGTCCGGCGGCGTCGACTCGGCGCTGGTGGCGGCGCTGGCGGTCGACGCCCTCGGCGCGCAGAACGTCGCCGGCATCGCCATGCCGTCGTCGTTCAGCAGCGAGCACAGCCGGCAGGACGCCGAGGAGCTGGCGCGCCGGCTCGGTATCGAGTTCCACACGCTGCCGATCGCGCCGCTGCAGCAGACCTTTGCCGAAGTGCTGGAGCCGGTGTTCCGCGGTTCGCCGCCCGGGCTCGCCGAGGAGAACGTGCAGGCGAGGATCCGCGGCGTGCTGCTGATGGCGTTCGCCAACAAGCACGGCCATCTGTTGCTGACCACCGGCAACAAGAGCGAGTGCGCGGTCGGCTTCTGCACGCTGTACGGCGACACCAACGGCGCCCTGGCGCCGATCGCCGACCTGTGGAAGACCGAGGTGTGGGCGCTGTGCCGCTGGCTCAACCGCGAGCGCGAACGGATCCCGGCGCGGACGATCGACAAGCCGCCGTCGGCGGAGCTGCGGCTCGGCCAGCTCGACACCGATTCGCTGCCGCCGTACGAGCAGCTCGATCCGGTGCTGCGCCTGCTGGTCGAGGAGGAGATGTCGGTGGCGGACACCGCGGCGCGCACCGGCATGGCGCGCGAACGCGTCGCCGAACTGTTCGCCAAGGTCAATGCCGCGGAGTTCAAGCGCTACCAGTACCCGCCGACGCTGCGCGTGTCGGCGCGCTGCTGGGCCGGCCGGCGCATGCCGGTCGCACACCGCTACCGCGAGAGCTGAGCCGAGCCTTGACGGTGCCCGCCGGGGTCGCCGAGGATGCGCGCATGCTCGCCGCCGATCCGACGTTCCCGGTCCAACTCGCCGCCGCCGGCGGCGTCGGTGTGCTGCACACGCTGCTCGGCCCCGACCATTACCTGCCGCTGTTGGCGATCACGAAGGCGAGCGGCTGGTCTCTGCGCCGGGCGCTGCTGGTCACGGCGGTCGCCGGACTGCTGCACTGCGGCGCCAGCGCGCTGTTGCTGCCGTTCGCGCTGGCGGCCACGCGCGCCGCCGGCACGCTCGCCGGCGTGCAGGACCTGCGCGCCACGGTGGCGGCCTGGCTGGTCGTCGGTCTCGGACTGGCGCTGCTCGGGGCGGCGTTCCGCGCCCGCCGCGCGGCGGCGGTGGCACCGGCTGCAGCGCCGGCCGCGGTACCGGGGCGCAGCGGCGCGCGCGCCCTGCTGCTGCTGGCGTTCGCCGTCGGCCCGTGCGAATGGTTGCTGCCGAACGCGCTGACCGCGGCCGGCACCGCCGGCGCCGGCGGTGCTCTGGCCGTGAGCCTGGTGTTCACCGCCAGCACGGTGGCGACCATGCTGGCGGTGGTGGCGGCGTCGCTGCGGCTGCTGCCGGCGCAGCGCCTGCCGCCTCTGCGCTTTGCGCTGCTCGGCGGCGCGTCGGTGCTGGCCTGCGGCGTGGCGATGCTGGCCGGCGCATAGGGACGGCGGACCGTCGCGCCTACAGCTTGCTGCAATTCCCCTGCAGCCACTCGGCGAAGCCGGACGGCGCCAACCGGCTGGCGGCGAGTTCGCGCACGAACGCGACCGCGTGCGAAGGTTCGGCGGTCAGCTGGTGGCCGTTCCATTGCAGGAACACGCCGGCGGCGATCAGCGCGGTGGCGAGGTTGTGGCCGATGAACGGGCGGTTGCGGCAGATGCCGGTCGCATACAGCGCCGCCAGCGCGAACACCGGATCGCCGCCCTGCTGGCGGCGTTGCACCGGTTGCAGCGCGGCCGCGAGGGCCGCGGCATCGCGCACGCCGTGCGTGCCGCCGATCGCGTGCACCAGTTCTGCATGCCATGCGCACAGATCGTCGGCAGTGAGCCAGCGCCAGGTCACCAGCGTCATCGCTCGAGCTCCCGCAGCGCCGCGCGGTAGCGGCGCAGGAAATCGGCGGCGATGACGTCCTTGGCCGCGAGCTCGGCGTCGAACGCGCGCAGCGTGACGCCGAGACCGTCCGGGCTCGCACGGCTGCACAGCGAATCGCCGGCGCCGATGCCGAGCCGCGCCAGCAGTTCGGGCGGCAGCACGATGGCGAGCCCGTCGCCGACCTTGTGGATCTTCAACTGCATCGGACCTCTGCAGCAGGACTCGGCCACCGCCGGTCCGCGACTGAAGTCGGCGCGCCGGAAGCGCCTACTGGTCCTTCTTCTTCTTCCCGAGCAGTGCGTCGAGACCCTTCTGCAGCAGCTCATCGGCCGGACCACCTCCGGCCCGCTGTAGCAGCGCCGTGAGATCCGGCGGGGCGAGCCGCGGCGCGTCGAGCGAGCCGCCGAGGCCGGCGGTCAGCGCCTTGCCACCGAGCAGCGCCAGCACCTTCTGCCCGTCCTTGTGCTGCGCCAGCATCGCCGTGAGGTCGAGTCGGTAGTCGATCTTGCCGTCGAGGCTGGTCGAACCGACCAGGCCGAACTCCTGGCCCTTGCTCGACCAGCGCAGCAGCTGGCTCGCCACGGCACCCTTCTGCATGGTGAAGCCGCCGGTCAGCTTGTCGATCGCCAGTGCGTGCTCCTGGCCGAGCAGACCGAGCAGACCCTGCAGCGCCGCCGCCGGCGTGATCGTGCCGTTGGCCAGCGTCAGGTTGCCCTCGCCGCTCCACTGGTTGAACAACTGCAGCCAGCTCTCGCCGGGCCGTCGCAGCGCCGGGCCCTTGAGTGACAGCGCCAGGCTGACGCCGGAGGCGAAGTCGGCGGCCTTGCCGTCGAGTCCGGCGAGCAGCGGCACGGCGTAGCGCAGCAGCTGCGCCGCTTCGCCCTGCACCTTGCCGTCCTGCCAGCCGAGGCCGAGTTCGAACGGCACGGCGTCGAGGCTCTTCAGGCTCGACTTCAGCGTCAGGCTCAACGGCCCGGTGTTCAGGCTGGTGCCGGTGCCGGTGACCAGCGTGAACTCGCCGTCCTTCATCTGCAGCTTGGAGTCGAGCGGCTGCAGGTCGAAGCCGGCGACCGTGATCCGCTTGGCGGTCAGCTGGGCGTCGGCCTGCAGCTGCTGCAGCACCTGCTGCAGGTCCGGCAGCTTGTTGCCGTGCAGCGGCAGCACCAGCTTGCCGGCCAGTTTGCCGCCGACCCTCTGCATCCAGACCGGGATCGGGCCGCCGAACGCGGTCAGCGCGTCGACGTCGAGCGTGTAATGGCAACCGACGCCCGGCTGGCCAGAGAGCGCCGCCGCCACTTCGGCATCGGCCAGCCCGGTCAGCTGCAGGCAGCCGAGGTCGACGGCAAACCGGTCGGCGGTGACGCGCGGCGCCGCGGCCGTGCCGGCGATCACCAGGTCAGGGCTCAGCGTCCACTTCGGCGCCTGCACGGTCATGCCGCGCAGCAGCGCACCGGCGAGCTTCGGCCGGTCGACGGTCATGTTGCCGTCGACGAACAACTGCTGGCCGCCGGCGGCCGCGAGCAGCCGCAGTTTGATGCTGCCGTCGAGCACGCCTTCGAGCGCTGTCAGGTCGCCCTTGGCCAGCAACGCGCTGGCCAGCGGCTGGTAGCGCGCGAGGTCGAGACCGACCGTGGCCAGCTGCGCATCGACGGTCGTGGTCCGCAGGTCGACATCGGCGTGCGCGGTCACGCTGCCGGGGTTCTGCGGCTGGCTCGGGCGCGTCAGCTTGGCGCCGAAATCGAGCTTGACCGCCTGGCCGCCGAACTCCTTGTGCATCGTCGCGGTCAGATCGCGCAGTTCTTCGAGTACCTGACCATCGCGGCTGATCACCACCGTGGCGTCGTGCAGCTGGAAATCGAAGCGCATGCGGCCGAGGTCGTGGCCGTCACTGCGGTGGTCGACGAGCACCGGGCCGTGCGTCGCCCCGGCATCCAGGGTCACCGCATGGGTGTCGATGCCGAACAGCGCCTGGGCGTTGGTGCGGCCGCTGCGGTCCTGGTCGATCTGCAGCTGCAGGCCGTCGATGCTGCCGCGCAGGTCGAAGCGGCCGTGCAGCATCTGCGCCAGCGCCGCATCGCCGCGCAAGCTGCGCAGCGACAGGAACGGATGACTCTGGTCGAAACCGCTGGCGTTGCCGATCCGCAGGCCGTCGATGGCGATGCCGCTGAACCAGCTGAATCCCAGCCGGTCGAGCTGCACCTCGGCGTGCAGTTCGTCGCGCATCCTGGCGACGATCCGGTCCTTGACCAGCGGCAGGTTGACGGCATAGGGCGCGAACGCCAGCGCGGCCGCGAGCAGCACCACCAGCACCGCGAGCAGGCGCAGCCAGCGCCGCTTGCGCCGCGGCGGTGGCGGGATCGGGTCGGTGGCGAGGGTGGGATCGGGTGAGGCCATGGGGTACTGCTCCGACCGGGCGGCGCAGCCGATCGTGGCCGACCGGTCGCGCGGGTGGTCGAGCCGATTATGCCGAAAAGCCGATGAGACACTGCGGATGACCGGAGAACCGGATCTCGGCCAGACCCTGCTCGATCGCCTCGATCTCGCCATGGCGGTGCGCCTGGCCGGATCCGGCGACGAGCAGGAGTTGCTCGCGGTGGCGCAGCGCTTCCAGGACTGCCTGTACAACACCGATCGTGACGCGCGCTGGATCGCCGCGCTGCTGCGCCTGCGCGGCATGCTGGTGCTGAACGACGATGCCGCCGACGTGTTGTCGGCCGGCCAGTCGCGCTTCCGACCGGGCAGCCAGGAACACGCGATGGTCACCGGTCTGCACGACGTGCTGCAGATGGTGCGCGACCGCGCCAGCCGCGGCGTGCTGCCCGACGGCTGGTTCCTGGTCGAGGCGTTCAAGGCGATGACGCGCGGCATCGCCCGCTTCCGCAACAACGCGGTGCGCGCCGATGCGCCATGGGACGCGATCCTGTACCTGCGCTATCCGCTGGTCGACGAACTCAACTACCTGCTCGACACCTTCGATGCCGAGCATCGGTTCCGCGATTTCCCGCGCGTGTTCGACCGCCTGCACCCGGTGCGGCAGAGCTTCCGCGTGCTGTGGCGATTCGCGCGCATCGCGCCGTTCCCCGACTTCAACGCGGTGATGGCGTGGGTGGCGATGTGCGCGTTCCTGCTAGCCAAAGGTTATCCGCTGCTGTTGCCCGAACCGCAGGACCAGGCGCTGCTGCAGCACGTGATCGCCGGCCCGCCGCCGCACAAGCTGGTGCAGTTCGAATCGCGGCTGCTGGCGACGGTCGAGACGCTGTGAGCGGGCCGTGGTCCCGGGAGGGATCCCGCTCGAGGCTGTAGTCACGCGCAGGTCGGGTGGTCAGAGGGGCCTCGGACCGGCGCTGCTTGCGTGTCCGGCTAGAGTACGTCGATGCCTCGTGCAGTCGGCAGACTCATGGTCCTCGTGGTGTTCGGAACGCTGCCGGCGCAACAGCGCAAGCCCGGCTTTGCCTGCGTGGTGGACGCGGCGGGCAAGCCGATCGCCAATGCCGAGGTGACCTGCGTACACACGCCGTTCATCTGCGAGCCAGGCGTGGTCGAGGTGCTCGCGGCGCGCAGTGACGAACACGGGCGCTGTCGTTTCGACCTGGTCGTGGGGCTGCCGTACTCGATGTGGGCGATCGGCCCGGTCGCTGCCAACGGCAGCTGCATGGTCAGTGCCGTGAACGATCGGGCCGCTGCGGGTCGCGCACTCGATCTCGAACTGCTGTGGTCTTCTGGCAGGCGCCAGTTGCGCGTGGTCGGTACCGAGCCGTGGGCTGTCGACGGGCCACTGCGTCTCGAGGTGTTTCCCGACGCGCGTCACGACCATCACGTCGAAGTCAAAATGTCCGAAGGCGGCGTCGCCGAACTGCCGCCGGTGCCGCAGGGAATCGTCGGCGTCGGACTCGTGGACGCGCGCGGCGGCGTGATCTCCGTCGCGCGGTTCCTCGCACACGAAGCGGCGCCGATGGTCGACTTCCCGCCGCCCCACGACATCGAAGTGAGCACCAGGGACAGCAACGGCGGTCCGATCGGTGCCGCGACGATCGCGCACCTGGCGTACGACATCGGGGTGATGTCGTATCCGGGCAGCGAGACCATCGCCTCGGCGCTGCCCTTCGAGTCGACGCCACGGTGGCGGGTGCTCGGCCGCACCGATGCTGCCGGAAACGGGCGCTTCCGCTTGCCGATGGGCAGGAGTCTGCCGTTCCCGTGCGACACGGTGTTGCGCGCCAACAAGGCCGACCATGGCGACTCGATCTCGTTCCTGCCGGCCAAGAAGCGGACGCAGGAGGCTGGTCCCATCCGGATCGATTTCGCCATGGCGGCCATGGTGCCCAGTACCGGCGTGATCGAGTGGGGTGACTTCGTTGGCTGGCAATGCCGCTCGACCCTCACCGTCACGACCGGCCAGCTGAGTCAGCGCGCCTGGCTCGACTACCGCGCCGAGCGAGCTGCGGAGCTGCGGTTCGCTGACCTGCCACTCCAACTCCAGACGCAGCAGTTGACGGCCGATCTGTTGCCGCCCGCGGATCGCGCCGAGCGCACGCCGCTCTGCCGCGTGTTCATGCCGGAGCGATTCGGTACGCAACGCGACACCGACATCGACCTGCGAAAGCTGCGCAGCTTCGAACTCGAAGTGCTCGACTCCAGGTTGGCGCCGGCAGCGGATGTCGAACTCGGCGTCGCCTGTTGGCACAACGACTGCTTGATCTGGTGCGGTCGCATCGCCCCCGACGGCATCGGTCGCGCCCGCATGTTGCTCGGTGACGGTATCTGGGTCGTCCATGCCACCACCGGCACGGCCCGGGCCTGCCAGCTGATCCGCGACATCGACGAGTCGGGGCGGCTGCGCATCGTCCTGCAGCCGTTGCGGACGATGACCTGTCGCGTCATCGACGGCGATGGCAAGTGCGTACGCGGCGCGTTCGCCGAGTGGTGGGGTGGTGGCATCGACGGCGCTGCCCACACCGCGGAGGAGAAGGCCATCGAGCACGCCGGTGGCGACCTGCGCAGCTGCATGCTCTACGGCCTGCGCAGCGCCGCCGATGGCAGGCTGGCGTTGCCGTGGTTGCCGCTGACCGGCTTCGAGCTGGAGGTGCGCCTGCGCGCCGGCAACGCCCGTTCGCAGAAGTTCCGCGTCCAGCCGAACGAGGAGGCCATCGACGTCGTCGTCAAGTGACAGGTGAGAAGCCGGCGCGATGGTGATCTCGACCGCCGGATGCTCGGCTCACGCAACCCTCTCGGGTGCCTGGTCGCACGCGCCCCCGCCTGAACGGCATACTGTGGCGCCCGCTCGCCAACCCCCCGCTGCGACAACCGCCATGCGCATCACTGCCATCCGCTG